>Ga0163144_10016516_pt1 | contig 15117 bp, 6 predicted proteins | sample OliLak19BULKMAT1_FD_123175 | JGI IMG/M metagenome (GOLD analysis project Ga0163144, IMG submission 123175) | Freshwater microbial mat bacterial communities from Lake Vanda, McMurdo Dry Valleys, Antarctica - Oligotrophic Lake LV.19.BULKMAT1 | ecosystem: Environmental > Aquatic > Freshwater > Lake... | reverse complement strand
TGCGGGTCAATCGACACGAAGTGTCGTCCGCCGTGCCACAAATAATGACCTCCCGCCAGCAAATCCTGCATCTGGAACGGCTTGGCCGCATCGATGCCAAGGGCGGCGAGGTCGATATCCAGCCATCCGGATTGCTTGTGGTTGGGATCCAGATTCACGACGGTCACAATCCGACTGAGAGTGTCGCGGTCGAACTTGCTGTAGCAAATCAATTCGGCGTTGTCGGTCGGATGGAATAACAAACCGCGGTCCGAATGCAAAGCCGGGTTTTCGTGGCGGATGCGGTTCATGCGTGCGATGAATTCGCTCAGGTCGTTTGGCCCGCCCAACGTCCATTGCGTGATCTGATATTTCTCGGAGTCGAGATACTCTTCTTTGCCCTGCGCGATCGGCTGACTGACGCACAATTCGAAGGCCGGGCCATAGATGCCATAACTCGCTCCCAGGGTCGCGGCGAGCACAAGTCGGGACATGAAACCCGGCTTTCCGCTCCACTGGAGAAACTCGGGCAGAATGTCGGGCGTGTTTGGCCAAAGATTGGGACGGAAAAACTCGCGTGCCTGCGTTTGCGTCAATTCCATGAAATACGCCGTCAACTCGGGCTTCGTGTTCCGCCAGGAAAAATACGTGTAGGATTGAGTGAACCCAGCCTTGGCCAGGCGGTACATGACTTTCGGACGCGTGAAGGCCTCGGCGAGGAATATGGCTTCGGGATGTTTCTTCTTCACCTCTCCGATCATCCACTCCCAAAACGGAAACGCCTTGGTATGCGGGTTGTCCACTCGAAAAATGGTCACGCCCTGGCCGATCCAATAGAAGATCACATCGGCGAGCGCCTGCCACAGGGCTTGCCAATCCTCGGACTCGAAGTCGATGGGATAAATGTCCTGGTACTTTTTCGGCGGATTCTCAGCATATTGGATCGAACCATCCGGCCGACGACGAAACCATTCGGGATGCTCCTTGACCCATGGATGATCGGGGGAACACTGATAGGCAATGTCGAGCGCGATGTCGATGCCAAGCCCCTTCGCCTTGTCGACCAGGCGCTTGAAGTCGGCGAGAGTGCCCAGTTCCGGGAGTATGGCGGTATGGCCGCCTTGGGCGGCGCCGATTCCCCAGGGGCTGCCGACGTCGCCGGGCTGCGCGGTCGGCGTGTTGTTTTTTCCCTTGCGAAAGGCAAGGCCGATTGGGTGGATCGGCGGGAGGTACAGAACGTCAAACCCCATGTTCGCCACGCGCGGCAATTGAGCTTCGACATCCTTGAACGTGCCATGGGCGCCCGGCTTTTTCGCCCAAGATCGTGGAAAGAATTCATACCAAGTGCTGAAACGGGCCTTTACTCGGTCCACGACGACGGACAACTCTTTTCCGTAGTGGACGGCGAACGGTCGACCGGAAAGCGGGCGCATCCGGTCCGTTAGTTCGGGGTCGAGCGCGACTTGCATCCGGTCGTCCGCCAGGTTATTGCCGGTCAGAAACGCCGCCTGCGCTTGGAGCCAGGTCGCGGCGTCGCCCGAAGTGCGCGCGGCGGCGGCGGCGATCAGTTCGGCGCCGACGCGCAGATTCACGTCGATGTCCGCATCGGCGGCCGATCGTTTCTTGAGGTCGCGCATCCAGGAAAGAAAGGGATCGACCCAGGCCACGACGGTGTATTCGGCGCGTCCGACGCGCGTGACTTTGAATTCGCCGCGCCAGAGATCGTTCACCAAGGGAGTCATCGGCAATTCCGACCACGACGTTTCGCCGAGGCGGCGATACTGCAACACGCACACGACCACGTCGTGCCCATCGGTGAAGACATCCGCCTCCACCACGACCGACTCGCCGACGACCCGTTTGATCGGGTAGCGACCGCCGTCGATTTCCGGCTGCACGTTTTCGATTACTGCTCGACAGCGGCCCTCGTCTGTTTTCATCGGTTCCTCTCTTTGCCCAGGGCGCCATTGCGGCTGTTTTTCGTGCGGCGCATGACCGGGTGCGTGAGTGAGACAACCGGCGGGCGCTTGACCTCTCAACGCAAGCTAATTTTTCGCCGTGCGCGAACAAACGCCTCGCGTCTTCTTGCTTTGGGAAAGAGGCGCTTGCTCAATAAATGCCAACCTGTGGACGGTGCTTCTCGCGACTCATTCGCCGACGATTTAGGCGAGTAGAACGGACTCCCGCTAGAACTACGAGAATCGGCAATCGTCGGCTCAATCAACGCTAAATGACTGATGTCGCTTCTGACGTGTATGCTTGCCGGTCCGTCAGGTCGCAGTCCGTTTTGCGGCCGATCATGAAGAACCTTGCTGGATGTCCGAGATATTCCACCCCGCCAGCGTTTCGATATAAGCACATATCACTTTCTAAAATGTTATGAAAATCGGGATCTGGCGACCATAAGTGAGATTCCATGCGTAGGATTGGGTCCGTCTTCAGGCAACGAGGAAGGCACGCATCATTTCTTCTTACCCTTTTTGGGCGCCGGCATGGGCGCGGTCGGGTCTTCGGTGGATCGGCCCTGCCAAAGGGGCGCGACGTTGCCAACGTCCCAGCGTTGCCAGGCTTGGCTTAGTTCCTTAACGAGATCCGAATGCTTCGCGGCGAGGTTGTTTTTTTGACCTATGTCCGACGCCAGATCATAAAGTTGCCAACCGCTATTGGTGTTGGCCTTGAAATCACGCCAATCGACAAGCGACCAGTCTCCCTTGCGAATCGCCTTCTGCGGACCGAAGCGCCAGTACAGGGCCTCATGCGGCGCGGCTTTGTTCTTGCCAAGAAGGTGAGGCAACAAATTCACGCCATGCACATTCTTGGGTGTCTTCGCCCCTGCGGCCGCGCACGCGGTGGGCAGGATGTCCAGGGCAATGACGGGATGATCGTACGTTTTGCCCGCCGGCAGTTTTCCCGGCCAGCAGATGAAAAACGGCACGCGGATGCCGCCCTCAAGAGTTTGGCCTTTGTCGCCGCGCAACGGCCAATTGATGCCGGTGTTGTAGGCGAGGAACGGAGCCAAACCCGAACCGCCGTTGTCGCCGAGGAAGATAACGATCGTATTCTCGTCCGCCCCGGATTCCTTAAGGTATGCCATCACGCGACCGATGCCGTCGTCCAGACCGAGCAACAGAGCAAGGTAGCCGCGCCGTGCGGGATCCTTGACGTCCGCGGGAATACGGTCCTTCACTTTGTCGGAGATTTCCAGCGGCGTGTGGACCGCGTTGTAGGACAGATAAAGAAACCAGGGTTCTTTTTCATGGCGTTTCATGAAGTCGACTGCTTCATCGGTGAAGACATCGGTGGCAAAGCCGTCGACTTGTTGGACTTCGCGCCCTCGATAGATGAGATTCTGCGACATGGCGGAGGCGAATTTGGGCACGGCGTCCTTACGCAATGCGTAGTTGTGCCCGCCGACAAGGAAGCCGAAGAAATCGTCGAAACCGCGCGCTTGCGGATGGTGATTCTTGCTGAAGCCAAGATGCCATTTTCCCACCAGGCCCGTCGCGTAGCCGGCTGCGCGAAGTAGATCGGCGATGGTACGCTCACCGAGCGGCAATCCAAGTTTGGCCTCGGCGCCCACATGCGGATTGAACTCATGGCCGAAGCGCGTTTGATAGCGGCCGGTGAGAAAACCGGCGCGCGACGGGCTGCAATAGGGGGCGGACACATAGCCATTGGTGAAGCGAATGCTCGCCTTCGCCAGCTTGTCGATATTCGGGGTAGGCCCCGCCTTGCCGCCATGGACGCCGATGTCCGCGTAGCCGAGATCGTCCGCGACGATGAACAGGATATTGGGCTTGGTCGACTTGGCGCCGCCCGCGAGTAAGGACGCCGGGGAAGCCAAGAGGATCGCGGCCAAGGCCAAGAATGTCTTCATGGGGTCATCTCGAAACAGAGTTCTCGATCAAAGCGGAAGTCGCCTGATTGCCGCTGCGAGTAGTTGCGATCTACTTTTTTTTCTTTTTCTTTTTCGCTTCGACGCCGTCCGTGAAGGGCGGTCGCTCGAAGGTTTGGCCGTCGCCCACAACGCGCGGGTCGCCGGCATCGGTGAGGATGCGCGTCAAACGTGTGGCCATCTCCTTCTTGGCGTCGGCGTAAGCGGGATCGGCCGCGACGTTCTTGATCTGATCGGGATCCTTGGCAAGATCGAACAACTCCTCGGCCGGGCGTTTGCCGAACGCGTAATTGTAGTGCCATTGCCACTTCGGATCGTTTCGATGCAGAATGAGCCAGGCGCGGGTGGGACTGGCGTCCATGTCGGCAAAGGTGGCGAAGGTGTTGTGCTCCAGTTCGTTCGCGGACGGCGCGGTCGTCGCGGTGACAGTTTTTGGATCGCCCATCGGCCAACGGTCCGGGGCGTAGTTGCGAATGTAGAGGTATTTGTCGGTGCGCAGGGCCCGCTGTGGATAGGGGACGTTTTTGTCGCGGGCGGCGGCGACATGGCGCTCGCGCCCGGTCACGACCCAAGTGCGCCCCGGATCGATCAATCCCGATTTCTTCGACTTGAGGACGTTGGCGAAACTGCGTGCCTGCATGTTGGGTGCTTTCTCGACGCCGCCCAATTCGAGAAAAGTCGGCGCCAGGTCCATCAAGTTGACGTAGTCGTCGACGACGCGATCCGGGGGAATGCCAGGGCCGCTGGCGATGAGGGCGACACCAACGCCGAAGTCATACAGATTGCATTTGCCCCCCGGAAAGCCCGGGGCGCCGTGGTCGCCGCTGATGATAATAATGGTGTTTTCCAATTCCCCCGACTCCGCGAGCAGCCGGAGGATTTCGCCGACTCCCGCGTCCCAGGCGGCGACCTCGCCGAGATAGTCGGCGAAGTCCTCACGCACCTCCGGCACATCGGGCAGAAACGCGGGCAGTTTGCCTTTCAGATCGTCGGGGTTGATGTTCCACAGTTTTTTGCCGGAACCTCTCTCCCATTTGCGATGCACGTTGGTCGGACCGAACCAGAAACAGAAGGGCTGATCCTTGGGTTTGGCTTTCAAGAAGGATTGAAAGTTGGCGCGGACCTCCGCGAGCAGTTTTGCCTTGGCGGCGTCGACGGTCGCGCCGCCTTTGACCGTCTTGTAGGCATTCTGCGAGAAGGCGTTAAAGAGTCCGCCCGCCTTCTGGAATGCATGCTTTTGGCCGCCGAAGGGGGCGTCCACGGGCGTGCCGGGACTCCAGACCTTGAACGACTTGCCGAGGAAATAGCCCGCGTTTTGCAATAAAAGGGGCCAGGATGGGATCTCGGAATCCCAGACCGCGCCTTGGAGGATGGCGCCGCGGCCGGTCTTGAAGAAGTAACGCCCCGAAAGAATCGCGCTGCGCGAAGGGGTGCAGGACGGCGCGTTTACAAAGGCGTTGCGGAACAGGACGCCCTTCTTCGCCACGCGATCGATGTTGGGCGTTTGCACGACGTCGTTGGCCGACGGCTTGCCGTCTACCTTCGCGTAAGCGCCGGCGTACCGGCCCCAATCGTCGGCGAAGAGGAAAAGGATGTTGGGCCGTTTGCCCGCGGACGTTTTCGTGCCGTCCTGCGCGTGGGCCAGCGCGGGAGAGAAAGCCAACAACAAGAAACAAAGCATCGAACGCGCGTTCACGGTAACACCCTCAAGAAGAACTGTGGATGAAGCGACTCTACACGAACGTCGCGATTTCTTCCAAAGACTTTTTTTCGATTGCGGGAACCATCGCGTCCCGCGCCGGGTAGCCGACGACGAGAATGCCCCCCCCCAACCCGCCGTCAACGGCGGGCCTATACCGCTCCGCGGAAAACCCCGTGAACGGGGCTTGGGTCGCGCAATCCCTCCGCTGACGGATTCTGCAAAAGTCATTTCGACCGCGCCGGCCGCACATAGGCGTAGAACGCGCCGGCGAGGTCGTTGCCCTCGGCGTCTTGAAACCAGGCCTGCATCTGCGTGGTTCCTCGTTCGAGCGTAACGTGAAGGACAATCTCCTTGGCGTCCTTGCTCGGGGATTTGGCCAGCGCGGTCTTTCCTTGAACCGCAAGTGTCGCGGCAGCCACTGGCAGCGCCCGGCTCTTCCCATCCTTGCGGACCGCGTTTAGCGGCAAGTCCAATTCGCGCGGCCAACGACGCAGGGCGACTTCGTAGTCGCCGTCTGTGTCGACCTTCACATGCCAAACGCCGCCGCGCGGACCGCCCGCCGCCTGCGACACATGGCCCGCGTTGTCGGTATAGAGGTCTTGCCAGTCCGAACTCGTCAGCGGCGTGAGCGGCTGCATCTTGGAGCCGATCGTCGTCGACACGAACGTGTTCGAGAGGGGCTCGAGTTCGGTCCACCATGACTCGTAGTGGTCGTTCATCTTTTTGGCGATGCCGGGGTGCTTGGCGCTCAAGTCGTTCTTCTGAGCGCGGTCGGCGTTCACGTCGTAGAGTTCCTTGCCGTGAACGAGTCGCCACTGGTTCCAGATTACGCACGATTCATACTTCGTGAGCTTCGCGCGCGAGTATTGCACGACCATCATGCGGTCCGCGAGTTTCTTGTCATCGCCGCGCAAGAGGCCCGCGAGACTGACGCCGTCGAAGCCCGCGTCCTTTGGCGCCTTGGCGCCGCACAGATCGATCAACGTGGGGAAGAGATTTTGCGTGTGGGCGGGCGCGGGGATATCGCGCGGCATGCCGAGATTGCCGGCCGGCCAACTCACCCAGCAGGGTACGCGGTGGCCTCCTTCGTAAAACGTCGTTTTGTGGCCGCGCAAACCCGCGTTGAAGATCGGCACACCCGCGGTGCCGCCATTGTCGGTTAAGAATATGACGATGGTGTTTTCCGCCAGGCCCGTCTCTTTCAAGAACGCTTCCAGCCGGCCCATGTTGTCATCGATGTTCGCGATCATGCCGAAGAAGTTGGCGGCCTTCTGCTTGCCATAGGGCGCGCTGTATTTGGCGGGGACAACGTGCGGACTATGGGGGGCGTTGGTCGGCAGATAGCAGAAGAACGGCTCGTCTTTCGCCTTGCATTCTTTCATCCAGGCCATGGCTTTGTCGAACCAGAAATCGGTCATGTAGCCTTTGAAGTTTTTCTCGACGCCCTTGTGAAAGAAGCGGCCGTCGTTGTATTTGCCGAGAAACTCCGGCGCGGCGGTCATGCCCCACCCTTGGTGATACACCGCCTCTTGAAAGCCTCGATCCATGGGCCGATGGGGATAGTTGTCGCCCAGGTGCCATTTGCCGAACAGACCGGTGCGATAACCATTCATGCGCAGGAACTGGGGCAACGTGAGCAGGCCGGGGCGCATGAAGGCCCGGCCGCCCGTGACGGAGGTGGCCCCGTTGCGAACGGCATCGCGCCCGCTCATGATTTGTCCCCGGGTGGGAGTACACATCGGGGCCGCGTGGAAATCGATGAAGCGGAGGCTACGTGCCTGCAATTTGTCGAGGTTCGGCGTCTTCAATATGGGGTTGCCGTGGCAAGAGAAGTCGCCATACCCCTGATCGTCGGTCATGACGAGGAGGATGTTGGGCCTGGTTTTCTTCTCCTGGCCCGATGCCAGGGCGGGACAAATCAACCCCGTGGCGAGAAAGGCGAAACTTATTAAGAGTCGGCAAGACATCATCGAAACTCCTCGTGGATGAAACTGGTCCGGATGCCAAAGCACTGTGGCTTCACTTTTTGTCCGATTTTTTCTTCTTTTTTTCCTTGGCGTTCTTGAAGAACGATAGGTCTACCTTGGCGGGGAGCGGACTTTCCACGACGAGGGGAACCGTATCGCTAAAGACCTTTTGCTCGCGCGACAGCAGGTCCATCATCTCACGAACTTTTTCTTTTTGATCCGGATTGCCCGCGAGGTTCTTGAGTTCGACGGGGTCGTCGCGCAGGTTGAACAATTGGTTGACGTTGACCTTGGGATAGCGAATCAGTTTCCAGTCGCCTTTGCGGACGGCGCGCTGCACATCGCGGTAGGCGAGGAAGATCGTGTCGCGCACGCCCTTCTCTTTGCCTCGGATCACGGGGTCGGGGCTCTTGCCATCGAGGCCGGCGGGCATCTTGCCGCCGATCAAGTCCACGGTCGTGGGATAGATGTCGAAGAGGTAAGCGAACGCGTCGCTTGTTCCCTTGGGGATGCCGGGGCCGGCGAAGATGAGCGGCGCCTTCATGCTGTGCTCGTAGAGGCTTTGTTTGCCGAACAGGCCGTGGCTGCCGATCGCCAGGCCGTGGTCGGACGTGAAGATGATGATCGTGTTTTCGAGTTCGCCCAGTTCCGCAAGTGCCGCCAGGATACGGCCGATGTTGTGATCAATCGACGAGATGCAGCCGTAGTAATCGTGCAAATGCTTGCGCACGACTTCCTCGGTGCGAGGCCAGGGGGCGAGTTGCTCGTCGCGGACCAGGAGGTCGCCGTTGTTGAAAGGATGATGGGGCATGAAATTCTTGGGCAGCGGAATTTTCGCCGGGTCGTAGAGGTTGAGCCATTTGGGCGCCGCGACGCGCGGATCGTGCGGCCCCGCGAACGCGACATAGGCGAAGAAGGGGCGGTCCTTTTTCCATCCGCCTTTTAAGAACTGGATTGTTTCCTCGGCGGCGGTTTTGCCGTGATGGCCCGATGTACGTACTTTCTCATCCTGGAGATAGTTGACGATCTCGAAGGCGGCGTTGTAGGTGGTCGCGGTGTTGCCACGCTTGGAGATGAAAAAGGTCGCGTAGCCCAGCCTGCGGAGGAGTTCCCCCATCGTGCCTTTGACTTCCTTGGGCCGATAATGGTAGAGCGCCTTGCCGCTGAGGATCATGTGCCGGCTGGGATTGCAGACGGCGCCCATGGTCGAGCCCATGCAATAGGCGTTGCTGAAAACAAAGCCGCGGCGGGCGATGGTGTCGAGGTTCGGCGTCTTGATGACGCCGTTGCCCAGGGCGGCGATGGTGTCGGGACGCTGGTCGTCGGTGACCAAAAAGAGGATGTTGGGACGTTTATCCTGGGCGTTTGCGGCCGGGCCGAGAACTCCGGCGAACATACCCAATAGCAAGAACCATCGGCAGCGTCTCATCGCAATTCCCTCACTGAGTCAAGTACGAGTAACGAAACCAAAGGTCATTTCACGAGAAGGGCAGGGGGGGTCCGGTCCATTTCGCCTTCCCAGTTCGCGTGCAGTTGTCGAAGGCGGGCGACCAACTCAGGATTTTGATAGGCGAGATTGTGTCTCTCGCCGATATCCACGTCGAGATCGAAGAGGAACTCGATCGCGCCTTCTTTGAGGTATTTCCACTTTCCATGCCGTAACGCTTTTTGTTGGCGATCCGATCGGCCGATGCGCCAGAAGAAGGTGCGTTCCACCTCTTTGGATTTTCCCGAGAGCATGGGTATCAAGTCGATGCCGTCGAGTTTGTAGTCGGCGGGTATCTTGGCGCCGGCGGCGGCGAGAAATGTCGCCGTCAGGTCCATCGTGATTCCCGCCTGGGTCAGTGTCTTTCCAGCGGGGAGCTTTCCGGGCCAACGCATGAGGCAGGGGACGCGGACGCCGCCTTCCCACAAGCTGGCCTTGTAATGGAAGAGTGGTGTATTGTCCGAAAGCTTGTAGCCGCCGTTATCGCTGGAGAAGACCAGGAGCGTGTTGTCGAGGAGTTTGTTCTTTTCAAGTGACGCGACGATCTCGCCGACGCCGCGGTCGAGGCGTTCGAGCATCTTGATGTAATCGCCGCGCGTGCCGTCGGTGGCGTTCTCACGCGTGAGGATTTGCCCCGGCTTGTCGGGCACTTGAAAGGGAAAATGCACGGCCAAGTGCGGCACGTACAGAAAGAAGGGCCGGTCCTTGTTGCGCTCGATGAAGCCGACCGCTTTTTGCGAGATGAGGTCGGTCAGATATCCCTTCGCGGGAACCTCCTTGTCGTTTTCACGCAGGACGTAGGTGCCGTCGAAATACTTGTAGGTGTAAAAATCCGCGTGGCCGGTGAGGACGCCGAAATACTCGTCGAAGCCATGGCGGAGCGGATTGAACTGCGGCAGGAAGCCGAGATGCCATTTGCCCAACGCCGCGGTGCGATAGCCTGCCAGGCGCAGGAGATTGGCGATGGAATTCGGGCTCGCGGGCAAACCGGGCAGGTACTTGTCCTCGACGGGAACCCATTTACCCTCGGCGGTTCGGCGATATTGCTCGGCGGTGTAGCCCAGCGCCCACTCCAGACCGACGCGCTGTTGGTACCGACCCGTGATGAAGCCGGCGCGCGTCGGCGTGCATACTGGGGCGTTGGCGTAGAAATTGGAGAGCTTTACACCTTCCTTCGCAATCCGATCGATATGGGGAGTGCGAATCTCCTTGGAGCCCATGCACCCGATGTCCGCGTAGCCCATGTCGTCGACGAGAATGAAAACGATGTTCGGTTTTTTATCTTGCCCCAGCGACGGCGCGGCGGTGAGCAGGAAGCAGGTGAGAAGGAGAAGGATTCTCGTGAACGCCATGAGTACACCTGTGGTGGAGAGAGGTCGCGAATGGACGCCACGATACGGCAGAATCGCGCGGACCGCAAGCGCCACCTCGCGCCTCCTTTCATGGAACTCGTTTGGCGCTTATGATCTCCGTTTGCACCAAAAGAGTCGCACTCCCGGTGACAAGCGGAACGCGTCCGATAGCAGTCGGGCCGCTGCGGCAAGATGCAGTTCCCCACCTGCATGGCGAAGTGCGGACAAGCCGAACCGAACCCGCGGAATCGCGTAAATCCCACCATTCTTCACTAATCCGCATCATTTTTCCCTTCGGCATGAGATTTGTTTAAGCCTCCTCCATCAATCACATCCATGGTGGGGAGAGTGGATCATGAGCCAACCGGAATCGCCGTCGGTGTTGGTGCGTTTTCTCGACGCGTTTCTCCAGGAACGCAACATCAAATGGGTGCTGGGCGTCGGCGTCCTGATCCTCATGGGATCGTCGCTCCTATTCGTGACGACGCACTGGGAAACGTATACGCCGCTTTGGAAGCACATCGTGTTGCTCCTCTACGCGGGAACGATTCACGCGGCGGGCCAGTGGAGCTACCATCGGCTTGGTTTGCGGCGGACCGGGACGGTGCTGCAAGCGCTGATGGTGCTGCTCATCCCGCTTTTGTTCGTGGCACTACAGGCGCTGCCGGGCGACGCGCAGGATCGCGGCATCGCTTATGGCGCGCTGCTGGCGGCCACCTTCGCCTTCAGTCTTGAGGCAGGCCGACGCGTCTTTCGTCATTTTCTGCGCGGCTCGCAGCCCACGTTTCTTTGCAGCTACTTGATCCTGGCCGTGGCCGGCGCGGCGCCGCCGACGCACTCGAGCGCCTGGGCGCCCCTCGTCGCCTTGGCGCTGTGGGCGGTCTTCGCGATCGGAACGATCAAAGTAAACCGCCATGTCTTTTGGCTCACGGAGGAAAATCGAGCACCGCGCATTTTCGGCTTCTTCCCGATCGCGCTGTTGGGCGCGCAGTTTTTGCTGCTGGTTGCCTTGCACGCCGTCCCCTACGTAGCGCTCGAATGGTTAGGATTCGGTCTCGTGCTTGTGGCCATTCCGGTGCTCGTCACGGCGGACACGGTGGCGGCGGTGTTTCAACAACGCACGGGCGACCTCGTACGGCCGCTGCCCTGGGCGATCGTGCTGCCCTTGGGTGTGGGGTTGGCGCTGTGCGGCGCGGGGGTGGTGCTCGCGGGGGCGAGCCTGATGCCGCCGCATCGACCGCATGCGTTGGTGTTCGCAGCGGCGGGCGCGGCGGGATTGATGGGATTGGCCGCGCGGCGAACGGGCAAACAAGCGTTCGTCTGGGCGATGCTGATCTTGACCGTGGTTGCGTACAATTTCGCACCGGTGTTCTTCGTCGACGCGGCCAAGGCACTGATCCGCAACGGCGCGGATGTTCTGCGTGAGGAACGTTTGCCTTACGCGTTTTATGGCCTTTCTTATGTGCCCTTACTTCTGGGCTTGTTGGCGGCCGGAGCGTGGGCGACGAGGCCGCAGTCACTTTTCGCGGAGCCGATTCGCTGGTTCGTCTTCGGTCTGTCTGTCGTGCTGCTGGCCGCGTCGTTCACGCACGAGAAGGCGCTCTTTCCGGTGGGCGTTGTGATGCTGGTACTGTTCGCGATGCAAGCCCGGCTTTTTGACGCTTGGGTTGGCGTTCTGCCCGGCCTTTTGGCGTGGTTCTCGGCGGCATACGGGCTCGTGCCATTTCTGGACGGGGTGCTCGGCGTCGACCCATTCAAGGATGCCGCATTGGTTTTTCTGGCTTTGGCGTCCGTGCTTTTGCTGTGGACCGGACGGCACGTCGATGACTGGATCGGCGCGCGAGCGCCCAAGGATTGGTCCGGCCATACCTGGCCGATTTGTCAGGCAACCAGCTTGGGCGTTGCGCTGACTCTGGCGGGGTACTGGGTCGCGTTGGGCTTTCTCGTCAAGCCAGCAACTGGATTGGCGGGAATGGTATTGGCCGTGGCGCTGATCCTGCAAAGCATTCGCTGGGTCCGCCCTCTTCTCAGCGCGGTCGCGATCTTGTTCCTGCAGACGTGCTTGCTTCAGGAAGGTCTGGTGCGCGGTTTGTCCATGCCGGCCGCACTCGGAGGAGCGACGTTGTTTCTGCTGGTGCAATGGCTGCTCGGATTGGCCGCGGAACGCCGACGGTTCTCTCCCGTCGTCAAGTCGTTTCGCATCGCCAACGAATGGGTGTGCTGCGTTTGGCTGACGTTGCTTTTGATTGGCGTCTATTTTCCGCTCTTTTTGTTTGAGTTAACCAGGCCCTTCCATCCGTTTCCGACCGAAATCGCGGGCTTTCGGCAGATTTCCTGGCCTTGTCGTTTGCTGAGCGTCGTCTGGGCCTTCGCGATGGCGCGGCGGTTCGGCAATCCCGTTTTTGGCACTCTTGCCTATCTGGGACTTCTCGCCTTCGCGGGCGGCATGTTTCTCAATATCGTGGGAGTCGCATTCTGGCAGTGGCTGCCGGCGCTGTGGGCGACTTTGGCGCTGGCCGCGTTGCCGATTTCCCAGTTCCTTTATCTCCGGATGCGGCATCTGCGTCGCGAAAATGCCGGAACGAGCGACCTCAATCGCTGCGGCGCCTTGGAAGCGCCGATCACCTTTCTGACGCTCGGCGTCTTCGCGCTAGCGGCGATCGGTTCGCTGATTGCGTTCCCTTGGCCGATGCGCGTCGCCGGCGGGTTGGGTCTCTTGGGTTTGCTTGCATTCTCGCTCCTGCGGCGGCAAGCCTCGATTCGATTGCCCGCCCTGATTCTCGCGAATTGGCAGGTCTTCGGCGTCGTACTCTTGATGCTCACTCCCGACTTGCGCTTTCTGTTCGAGTTGACGGAAGGCAAGCTGACGGCGTTATGTTTGCCCGTTGCCTTTTTCGCGGCGACCAGTTTGTTCCTTTGGCAGCTTTTCGGTGAAAGGCCGACGCGGCATGACCTGGCGTTTTTGCATCGCATGGCGTTGCGCGGATTGATCATGACGGCGTTCGCGTTTTCGCTGCGTTTTCCGGCTCTCTTTGGAGGCGACGTCTGCTTCGCGGTGGGGGCGATTATGGTCGTCGTCCTCGCCGAACTCCTGAGCGCCTGCCGAAACAACGAAGAAGCGCAGGTATGGGTCGCGGGATTGCTCGCCCTGACGGGAACGGCATATCTGGCGAAATTCGAAGTCCTCACGTTCGGCCGCGGCTGGACGATGTTCGTCGTCTTGGGGCTGGGATTGGCGCTTTGGCTGGTCAAGGAAGCAGCGGAGCGGCGACGCTTCTTGTCCGTGCTCGCGCGGCCGTTCGGGCATGCTGCCTTCGTCATGCCCTTGATCACGGTGGGCATCGGCGTTTATCGCCATTGCGTGATGCCGCCGCTGTGGTTGGGCGCGAACAGCCTGGCCCTGTTGCTGGCGGCTGGCTTCTATTTTTGGCGAGGCATCGAGGACCGGCGGAAACACTTGTTCATTATCGCGGGGGGGATTCTAAACATCGCCCTGCTCCTGCTTTGGCGCGAACTAACCTGGACCGATCCGCAATTCTTCATGATCCCCATTGGCATCTCGCTATTGGCGCTCGTGGAAGTGTTGCGGGAAGAGATCCCGGAGCGATTTCACGATCCCTTGCGGTATCTGGGCGCGTTGGTGATTCTCGTGTCGCCGACGTTTCACATCGTGGGCGGCAGTTGGATCCACATTTTCAGCCTGATGGTGGTGTCGGTCGCGGTGTTGCTGTTGGCGATCGGTCTCCGGATTCGCGCGCTGCTTTACGCGGGGACGACGTTTCTCTTCGCCGACCTGACCGCGATGCTGGTGCGCGGCAGCATCGACAACGCGAACGTGTTGTGGATCGCGGGATTCCTGCTCGGGGCGTCTGTACTCACGCTCGGAGCGATTTGCGAACGCCATCGCGAGACGCTGCTGCGGCGCATGAGCGTCTTGGCGGATTCGCTGAAGACGTGGAGTTGATCCAGCCACCTACGGTTAGCACGCGGCGCACCGTTCGCACGCCGCGCATTGTTAGCACGCAGCGCAAGCAAGTGATTTCAACGCTAATACTCGCTAATCGGCGCTAATCGACAGGTTGGCTTTATCGACTTGTCGATGGAAGGTGGACGACACCCGTTTGGAATACTGGTTTGAGAGTCTGTTCCAAAAGGGGTCTGACCCCTTTTGGAACAGACTCTGAGTTGCAGTTTTCTACAAGTGAAAGGGAGAAGATTCATGAAATGGCTCAAGACGTTTTCGCTGGTCGTGCGCTCGAACGTGACCTCCTTGTTCGAGTATTTCGAGAATCCCGAACGGGTTTTGCATCAGCTCATTCTGGATATGGAGGAGGAGCTTGAGAACGTAAAGTCGAGGGTGGCGAACGTGTTCGCGGACGAGATTCAGCTTGGCCGGCAGGGGGAGCGCGCCCGGGAGGAAGCCAAGCAGTGGGAACAGCGCGCCGGCCAGGCGCTGCGGCGCGGCGACGAAATCGCGGCACGGTCCGCGCTGGAACAAAAGATCGAGTTGGATGCGCGGGCTGAGGGGTTAGAGGTCGAGCACCAGAAGCAAAAAGCGGAGACGGCCAAGCTGCATCGGGCCGTGCGCGATTTGGAGCAAAAGATGCGGATGGTGCGGCAGCGACGTTCACTGCTGGCGGCGCGGCTGGCGCGTGTCGAATCCTCGCAAAATATCAATAGCATCATCAAACGTGTCGACGGAACTTCGGCGTTGGCGCACTTTCAACGGCTCGAAG
>Ga0163144_10016515_pt1 | contig 15118 bp, 13 predicted proteins | sample OliLak19BULKMAT1_FD_123175 | JGI IMG/M metagenome (GOLD analysis project Ga0163144, IMG submission 123175) | Freshwater microbial mat bacterial communities from Lake Vanda, McMurdo Dry Valleys, Antarctica - Oligotrophic Lake LV.19.BULKMAT1 | ecosystem: Environmental > Aquatic > Freshwater >... | reverse complement strand
TTTGACGGATACGGCGTGGATCCACGGCGGAAAGCCCTCGGAGGTTTACGACCTTATCGCCAAGGGCGTCCTCGCCAAGGGTATGCCCGGTTGGGGTCCGGTGCTCGGTCCCAAAAAGGTCGGTGAAGTCACCGCTTATATCATGAGTAAACATAAAGAGGGCGATCCGATCGTCCGCTCCGGAGGTCCCGCCCAGTAACCGGCCACCGCTAGACTCCGGCGCTGCGCGGCTTCCCTCCCACGAGGGAACCTACCCCGGGCCCGCGCAGCCGGCCATGGCCCCCACGCCACGTGGCGCACCCGCGCCGCCGATTAAGCCACACCCACCATGCCCGCCCTCCCGACCGATCACCCGTCCCGCAATTCCGTCACCACCATCCGGTCCGACGGCTCGCGCGCGTTTCTTTTTCCGACTGATCCGAAGGGCCGGTTCAATACCGCGCGCCGGATCTCAGCGATCGGATTGATCGCCTTATATCTTTCCCTGCCGTGGATCCAGGTGAACGGTCACCCCGCCGTATTCCTCGATGTGATCGCGCGGCGCTTCCATCTCTTCGGCATCACCCTCGCGGCCCAGGACATGTGGCTGCTGTTTTTCGTGATCACCGGAATGGGTTTCTCGTTGTTCTTCATTACCGCCCTGCTCGGACGGGTCTGGTGCGGCTGGGCTTGCCCGCACACGGTGTTTCTCGATCACGTCTATCGCCGCATCGAACGCTGGATTGACGGCGACTCCGTGAAACGCCGTGCCTTGGATCTCGCTCCACTCTCCGCGGGTAAGATCGCCAAACGCGTTACCAAACACACCCTGTATATCCTGGTCTCAGCGGTCATCACCCACCTTCTGCTCGCTTACTTTGTCTCCTTGCCCGAGGTCTGGACCATGGTGAGCTCCGCCCCCGGAGAACACTGGGGCGCCTTCGTCTTCATCACCATCGCAACGGGCGTGCTCTACTTCAACTTCGCCTGGTTTCGCGAGCAGTTGTGTATCGTGATTTGTCCTTACGGCCGTCTTCAATCGGCCCTGATCGATGACCACTCGCTCGTCATTGGCTATGATGTGATGCGTGGCGAACCCCGCGGGCCAAAACGCTCGACGAGCCGTTCACTCACCACTCCCCTGGCAGCCGCCACCGTCTCTATCACTACCAGCACCGCGAGCGCTCCGAGCACCCTCAGCGCGAGCGCGCCGACGACCGGCGACTGTGTGGATTGTAACCGCTGCGTCCAGGTTTGCCCCACCGGCATTGATATTCGCCAAGGCCTCCAGATGGAGTGCATCGGTTGCACTGCGTGTATTGATGCCTGCGACGACGTCATGACGCGACTGGACCGCCCCAAGGGACTCATTCGCTATGATTCCCAAAACCGTTTCGTCGGTGGAAAAACCCGGTGGCTGCGCCCGCGCACGCTGCTCTATTTTCTCCTCCTCCTCGTCGGGGCCAGCGTTGCCACGTGGGCGCTCAGCACCGTGAGACCGGCCAATTTCGGCATCACCCGAATGGTCGGTTCCCCGTATGTCGTCGATGCCACTACCGTGCGAAATCAATTTCTGGTCCGCATCGTCAACAAACGCCACGAGACCGCCACCTTCACGGTAACCCTCGTCGGCGGAAAGGCCGACATCACGACGAGCGGCTTCGGCAGCGCCGTCGCGGTGCCCCCGCTCGGGGAACTCGTCCAGCCGTTAATCCTGCAACAAGCCCGGGCCGCTTATACCGGCCCGTTCAAACTCGAGGTTCACATGCGCGACACCGAAGGGACGTTCGATTTGGTTCGCCCCATCGAATTTGTCGGACCCGATCCCCGCCTGCTCCGGGAGGACTCGAAATGAGCCTTAACCAACCGAACCGTCCCGCCGCGAAGACTGCCCGCGATTCAGACTGCGCCGCTCCCGTCGTGTCCGCGACCGGAACTCCGGAGTCGCGCGAGCAACCACCGCGCCGATCCTATCTCTGGCTGTGGTTCGTCGGAGCCTTCTTGATTCAAGCGGGCGCGTGGACCGCCTGGTTTATTATCGCGGGCAAGCACCAGGTTGAGGAGGTCCCGCTCGTGTCCTTCGAGCCCGTCAATCGATGAGCCGCCCGCGAACGTCCATGCCCACAATGACAACCGGCCGCCCCACGCCCGCCAGCCGTTAACCATGGAACTCGCGTCCGCTATCAATTCCCCCACCGCGGCATTCGTCGCCGGTCTGGTCACGAGTCTGCACTGCGTCGGAATGTGCGGCCCGCTTTCCTGTGCGCTGATGCCGGTCAAGGGCGACCGCACCGATGCCCAGACCGTGAGCACGGTGTATCATGTGTCACGAATGATTGGATACGCGGCGCTCGGCGCCTTCGCCGGTGGGATTGGCCGCACCCCTCTCCTCTGGCTCTCGCAATCCGCGCTGCGTTGGGTGCCGTGGATTCTCGTGTTGATCTTTGTCGCCATCGCCCTGCGGTGGGATCGCTTCCTGCCAAAAATTCCCGCCCTGGGCCGCCTCACCTGGAAACTCCAAGGCGGCCTGCGCCAGCGCTCCCGCGTGCAAGCCGCAGCCACCCTCGGGTTCGCCACGCCCCTGCTACCCTGCGGACCGCTGTATTTCATCGTCGCACTCGCCCTGCTCTCCGGCTCCTGGGTGCGCGGGATCGAGGTCATGCTCGCATTTGGCCTCGGCACGGTGCCATTGCTCTGGCTCGCCCAGACGCAATTCCACTGGGTCCGCCAAAAACTCTCACCGCTCTGGCTCAGCCGGATGCGCGTCACCCTCGCCCTCACGACCGCCGTGGTCATTGGCTGGAGGCTCCGCGCCACCCTCGGGTTCCCCGGGCCCGACCCGCTCAATTTCGTCTGCTTCTGATCATGAGCGTATCCACGCCAGCCGCACCTGCTCCGCGCCCCGTTCCGGTGGCCACCCGCATCGGGCCCGGCGGCTCGAATACTCCTTCCTGCCGTCACTGCGGCGCGGCGCTGATCGACGCGCGGATGCGCGAGACTGGGTTCTGTTGCTCCGGCTGCAGCTACGTTTTCCGCCTCGTCCATGAGCACGGCCTCGACGGTTACTATCGCATCAAGGACAACGTCACCACGCCGGCCGACGCGGCCGTCTTTCAACCGCGCGATTACGCCTGGCTGGAAACGCTGCAGCGCAACGTCGATCTACCCGCCAACTCCGCTGCGCGCCCCGGAGAAATCCCGGAACTCACCCTGGATATCCAAGGCATCTCCTGCGCCGGTTGCGTGTGGCTGATCGAACGCGTTTTTCAGCAGCAGCCCGGCGCCCGCGATATCATCGTCAACGCGCAATACGGCAGCATGCGGCTGCGCTGGATCCCGGACGAGTTTTCGGCCGCCGACTTCGCCCGCAAACTACAGGCGTTCGGTTACCTCGCCGGCCCACCCGGCGAAACGGTCGAAGAGCCCGAGAGCCGTGGCCTCGTCAAACGCATCGGACTCTGCGCCGCCTTCACGATGAATGTAATGCTGTTCTCTCTGCCGACCTACTTCGGCATGGAGCGCACGTATGAATGGGCCGGACTTTTCGGCGTACTCAATGTCGCATTCGGCACCTTGAGCCTGCTCGTCGGCGGACTCTATTTTCTGTCCCGGGCCGTGCAGGCCTTGCGCGAACGCGTTCTCCATATCGACCTGCCCATCGCGATTGGCATCGCCGGCGCCTATGCCGGCTCGCTCTACGGCTGGCTCGTCGGCGAGGAGCGTTTCATCTATTTTGATTTCGTATCCGGATTTATCCTACTGATGCTGATCGGGCGTTGGGCGCAGGTCTCCGCCGTCGAGCGCAACCGCCGCCGCCTGCTCAGCCAGCAACCGAAACCACAACGGGTCCGCGTGCTCCGACCCGCCGCCGGCGGCACGTGGGATGAGGTCACGCCCGAAGCGCTGCGCGTGGGACAAACGCTTCTCCTCACTTCCGGGCAGACGGTGCCGGTGGAGTCGCGTCTCGACACGTCTGAAGGCACGTTCTCGCTTGCCTCGATCAACGGTGAAGCCGAACCGCGGATCTTCCGCGCCGGCCAACGCGTGCCAGCGGGGGCTATCACGGTCGGCCGCGCCGGAATCCACCTCGTCGCGCTGCAAACCTGGTCGGAGTCCCTCCTCGCCCAACTGCTCCAACCCGGCGAACGTGTGAGCGCGCGACATCGCCTGCTCGAGCTGGTCGTGAAGGGTTACCTCATCGGTATCTTTGCGGTTGCCGCGGGTTCCGGGCTCTTCTGGTGGTTCTCCACCGGGGATGCCCTTCGGGCGGGTGCAGTCATCACCGCGGTCCTCGTGGTGTCCTGCCCTTGCGCTATCGCCCTGGCATTTCCCCTCGCCGACGAGATGGCCACGGTTGCGCTCCGGCGACGCGGCGTATTTGTCCGCCAGGCGGATCTCTGGTCGAAGCTTTCCCGCGTGCGCAAACTGGTCTTCGACAAAACCGGCACGCTCACCCTCGAGACGCCGGTCTTAGCCAATCCCGATTCGCTCACCGCCCTCACACCCGAGGCACGCTCCGCCCTGTATAGCCTGGTGCGCGACAATCCGCACCCGATATGCCAATGCCTGCTCGAAAACCTGCTGGCGCTGGGATCCGTTGCAACCGCTGAAGATACGACTCAGCCTGCAACCGCGCTCGCTTCCGTTCAGAACGAGGTGCGAGAGAGTATCGGAGACGGGGTGGAGTTTGGTGCCTGGGCCTTGGGTCGACCCGGTTGGCGGAGCGACCGCAACACCTTCACCGCGACCGATAGCGACGAGAGTGCGCGGGTGAACCAGGACGCCGAGTTTACCTACCAAGGCGGGATCGTCGCGTGTTTCCATTTTGTGGATACAGCCCGACCGGATGCGCGCGTGGAACTGGCGGCACTCCAGCGCCGCGGTTTCAAGGCCTACATTCTGAGTGGCGACCGGACGGCGAAGGTCGCCGCCCTCGCCCGCGAGCTCGGTCTGCCCCCTGAAAACGCCCGCGGCGAACTCAGTCCGCAAGCGAAGGCCGACTGGCTCGATAACCAGGCAACCAACGACGCCCTCATGTTGGGCGACGGCGCCAACGACAGCCTCGCCTTCGATCGCGCGCTCTGCCGGGGAACACCCGTAATCCACCGCGGCGTACTCGAACGCAAAGCCGACTTCTACTATCTCGGTCGCGGCATCGGCGGGTTACGCGCCTTGTTCGAGGTCGACGCCGTCCGCCGCCGCACCCAGGGGGTCATTCTGGTCTTCTCCATCGGGTATAACCTTCTCGCCGTCGGGCTCGCTGCGGCCGGTTACATGAGCCCGTTGCTCGCGGCGATTTTAATGCCGGTGAACTCGCTCGCGACGCTGCTGATCGTCACGACGGGCATGCGTGGCTGCGCCGAGCCTTCCGGACGCCGCGAGTCGACGACCTAGCCGAAGCCGCGTATTCTGCCCCACCCAGCCGGGGGCGAGCGCCGGCTCGACATCGGAACGAACCCGCGAAGCACACTTACGTCTGCCGACCCTGGCGTAACCGGTCCACGAATACGGCCACGATGATGACGAGGCCGATGATGATTTCCTGAAAATACGTGGGCCAACCCATCTGTTGCGAGCCGTTGCGCAGCACGGCCATGATCAGAGCCCCAATCATTGAGCCGAGGATGGTGCCAACGCCGCCACTCAGACTCGCGCCGCCGATAATCACCGCGGCAATGATATCAAGCTCCAGGCCGACTGCGACGGTCGGATCGCCCTGCCGCAGCCGGGCAAGTTGAAATAATCCCGCGAGGCCGAAGAAGCAGCCGGCCAAGGCGTAAATTAAAATCTTCAACCGGGTCGTGGGAATGCCGCAGAGCCGGGCGGTGGCTTCATTCGAGCCGAGGGCAAAAACATGTCGCCCGAACACCGTGTTGCGCAACACCAGCGCGGTCAGGACTGCCAGTCCCAGCGCAACCCATACGCCGGTGGGCAGCGCGTAACCAAACGGATCCGCCGTGGTCATCCATGTGTTCAACGGCGAGGTCTCATAGTTCACGGTCTGGTTGTCCGCGATCCACTTGGCGGTGCCGCGCGCCACTCCCAGGGTACCGAGTGTTATAATAAACGGCGTCATGCGCAGCCCGGCGATCGCCGCTCCGTTCAAGAGACCAATCAATCCTCCTGAGAAAATCATTGCGGCCACCGAAGTCGCCGTGCCCCACCCGGCCTGAATAAAAAGCGCTCCGACCACACTCGAGAGCGCGATGCTGGATCCGACCGACAAGTCGATTCCTCCGCTCACTATAATCATTGTCATCCCCAATGCTCCAATCGCCACGATTACGGTCTGCGTGAAGATGGTCTTGAAATTATGATACGTCAGGAAGAACTCCCGCGTTTCACTCGGGATCGAGAAGAGGGCGATCACCACCAGCAGCCCAAGAAAGGGCCCGGCTTGGGTGAGAACAAGTTTGGCGGTGTCTTTCATGACGCTGGAAGTCGTTACGTTGTCGGGCCGAGGCTCAGGCACTGCCTGTGGCCACGCGCATGATGTCGGCCTCAGTCCACTCGGAACGCGGTCGGATCGCCGCGAGTTCGCCGCGACACATCACCCCGATGGTGTCGCACAGCCCGAGCAACTCGGGCAGATAACTGCTGACCACCACGACCGCCTTTCCGGCACCCGCGAGTTCACCGATCAACTGATAAATCTGGGCCTTGCTCCCGACGTCGATTCCCCGGGTCGGTTCATCCAGCAGGAAAATCCGCGCCGGATGTTCCAGCAGCCGGGCCAGCGCGACCTTCTGCTGGTTGCCTCCGGACAGCTGGCCGATCGGCTGCGAGGCGTCGCGACATTTCACTCGCAAGTCCTCCACCCAACGCTGCGCGACGGCCCGCTGACGCCGCCCGTCGATCCAACCGAAGCGGCCGAACGAGGCGTGTTTGGTGAGCGTCAGGTTATCCGCGATGGAAAGCGTCAGCATCAGCCCCTCCTCCTTGCGATTCTCACTCAGGAATCCCACGCCCTGCGCCCAGCGTTCACCGGGAGTACTCCCGCCCTCGGGCGCGTTGAGGATGCACACGTCGCCGGAATCGATCCGATCCAGGCTGAACAGCGTCCGCAGGAGGTCCGTGCGCCCCGCCCCGATCAATCCCGCGAGCCCAAAAATCTCGCCCGCCCGCAGCTGAAACGAGGCGCGCTTCAGCCGGGGGGCGCTCGCCACCTCCTTCGCTTCCAGCAGCACGGCGCCAGGCTTGTGCTCAACCCGCGGATACAGATCCTTCACCTCGCGGCCGGTCATGAGCGTGACAATCTGGTCGAGACTCACCTCCGACATGTTCCCGGTGCCGACCGTCTCACCGTCTTTCAAAATAGTATAACGATCGGCGATCTTCCGGCACTCTTCGAGGAAATGGCTTATATAAAGAATGCTGACGCCCTGGTCCCGCAGCCGTGCGATCGTGGCGAACAGGCGTTCGGTATCCGCCTGGGTGAGACTACTGGTGGGCTCGTCCATGATGAGCACCTTCGGGTTGGTCAGAAGCGCCCGGGCAATTTCAATCACCTGCTGGGTTGCAATTGTGAACGACCCGGCGGGGCGATCGAGGTCCAGATGCTCGTGGCCGAGGAGCGCGAGGGCCGCCCGGGCACGCTCGCGGGAAACCTTGCGGTCAACCCACCCGAGCGACGCCGACTCCGCGCCGAGGAGAATGTTTTCCTGCGCCGAGAGATGAAACGCGAGGTTCAGCTCCTGATAGATCATTGCGACGCCCTTCATCCGCGCGTCGTGGGGACTGGCCGGCGCAAAGGCGTTCCCCGCAAGTTCCATCGTCCCTTCATCAGCAGTGTGAGCGCCGCTCAGCACCTTCATCAACGTGCTTTTGCCCGCCCCATTTTCACCGATGATCGCGTGCACTTCACCGGGCGCGATCTGAAGCGACACGCCGCGCAGGGCATGAGTCGCGCCAAAGCTCTTCTTGATCCCCGTCAGCCGTAATGCGGCTGCCGGCCCGAGGTCCGTCATGGCGTGATTCGCGCCAAGGGAGGCGAAGGCGACCCTGAATGACGGAAAGGCTGAAGCCACGAGCAAGCTCGAGCCCTACGCATTAAGTCCAGCACGCTCACTTGAGGTACTTGTCGAGCGGCGGGTTGACGATCTCGGCCATCTCCGGCGAGTTGAAGTTTGCCTGCGTGACAAAGCCCACGCCGGTGTCGACGACGGGTTCAACCTTCTTGCCCTGCAACACCGCGACGATGGTTTTCACTCCAAGATAACCCATGCGCATCGGGTTCTGCACGACCATGCCTTGAATATCGCCGGCCTTCAGTCCGGCGTTCAGGGTCTCACCGGAATCAAACGCCACGAACTTGATCTTGCCGCCGGCGAGGCCGGCGTCACGCAAGGCCAACAGCATGCCGGCCGCGGAGGATTCATTGGCGGCAAAGACTCCGTTAAGCTGCCGGCCGTGGCGGTTAAGGAGGTTCTCCGCGGTCCGCTTCGCGGTATCACGGGTGGCGCCGGCGTGCTGATCGGTCGAGACCAGTTTGATGTTCGGAAAGTCCTTGCGCATGATCTCGAGGAACCCCTCCTCGCGCGCTTCCGTGCTGGCCGAGCCAACGGCATAGCGGAGCATCGCGACGTTGCCTTTGCCGCCAATCATTTTGCCCAGCTCCCGCGCGGCCATGCGGCCGCCTTCGCGATTATCGGTCGCGACAAATGCCGCCTGCGCTTTCGAATCGAGTCCGGAGTCAATGATGACCACGGGGATCTTGCCGCGGGCGGCCATTTCCACCGGACCGGCCAGAGCCTTGCGATCCAGCGGGGCGAGCACGATGCCATGGACGCGTTGCGCGATGAAATTCTCCACCACCTGCACCTGCTGCTCGCGATCGTCCTCCTTCAACGGGCCTTTCCAAATGATCTGCACGGTGACACCCTCCGCCTTGAGTTCCTGCTCGGCTTTTTTCGCGCCGGCATGAATGGATTTCCAAAACTCGTGGGTGGTCCCCTTCGGGATTACCGCGATTTTGTAGGCTTCAGCGGCCGTGGCGAGCGAAGCGCTGGCAGCGAGGAGCGAAAGGGCAAAGAGGAACTTCTTCATGGGGAAAGAGAACAAAAGGTCGGGGGGAAGGCCGTGACTACGGCCGGAGAGGGAAAACGATGGCTGCGTCGAAGAGAAAGGAGTTTCCCGGCAATTGCAGGGAAAATTTTCGAAGACCGTCACGCCGTATCAAGGCGTTGCCCATCGCCCGGAAAAGAGTGCGCAGGCAACGCCAGCCAGCTGCGCCGCCGGTCAAGCTGGCAGGGTAGCGTCAATGAGAAGTATCAATTGCAAGTACCCCGCTTGCACTTTGCCCTCGTATTCAAAGCGAAATCTCAATCCGGAAACTCTGCCTTTCGATCACCACCGGCGTCGTACCGTCGAAAACGACGGACACAATCTCTTTACCCAGGCCAAGTCTACGAAACGCGAACACGTAAACATCCCCATGGTCTGACCTCCCGACAAACTGCCAGCTCATGGGCTCGATTTTCGGGCGGACCTGATCTCTTGGCGTTCCCCACTCCTTGGTAACGCTCCCGCGGAAGCTCGGTGCCTTGCTCACCTCGGTTTTGAACGGGCGCTCCCAGCTGACCGAGGAAACGGTCAGCGTTGCCGCGGGAAACGCGAACAAGGCCCGATCGCTCGCCGCGACTACCGGGATGTTCGCGAGGCAGATCAGGGCAATGAGGAAGACACGTCCGGTTGCCATTCTCCTTTAACGGGAGAAGTGCCCATTTCTTAGGCCGCTCCGTTGAAAACACCGAGGCCATGACCGTCCTGTCCCAGTGCAATGATCAGAGTCCCCAACGAGACAAGAAGGTGTTTCATGGCGTGATGGGATTCACCGGGAGTGGTCCAGCGATGAAGTGAAAGTCGAAAGTTGAGAACAAATCCAGAGCGCGCTCAACCCCTATACGCAGTGATGTAATTTATTGAAGAACCTCAGGCCTAATTCTCCGGATCTTCAGCGGATAAACGCGTGGCCGCCCCGTGCGAATCGGGATAATTGCCCCGCAGGACAGCCCGGCGAATCCAGCAAAAAAAATGCAGCGCGTCAGGTTCGACGCGCTGCATGAAAGAAATCACTCCGAGTGCAGGTGAAAAACACGTGCCTCGGGTTATGACCGATACCGCGTTTAGAAGCGGGTACCGAGACTCAGAAAAAACCCGCGTTTCGGAGCAAAAAACCCGTCAGAGCCTTCTCGATACAGTTTATCGGTCAGGTTCTTGACGTTGAGTTGAGCTTTCACATTTCGACCAGCGAGCACGAACCGCTTTGAGATCATCAGATCGAAGACCGTAAAGGAGGGGATCTCGATGATATTTTGACGGTCGCCCGACATGCGCGCTGCGTCACTGTGCCGAAAACCGGCGCCAATCGCCATGCCCTTGGGTGGCCCATCCCGGAACTCGTAGCGGTTCCAGATCGTATAGCTATTTTCCGGATTATAGTTAAGCGGCGCTCCCACGCGATTGGGATCGTTGGACTTGGTTACCTCGGCCTTGCGAAAATAAACCAAGCTGGCCGACTTTATCCCAGCCGGTTTGAATTCTAGAAATGCTCTTTGCCCTGAAGAAGTTCATCTCGTATTGGCTGATGCCACTGCCTTTCTGCCTCGTGGCGTTGGCCGCGGGGATCGCTCTGATCCGTCGCGGAAAATCGCCGCGGCTTGGATGGACGCTTACCGTGAGCGCTCTCCTGCTGCTCATGCTCGCAAGCAATAAATTCGTGAGCCACGCGCTGATCCGTCCGCTCGAAACACAGTATCCCGCGATCCCCGAGATTGTCGCTGATCAGCCTTTGCCACGGGCGCTGGTTTCATCCCACTATATAGTCGTGCTCGGCGGGGGCAACGGCTACAGTCCCGGTACGTCCGCCATCAATCTCCTCTCCAACGCGGCGCTCGCGCGCGTCGCGGAAGCCGTGCGGCTGTTGCGAGTTCTCCCCGACGCGAAATTGATTGTCTCCGGGCCGCCGGTCGGAGCCGGCGCCGCCCATGCCACCGTCCTGGCGCGGGCCGCCGAATCGCTGGGAATTGATCGAGCGCGAATTGTATATATCGAAAACGCCCGCGACACCGAGGAGGAATCCAGCGCGGTCTCCCGACTCGTCGGCGACGCTCCGGTGGCGCTCGTCACCTCAGCGTGGCACATGCCGCGAGCCATGGCCTTGTTTCGCAACGCCGAAGTCCGCGCCCTTGCCTGCCCGGCCGATTTCCGAACGCACGCCTGCGATCCGTTTGGCTGGAACGATCTCGCGTGGGAAATTTCCGCCCTCGAACGCAGTAGCCTCGCGGTCCGGGAACGCCTCGGCTTCGCGTGGGCCTCGCTACGCGGAAAAACCAAAGCACCCGGGACCGCCGGAAGTGCGATCCATTAATCTTAAACCCGGCAGTTCAGATTAGCCACGGTGACACCGATGGCACAGATACAGAGAAGTCTAGATCAAGGAGCAACTGACGGCCATTCACCCGCAAGGTGAAGGGCCCGAAACACAGAATGCCCTGGTAATCTGGGGGCATCTGTGAAATCTGTGGATTCAACTGCATTTAAAAGTGTTGAAGATTCAAAGCTGCGATCGGAACCGTGAGCCCTCCGCGGTTCAGAATGTGATCGCCCGGCTCGCCGCCTCACCCGGCCAGTGGTTATCCGCAAGCACCTCAGTTTGTGTTCGTCCGAGAGCAGGCGCGGCGCAGATCGTTCAACGAGCGCCTGTCACTTTTCCCCGCAGCAGCATCGGAAATCATCTTCGGCGGGAAACCACCGTATCGAGGTGGGAACGTACCTCGCGCTTACGCCACAATGGAGAGAATGCCCCCGCCTGGGGCATCATGTTTTTGACGCATTCTCCTCATGCCTTCCTTCGCCCCGCCAAAGCCTCGCCCCGCCAAACGCTCCCTGCTGGTTAGGCGCTTTGCCCACCCACTCGGTGCGTTTGTCTGTCTCGCTACCCTCCTGCCTGTCTTCAGGTCGAGTCGTTGGTGGGTGCGGCTCTTTGACTTTCCCCGTGTCCAGATCTCGACCTTGGGAGCGGCGGCCGTGATCGCCGGCCTTTTGGCGCGACGAAAGTCCGACCCCTTCGATCCCTTGCTGCACGGCTTGGTTCCGGCCGCGGTAATCGCACAACTTGCCCACATCTATCGTTTCACCCCGGGCTTCCCAAAACAGGTCATGAGTAAGACTAAATCGGAAACAGGGGACACCCTCAGCCTCCTCACTTCGAATGTCTTGATGAGCAATCGCAATCCCGCCGCACTGCAGGACGTGATCGCGCGCTGTCGTCCCGATCTGGTCCTGCTGCTGGAAACTGACCAGTGGTGGGAAGATCAACTCGTTCGCGTCGATCGGGATTATCCGTATTCCGTCAAATGCCCGCTCGGCAATACGTATGGAATGCACCTCTATTCCAAATTGCCTTTGATCGAGCCCGAGGTGCGTTTTTTGATTCACCCCGATGTGCCGTCAATCCGGACGCAGATCCGGCTGCCGAGCGGACGCCAGGTTCATTTCTACGGGATGCATCCAAAGCCTCCGGGACAGCAAAACCGAAACGGCGAAATTCGCAGCTCCGGTCCGCGCGACGCCGAACTGGTCCAGATCGCCTATGAAATCCGAAACCTCGATGTCCCGGTAATCGTCGCCGGGGATTTCAATGACGTAGCCTGGTCGCACACCACCCGGAGATTTCAACGCCTCGGCCGGGTTCTCGACCCGCGAGTCGGTCGGGGTTTTTTCAATTCGTTTCACGCCGACCATCCGTGGATGCGCTTTCCGCTGGATCACCTCTTCCATTCGCTTCACTTCACGCTCCTGGACTTCGCTCGCCAGCCGCATATCGGATCGGACCATTTCCCGATCTTCGCCGAATTGAGCCTCGAACCGGAAGCCAAGGGTGAACAAAAACCACCTGAAGCCGACCATTCCGATTTTAAAGAGGCAACGGAGGTTCTTCACTCGCCGGAGGCAAAACAAACGTGACACATCGTGCCGCCGAGTGGCGATGCTTCATCGCCGGGTTTGATCGCTCACGTTCCATCCATCGCGTCCGGTTTAATTCGTCACATTTGGCGCCTGGAGCATCGCTGCGTATTTCGCCACGGTCCGCTCGACGGCTTTCGCCGCGCACCAGCTTGGCGGCCGCGAAACGGGTGCTGGTAAACAGCCAGCCGGCGAACACACGATGCCCGACGAGCGCGCCCGCTTTCCGGGCCAGGTCGCTAAACACGATTTGAGTCGCATCGGCCGCGAGGTGCGGGTCGCCGTTGACCTGCCGCAGCGCGGCTGAATACACCAGATCGACATGGCGGCGGACGAGCTCAGCAAACGCGCCATCCACGCCTTCCTCGAAATACCGGCGGAGCAGATCGGCGTCATTGTTCATGGCTTTGTGAATAGCACCCGCCGGCTATCGAATCGCACATATAATATAATTCCTCCTTCATCACAAGCCGTCCGCGGGCTGTTCGCGCGGTCAAAAACGCGCGACGCTCGACACCGACAGGCGTTTCTCCGAATCATCGCCTGCGTCCCACCCATTTTCTGCCCGCTCCCACTGCCGGAATATGAACTGGTCTCCTCGCCCTACCCGCGGGCTCGCTCCCCTCGTCCTGATCGCGTCCGTCCTTCTTGCTGCCTCGCTCTACGCACAAAGTGAGTCGGGCGAAAGAATGGATTCCATCCCCTCCCCGCGGGCCTCCGAGTTCACCTCGCTTCCCCGCGTCTGGATTTTCTTTCCTCCGCAGCCACCGCCCCTCGGCACGCCAGCACCCCGGGCCCCCGCATTCCGTGACACCCGGTCGGCGCCCGTCGAACTTGCCGAGTTTGCCAACGAGCTGTTTTACCCCCAACTCAGCGCGCAACTCCACGCCAGGACGCTTTCAAAGAAACTTCAGGATCAGCTCAGGAACTATCGCTCCGCCAAAGAAGAGCTAAGGCGCCAGTTGCAGGCTGAACTTGAGCGTTTGCGTTCTTTTGAACCGGAGACCCGGGCACAGGAACTCGCCGCTCTGGCGCGCGTGCAGGCGCCGAAGCTGGCGGAATTGGAAGCCACGGCGGAGAGCCTGCGGCGCGACCTGATCCGCAGCGGGCAGGCTTGGAGCGCGATGCGCGAGTGGCGGCTGGGGAGCCGCGTGAGTCCGGCTTATTCTCCCACCGAAATCGCGATGGTGATGCAGTCGCACGCCTTCTATCTCAACGGCCTCCTGCCCGCGCAGCGCCGGCTCCTGCGCGAAATTGCGCTCGAGTTGAAGATGGCCGCTGACTCGACCGCCAAGGCCACGGCCGCGCAGCCGCACGTCTTCTTTCCGCCCGAACCGGCGCGCGTCGCTTTTCCGGCGGATCTGCCCGCCGACGTCGCCCTGAAAATCGCCGCGTACGAAACGAAAAAATCCCGTTTAAAGAAAGAGCTGTTTGAAGCCATCTTCGAGCTCGACGGCGCCAAACTCGGCTTCATCACCGGCAACACCGCCAAAGCCCTCGCGAATCGGCAGGCGGCTCCACTCCGTGAACTCGACCTGCAGGCCGAAGAAATCCGCCGCGAGGTCGCGCACCTGGTTTACCGCGTGCCGGCGGTTGAGCGTTCGCCGCTTTCCCCCACGGTCGCGAATCGGGCCGAGGTTATGATGAAACGTTTCGCCGCGGCCCAATCCCGTGCCTTGGCCAACGCGAGTGTCGCCCTCCAGGCGAGCCGCGACCTCCCCGTCCGGGCATCCGTCCAACTCGTACCTGACGGATTAAAATTCACCCTCATTCCGAGCCGGAGCCGAACCGAGCCCGATGCGAAAACCGTGAAAGCGATCGGCGAACTTCGCGCCAAACTGAACGAGATCGCAGACGAATATGGGCAACGCCTGGCCGACCTCATCAATGAGAAAGACGCGATCCGGGCGGAGATCGCCGGCACGCTGGGAAACGCACAGGCAACCGTCGTGGATAATGCGTTAATCACCGCCCTTCGCGCCCCCATCCAGAACGAGCTCAACGAACTTCATCGCGATTATCGCATCGCTGTTTTCCAACCCGGGCTTTCCCCGGAACAACGGCGGCTGCTCTTTGACGGCGTGGTCGAGCAGCTCGATTTACCGCTCCCCCGCGGCGAATTACAGCCGACCGGTCGCACCAGCCGGTGGTGAACGGGGCACCTTCTCTTTAG
>Ga0163144_10016514_pt1 | contig 15118 bp, 13 predicted proteins | sample OliLak19BULKMAT1_FD_123175 | JGI IMG/M metagenome (GOLD analysis project Ga0163144, IMG submission 123175) | Freshwater microbial mat bacterial communities from Lake Vanda, McMurdo Dry Valleys, Antarctica - Oligotrophic Lake LV.19.BULKMAT1 | ecosystem: Environmental > Aquatic > Freshwater >... | reverse complement strand
ACGCCAAGGTCTCGGCCGACGGCCGTTACGTCGTATTCCAGAGTTTCGCCAACAACCTGACGGCGGGCGACAGCAACGGCTACGCCGACATCTTCGTCTGGGACCGCAACGCGACCACCGGCAACAAGCTCACCAATCTGACGGCGACCCTCACCGGCACGCAATTGAGTAACAACGCGCTGCGGCCGGACATCGCGGCCGACGGCAGCGTCGGCGGCATCGTGGTCTTCGAGACCTACAAGGGGATCGGCACTGACGACGACGGCCGGCTCGACATCTATGCCTACAACCTGAAGACCAAGGCGGTCACGCTCGTGTCGAGCAAGGCCGACGGCAGCCAGACCGGCGGCGAAAACACCCAGGCGCAGATCTCCGGCGACGGCCGCTTCGTCGTCTTCACCAGCACCTCGGACAGCCTGGTTTCCGGCGACACCAACCTCAACGTCTCGGACGTCTTCGTCAAGGACCTGGTGAACGGGCAGATTGCGCTCGTCTCGCGCTCGGCGAGCGGTGAATCCGGCAACGCGGCCAGCAACAACCCGCAGATTTCGCTCGGCGGCGACTGGATCGTCTTCGAGAGCGGCGCCAGCAACCTGGCCAGCAGCGACGGCAACGGCGGCCTGACGGATGTCTTCCGCGTCTCCAATCCGCTGCTGACGGACACGCTGGCCGGCGGCGCGGGCAACGACACTTACGTTGTCGATCGCGCCGACGTCATCAACGAGTCGGCCAGCGCCGGCACCGACACCGTGCAGAGCTCGATCAACTGGACGCTGGGCGCCAACCTCGAGAACCTCACGCTCACCGGCACGGCGGGCCGTTCGGGCACCGGCAACAGCCTGAACAACGTGATCACCGGCAACATCGGCAACAACGTGATGAACGGCAGCACCGGCATCGACACCGTGTCCTACGCCAACGCCAATACGGCGGTCACCGTGAGCCTGGCCCTGGCAGGCGTGCAGGTCACGGGCTACGGCAGCGACACCTTGAGCAATTTCGAGAACCTGACCGGCTCGAACTTGAACGACAAGCTGACCGGCAACAGTGCGGCCAACCGCATCGACGGCGGATTGGGCAACGACACGCTGACCGGCGGCGCTGGCGGCGACACCTACGTGGTGGGCAGTAACTTCGACATCGTCACCGAAGCCGGCACCGGCGCCGGCGATATCGACACGGTGCTGTCGGCTGTGGGCTGGACACTCGGCGCCACGCTGGAGAACCTGACGCTGAGCGGCACGTCGACCATCAATGGCGGCGGCAATGGTGCGGCCAACGTGATCACCGGCAATTCGGCCAACAACACGTTGAACGGCTACGCGGGCAACGACAACCTGAAGGGCGGCGCGGGCAACGACAGCCTGGTCGGCAGCACCGGCAACGACACGCTCGACGGCGGCTCCGGCAGCGACACGCTGGTCGGCAACGACGGCAGCGACACTTACATCGCCGATCTCGCCACCGACATCGTCACCGAAAGCGGCACCGGTGCGGGCGACATCGACACGGTGTTGTCGGCAGTCAACTGGACGCTCGGCGCCACGCTGGAGCGGCTGACGCTGACCGGCACCAACGCGATCAACGGCACCGGCAATTCGCTGAACAACCTGATCACCGGAAACAGCGCGGCCAACGGGCTGAGCGGCAGCAACGGCAACGACACCCTCAGCGGCAGCAGCGGCAACGACACGCTGACCGGCGGGGCGGGCAACGACAGCCTGAGCGGCGGCAGCGGCAACGATGTGGTCGTGTTGAGCAGCACGCTGGGCAGCGACACGGTCAGCGATTTCCTCTCGGGCAGCGACGATATGCGCATCAGCCAGGGCGCATTGCGCATCGGTGACGGCGACGTTTTCGTCGAAGGCGCCATGACGCGCAATGCTCCAGGCGGATTTTCGGCAACCGCCGAACTGGTGATCTTCTCTGCAAGCGTGGTCAGCTTCAGCACGTCGGCGGCCGCAGCCGCCATCGGCTCCGCCACTGGCGCCTATGTCGTGGGGCGCACGGCGCTGTTTGCACTGGACAGCGGCAGCAGCAGTGCGCTGTTTCTCTTCACTGCTGCCGACGCCAACGCCGCCGTTTCGGCCGCTGAACTGACCTTGCTTGCCACGCTCACCGGCACGGCCAGCACCGTAGCGGGCGACTACCTCTTCGGCACCTGACGCACGGCCAGACCTGCGGCGACGCAGCCCGCTCGGGGCCGCCGCCGCGCCGGCCTTACCGCGTGTGCCAGACCACCGGCTTCTTCATGCCGACCCAGCGCTCGTAGTTGGCCGCGAACAGGTCTTCGATGCGGTTGCGCTTGACCTTGAAGGTCGGCGTGATGAGGTCGTTGTCGACCGTCCAGGCCTCGGTCATGACGACCAGGCAGTCGATCTGCTCGTGCGGGTCGAGCAGTTCGTTGATGCCCTTCAGGTGCGCGCCGAGTGACGATTCCAGCTCACCGCGGCCGGCGGCGCTGCCCGCCTTCGTGGCGGCGTCGATGTTGAGCATCATCAGCGCCAGCGGCTGGCCGAGGTTGGCGCCGGTCACGCAGCAGGCTTCGATGGCGGCGTGCATCACCAGCCGGTCTTCGATCGGCGCGGGCGCGACGTACTTGCCCTTGCTGGTCTTGAAGAGGTCCTTCACGCGGCCGGTGATCTTCAGGTTGCCCTCGCTGTCGAGCGCGCCCTTGTCGCCGGTGCGCAGCCAGCCGTCGGGCGTCAGGGCCTGCGCGCTCAATTCGGGTTCCTTGAAGTAACCCAGCATCAGGCCGGGGCTCTTGACCTGGATCTCGCTGCTGACCGGGTCGAGTCGGCTCAGCACGCCGTCGTACGGCAGACCCACGGTGCCGGGGCGCTGCTTGCCGGGCAGCGTGGCATGGCTGACGCCGCAGTTCTCGGTCATGCCGTAGACCTCCACCAGATCGAGGCCGAGCTTGTTGTACCAGCGCAGCAGGTCGGGCGGCATCGGTGCGGCGCCGCCGGCGGCGAACTGGCATTCCTGCAGGCCGAGCGCGGTGAGGATCTTCTTGCGCACGATGCCGCGCAGGATGGGGATTTTCAGCAGCCGGTCGAGCTTGGCCGGCGGCATCTTGGCGCCGATGCCCTGCTGGAACTTGACCCAGAGGCGCGGCACCGAGAAGAACACCGTGGGCCGCGCGCGCTGCAGGTCGGCGGTGAAGGTTTCCAGGCTTTCGGCAAAGTAGACGTGCATGCCGGTGGCGAGCTGCCCATGCTCGACCAGCGTGCGCTCGGCGACGTGGCTGAGCGGCAGGTAGCTCAACATGCGCGCCTCGGCATTGATGGCCGGCACCCGCTTCAGACCCGACTGCACGCTCCAGGCGAAGGTGTTGAAGCTGTGCATCACGCCCTTCGGCGCGCCGGTCGTGCCCGAGGTGTACATGATGGTGGAGAGATCGTCGCCGTCGCGCAGCGGGTTGCCCTTCAGTGGCGCGGTCTTGGCGATGATGTCGTCCCAGGCCGGGCCCATGCTTCTGGCATCGTCGGGCGCCATCGGCAGCACGACACACGGGGTGCCGGCCGGGATGCCCGGCTTCATGCCCTTCCAGCCATCGAGCTTGCCGACGAACAGCAGCCTGGCCTCGCTGTGTTCGAGGATCTGGCGGATGGTGCCGGCCGCCAGCGTGGGGTAAAGCGGCACCGAGACGTAACCGGCCAGCCAGATGGCGAAGTCGCTCATCAGCCAGTGCGCGGTGTTCTTCGACAACATCGCGACCTTGGCGCCCGGGGGCAGGCCCAGGCTCTGCAGGTGGGTGGCCATGCGGCGTGACTGGTCGAGCACCTCGCGCCAGGTGTAGTCGCGCACTTTGCCGCCGATCATCGGCTGGGTCAGCGCGACGCGGTCGGGGGTGGTCTTTTCCCAGTGGTACAGGCGCTGCAGCGCCAGGGTGTCGGCAGAAACGGTCGAGGCCATGATGGTCCGGCCCTGGATGAACGGGCCAAGTTAGACAGTGCCGTGAGCCTAACCAAGGTCAAGGGTGTCTGTCAGCAGGGCTTCCCTCAGGTTGTAGGGCCATCGGCCCGCTGCCGGCGGCCGGCCGGCAACTGTTTCAGCGCCTGTGTCAACGTTCATGCGCTGCCGCTTCTGCCCGCTGCGCCTCGGCCCAGCGGGCGGCGCGCTGCACCAGCGCGACGTCGAGGTCGGCGCGCGGCGCGACCTGCATCACCACCTCGTCGAGCGTCTCGGGCGCCTGCATCAGCGCATGCACGATGGCCGACAGCGCGCAGATGCCGCGCCGCGCCGGCAAGGTCGGCAGTTCGAACGTGTGCTGGGCGATGACATGGTGGCGCACGCTGGCCACGGCGGCAGGGCCCAGGCCCCAGCTTTCGCAGAGCGCGGCGCCCAGCGCGTCGTGGCTGACGCCGAAACCGGCCAGCTCCAGTGTCAGCAGTTCGACGTCGCCCGGCGCGGCGCGCAGCATGGCGCCGTAGTGGTCGGGGGCGTGGCGGAACAGCACGGCCTTGCCGCATTCCTCGAACAGGCCTGCCGAGTGTGCGGCCCAGGCGTCGAGAGACAGCCGCTGGGCCAGCCGGCCCATCACCAGGCCGCGTTCGGCGGCGCGCAGCCACAGCGGCTCCAGCGCGGCGGCGGGCGGGAAGGCGGCGCGCAGGCCGAACTCGAAGGTGATCGCCGCCACCTCGCGCATGCCGAGGTAAGTGATGGCCTGCTGCACGCTTTGCACACGGCCCTTCAGCCCATACAGCGAGGAGTTGACGGCGCGCAGCACGGCGGCGGCGAGGGCCATGTCGGATGCGATCAACGACGAGACGGCCGGCAGGTCGATGTCGTCTTCGGCGAGCAGCAGCGACAGCTTGACCAGTGCTTCGGGCTGGCTCGGGATATCGATGTCGAGAGTGCGCAGTTGGGGAGCGACGGGCATGGGTGGCGGCGGGCAGGAATCTTGATGCCGATGCTAGGCGCCTGCCGTACCGGGCCGTCGCCGCAGAAGGGCGGTGAAAACGGCCCTCATCGCCGAATGCGGTCGAATGCCGCTGATTGCGGCTGATTGCGGCTGATTGCGGTTGATCGCCCGGCGGTCTTCCGCATGCAAACCAGTCGGGCAAAAAAAAGGGCGCCGAACAGCAGCGCCTTGCAGGTCAGAGGAGCCTGCCCGCCGCGGTGTGCCGCAGTCAGGTGACTCTCCGTTACGTCCTCGTGATGGGCCTGTCTTTCCAGCGTCTCCTCGAGCCCCCGGCCAGCAGGCCAGCTCTGCGTGAGCGGCCGTCGTTGGCAAGTGGCGCGAATTTAACGACAGCCCGGCCGGGCGCCATCAGGGCTTTCCCGCCAATATCCAATCGGTGGCGCGCTAGGCGATCATCAGGGTGGGCGAATTGGTGTTGCCGCTGGTGATGGTGGGCATCACGCTGGCGTCGACGATGCGCAGCCCCGCCACGCCGCGCACGCGCAGCCGGCTGTCGACGACCGCTGCGGCCTCGCTTTCCGCGCCCATCCGGCAGTTGTCGACCGGATGGAAGATGGCGGTGCCGATGTCGTCGGCCAGCCGTGCCAGTTCATCGTCGGTCTGGAACCGGGTTCCCGGCTTGACTTCGCGCGGCCGGCAGCGCGCCAGCGCCGGCATCGCGGCGATGCGCCGCGTTAGCTGCGGCGAGTCGGCGGCGACCTGGCGGTTTTCCAACGTCGACAGGTGGTTGGCCTGGAGGCGCGCCGCGTCCAGCGGCCGGATCGAGGTGATGCGCACATGGCCGCGCGAGCCCGGGTTCAGGTTGCAGACGTTGGCGGTGCAGGCGTTGCAGCGATGCCGCGGCTGGTCGAAGACGTTGAGCGACGACGGCTGCACCTGATGTTCGACGTTCGGCCAGCCCCGCCGAAGACCGCGTGGAGGCGCCCAGTTGCGAGGGCGCCATGGGCGTCGACCCTCTGCGCCGCAGCAGGTATTCGAGGCCGATCAGCGCCTTGTCCGGCAGCGCACGCGCCGTCGTGTCGACCGCGCGTGCGCAGGATGACCTCGACGCCCACGCCTTCGATGCTGCCGCGCTTGAACTCCTCGGTGGCGGGGATGCCGGCTTCCTGCGCAGCAGCGGCGAAGGCGTCGGCGGTGCCGGCGCCGACGCCGACGCCGACGCCGACGCCGACGCCGGAGCCGCCGACGTTGTGGTCGTAGCGGTCTGCGTCCGTCATGGTTCAGTGTGGGGTCTGGCCTGTCAGCACCGGGAACAACTTGACCAGACCGTCGGCCATGATCTCCACGGCCAGTGCCGACAGGATCAGGCCCATCAACCGCGTCATTACGTTGATTCCGGTGCGGCCCAGCCACCGGGCGATGGTGCCGGCGGCCGAGAAGGCGACGAAGGTGACGAGGGCGACCACCACCCCGTAGCCCACCAGGACGGCCAGCTCCCACCAGTGGCGCGTTCGCTCGGCGTAGATCACCATCGTGGAGATGGTGGCCGGGCCGGTCAGCAGCGGGATCGTCAGCGGCACCACCGCGATGCTCGAGCCGGAAACGATCTTCTTGTCGCCCTCGGTGACGTCGCTGGGTTTGCTCTCGGCCGGATGCGCGTTCAGCATGGCCAGCGCGCTGATCAGCAGCAGGGTGCCGCCACCGACCTGGAACGAAGCGATGGATATGCCGAAGAATTCGATCACCCGCAACCCGGCCAGCGCGCTGACGGCGATCACCACGAAGGCGGTGAAAGAGCTGATGCGGATCGTGCGCTGCCGCTCGGCGCGCGACAGGTTCTGCGTGAAATGAATGAAAAACGGGACGATGGCGATCGGATTGACGATCGTCAGCAAGGCAACCAGGGGCTTGAAGAGATCCATGGGCCGATGGTAATAGAGCGACACCAGCGTGGCACCACCGACGAGCCTTCAGGAGGCTGTGCAGGGGGCGTCGCAAGCTGCTTCATCGGCGCTGTTCGCAACGCAGGAGCAACGGCCGCTGAAAATCGAGCTTTTCAAGGGTTTTCACGGAAGCGTCAAAACAACACTTGACGAAGTTGAACTTTGCGAGCAGCGTATCGGGTCTCCCATAATTGGGAGTCTGTGTCTGGATGCCGCACACTCGCCTGAATGGTTCTTGCAGGGTCGAAGCGTCACATGGTTCGTTTGGTACTTGATTGAGGGCTCCCCTGTGGGAAACAAACTTTACGTCGGCAATTTGGCCTATGCGGTGCGAGATGAATCGCTGCAGCAGGCTTTCTCCCAATTCGGCACCGTGACTTCCGCCAAGGTCATGATGGATCGCGACACCGGGCGCTCGAAGGGCTTCGGCTTCGTCGAGATGGGCTCGGATGCCGAGGCCCAGGCTGCCGTCAACGGCATGAACGGCCAAGCGCTCGAAGGGCGTGCGATCGTCGTCAATGAAGCCCGTCCGCGTGAAGAGCGCCCGGGTGGCTTTGGCGGTGGTGGCGGTGGTCGCAGTGGCGGCGGCGGCGGTTACGGCGGCGGTGGCGGTGGCGGTGGCGGCTATGGCGGCGGCGGCGGATCCAGCGGGTCCGGTGGTGGCGGCGCCGGTGGTGCTGGCGGCGGTGGCCGCAGCCCTTACGGTGGTGGCGGCAGCGGCGGCGGCGGTGGTCGCAGCCCCTACGGCAGCGGCGGTGGCGGCGGTGGCCGCAGCGGCGGCGGCGGTGGTGGCGGCTACGGTGGCGGTGGCGGCGGTGGCCGTGGCGGCTACTAAGACCGGGCAAGCCAGGTTCTCCTGGCTTCGATGATCAAAGAGCGCTGGTGGTGACACCGGTGCTTTTTCGTTTCTGGCGGGCCTGAGGGCCCACTGGCGATCAGTATTTTTCCGGCCGCAACACGCTGACCTCGCTGAAGTACATCGACACGCCGTAGTGCCGGGCGTGGGTGGCAAGCACATGGGCGGCCACCGATTCGGCCACAGCGGCGTCGCAGATCACCTTCAGCTCGATCGTGCGGTCGGCCTCCCATGCGCCTTCACGGACCCCCTCGCTGCCGCCGCCCCTCACGTCGCTGACCGTCCAGCCCATCGCGCCTTCGCGCAGCAGGTCGCGGACCAGAGTCTCTTCGAGCGCCGCCTCGGCGACGATGACGAGCAGGGTCTTGGGGTGTCTGGTGATCATGCGGTCAGCCTTTGGGCCAGGGCGATGTAGAGCGGGATTCCGACCACGATGTTGAACGGAAAGGTGATGCCCAGCGCGGCCGTGATCGACAGCGCGGCGTTCGCCTCGGGCACCGCGATGCGCATGGCAGTCGGCGCAGCGATGTAGCTGGCGCTTGCCGCCAGCGCGGCCAGGATGGCCACACCGCCGGTCGACAGGCCGAGCGCCACGCCGACCAGTGCGCCGGCCAGCGCAAGCAGCGGTGGCACGCCGAGGCCGATCACCAGCACGGCGGCGCCGAAGCGCCGCACCTCGGCCAGCCGGCCGCCGGCCACCAGGCCGAGTTCCAGCAGGAAGAGCGCCAGAACGCCCTTGAAGGGATCGATGAAGACGGCCTTGATCGGCGCCGTGCCGGCCTCGCCAGCGAAGGCGCCGATGGCCAGCCCGCCCATCAGCAGCAGCACGCTCTTGCCGAACAGCACGTCGTGCCCCAGCTGGCGCAGGCGGCTGCCGTCCGCGCCGCCGCCCGGGTCACCCGCCGCGTCGCGCTGCGACCAGCGTGCGAGCAGAATGCCCGCCACCAGCCCCGGCGCCTCCATCACGGCGACCCAGAGCGCGGCGTGGCTCTCGTAAGGGATGCCCTGACGCGCCAGCGCGGCAATCGCCACCGCGAAGGTGACCACGCTGACCGAGCCGTAGTGGGCGCCCAGCGCGGCGGCGTCGGCGGTACCCAGGCGCAGCGCCCGAAGCAACGGGAAAAGGGCGAACGGAATGGTGAAACCCAGTGCCATGCAGGCCAGCACCTGCGGCGCCAGTGCTGCCAGCGGCTGCTTGCTGAGTTCGATGCCGCCCTTCAGGCCGATGGCCAGCAGCAGGTAGATCGACAGCGTCTCGTAAAGTGCGCCCGGCAGCCGCAGATCGCTCTTCACCAGCCGCGCGAAGACGCCAAGGGCGAAAAAGAGCACGACGACGTCGATCATCGGGCGACTCGCACGGGCAGCCGGGTTCGGGTGCTGGGTTGGACGCGCACAGGTACTTTCGGTTTGCCTTGCAAGCAATGCCCGCACCCGGGCGGGGCCATGCCCGCGGGCGGGTCGACGCGCCACCCAAGGAAATGTGGCTCCTCCACTTTCCTTGATCCCCGTGGGGGACGAGCGCCGCAGGGCGGCGTCCTTGGGGCCCTCATGGCGCGCGCCTTGGCTTGCGGCCGCGGCCGGCCATCAGGCGGTCGAACAGGGCATTCGGCAATATGCGCAACAGCTTGGCGACCACACCCATCTGCCAGGGGATGACGCGGTAACCGCTGCCAGCCTGGACGGCGCGAAAGGCGCGCTCGGCAAAGGCCTCGGGCTGCATCAGGAAGGGCATCGAATAGGGGTTCTCCGCCGTCAGCGGGGTGGCGATATAGCCGGGCAACAGGGTCACGACGCGCACGCCGTCGGCCCGGCATTCGCCGCGCAAACTCTCGCAATAGGCCACCACGGCGGACTTGCTGGCGCAGTAGGCGCCGTGGCCGGGCAGGCCGCGGATGGCCGACACGCTGGCGATGCCGACCAGGGTGCCGCTGCGCCTTTCCCGCATGGCGGAGATGAAAGGGTGGAAGGTGGCAGCCATGCCCACATTGTTGATGGCGAAGACGTCGCGCATCACATCCAGGTCACCGCGCACTGCGCTGTCCATGCCCACGCTGATGCCGGCGCAGGCCACCACGACGTCGGGCAGGCCCTGGCGGGCTATGCAGGCGGCGCCGGCCGCCACGATGCTGTCGGTCTGCTGCACGTCGGCAGCGTAGACGGCCCAGCGCCCGCTCGCCAGCCCCTGCGCATGTGCCCAGGCCTCGACTTCGGACGTACGCCGCGCCACCAGCGCCAGCCGCCAGCCGGCTTGCGCATAGCGCATGGCGAGGGCCTGACCTATGCCGCTTGACGCGCCGGTGATGAATATCAACGGCGCATTCATGAGCGCCCCGAGGACGCCGCCTTGCGGCGCCTGTCCGCCACGGAGATCAAGGAAAGTGGCAGAGCCCCGTTTCCTTGAGTTTTCCCGCCGATGACGAACATCAGATGCGCCCTCATGGACGAACGCTGCGCGCCGGGAGTGTCGCGCGCATCGGCCCGGCCAGGTCGAGCCGCTGGCTTCCGTGGTCGTACTCCAGCCCGGCCGCCCGCAACTCGGTGGCGCCGCGCTGCACCCATACCGGCAGGTGGCTGCGCAGGCGCTCGGTGACGAGGAAAGCATGCAGGAATTCGCTGCGCACGACCAGCGGCTCGGCGCTACCAGCACCGCTCGTCACCTCGGCGCCGCCCAGCAGTTGCACCTCGCTGCCGTCGCCGTTGCTGATGGCGCGCTGGGCATGCGCCAGCGTGACGCGGCCGTCGGGGGCCACGGCACGCATCTGCACGCTGTCGATCTCGATCCGGTCGGTGTCGGGGAAATGGCGCAGTTGCGCACCTTCCAGCCGCAGCTTGAGGCGGCCGTCCGCACCAAAGCGTTCGAGCGCGAATTTCGTCATCGTGTAGTCGGGTTCGTGGCGCAGTTCCCTGCTTTCAGGCGCCCCCGGCGGACGGGGCGTGTTCTTGATCAGCCACCAGGTGCCCAGCGCCAGCAGCGTCATCAGCAGCAGCGGCAGGTAGGACGACAGCACGTCGCGCAGTCGATGGTGCCAGGGCTGCGGTTCGCGCGGCGGCCCGGCACGCGCCGGCCCCAGCGAGATCGGCACCTCGGGCAGGTCGGGCAGGTGCAGTTCGACTGACATGCGGTCGCGGGCTCAGCCTCAGGCGCCGTCCAGCGTGTGCAGGTGGCCCTGCAGCAAGCCGGCATAGCGCCCGGCCGCCATCAGCAGCAGATCGCAGAACTCGCGAGCGGCGCCATGGCCGCCAGGCAGCGCGGTGACGTGGTGCGCCACAGCCCGCACTTCCACATGCGCGTTGGCGGGAGCGCAGGCGAAGCCGGCGCGCCGCAGCAGCGGCAGGTCGGGCCAGTCGTCGCCAATCACCGCCACCTCGGGCCAGTCGAAGCCCAGCCTGGCCAGCAGCGCCGCCGCCGCCGCCAGTTTGTCGTCGGCGCCGTACACGGCGTGCCGCAGGCCGAGGTCGGCGACGCGTCGCCGCACCGCCGGCGAGTCGCGCCCGGTGATCACCACCGGCGTGATGTCGCCCAGCGCCAGCAGCTTCAGACCCTGACCGTCGAGCGTGGAAAACGCCTTCACCGTCTCGCCGTGCTCGCCGATATAGAGCCGGCCGTCGGTCAGCACGCCGTCGACGTCGAAGATGGCGGCCTTCATGCCCAGCGCGCGTCCTTGGGCTTTCAGCAGGATTTCGGCCGGGAAGTGCAATGCCGGCCGATGGCTCGCGGTCGAAGTCGCGGTCGAAGTCGCGGTCATCTCAGATGACCTTGGCGCGCATCAGGTCGTTCGAGTTCAGCGCGCCCACCAGCGCGCCGGCGGTGTCGACCACCAGCACGCTCGTCACGCTGTGACGTTCCATGACATCGGCGGCGTCCACCGCCAGGGCGTCGTCGCGCACCAGCTTCGGGCCTCGGTGCATGACCTCGTCGGCGGTCAGCGTGCGCAGGTCGGCGCCGCGTTCGATCAGGCGGCGCAGGTCGCCGTCGGTGAAGATGCCGACCGGCCTGCCTTCGGCGTCAGCCACAGCGGTGAAGCCCAGGCCCTTGTTCGTCATCTCGCGCAGCAGCGTGGTGAAGCTGGCTCTGGCGGTCACGCGCGGCACGGCGTCGCCGCTGCGCATCAGGTCGCGCACCAGCATCAGCAGCTTGCGGCCCAGGCTGCCGCCGGGGTGCGAACGGGCAAAGTCTTCTTCGCGGAAGCCGCGCGCGTCCAGCAGCGCCACCGCCAGCGCGTCGCCGAGCGCCATCTGCGCCGTGGTGCTGGCGGTGGGTGCCAGGTTCAACGGGCAGGCTTCCTGATCGACGGCGCTGGAGATCACCAGGTCGGCATGGCGCGCCAGCGTGGATTCCGCGTTGCCGGTCATGCCCACCAGCGTGACGCCGATGCGGCGCATCGCCGGCAGGATGGCCGCGAGTTCGTCGCTCTCGCCGCTGTTGCTGATGGCGAGCACGACGTCGCCGCTCATCACCATGCCCAGGTCGCCGTGGCTGGCTTCCGCCGGGTGGACGAAGAACGCCGGCGTGCCGGTGGAGGCCAGCGTGGCGGCGATCTTCTTGCCGACATGCCCGCTCTTGCCCATGCCCATCACGACCACGCGGCCGCCGCATTCCAGCATCGCGCGCACCGCGCCGGCAAACCCGGCGCCCTGGCGCGCGGCCAGCGCGTTCAGCGCCCGGGCTTCGATCTCGAAGGTCTGTGCCGCGAGCCGCAACGCCCGTTCGGCGTCGAAGGGTCTACGAAGGCTCATGGGCAATGACGTCGAATAGCATCCGGGGATTCTAGGGACACATGGCCACCACGCTCGAAGTCGCGCTGCTGTACCTCGTTGCCGCCGTGCTCGGGGTCGTCGTCTGCCGTTCGCTGAAGTTGCCGCCCATGCTGGGCTATCTGGTGGTCGGCGTGATCATCGGGCCGAACGCGCTGGCGCTGGCGCAGGACAGCGCCGGCGTGAAGTACCTCGCCGAGTTCGGCGTCGTCTTCCTGATGTTTGTCATCGGACTCGAATTCAACCTGCCCAAGCTGCGCAGCATGCGCACGCTGGTGTTCGGCCTGGGCCTGTCACAGGTGGCGCTGACAATGATTGGGGTGCTGATCGGCCACGCCCTGCTGGTCGGCGCGTACGCCTGGGTCTTCGGCAAGGCCTGGCAGATGCAGTGGCAGGGCGCGGTGGTGCTGGGCGGCGCGTTTGCGATGAGCTCCACCGCCATCGTCGTCAAGCTGATGGCCGAACGGCTCGAGATGGACAGCGAACACGGCCGCCGGGTGATGGGTGTGCTGCTGTTCCAGGACTTGGCCGTCGTGCCGCTGCTGGTGCTGATCCCGGCACTGAGTGCGGGCGCCGAGCAGCTCGTCACCGCGCTGGCGTGGGCGCTGTTGAAGGCGGTGTTGCTGCTGACCCTGCTGCTGGTCGGCGGACAGAAGGTGATGCGCTGGTGGCTCACTCAGGTGGCGCGGCGCAAGAGCCAGGAGCTCTTCATGCTGAACCTGCTGCTGACCACGCTGGGTCTGGCCTGGCTGACCGAACACGCCGGCCTGTCGCTGGCACTCGGCGCCTTCGTCGCCGGCATGCTGGTAGCCGAGACCGAATTCAAGCACCAGGTGGAAACCGACATCCGGCCCTTCCATGATGTGCTGCTGGGCCTGTTCTTCATCACCATCGGCATGAAGCTCGACTGGCGGCCCGTGCTCGAACAGTGGCCGCTGGTGCTGCTCATCACCACCGTGCCGGTGGCCGCCAAGTTCGCGCTGGTGGCCGCGCTGGCGCGCGCCTTCAATGCCCCGCCGGGCGTGGCGCTGCGCACCGGTCTGTACCTGGCGCAGGCCGGAGAGTTCGGCTTCGTGCTGCTCACGCTGGGCGCAGACCGCGGCCTGGTGGCGGCGGAATGGATGAGCCCGGTGCTGGCCAGCATGGTGCTGTCGATGCTCGCCACGCCGTTCATCATCATGTACAGCGACCGCATCGTGATGAGGCTGTCGGCCAGCGACTGGCTGCTGCAGTCGGTGCAACTGACGACCATCGCGAAGAAGGCGATCCGCGCCGAGAAGCACGTCATCATCTGCGGCTACGGGCGCAGCGGGCAGAACCTTGCCAGCATGCTCGAAACCCAGGGCATCCCGTACATGGCGCTCGACCTCGACCCCGACCGCGTGCGCCAGGCCGCCGCCGCCGGCCAGAGCGTGGTCTTCGGAGACGCCGCCCGGCTGCAGAGCCTGATGGCCGCCGGCCTGGCGCGCGCCAATGCGGTGGTGGTGAGCTATCCCGACACGCCGTCGGCGCTGAAGATCCTGCGTATCGCTCGCGAGCACGCGCCCACCGTGCCGGTGATCGTACGCACCATCGACGACGCCGATCTGGAGACCCTGCGCGCCGCCGGCGCCACCGAGGTCGTGCCCGAGGCGATAGAAGGCTCGCTGATGCTGGCCAGCCACGCGCTGGTGCTGGTCGGCGTGCCGATGCGCAAGGTCATCCGGCTCACCCGAGACGCGCGAGACGCGCGTTACGGCCTGCTGCGCGGCTATTTCCACGGCGCCGACGACGACACGGTGGAAGAGCAGAAGCAGGCCCGCCTGCTCAGCGTCACCCTGCCCGCGGCCGGCCCCGGCCCGGGCCGTGTGCTGAGCGCGCTGGCGCTGCATGCGGTGGGGGTCAGCGTGGTGTCGGTGCGCCGCGCTTCCGGCCAGGTCATCAAGGCCGACGACGAACTCGTGCTCGGACCCGGCGACACGCTGGTGCTGTCGGGCCTGCCCGAACGGCTGGCGCTGGCCGAGGCCAAGCTGCTGCGCCGATAACCCCGGGCGCCGCCATGCGCAATCGCGCTTCCGGCCACCGCTTGCCAGCGCCGCGCCGATCATCGACCGGTCGTGTCGATGGGGGCTTGTCATGCTGAAACGTCGCTGCTTGCTGGGAGCTGGTCTGTTCGCCGGCCTGGGCGCCGGGACCACACTGCCGGCGGCCGCTGCGGAGATCGACCTGCGCCGCCACGGCCTGGTGCTGCTGATGCGCCACGCCAGCACCGACCCCGGCATTGGGGACCCGCCCGGTTTCCGCCTCGAGGAGTGCGCCACGCAGCGCAACCTCAGCGCTGAAGGACAGGCTCAGGCGCGGCGGCTGGGGCCCGCTTTGGCGGAGCGTGGCTGGGTGCCGCAGCGTGTGCGCAGCAGCGCCTGGTGCCGCTGCATGGACACCGGCCGTCTGGCTTTTGGCAATGTCGAAAGCTGGCCGGCGCTGAACTCATTTTTCCAGGGCCGCGGCAACGAGCAGGCACAGACCACCGAACTTCGGCGCAGCCTGGCGGCCCTGCCGGCAGGGCGCATCGAGGCCTGGGTCACGCACCAGGTCAACGTCACGGCACTCACCGGCGAAGGAGTGGTGATGGGCGAGGTGCTGCTGCTGCATGGTGGCAGCGACCAGGCCCGCGTGCTGCAGCGTCTGGCCCCGGCGTGATCGGGTCGTTGGGTGATT
>Ga0163144_10016507_pt1 | contig 15122 bp, 9 predicted proteins | sample OliLak19BULKMAT1_FD_123175 | JGI IMG/M metagenome (GOLD analysis project Ga0163144, IMG submission 123175) | Freshwater microbial mat bacterial communities from Lake Vanda, McMurdo Dry Valleys, Antarctica - Oligotrophic Lake LV.19.BULKMAT1 | ecosystem: Environmental > Aquatic > Freshwater > Lake... | reverse complement strand
TCGCGCGGGGTGCAGGCGCGCGCGCTCCGCGCGCGCGGCGCGCGCGGAGCGCGCGCGCCTGCACCCCGCGCGAATCGGCGTACGGTACCAGGGACGCGGCGCCGATTCGCGCGCGCCTGCACCCCGCGCGAATCGGCGCCGCGTACCTGGTACCGTACGCCGATTCGGCAGCCTCAGCCCGATGCTGCCTAACCCTGCGATGGACGCTTCGCCGCGTCCTCGGCAGCCCGGCGTTCACGCTCGGGGAAGCGCACGTTGAAGCGCTTCTTGAACCACTCGCTGTCGCCCAAGAAGACCTCGCGCGCGAGCTCCATCCCTTGGGTCTGTCGCACGCTGCCGGGGAGGTCCTTGACCTCTTTGGCCGTGAGGTCCTCGAGCGGCTTCTTGCGCTCTCCCGCGACTTGTACGAGGAACACCTTCTCGGAGCCCATCGCGCGTTTCGGCGCGGCGACCGATCCCTCGGGCAACCCGTAGACCTCGCTCGCCTCGTTGCGCAGGAACTTCTCGGCGTCGGTCGCGGTCGCAAAATTGTTGCCCGGGATCTCCATGCGCTCGCGCCAATCGCGCTCGCCGACGGTCAGGCCGGCGTCGGTGGCGGCCTTGCGGAAGTCATCCTCCGTGGCGACGGGATTCCAAGGCTCACCCTCGGGGTGCGTCTCGGGCTGCGTGCCGAGGCTCGCGCGGATGGACTCGGCGCGCTCGACGGCCAGCTCGAGCGAGCGCATGGTCACCCACTTCTTCGCGACCTGCTCACGGATCTCGGCGATCGGCCGCTCGGCGCCCGGCGTCCGCTCCAAGACCTTGGCGACGAACATGCGCGTGCCGTCGACGATCACGTTGTCGAAGATGCTGCCTACCGCGCCGCGGGCGAGGCGCTCCGCGAGGTTCGAGTTGCCCCAACCCGGCGCCGTCACGAGCTCTGCCTTCGTCATGCCCTCGGGCGCGGTGAAGGACTCGAGACCGTACTTCGCCGACTCGATTGCGAGGTCGACTGCGGCGCCGCCGGCGACGCGCTGTTTGATATCGGCGATGAAGTCGACGAGGGCGGCCTCGATGAGGGCCTCGCGCTTCGCGTTCTCTTGGACCTCGTCGAACGGCTGGTAGAGGTCCGCGGGTTCCTGATCCGCGTCGTCCTGCTTCTCGCCTTCGCCTTCGCCCTCCTTGGGCTCCTCGGGCGTGACGGGCTTCAGGTAACGCAGCGCCTTGAAGCGGTCGTAGTACTGCTGCGCGAGCGCGACCTCGTCCGTGCCATCAGGGCGCGGGAACGCCGCCAGGAGGGCCGCCGGGTCGAACGATCCGCTGAGGTCGAGCCACGCGACTTGGGGCACGACACGCGGTTCGCTGTAGAGCGCGGATTGATCGCGGATCGGCTGCGTCTGCCACCAGGCCAAGAGCGCTTCGTCCTCGGGCAATTGACCCCTGGCCTCCTCGACGAACGGCTCGCCAGCGAGCTCGGCGAAGAGGAATCGATACTGGAGGTGTCTGTCCTGCCAACCCGCGAGCATCGTGTCGGGGTCCGGGAGGCGCGTGCCGCTGAGCAGGAAGTCCTTCAGCTTGTCGACACGGCGAACACGGCGGATGCGTGCCTCGAGCTCGCGCGGCTGCATCTGGTAGCTGAGCGCGGTTTCTTTGAGAACCTTGCCCGAGCCGAACGCCGCGAGCATCAGGTCCCGGTGTTCTTCGTCCGAGATCGCGACGCCCGCGTCCTCGGCGAGGTCCTCGTAGACGAGGAAGCTCGCGATATCCTCGTCGGTCACGTCGGGGCGGCGTTGCCGGTCGACGTTCAATCCGAACGCGTAGCTGTCGGGTCGATAGAAACCCAAGCTCGCGAGTTGCTGCAGCGTGCGCGACGTGCTCTCGAACTCGCTCGCCTTGCGGGACTCGTCCGTGCCACCCACCGGGTCGTGCCAGCTCACGTAGACCGGGTCCGTGAACCCGCGTCCCGCCCCACCGACCAGGTACTGGAACTGGTCGGCGACGACGAACATGATCAATACGAAGAGCACGAGGGCCAAGGTCAAGAGGAACCGCAGGCGGTTTGTGCCCTTGGGGGCGACGATGAGATCGTCCTCGTGCTCGTGTGCGTGCTCGACGTGCTGCACCGTGCCGGCGTGAGCGGGGGTGTTCGACTTGTTCGACATGGGGTCACCCGCGGAAGGCTCGGGCGCGGGGCGGATATGGAAGGCGTAGAAGTCTATCGAGCGCGCAGGCAAGGGGCCACAGCCGGCTGGGTCGAGGCCCGCTGCCGGCCGGGATTCGGGGTTCACCCCCGCGCCAGCTCAGCGTCCCGCGGCAGCTCGTCGAGGCTCAAGAGGCCGAAGCGGTCGAGGAACTCCTTGCCCGTCCCATACTGGAGTGGGTGGCCAGGAACATCGGCGCGCCCGACGACCTTGACGAGGCCGCGGTCGACGAGGGTGCGCAGGATCGGGCCAGCTTGAACGCCGCGGATCGACTCGACCTCGGCCTTGGTCACCGGCTGGCGGTAGGCGACGATCGAGAGGGTCTCGAGGGCGGCGCCGCTGATGCGCTCGATCGTCGGACCCTTCGCGAGGCGCCCCACGACCTGGCCGAGCTCGGGCACCGTCATGAGGGTGTACCCCCCACGTAGGCCGCGCACCTCGATCGGCAGGCCAGCGGTCTCGAGCGAGTGGGCCAGGGACTCGAGCGCCGCGCGCACGCGGGCCGCCGGCGGCCGCTCGAGGAGCGTCACGAGGCGCCCGACGGACACCGGCTCGGCCGACGCAAAGAGCAGCGCGGCGACGCGTCGCCGGAGCTCGTCGTCGTCGAGATCGGCGCCGGGCCCCGGGCCGCGGGTCTCGTCCTCGGCCCAGTCCAGCGCCTCGCACCCCGACGTCCCGTCGGTCGTCTGCCCCTCGTCCATGGACAGAGGATCACGATCCGCGCCCGTCGGTTCAAGGCCCGTCATGGGCGACTCCCGAGCAGCGCCCGGAACGGCTCGAGGTCGACCTCGTAGATGACTTGCATCGCCTGTTGCCACTGCCAGTACTCCGGGTCCTCGATCGAGCGCCGGGCGAGGCTCGCCTCGACCTCGGGTCCGAGGGTCGTCCAGGGCCCCGCGAGCGGTCGCGGGCGGCCGTCCACGAGGATGAAGAGGAATTTGCCGCGCTCCTCGACGGGCCCGGCGACCTCGCCGACGGGCGTCGCGAACGCGAGCTCGGCCAAGGTCGAGTCGCCGCGCACGACCGGGGTCATGCGTCCGCCCTCTTCTTTGGAGGGGTCCTCGGACAACTCGCGCGCGACGTCGCTGAAGGCGCGCCCATCCGCGAGCGCCGCTGCGACCTGGTCGCGTTTCTCTGGCGTGCCCGCCGCGATGACCCGCACCTCCGCGCGCTCGGAGGTGAGCAGCCAACCACGCACGGCGCGCGCGGCCATCAGATCGACCGCGAGCTCGCGCTCGAGCCCGATGAAGAACTGCGCGGGCTCGAGGCCGAGGCGCGCGCGTAGGAAGGCGTCGAGGCTCGCCGCGCCGGCGCGAGCGGCCTCGGCAGCGAGGGCCTCGCGGCGCTTCTCGAACGTGCGCGCGAGGAGCCCAGCGGGCAGCTCTGCGCCGATACGCGCGCTCTCGAGCTCGACGATCCGCGACAAAACGAGGTCATCGAGCAGCGCGCGCACCGCGGCGCCATCCCGCCGGAGCCAGGAACCTAGGAGATCCCCGAGCTCGATGCGCGTCCCGGAGACCGTCGCGATGAGGGTCTCGGCGCCGAGCCCGAGGGTGCCGGAGGGCAGCGGCGGGTTGCCGCCGCGGACGGGCTTCGCTGCGGCCGCGCCACCGGCCGCGCCACCGGCCTGGCCACCGGCCTGGCCCGGCGCGAGGCCGAGCGCTTTGGACGCGGTCCGAGGGTCGCCGGCCGCGCCCTCCTCGGCGGCGTCCTCGACGCGGTTCGCGGCCGGCGAATCTGCGGGGCCCGCCTCGAGCGGCCGCGGCACGACGTGCGGAGCCGGGCGATTGTTGCTCGCCGCGCAAGCCGCGACGGACAGCGCCGCGGCGAGCGCGAACGCGGGCCGCAGTGTGTGTATGGAGCGCGCGTTCATCGGAAGTACACACGCCGCACGACCTGCACACCGTGGCACAGAGGGCATTCCTGCAACTGGACTGTAGCCGCCCCCCCACCGCTCTTGCCACCGCCACGCCCGGAGCGGCTGTTGCCCTGGTCGGGGCTGCCGCCGCCGCCCGTGAGCAGGATTTCGATCGCGCCCTTGCCGCCGCAGGTCGAACACGCCTTTAGGTCCGGGCGTGCACGCATCTCGAGGTCGCCCGAGTTCTCGGCGTAGTACGCGAGCAACCACAGCGCGCGTTTCTCGGAGGACATGCTCGCCCAGTGGTTCTGCTCCTCGTCCTCTTTCTGCTCGGCTTGTTTGCCGCGCGAGGCGACCCGTTGGTTCTTCAGGAACTGTTTGATGCGCTTCTCGAGCTCCGCGCGCGCGTTGTCCGTCTCGTTGACGGGGGCCGCCCCTTCTCCGTCCTCGGGTTGGGCGCCGCGCTGGGCCGCTTCGAGGCCGATCAACCACGTCGCGGTGCCGTAGGTCGCCGAATCGTAACGCACCTTCTTGCGCGCGGCGAAGGTCTCCTTGATCCGCTCGAGCTCGGCGTCCATGGCGATGCGGTTCTGCACATCTCCGAGAACGGCCTTCTGAATCTCCTCGGAGAGGCGCTCGTCGACGTGCGCGCGGGCCGCCGCGAAGCTGTCCTCGCGGGCCAACTCACGGGTGAGCTTGCGCATCCAATGGTACCAACGCTTGGGCACGTAGTCCTTCGCGGCCTCCGCGCGCGCGTTCAGGAGGCGCGCTTCTTGCAGCCTCGCGTCCTGGACCAGCAGGCTCTCGGGATAGAGGGTCGGGAAGGCCTTCAGCGAGTCGAGCGCGGCGTCCCATTGGCCACGTTTGCGCATCCGATCCGCCTCGCGCAAGTAATCGAGCTGCACCTGCTGTTGGGCCTTCAATTGGACCCGCGGCAGGATGTTGGCCAGCTCGTCCGCGCGATAGGTCGGATCGAGCTCGCGGACCTTCTGGTAGTGCTCCACCGCGCGGCCGAAGGTGTACAAGTGCTCGCACGTCTCGGCCAACTGCCACTGGGCGGCGGGATCGTCGGGCGACGCCTGCGCGGCGTATTGGTTGTACAGCTCGTCGACCGAGTACACGTCGAGGGCCGGAATGCGTACCCCCTTCTCGATCGCCGCCACCTGCGTCTGCGGCAAGGCCTGCAAGTTGCCGCCGGTCTTCACGAGGAACACGCCGTTGTCGCGCGAGAGGATGATCCCCTCGACGGTCCCGCCCGCGGTCAACACGAGGCGTTCACCCTCGACGAAGATCTCCTCGGCGACCGTCTCGATGTAGCCGTAGCGGGTCAGGAGCTCTTGCGCCTGGGTCGGGTCGAGCATGGACCAGGGCACCTGCACGACGCCCCCCGTCGCCAGCAACGAAAAATGGAGGTCCTGCGCGTCGTGCCCGACGATGGCGCCGAATCGCACGCCACCGTCACGCAGACGCATGAGCGTGATCTCGGACGGCGGCGCAGGGGCGAGGCTCGCGCCCGCAGCGCCGACGTCCGGGGTCGTGCCCGTCGACGTGCCTGCTCCCGACGTGCCTGCTTGCGGCGGGCCGGCGACGGCCCAAGCAGCCGACAACCCGGCGCACACGAGCGCCGCCGACGCGGACCCCAGAAAGCGGCGCAGCCCGCGCTGGATGAAGAGGGTTCGATGGCTCATGGTGCTTGCTCCGTCAGCCGACGCGCGGCTCCGTCAGTGGGCGCGGACGGGCGCGCCGCGCCTTGTAGGTCGTTCGACGCCGCGGCACGCGCGGGCGCCTCGGTCTCGAGGAAGCGGCGGCGCATGCGCTCGCCGAAAGGCACTTCGCGCAATAAGACCGTACGCCAAGCTCGCTTGCGCTGCACGCCTCCAGCCTCCCAGCGTACATCGACCGTGACGAGGTACTCCCGGTGCAGGAGCTCGCCGCCGACGTCGTCGACGGGGCTCGCGAGGATCGGCTGGGCCTCTACGCTGTAGAAGACGCCCGGGGCCCCGGGCACGGGGCGCTCCAGGATCGGCGAGGGCGCGCCGGCCGTCCCGTTCTCGGTCAAGGTGAAGAGGTTCTCTTCGAGGTCCTGGATGACGGCCTCGACGGTCGCCGAGGCCTTGCCGCGCAAGAGCGCGGCTCGCGACAGCGCGGCGCCAAACGTCAGGAGGCCGAGCAACATCGACACCCCGAGCAGCAACACGCTCATCGCGAGCAGCACCTCGAGCAAGGTGAAACCGGCGCGCGGACGCGGCGTGGTATGAAGCTTCATCGCCCGCTCCCCGCATTCAGCGTGTCTTTCCCGAGGCCTTGGCGCCCGATCGTCCACTCGTCGCGGTGCAACACGACCGGCACCTCGACGACGAGCGGCTCGCCGAAGTGCACGAGGGCGCCCGCCGCGAGGCGCCGGCGCTCCGTGCCCCGTTGCGCCCGCTCGAAGTACACCGTGTCGCGGCTCAGGCTCTTCACCTTCAGCCACTCGCCGTCGACGAGGACATGCCCGCCGATGACGTCGCGCAGGAGGTCGCCGTTGTTCACCGTGAGGCTGACTTCGTCCTCTTCGACGGCGTCGACGAGACGCGGCCGACGCGCGAGGTCACGCTCGCGCTCGATCTCGAGCTCGAGGCGCACCCGCCGCGGTAAAAGTGGCAACACACCGGGCTGCGGCATACCCGGCGGGGGTTCGTTCCAGAAGTGCAGATCCGGGTTTGGGCGCGCGAGCCCGAACGCGTCCCAACTCGACGCCGCGCTCGTGATGTCGCGGCCGAGGGCCCAGCCACCGTCCGGCCGAGCGGCGTCGAGGGTGGTCGTCTGCGTCGCGAGGCGCACGTCGCACCAGAGCACCCCGCCGGTGACCTCCTCGACGAGCTCGGCCGCCGGGCGACCGGACTTGTCGAAGAAGTCGCCGGCCAAGAGCCGCGTCGCCTCGCCCGGCTTCAAGAGGCGCTCGGCGCGCAAGAGGACCCCTTCGTAACGCGCCTCGCCCTTGGAGCCGCGCGGAACGACGACCCACGCGACCTCCATGAGGCCGATGCCCGCGAGGTCGACCGGCGGCTGCGCCAGCGGGTCAACGGGATCGAGGTCCGGGCCGGTCCGGCCGCGCGTCGCGCCTCCGGTAGAGGTGTCGGGTCGCGCGAGGGCGTCGGCGCCGCCTTGGTGCAGTCGCCGCTGCGCCGCGAGCACCTCCGCGACGGACAATTCACCCTCGACGTCGTCCGCGGCGCGGGCGCCGGGTTGCGCCGCGAGTCGCGCGCTGCGCAAGCGAGCGCGTTCCGCGCGCACCGCCTCGGCGGCGGCGCGCGCCTCGAGGCGCGCGAGGTCCACCGGCGCGGCGCTCCGTACGAAACGGAGCCGCGGCCAGACGCGCTCGACACGCCCATCGCGCTCGACGTCGTGCGGGTACCAGTCGACGAGCAGGTCGCCACGGGAGCCGCCGTGCAAGGCGCGCAGATCGCGCGCGAGGAGCTCCGCCGTGGCGCTCGCCTGTTCGAGCACGGCGCGGCGCTGTTCACCCTTGGTCCAGAGCTGTGTCGCCGAATCGATGAGGCGCACGAGCGCCAACATCACGACCGACGAGAGGGTCGCCGCGACGATCAGCTCGAGCAGGGTCATCCCGCGCCGCGGCGCGGCGGCGCGCGGCGTCGACGGGAATCGTGAGCGGCGCGCCCTCATCGGTCGACGCTCCTGAGGACACGCCCCGGACCGATGTACGACGCCGCGAGGTAACGCAGGCGCGGGGACTGTTTCCAGCCGTGGTTCAACCCCGACACGGGATCGAACGCGCCGGGTCGATAGCGCGCGAACGCGCGCCACTCGATGCGATTGGACTGGGCCAGAATAGGCACGAAGTCGCCGTCCTGGCGGCCCTCCTCCAGCAACGTCAGGCCGACGACGTCCTCGGGATCCGCGTCCCACGGCACGTCCGGCGCCGTGCGTTGCAACACGATGAGGTCGACCCCGCCGAGTGTGCCGGGCTCGCCCTCGAACGCGACCCCCTGCCACCACGCGTTGGGTTGGTCGATGTGCAACCCGAAGTACGCGAGCTCCGGGCCGTCGAAGCGCGGCGTGTAACGGTCCCAGTAACGGAACGGGAACAACACGACGGGCGAACCCGCCGCGTGCCCCGCCGGGGTCGTGCCGAAGCGACCACGTAACGCGCCATCACCTCGGCCGTCCAGCGAGCCGGGCTCGCTCGAGCGCCGCGGCATCGCGAGCGCGCCCTGCACGACGCGGGTGTAGTGGATCAGCTCGTCATCGATGAGGACGAGGCCGTACGGCGGGAACTCGTCGACGTCGGCGACCGCCAGCAAGGCGTCGTCGGCGGTGACGCCTCCCGCGAGGGTCGTCACGACGAAGTGCTCGAGGAAGGCCACGGGCTCGCTCGCTTGGTGCGGCTGCGGAAGCGTGCCGAGCATCCCGCGCCCGTTGGCGCCCACCTGCACGCGGCCGTTCGACGCGTCGTAGGTGCTGTACGCGAGGATCTCGTCGCCGATCCGCAGTAGGCCGCCGTCAGCGGGGAGGCGCGACAGCGCCGGCGCGCCGACCCCTGTCCCGAAGCGGCCTTGCGGCACCCGCGCCACCAAAGGCTCCACGGTGAAGCTGCCGGCGTTTTCGGGGAACGGCATCAACACGACCAGGCTGGCGCCCGCCGTGTGCTCGATCGGGCTCGCGCCGACCAGCCCAGTGAACGTGAGGGTGTGCCCGAACGCGATCTCGTCGACCGAGGCCGCCGGGACTCCGAAGTCACGCAACCCCGCGGCGCCGCTACCCACGGTCGCCGACACGGCGAAACGCGGCAGCTCGCCGCTCGGGAACTTCGTGAGGCGCGGGATCAAGCGCGAGTCGGTCGTCTGTCCCTGCAGCCCCGCGAGAATGGGCTCGGGCGACCCGTCGTCGAAGGCGACGTAGATGCGCCCGATCGTTGGATATCCCGAGATCACGATCCGGTCGCCCTGCTCGGTCTGCGTGTCCGACGGCGGCGCCTCGACGGTCGTGAACATTCCGGCCTGCGACTGCCGCCAGCCGCGCCGCACACGCTCGGTCGAGGCGAGGTGCGCGCGGTGTACACGCATGGGCCAGCCGAGGTGCGATGGCCCGAGGCCGACGAGGAACACGGGGTCGAAAGCGCCCGGCACGCCGCTGTCGGCGCGGGCGCCTGGGATGGCCGGCCCCTCGAACACCTGGAACACCGGCACGACACTCACGCCGGCGTTGTGGTCGCCGGTTTGGGTGCCGAGAACACCACGGAAGTGCAAGCCCGCGGCGACCGCGCGCGTGAGCGGCAGGTTCTCGTTCACGTCGGTGCCGCGGAAGGGATCCCACACCACTCCGGCGCGGGCGCTCGTTATCGAGGAGCTCGCGGCAACTGGAGTGGCAGCGCTCGGAGGAGCGTGGACCGCGCCGAACGGAGGTTCGACGGGTCCGCTCGCGAGCGGATCCAACGGCGGTCCGGGCAGCGGCGCCGTTGACGGCAGCGAGACTCCCCCAGGCGGCATGGTGTAGGCGCTGCCGCTGGATTGACCTCCACCGCCACCGCCACCGCCACCGCCGCCGCCACCGCCACCGCCGCCGCCGGGACCCACGTTGCCCCCACCGGGGCCTCCACCGCCCCCACCGGGCCCGCCGCCCTGCCCGACCGTGGGGTCGATCGAGAAGGACGAACCCGAGAAGATCGCGGAGTAGGCCGACAACAGGGCGACTTGCGACGAGCGCACGAGCTGCCCACGATTTGTATCGACGTCGTCGTAGCGGACCCACTCAGTGCGCTCGGGTTCGGCGACCTCGGTGATCTGTGCGAACTGCGACTGTCCGTTCGTCGATTGCAGGTAACTGAGCTGCGTCGCGCCAGGCACGCTGAGCGAGATGGGCAGCAGGTAGGTCTGCCAGTTCATCAGGCCTGCGATCTCGCCTGCGGCTTGCCCGCCGCCACCGCCACCCACGACCCAGCCCGGGTTCCACCGGAACACGAAGGCGCGCGCGCCGACGAAGATGTCATCGGGGTCGCCGACGGCCTGTTCGTACGTCGGCAGGCTGCCGACGGCGTTGCGCTCGACGATCTGGATCGCGTTGCCGCCCCAGCCCGAATAACGCACGATCTCTGCGCCGCCGATGGAGTACGAGTTCGGCGTCGCCGCGCCGGCGCCGGCGACCTGCGAGATGCGCACGCCGATCAGCGCCGCATACCCGCCGTTCCGATCGAAGGCGGGCATGACGCGCGTTCCAGCTGCGTCACCGACCGGATCGTCGCCGAGGGCGAGCGTCAAGCTGCCCGTTGTTTGCGGCAGCCAACCGAGCCCGAGCTCGAGCGACTCCGCGAGCACCGTGACCTGGATCGGGTCCATGTCGTTGAGCTGCGGCGTGCCGATGACCTGCGCCACGCGCCAAGGTCCGAGAGTGCTCGGCAGGCGCGTGCTGCCCGACGGCACATCGGTGGCCAGCAACGACGAGTACCCATAGAGCGTCACCGCCGCGCCGCGCGGGTGGTCCACCGACACGGTGAGCAGATCTTGCGGCTGCAGGTCGACCTCGTTCCAACGCTGGCGCGCGAGGCGTCCGCCTGAACCGGCCAGAGCGCCGCTGTCGAAGTGCTGGACCGAGAACGAGGTCATCCCGGTGACGTTGCACTCGATCAGCTCGTCGCCGATGCGCACGACACATTGCTCGGGGAAACCCTCCGTCGACTCTACCGTGATCTGCGCGCCGTTCTGCGAGAGCGGCGCGGTCAAGCGGGTCAAGCCCGGTCGCCGCACACCCGCGCCGAGGCCGTTGACGTAGAGCCCGAGCTGATCCGGCCGCGTGCCCTGCACGTCGACGCGGACGTGGCTCCAGACGCCGACGGGGAAGCCCGGGTCCTGCGGCGACGGCGCGATGCGGAAGCGCGCTTCAGCGGCTTCGCGCTGCACCGTCAGACGGTGATCGCCGAACCCGTCGAGCACACGCAGCACGAGGTCCTCGCCCTCGAAGCCGAGCACGACCCGATCCGTATCGGCGCTCGGACCACCGACGGCCATCAACGTGCCGTCGCCCGCGGAACGAGGCTGGACCCAGCCCTCGAACGACAGCGGACGCAAGAAACCGCTCGGGGGTGACCACTGGACCTCTTGCGTCGGGTCGCCAGGGTCGTAACCGAGGGTCTGGTCCGGCAGGTAACGCCCTTCGAGGTCACGGGTCTCGTGGTCGAAGTGTTCCATCCGCCCGCGCAGGCGGTTCGTCTCGTAGGTGCGCGCGGGGCTGAGCTGGCACCACGCGTTCTCGTCCGAACGCGAGGCGAAGACATGCTCGCCGCGGCGCACGAGCCCCTCGTCGTCGTAGGCCGGCTGGACGACGCCCGGCACGTAGGGCACTCCATCGAGGGTGCCGATGTGCGGGACCGCCCGCGACGGCGGCTCGACGCCGCTGTCGAAGCGCGTCGTCGCGATAGGCCCCGTCGCCCACCACGGCGCGCGGCGCCCGAGGCGCAGGGCCTCGTCGAAGTCTTCCTGGCGCGCGAAGACCTGCAGCAGCTCGTTCGCCTGCGGCGTCACGAGCTCGGAGCGCTCGCGCACGGCTGACGTGCGCAGGATGCCGCTCTCCGCATTGACCGCCGCGCGCAGCTCGAGCGCGTACGTGTCGCGCGAGGTGAAACACAGCGGCATCGTCGAGAAGCCGAGCCGCGCGTCGTTCGCGTTCAGCGAGTTCAAGTACAGCGCGACCGCGTCGCGCACGTCGCCGAGCACCGTCGCGCCACCTTCGAGCGCACTCGGTACAGTGAGCCCGATCGGGACCTGCTCGATCCCTGCCGCTGGCAAGACGACGCGCCGCAGCCAATCCTCGAGCCCGATGAACGGGCGCGCTTCGATCGTCAGGGCCGCAAGCGCATCGGCCTCGCGTTCGTCGATGCGTGAGTTCTGCCCATCGAGGCCGACGTTCGCGAAGAGCGCGACGAGGGTCTCGGCCGTCGCAGTGTTCACGTTGACCGGGCGACGCACCTGCACCGAGACCTCGGTGAGCCACGCTTCGTAATCGCGCTCGAGGACCCGATCGAGGAAAATCCGCCCGCCACCGTCGCGGCGCTGCACGTAACGCAGCTCGGTCGAGATCCCGTCGGTGATGCGCACGGTCGAGCCGATGCCGAACCAACGCGAGTCCTCGCACTGAATGATGAAGTCCTGGCCGGCCTTCAACGGCGCGACGAGACGCGTCGAGCGCTGCCATTCCGGTCCCGAGCGCAACCCGTCATCCGCCGTCGCGTGGCGGCGCAGCACGTCGAACGGCAAGTCGTTCAACGGGCCGCCGAGCGAAAACGGGTCAGCCTCCAGCAACTGGTCGATCGTGTCGAAGTCCCGCGGCACGCCGTCGGTCGTCGCCGTGCGCCAGATCACGGGCGCGAACGCGCGCTGGTCGAGCACGGACGCCCCCAGCGCGTGGTCGGACGGCGGCGACGGTCCGTAAGTGGTCCACTTCTTGTCGTCGTCTTGTCGCGTCTCGAGGCCCCGGTCCGTGACAGACAAGCGGCCTTCCTTGTCGCGCCCCTCGATCCGGATCAGCTCGCCGTCGACCACGACCACGCCCGCGGTCGGCAGCGCCGACTGATTCGCGACCTTGATGATGCGCGCGTCGGCGAACGCCGGCTCGGCGATGCGCGTCACGACGTGCAACAGGTTCGCGATCACCTGCGGCGGCGCGCTGTCGAGGTCGATGCGGCCCGCGAGGTCGTGCACCTCGGCGCTCCACATGACCCCGCGCGGGTCGTGGGGATCGAAACCCTCGGTCCGCGCGCCGCTCGCGCCGGTCAGCTCCTCCAGATCGTCGAAATAGGGCGTCTCGTCGAGCGCCGGGTGCGAGTTCTCGAGGCGCCCGCGGGCGCTGCGCGCAGCCGCGTCGAGGGCGAGGCGCACCTGCGCCTCGTCGGCGAGGTGTCGGCTCGCGCGGTCCGCGTTGCGGGCCGTCGCGATGAACGGGGCGGTGAAGACGAAGAGCGCGAGCAGCACGAACAGGACGATCAAGAGCACGAAGCCGCCCTCTGCGCGAGATCGCAGCAGCGCGCTCGACCGCGCCGCAGAACGGCCGGCGTCTCGAACGCGTCTTTGTGTGTTGCCCTTCATCGCTGAATCCGTTTCGTGTCCGTCCTCTGTCACGCCTCGACCATCGCCGGGGCGGCTGCGAGTCACTCCACCGCTCACTCCACCGCTCACTCCACCGCTCAATCCACCGCTCAATCCACCGCTCATTCCACCGCTCATTCCACTGCTCACTCCACTGCTCATTCCACTGGCCCGAACGGGTTGATCCGCACCTCGTCACCGCCGCCGCCCTCGAAGACGAGGCCAAAAACCACCGGACCCGCGTGCAACGCGGGATCGAGCGACCCGCCGGCGAGGAATCGCACCAAGGTCGGTGTGCGCTCGTCGAAGGTCACGGTCGAGGGCAACGTGTACTCCTCCGACGCAGTCACCGTCGACAACACCAGCTGGTCCATCGCCCCGGGCCAGCGTTGGGTCGCGTCCCCGAGCACCAACGGGCCCACCAGGGCCCAGAGCGCGCGCTCCTCGCCGGTGGCGGCCAGCGGCACGCCGTCCGCGGACAACACGAGCTCGCGGCGGTCGTAGACGAGGCTGACCCGCGTCCAGCGTCCGAGGCGCAGGACCCCAGGCGCGGACCGCAGGGTCACGGGCGGGCCCACGACCGGCCGCCCGAGCTCGTCGATGCGCTCGGTGAGGATGCGCGCATCGACGCCGCCGTCGCCTCGCACGCTGAGCTGCACGACGCCGCCGAGGTCCACGACGCGCGCGCCCATGTTCGCGGCAGGCCGCAGCGCGACGTCCAATTGGAACCCGCGCCGCGGGTTCAACAGCGAATCGACGGACACGTCGACCTCGACCCGCGGTCGCCGACCGCCGCGCCCAAAGTCGAGCGCCTGACCTGTGAAGCCGTCTTCGGCGAGCACCTCGCCCGGGAAGTCGAACGCGAGCCCGTCGAGCCCGCGCGCGCCCGGGAGGTCCATCGACTCGAAGTGCCACGTGCCCGCGACCTCGAGCGCCTCGGCGATCAGCGTCCCCGTGGCGCGATCGAAGTGCACGAGGGCCGGCGCGCGACGCGCGACCGCGGACTGTTGCGCCGAGCGGAGGACGTTCTGTACGAGCCCGACGGCCGCGCGGCGCCCAGGATCGAAACCCGCGAACAGCCCGAGCCCGACGCCTGTGATGATGCCGATGAGGCCCATGACGAGCAGCAGCTCGAGCAGCGTGAAACCCTCACGCGCGCCCGCTTCAGAGGGCGCGCGCCGTTGTCGCTCGAGCGGGCTGCGTGCGGGGTTCGTCACGGGGGTGGATCACTTCTTCCGCGGCTTGAAGTTCCCGATGTCGTCCTCGGTGCCGAACTGCCCGTCCGGGCCTGCGGACACCAACTGGAAGCGCGCGTCGTTGTACGGCGCGCCGGTGACGGAGTTGGTCGCGCCGACGACCCGCGCCTCGAGGGACTCGCCGGTCGTTCCGTCCAAGGTCACATAATCCGCGCCCGTCTCATAGTCCCGGCGGTGCAGGTACACGATCGGATTGCCCCAATCGTCGGCGATCTCGAAGACGGTGGAGTTCGGGAACTTCGTGAGGCTGCGCTTCGTGTCGTCGCCGTCGGTATTGACGAGGCGATCCTCGGGCAGCGCGAGGCCGCGCCAGCTTCCGTCCGCCGGGAAGAGCGAGATCACGAGCATCTCCGCGCCCATGTTCGTGCGCGATGGCCGCGGGTCGAGGTCCTTCGGGAACGTCGACGGCGGGAAGTCCCCCCGCTCCTGGGAGTACTCCTCGATCGAGGCCTCGATCTGCGCGATGAAAGCGCGGGTGTTCTGCTGCCGGACCGTGTCGTCGGCCCCGGCGAGGCGCACGACGAGGAACGCGACGAGGATGGTGAGGATGAGGATCACCGCCATCATCTCGATCAGGGTGAACCCCGCGTTGCGCTTGCCGCCGATCGCGCGCAGTGCCTCGTGTTGTTGGAGCCGTTTCATCAGTATTTCGCTCGTGCCTCGGTATTTCGCTCGTGCCTCGGTATTTCGCTCGTGCCTCGGTATTTCGCTCGTGCCTCGGTATTTCGCTCGTGCCTCGGTATTTCGCTCG
>Ga0163144_10016506_pt1 | contig 15122 bp, 15 predicted proteins | sample OliLak19BULKMAT1_FD_123175 | JGI IMG/M metagenome (GOLD analysis project Ga0163144, IMG submission 123175) | Freshwater microbial mat bacterial communities from Lake Vanda, McMurdo Dry Valleys, Antarctica - Oligotrophic Lake LV.19.BULKMAT1 | ecosystem: Environmental > Aquatic > Freshwater >... | reverse complement strand
GGGATGCCTGCCGGTCCGCTGCGGGCCGGCAGGCTTTAGCGTCCAATGCGAGCGCCCACGAGTGACGACTTCGCAGCCGGTCTCTTTAAGGGCGCGTGATCACAGTCGCCACCGTGTTGAAGTGGCGGGACACCCACTCTGTGCCAGCACCGCGATCACGAAATGCATGCCTGCGCCGCCGGCGTAGTGGAGCCGGATTGGACGCTGCTCACTACCGGATGTCATGACGGCAGTGTCACGCTTACCGGAGGTTCACCCACGCGCTGGGTATTTCGGAATTCCCACCGGGACGTGCCCCGGCTTCCGCACCGCCTGTCCGACCGCGAATTTCCGGTTTCCCCGACACGCGCGAGGGACGACAATACTGGCTCTGCGGCCGACGGCCGCGCTCCAACAAAAAGGAAGCCCAGCACCATGAGTGACCCCCTACTCGAAGCCAGCCAGACCGGCTGGATTGCCCAGCATCGCGAAAAATATCTGAAGGACGGCGCCGCCGGCCATCTGTGGGATTCGACCTTCGCCGGCGGCCCGGGCCCGCTGCCGACCCTGCTGCTGACCACCACTGGCGCGAAGTCCGGGCAGGAATCGATCATGCCGCTGCTGTACGGCAAGGTCGACGGCAGCTACGCCATCATTGCCTCCAAGGGCGGCGATCCGAAACACCCCGGCTGGTTTCACAACCTGAACAAGCAGTCCGAGTGCAAAGTGCAAGTCGCGACTGACGTGTTCAAGGCCAGCACCCGCATCGCGACCGGTGCGGAACGCAAGGCCATTTGGGATCAGATGGCGGCGATGTACCCTCCGTTCACGGCCTACCAGGCCAAGACCGACCGCGAAATTCCGGTGGTCGTGCTCGAACCCATCCGCTGAGTTCGAAGCCGGTGCGTCGCCATGACGCGCCGGCTGCCCTGCCTGTGGCGCTCAAGTGTGCCGCCCCGAGAATCAACTCACAGCGTGATCTGACACGAAGTCATCGCGGTCGGCGCTCGCTTGCTACCGACGGAGATCGCTCCCTACAATGGACTCATACTCCCACCAGCAATGCGTGCCCCGCTTCTGTAGCGCGCGCCCTATCTCGATAACAGGAGAGCATCACATGGACCCGACCAAACTGCAGGCGTTCATGGGCCAGATCCTGGCAGACCTCGGTGGCGCGTTCACGATTGGACTCGTGCGGATTGGTCACGCGCTCGGGCTCTATCGCCTCCTGCAGGAGCGCGGGCCCATGTCATCGCTTGAGCTGGCGAGCGCAGCGGGTCTCGCCGAGCGCTATATCCGCGAGTGGTGTGCCGCGAACGCAGCCGCGAACTACATCGCCTACGACAGTACCAGCGGCCGCTTTTCACTGCCGCCCGAGCAGGCCATGGTGTTTGCCAACCCCGACAGTCCGGTTTACATGCAGGGCGCATTCGACGCCGCCGCAGCCTACATCGAGAACCAGCCCAAAGTGCAGGCCGCCTTCAAGCATGGCGGCGGCGTCGCCTGGGGCGATCAGGCGGGCTGCCTGTTCTGTGCGGTGGCCGCGTTCTTCCGGCCAGGCTATCTGGCGAATCTCGTGCAGCACTGGCTGCCCAGCCTCGACGGCGTGGTCGAGAAAATGAGTCGCGGCGCGAAAGTCGCGGACGTGGGTTGCGGGCATGGCCACTCTACCCTGCTCATGGCCGGCGAATTTCCGAACTCGCAGTTCGTCGGCTTCGACTTCCACGAGCCTTCGATCGAGGCGGCCAGGGCGCATGCAAAGGATCACGCGCTACCGAATATCCGCTTCGATGTCAGCGCCGCGAAAGCCTTCGCCGACAACGATTACGACCTGATCACCTGCTTCGACTGCCTGCACGACATGGGCGATCCCGCCGGCGTTGCGCGTCACGTCCGTCAGGCCTTGAAGCCCGACGGCACCTGGATGGTGGTCGAACCGTTCGCGCACGACGAACTCGAGAAAAACCTGAATCCGGTGGGCCGCCTGTTCTTCGCCGCGTCGACCATGGTGTGTGTGCCGACGTCACTCGCGCAGGAAGTGGGAGCCGCGTTGGGTGCGCAGGCGGGCGAGAGGCGTCTGCGGGAAGTCATCGTGGATGAGGGTGGTTTCGGGCGCCTGCGCCGCACGATGGAAACGCCGTTCAACATGATTCTCGAAGCGCGGGTCTGAATGGCGAGGGAGAACATCGCACGCTGTCACCTTTCCTCAGCAGCGTAGACCCGCCTGTCGCATCAGCGGCAGCACCCGCTCCCTGAAGTACGGAATCTCGACAGCATAGTCCTGCCAGATCAGCGCCATTCCCTCGACGCCCGCACGTTCGAGCGCGAGGAACTGATCGACGACCTGCTCGGGCGTGCCGCTGATCAGAAACCCGCCCCAGCCGACGACGAAGCGTCGCGCGAACTGTTCGATCTGCGCGTTGAACGAATCACTCTCGATGCCGAGCACGCGCATGATGGTGTGCGCCGCGCCCCAGTCGCCGGCGGCGACGATCGCGTCCAGCGCCGCGCGCGCTTCACGCTCAGTGTCGCGCACCAGGATGAAACCGTTGCCGAGCACGCCGATCTGCCGGCCATGGCGGTGAGCGCGCGCGCGCACGTCCGCGGCAAGCGCGGTGGCGGCATCGAGCGAGCCCATGGTGATGAAGTTGAAGTCGACGTGGCGGGCCGAGAACTCGCGGCCGGCGTCCGATACGCCGGCGTTGACGATCACGGGATAAGGCTGCTGTACGGGTTTCGGTTCGAGGTAGCCGTCGGTCACGCTGTAATAGGTGCCGCGGTGATCGAAATGGTTCTCGCACCACAAGCGCTTGATGACTTCCACCCATTCGCCGGCCCGCGCATAGCGCTCGTCGTGGGGCAGTTGCGTCGCGCCGAACATCTCCATCTCCGGCGTGTACCAGCCACAGACGACATTGAGCCCCCAGCGCCCGTTCGAGATGCGATCGATCGTCGCACCCTGCTTCGCCGCGAACAGCGGATGCACGGTGCCGACGTGGGAAGTTGCGAACAGCATGATGCGCTCGGTGCGCGCGGCGAGCGCAGCGGCCCAAGTGTAGACCTCCATGCAGTTCCCGTTGTATGCCGTCTCGCCACCGAAACTCTTCCAGCGCCCGAAAGGCACGAGGAACTCAAAGCCCGCCTCCTCCGCGCGCTGCGCGATGATGAGATTATGTTCGAAGGTCGGCTCGAAACTCGTCGGCGCGCGGGAGATCGTGCCGCCCCCGCTGACGTTGATGCCGAACACGCCAATCTTCATGCGGTTGGCGTTGTACAGCGGCACGTGCTGCTGCCGCCAGATGGCCAGGTCGTCCGCTTTCATGTGGGATCCTCCTTGTCCCAGCGGCGATCGAAGGCCCAGACCTCTTCGAAGCCCATCAGGCGGTGCATGTCCGTGAGTGAGTACTGGGGTGTCGCAGCGCCCTCCGTCGAACCAGTTTGCAACAGATGTCGGTAGGTCGCGTCGAGCGCGGCGCTCGCGGCGAGGAAGCCGCTGCCGGGATAGATGGCAATGGCATAGCCGAGTTCGCGCAGCCGCGCGGCGGACAACAGCGGCGAGCGCCCCCCTTCGACCATATTCGCGAGCAGCGGCGCATCGATCGCCGCCGCGATCTGCGCGAACTCCGCGTCCGACTCGGGCGCCTCGATGAAGATCACGTCCGCGCCGGCAGCCCGGTAGGCCTGGGCCCGGCTGATGGCTTCAGCCAGCCCGAGCCCTGTGCGCGCATCGGTGCGCGCGACGATCAAAAAATCCGGATCGCGGCGCGCTTCACAGGCCACTTCGATCTTGCGCACCATCTCGCGCACCGGCACCACCTTGCGCCCGAGCGTATGCCCGCACTTCTTCGGGAACTCCTGATCTTCAATCTGGATCGCGGCGACACCGGCATCCTCGTAGCCGCGCACCGTGCGCGCCACGTTCAGCAGCCCGCCGAAGCCGGTGTCGGCGTCGGCGATCACGGGCGTCGACGCGGCGGTCGCCATCGCGCGAGCGCGGTCACATAGTTCGCTGAATCCGGCGAGCCCCGCGTCGGGCAGCCCGAGATACGACGCGACCGTGCCGTAGCCCGTCATGTAGAGCGCCGCGTGGCCCTGACGATCCGCAACGCGCAGCGAAATCATGTCGAACACGCCGGGGGCGATGCTCAATTCACGGCGTCGTACGCGGCCGGCGAAGGTACACCGCTTTCCATCTGCATCCATTTCATTCTCCTGCACAGCGCAACGGAATGGCGAGCCAGTTCCCGTCTCTTGCCTGCCATCATCGCGAACGGGCGCGCAAAGGCCAATCAGTTGGGCATCCTTCAGGCTGATGAAGTGGCGGTAAAGCATGCCTGTGCTGCAGCACCGCGCAAATGGGGATCGTGGGTGTCCCCAGTTCCCCGCATTTCACCGCGCGATTTCCCGTCCCCGATTGTCCGGGCAAGCGCGCAATGAACTGAGCGAAGAACTGCACCGACTTCCGCTTCTGCGATGCATCACCGTGGTGCGTCGTGCTGCAGCTTCCAGACGATTCGAGCGACGAGCGCGTGGGCCGCGCTCTGCACACGCTGTCGCGCAAGCTCAAAATTCCCACGCTTTCCTGCAGTGCGATCACGCCTCCGGCCGCAACGCCGCAACCCAGATAACGCACGGCGAGAAGGCTTGTAAAAATATGATTCGTTACGTTGACACCATTAAGATTTATCAGTTACCTTCGGTAGGGTGGGTGAATGACAACTAAAACGATCGTAATTGCGGGGTCAGTATGAAAACTTCAAACGCAATTTTTCCCAACGCCGCGGCGTTTTCAGGGCTGTCAAGCAAGAATGCTGACAGCAAGAAGTCGCGGAGAATCGGTTTGGCCGCATTGGGTTATCTGGCGGTCCTGACACCAGAGGCCGTCTTTGCCGGCGTAGCCTACAACGCCGGCGAGCTGAACTTCGGCAGCACGGGCCAGAGCATGTGGGGGCCGGGCGCGGCATTCAGCAAATCGGAATCCATTTTTCTAGGCAAAGAATGGGTGAACGAGACCGCCAACATTGGTGGCATTGCTGGCAGTCAGCACGTACAGCTCACGCCGTTCATTCCTTCGGTGCAGATCACGCCGGCCATTCCCTCCGTGCAACTCACACCGTTCGTTCCCTCCGTGCAACTCTCACCGTTCATTCCCTCGGTGCAGATCACGCCGGCGATACCGGCCGTTTTCACGCCAGGGATTCCGTCCGTGTGTGTGTTCGGCGTCTGCACGCCGGCCGTTCCACGCAAACAGATTACGCCGGCCATTCCAGCAGTGTTCTCGCCGGCCATTCCAGCAGTGTTCTCGCCGGCCATTCCAGCAACTTTTTCACCATTCATTCCCGCATTGTTCTCACCCGAGATTCCGGCCGCGTTTGGTGACACCCGTACTGGCGCGCAGCTTGGCATCCACAGTTCGGGCAAGGTCGGGCTGGAGTTCGGATACAACATCTCCAGCGGCACGGTCGATTCAAGCCTCGCGTTCGCGGCACTTGCTGACCTGCCAACGAGCGTCAACAGATCAGAGTTCGTCGATTTGGGGACGAGCACTGGATTCATAAGCGGAAGTTTTCTGACCCAGTCTCCACAGCTCGAAGCGTACATGAGCGGGATCCTGAAACTGTCCGGTTCAATCGACGCCACCGCCTGCGGCACGCTGCTGGGCTGCGCAACAGGTACTTCGCAGCTGCCCGGCGCCAATCTCGACCAGCGCATCCTGTCAATCGACCCTAATGGCCTGAAATTGCTCGATGGTCTGCTGCCGGGCGATAAGCCCGTCGCACAGGTGAGCATCTTCAATCAATCACTGACTTTGGAAGGTGGCGCGACCGTGACGCCCCCGGCAGTAGGCTTCAAATTGACCGGCCCGCTGGGGCTGTCGATCGTGAACACCCTACCGCCAGGGCCTACGCTGACCGTCGATTTGGCCGAGGTGACAGTTCAGGTTCCGGATATCGCCACCACGGGTGTGAAGACAGGTGACACGGTCAACGCCAGTGGCCGCGATGATCTGCTGACGGCGACGATCGACATTGACGGCGCGGCCTCGTTGCTTGGCGGTCTCCCGCCGGCGGGCATCAACTTTGCCCCCATTGACGCCGGCCCATTCAAAATCGAAGTCAGCCTGGATGTGATTGACGTCGATATCGGGCCGGCACTCGGTGTGACGCAGACATTCGAGCTTACGCCGAAGCTGATGGTCGACCTGGCCTTCGATCGTGCCGTTGAGATCGCGGGCTCGCTTGGTCTGCAGACCGCCTGGTCTGGCGCCTGGGACGAACTGCCCGACATCGCGTTGTTCGAAACCACCGAAGTCACACCAACCTTCTGGCTTGATGTACTGCTCAGCAACGAAACCGGGCTCGATCTGGGCCTGTTTGGCACCTTCGATTTTTTCAAGTTCAGCGCTACTGGAACGGTTGCGGGTCTGGAAATTCTCGACATCGGCCCGCTCAGCCTGAGTGCCCTGCTGGGCCTTGGCGATACGCTGTTCGAAACGGACAAGATTGGCTTCAACGTGTTTGAGAACGCGTTCGCCCTGGGCGGGTTTGGCAAGATTGAGGGTGCAAGCTTCTCTATCACCGCCGTGCCGGTCCCGGCAGCCGCCTGGCTACTCGGCTCTGCTCTTGGTGCATTAGGCTTGATGCGGCGTCGCACTGCATAGCTCGTTGTCCTGAGCGTCCGGTTGCCAGTCCCGCATCGGCGGGACTGTGCTTTTCCATGCGACGAAAGGGAATTGGCATGCAGCTGGAATTCGGGGACACCCATCAAAATTCGGCGCTACAGCCTAATCCCCTTCCCCATTGAGTTCGGCCGTTCCGTCGTCTCGAGCGAGACTGTTGGGCGGGAGGGGAAGCAGATGGTGCAGGCTGATTTCAGGCAGTTTGCCCCGGGCGGCGATCTGATCCCGGGTGCTTGCGGAAATTTCGCCCACCTCGGAAATTCTGCCATAGGCGACGGCGCCGAGACCGATCACATCCACATTGGAACTGCGAATTTTTGCCTTCATCGCGTTGGCCGGCAGGTTACCGCGCAGCCAGTCGTCCATCTTCAGCAGCGCGTAATCGTGAGTGTCCGCCATGACCTCGATGCCGTAGACGTGAGTCACGCTCAGGCCGATGTTGAACTTCTTCGACGCTTTATCTTTGGTATCGATGGGAATTCTCCTGGTCAAAATAAACGGGGTTCACGTGCGATGCAGCCTGTCGCGTACTGCTGCCCGCATCGTCAGGCGCGCTTTCCGCGCGGGTTCCACCCGGCTTTGCCATCATGTCATGCGCAAGTCGTTTGATGAAGACAATCCGGGACAGACACTGAATTTACACGCGCTCTGTGCCTGTTTTTCGGTCAAGCGTAAACCGGAGTCAGGTTCTGTGCGGGATCCCCACAAAATCATGCTCAAGAATAAACTTTACACCGCTCACTTGTTTTCAGGTCGTGTCGGGCGGATCCCCGCAACGAAAAGGGCCAGGGCCCGGTAGACGTTGCGGACGCCACACAGCACCTGCTGATCCGACAGCGACGCGCCAATGGACCGGCGACTCTTGCGAATGCGGTCGAACGCGACCTCCGGCCGAGCATCACGGCGCGGCGGGTCGGGACCGAGACGGCTGACGATGGCAGCGCGATCGGCCGCGGTACCGATCACACACGCGGTGGGGCCCGACAGATCAAAGGCGACTTTGGCGGCGGTCAGCCACATGCAAACCTCGCCGACGGGGGCAGGATGCTCGGCACCGGGCCACCTGCAGAACCTGCCGAACAGGCCGAGTTGCACGCCGAAGGGAAACTGCTGTTCCAAGACCCGTTGGCTGCGCCGAACGCCAATCAACAGCAGCAATTCGTGGCCGGTGTTCACGAGCGAATGCACACCCTTGGTCAGCATGACCAAGCTTCCAGTGACGGCCGCGGCAATGAAATTAGCCATCGCGATTGCGATGTCAGCGCCTATGGCCACGCAAGGCACCTGCCTGGATCCGGCACCCGGTTTCAAACCGGAACTAAGGGACACCTCAGCGTACACGTCCCGGCGGCGCCGCTAGCGGTTGGTGTCCGTGCTGCCACGCGGCAATCACGCGGCGGCTGACCGATGAGCCCGCCCTGCAATACGGCACAGTTGTCTCATCCGGCGCGTCAGGGAGTCGGGCGGCCGCCTCATAGGCGCAACGCAAGGCGCGCGCGTCACAGAGTGCGTGGTGGCGCGTGATGAGGGCTCGGGCCTGATCCTTGAAGTAGGCCTCGGCGGCGAGCCTGCCGGCACCGAAGCCTGTGAGTTCATAGACGTTCACGGGACGCAGGCGACGCCGTGTCGCTTCCCAGGATCGTGATCCGGAGTCGTTGATCGCAAGGTCGATGAGCTCCCAGTCGAGGTGATACCCGAATGCAAGCTCGACAAATTCGCCGTCGCGCAGTTCGGCTGCCAATTCATGCAGGAACGTCGACAGCCGCACGCCCAGTTCCGCATAGGAGCAGGCTGCGTGGGCAATCTTGCCGAACTGTGGAAGCACGGCACTCAGGCCGTACCAGTTCGTGGCCTGGATACGATCCCGGTCCGTGACTTCTGCATAGAACGCTCGTTCGTTTCCAGGCTCTGTGACGAGGCCGACAGAAAGCAGGCGGGGCCGAATGACGAGATCTGTGAATTCGGTATCGAGGAAGGCGAACACGGCTGAACCTGTATCGGGATGAAGCGCAACAACGCGTCGGGCGTGGCCATGACCTGATCGTGCCACTGGTGTTGCACACGATCCCATCGCGGGCGTTGTCGCTCAGTGCGCTACCGCACCCCAGCGTCAGACAGTCACTGGCCACATCGACTGGCCTGTCGATGTGCAAGCGCTGTGCAGCACTGCGTGCGTCGCCGAACAGACCCGACAAGTTCAGGCACGCAGGCTGCTGTGTCCAGACCTGATCGTATCGCGCGCTTCTTCCGCTTATCCCGCGGGCTGGACCACCGACAGGAATACAGCAGATGCTTTACGACAACTTTTCAGCCGGCGCGCTGCAACTTGCGAAGCGCATGGTCAGTCATGGCGCCTAGAACACGCAGCCGCGCGACGCCGGCGCATACGCCGGATGCACTGATGGCAAACCAACGAAGCACTGGCCGACCTGCGTGCGGGACGCTTCGAGCGCGCTGCCGTACTGGTGTCGTGAGCTTGTCTGGCAGGATGCTGTGGGCGCCGCCTGGTTGGATCGGCGCGCGCCTTTTCACGCGACCAGGATTGAGCACCGCAGTCGGTCGCGCAAGCAGCAGGCATCAGCCGCTTCGTCGCCGGCGCTTGCGGCGCTGATGTGCGACAAACCACACACAAGCAGTCGCCGATGAGACCGTCATGCCATGCAAACCAGTCGTTTCTCAAACCTCATGGCCGTGTGCTGATGTTCGGCACGACACTGCTTTGGAGCCTCGCCTTGATCACTTTCGCCGCGCCCGTTCAAGCCACCGATGAGCCTGTCTATCAGATCGTCCGCGAGCTTGCGGACATCGAGGTGCGGCACTACGCCGCCTATGTTGTCGCCGAAGTCGTGGTGGCGGGCCCGGCCGACACAGCAGGTAACCGGGGGTTCCCGATCCTGGCGGGATACATCTTCGGCAAGAATAAGGGAGAGCGGAAGTTTGCGATGACGGCACCGGTGACGCAGGCGGCGGTGCCGGTGAAGCTTGAGATGACGGCGCCCGTCATTCAGACGGCAACACCCCGTGGCTATACCGTGCAATTTGTCCTGCCGAAAGGCGTAACGGTGGCCAATGCACCTGAACCGCTGGATGCGCGCGTTCAATTGCGTGAGGTCGGGCCCAGCGAGGTGGCTGTGATCCGCTATGCGGGCTTCTGGTCGGAAGCGAACTACAGCGCCCATCTGGTGAAGTTGCAGGCGGCGTTGCGCGCAGCGGATCTGGTGTCGACCGGTGAACCCGTGTACGCCCGCTACAATGCGCCGTTCACGCCCTGGTTCATGCGCCGCAATGAGATCTGGCTGCATTTGACGCAGGCCCCCTGAGATACCGGGACCGCGAGTTGCGCGCTGCGCCTGGGCGCTCAGACCGTCAGTCCAGCAACACCAGGTGCCCGTGCTGCTTCGCCGCCTCTATCTCATCGATGGGCAGCGCCACCGAGCGCTGTCCTTGCGCACCCCAGATGACGTCGACCGACTGTCCATCGATGCTTTCGAGCAGACACGGTCCGATGGGAATGTTTTGTTTGCGCCCCGTGTCTGCCCGATAAGAGACCGGGCCCGTGATGCGCGCGAAAGAGGTCGTGATGGACATGACTATCTAATCCTCTGAGTCTGGCAAGCCGTGTGCTTCAAGCGCTGGCGCCCTGCACCCGACAGTGCAGGGTGGCGCGGCGCTGGAGCAGGTGCTTTGCCAGCCGGCAACCGTCAATTTCGCTTGGCCCGGCGCGCCGCCTTGCCCATCTGCATTACCGTGCACGGCCAGCAGGCGCTTGTCGACCTTCAATGCCACCTCATGCTTGATGACCTGATCCTTGGGTACGCCGATTTGAGTCAAGGCGGCACTCGAGGCGGGCAAGCCGCCAACCACGACGGCAGCTTCCAGCGCGCCGACGAGCGTCGCCACGAAGCGCCCGGCGAGGCCACCACGCCCAACCCGGGCAGCATGAACACCGCGGGCGCCGGCAGCACGCCCCAGATGCCGCCCCAGAACGAACCGGTGCCGCCCCAGGCTTTGATGCGATCGCCCTCGGCATGGGAAACCCATGGGCTTCGGCTCCGCCATCACATCCCGTTGCAGCTGCGAATCAGTCTTCAAGGTGTTTGCGCGGGACGGTCGGTGAACGGCGATCGTGCGCGATTCTTGATGCGCGTTCTGTGCGGTGTCGTACGTGGAGCTGATGGTGATCTGGAAGCCTGCGTATTCGTTACCGCACTGCCTACAGAAACGGCTACCCAATCTCGCCGGGACAGGTATCCGCTTCGACCAGGTCGATGCCGGCCTGGTGACAAGGCCGCTGCATTGGAAGCCCGCTGACGGCGGCGGGTTCATGCCCTTCTTCGGCCCCATCAGTTCACTGATTGACATATTTATCGCAGCCGCGATGGGGTGGGTATTCGACCCCCACAGCGTCGCTCGCCAGACGCGGTGCCAATCGAAACGGCTCGTCGTCGGTCGGCTCACCCGATGCAGCCGGCGCAGAGGGTGCGCACGCGCAAGTTGCCGTTCGCGCATCGCATCCCGCGGTGTCGTGGATGGGAACGAGGTCACCCCTGAACGGTGTGCGTTGACGAACAGAAGACGTGAATTCCTGCACAGGCAGTTCTGACTGCAAGACCGCCGACAATGCCTGTAAAGGCCAGAAGCTCGCAGGCTTCGAGTGGACTCTGAGTGCAGCCTTCGACGCCGCAGATGCAATAGTGCTCGGCAGTGACGCGCTTGCCCAACTCTCGCCTGCCGACTGGCCGGATCTGCGAGTCGTCGGCCATCCATCTGTCCGGCAGATCGAACTCGGCGCTCAGGTGCCAGCCTGCCGGCGTGCGGCCAAGGCCGGCGAAGCGGTCGACGTCACAAGCCCGGTTGGTGCAGCTAGCATCTGGCGCGTCTGGCGTCAGGGTCTGAAGATCATGTTCCGCTCGCTGGATGAGCTGGAAAGCAAGAGCCTGCAGATCCTGACTCAGGCGAGCTTTATCGACGTGTGCAGCTACTTGAGCGAACGCTTACCCGAAGCTGAGGTACCAACCTTTACCGCGCGACTGCTCGCCACTGCCATTGCCGAGGGCGCGGTCACGCGCCGCGAACAGGCGGACGCACTGCGGCCCGCCGACGCGCGACAGTCGGCCTGACGGCAGATGTGGCAGAAAGAAGCCCGCTTCACGGCGCTCGTCAATGCGCTGTCGGGCGATCTCTATCGCTACGCCTACTGGCTGTGTCACCACCGTGATCAGGCCGAAGATTTGGTCCAGGAGACCTTCGCGCGGGCTTGGCGGGCGCTCGACCAGCTGCGCGACGAACGCGCTGCGCGTCGCTGGCTGCTGGTTACTTTGCGCCGTGAGCATGCTCGGCAGTACGAGCGCTGGCGGCCGACCAGTGCGGATATCGATCCGGACACCCGGCCCTCATCCGACCGCAGACACCAGCACTGAGGCGTGGGTGTTGCGGCGAGAGCTCGCCCGCTTGCCGCGCGACTATAGCGAACCCGTGGTGCTGCAGATTATTGGCGGTTATAGCGGTGAGGAGATTGCCGACCTGCTGGGCTTGAGTGTCGCAGGCAGTCAGCACGCGTCTGTTTCGTGCACGCCAGCAACTGCGACGTGCACTGGCCGGCGATGCCGATGAACTCGAGGGGGTGTCGTCATGAACTGCTTAGCATACCGTAAGCGGCTGCTGGAAGACCCGCAAGCGGTCACGAAGGAGATGCACGCACATCGTGATCGATGTCACTCCTGTGCGGCTTTCACTCAGCGGGTGGAGTGCTTCGAAACGAATCTGCGGCCTGCTGTGCGCGTGGCTCCGCCTGAGGGGCTTGCTGAGCGCATTCTGTTACGTCAATCCCTGGGTGAAGAGGCTCCTGTGACGGCACCCTCCCGCCGCCGCCTGTTATCGCTCGCCGCCAGTGTCGCAATTGTCAGCATTGGCCTCGGCGCTGTGCTCTACCGGTGGCGTGGCGGGCAGGACCACCTGACGAAGCCCGAACTGGCACGCGAGCTGGTGGCGCATCTGTTAGGCGCCCATCGACCAGGGCTCGGCGCCGTGACTCACGCGGTCGAGGCAGACGAGATCAACACGCTATTGGCCCGCGTGGGTTATGTCGCCAGCGAGGCCCTTGGTGCTGTCGACAACGCCTGGCCATGCACATTTCGCGACCAGCCAATTGCCTATCTTGTCTTGCGCGGGAAGGTGGGTCCGGTGGTCGCACTGGTGCTGCCCCAGGCACTGGCAGCCCGTTCGCATCGGTTCGCCGGACCCTATCTGAATGGTGTCGTCATGCCCTGCGGCCATGGCACCGTGGCGGTAATGGCACAGACGAATACCGATCTGGAGGCAGTCGCGATTCAACTCCACAGCGCGCTGGAGAGTGTCTAGCGGGCTGGCGAAAATCGTCGCGGCATTGGCTGCAAGGCGCGCGCGAGTCCGGGGAGCGGAGTTTACTGGGGGCAAATGAGCACTGCAGAGGGGCGCGCAACGCGGCAGACGACATCCGCAGTAGTTTTTCAGCGCCTGCCGGGGCTCCGGCCAACATCATTAACAGCAACGTTGCAGATGGGTTTACGGGCCAGTGAGCCATCCCCCTGCAGCCTGCAGCGGCGCGGGATCGCTGCCACGGCTGACCCAAGCCACCAGCGCGTAGCGGGCGGCAGATCTGTGTGAGGCCGGTAGCGGCATGTTCGCGCCATATTCGCCGTTCAGCAATTCGAGTGGCCCACTATGTTCGGCGAGAACCACGAAATCGTGACGCAAGCGCTTGCCGGCATTCTCGCCACGTCCAATCGCCGATTCCACACCGATGCCAAGCAAGGCAATTGTGTAGCGGAGCTCGTTGGCACTTTTTTCCGGTGGCACGAAACGGATGGTGGCCTGCGAGCCGTCCAAGACGTCAATGGTCAAGGGGCCGGCAATCCTGGCTGCAGGCAGGTGTAAGTCTTGACCACGAAACCAGCCACGCCACTCACGACCCTGTAGAACGAGACCGGGGGTATAGACCTGACTCAAGCCTGCATGGCGAACGTAGTCCTGTTGGCGTGTGGTGTGGGCTGGGGACGCGAACACGTCAGTCCAGCCGATCTCGTCCCAGTAATCGACGTGCAAGGCAACGGGGATGAGTTCGCGCCACAAGCGCGGATCATCCTGCAGCTTGCTCAGCCAGCGATCGGCGGGCGGGCAGCTGCTGCAGCCTTCCGAGGTGTAGAGCTCAAGAAGCGCGACCTGTGCCTCGCCACTCGAAAAGCGCGTAGGCAGGGCCTGCGCGCCAAGGCTCACGGCAATCAGGCCTGCTGTGAGCAGGCCACGCCAGGGCCCGTGTGCGGCGCTGGCTGTCTTCCATTTCAACAGTGAGTCAGACATTGGGGTCTCTCGTACGTTGGATGCCATGAAGGACCGGGTAGTCGCTAGGTTTCTTACAGGCCGGACGTCTTCACCACACTCATCAGCTGTGCGGACGCTTGAACCTGCCGCTCAGAACGCACGCCATCTAGCGGTTGATGATGCGGCTTGGACAGTGTTCAGTTTCCTTGCGTAATCGTCCGGACTGTTCCCCTGGTTCCAAACGGACTTCTAAATCAGAGATTTCTTACCTATGGCAGCGTTATTTGCTGCCCTTACAGCTTCGTGGAGTGACGCTCAAGAACCGGATCTGCGTATCCCCGATGAGCCAATACCGCGCACTGAACGGGATGGCGAATGCCTGGCATTTTGCTCATCTATCCCGCTTTGCGCTTGGAGGATGCGGCACAGTGTTCACCGAAGCTACCGCGGTATCGCAGGAGGCCAGGCGGACGCACGGCGACCTGGGCATATGGCGCAATGATCAGGTAGCGCCTCTGCGCAGGGTAACCGAATTCCTAAAGACAGCCGGTGCACTGGCAGGGGTGCAACTCGCGCATGCAGGCAGAAAATCGAGCGAGCGACGCCCCTGGCATGGCGAGACTCCTGTAGATGATGAAGACGAAAAATTGCGGAACGAGCGGCCCTGGCAAGCGCTCGGCCCGACCGAAGAGCCCTACGGGGTTGGGTGGCCGGCGCCGACGGCAATGACTCAGCAAGATATTTGGAAAGTGATCGACGATTTCGGGCACGCCGCAGCGCGTTCTAACGATGCGGGATTTGATGTCATTGAGGTGTATGCCGCGCACGGATTCTTGCTCCATCAGTTCTACTCCCCGCTGTGTAATTCTCGAAACGATGCTTGGGGAGGTTCCTTCGAGAATCGCATTCGACTGTCTCTGGAAGTAGCGTCTTCAGTCAGGGCGAACTGGCCGCAAGAGAAGCCGCTCTTCTTCCGCATTTCAGCGACGGATCGGATCAAGGGTGGCTGGGAGATTAACGACAGTGTCGCGCTCGCTAAAGCGCTTAAGACCAGGGGCGTTGACGTAATCGACTGCTCGAGCGGCGGAATCGGTGGCCCTCATCCGCCACCTCATTTCCCTTTAGGTCGCGCCTTCCAGTCCGATCTTTCGGAAGTGATCCGTCG
>Ga0163144_10016504_pt1 | contig 15124 bp, 20 predicted proteins | sample OliLak19BULKMAT1_FD_123175 | JGI IMG/M metagenome (GOLD analysis project Ga0163144, IMG submission 123175) | Freshwater microbial mat bacterial communities from Lake Vanda, McMurdo Dry Valleys, Antarctica - Oligotrophic Lake LV.19.BULKMAT1 | ecosystem: Environmental > Aquatic > Freshwater >... | reverse complement strand
GCTATGACAACCTGACGGAGGTTGTGTAAATCCGTTTGAAGAAGGAGCTACGTGCGGACATCCAATAGCCACGTCTGCGACAAACATAAATGCAGACCTACCTTTGATTCCGCCGCTGCCTGATGAATAATATCCGCTAGAAAGTGACGTGTATCCAGCAGATTTTCCCCAATCATCCGCCCAATATAAACCGGGTCCAAACATAGCACCATTAATTACCACGCCAACCAATTGCTTTGGAAGACGCAAAGATTCACGCAAAATACCACTCACATTAACGCTACGTGTTCCGTGAAAAAACATATACGTATTACTTCTGACGTAAAGTTTTTGAGAGTCACGATCAAGATCATTTCTCACAGAAGGCTGGTGAAATGGCTTTTCTTTTGTTACCCATTTATCTGCTGCAATTTTTTGCTGAGATAACATGAGTTTTTGAGGTTCGCCAAGTCGCTCAACTTGCCAAGTGTTTTTAATTTTCAATTTATTCAAATATCCATGTTTACTGCGAGTGGCACTTGGCATCCAGCCACCTATGAATTCCCCTTCAGTTGAATTGGGAGCAAGCCAATTCATCTTGATAGGCATGTCGCCAAACGGATTTTCTTCCATTTCCGATCCCAGATCAGTAGTATGTAAAGCAGACTCAAAAGCATCAACGTCAAGCTGCCAACTTTGGATGTTGTCTTGATTTAAAATCCATTCAGAAACATCTGCCTTGCGATCCTTTTTCTTTGAAATGCGACCGTACAAATCATAGCTTAATTGACGTAATTCGTTATCAGCATTTTGATTTTTTAGATCGTGCCCAACACTAGCAACCCGAACCAATGCTGCGTTTAGAATCAAACGAGCTTCGTCAAGAGCTAACTGCGTGGGAATCGCCGCATCTTGCATGGCTGATCGAGTATATGACACAGTACCAACGTTCAAATCATGCATTAAGGCAAGAGTTTGCTTGTCGATGTTAGACTTGGATTTGGCAGTCAGATTTTTGATTTCTGCTTTTTTGGAAACACCTTCAGAACAAACAATTGTGCGAGCATTGGGCAATCCTGTAATTCTAGTTGCCTGTGGTCGAACCAGATAACAATCATCGCCCGGTTTGGCTCTCAATACATTGCCACGCACAGAATCATTGATCCACATTCCTCGTTTATCGTTTTTAGAATGAAGCTGCTTGCAGTATTCGCTCTCTGCCTCTGCCTTGCTGTTGCAACTAACAAATTGAAACTGAGGCTTACCTACGCCTTGCCTGCCCCACTCAAAATAGGCGTGCCAACTATTATCTTTAGTCGATTGCACAACTGCACCATGATAATATTTATTAGAATCAACCATGTCTTGCTTGAAGCATCCCATGTCACAAATAAGAGTGCCTTCAAATTTGGCATCTTGCGATGCTGGCGGTCCAAAACAACTAAAATCGTTTTCACCATGACCAGCAGGGTATGTTTGTTTTACTAGTTTTGTAGCCATTGTTAAGTTTCCTGTGTGATTATTTTCACTATACCAAAAGATCGACAAAACGTAAACCACATTTCACTTTTTTAGCTTATTTGGAATCCAGTTTTTTCGCCAAAACTCGTCGGTCTGAACATGATTTGCTCTGACCCACTTCGCAACATTATTGGAAAATTGGTCATAATTAAATGCCCCTGCTTTTCGCACAACATATCCTTCTTGTTCGTTACCAAAAGCTGATTTTCCAGACCAACATTCTTGAACAGCACGTTGATCCCACTTTCCGATATAAATCTCAGGAGCAACACTTAATCCTAGAATCTTTGCATATGATTTTGTGTCATCCCATGAAAGACATTCATTTCGTTCGTTCCAGATAGAAAAAACATAAAACCAATCAGTCAATTCTTCGTAAACAATCGAATGCTTTGCGTACATGTTTTCGCCTGAAATTCTCCATTCATCTGGAATTTCGTGACGAATTCTACCATGTATATTTTTTACAGGTGCTTGATGTGGGTAATACGCACCTTCTAAAGATCGGGCGTGAAAATGATCGGAATACAGATTGGTATTCTCTCCATCTAGTTTTTCAGTCACAACAACTTCAGCCCCAATAAAGTGATCGATTCCATCAAGAAATTTATCTTCAATAGTTGTGCCGGGGGACCAAGGCAAATGCAGGGTTTTAGGATATTTGTAGTGTGACATAACCTTTATCGCCGTACACTAAATCAAAGCAATCGGCATTTTTTTTCGTCAATTCCACCAACGAAAAATCTTCGATTGAATTATCCGCACCTGTAATTATTATGATTTTAAGCTTCGCTAAATCAGCTTATAATAGAAAGTTTATTTTTTGCATAAAACGAAATGCAATCATTATACAAATCCTTGCCTTCATCTGTAATGCTGTAATACAAAGTGTTATTTTTTTTGCCTTTTTTAATAATACCCTTATTTGTCATGCGATTCAACAAAGAATAAAAAGAAGAACCTTCTCTTGTCTCGTCAAGCTCCCCTAGCATTTCCTTCAATTGTGGCGCAGTCATAAAAGAAGAACGCAAAGCGTCTATGATTGAAAATTGAAGATGGGTTAAGGACGGTAGTTTCATTTTTGTGCTCCCAAATCTAAACCGACTTTCGATTCTCTCATCATGCCGCAATGTTCACAAACATAAACAATTAAATGTGATTTTGTAAAAATCCATTTATTATTTACAACATCAAAAGCTGGGTTGAATCTATATTTTATCTGTTCATACGGAGATTCAACCACCACTTCCGATTCTACCTTCCAAGAATGCTTGCATTCTTTCACGGAAGATTCAAATGTTTTATCGATTGATCCGCAACGTCCACATTTCATCACAAGAACAAATTTTTTCTCTTTTTCTGTTTCTAATTTTTCTTCTACTACTTTTTCCCAATCATGGTTGCATGTTGCTGACCCAATTGAAGGCAAGTGATTGGTAGTTAAATTCGAGCTTGAATCTGCAACTTTGTAATTTAATTTAAACTCTGTAACAAACACATGCACTTTAATGCACAGATACAGCAACATAAAAAAAACAAAAGAGACAATGGTAATCAACATCAATCGAACCTTTCTTTTATTTTTTGCCGATCCATTTGCTACCACATTCCAACAAGTTGTCAACTGATTGTTGAAACAAATAGGTGATTACATCCTTGAAATCATGAGTTGACAAACGAACTGACTTTCTGTCATAAAGATAAGGAACGCCCTCAATCTGATCTAAGTTTAACAAAAGAGATTCGTCCACATCCCAAAGCTCGCCTTCAATTTCAATTCCGTTTTTATCTTCAACAAGAGCAGGATATGCTCCACATGAATACATCTTATAATTTGCAGTGGTTTTAGCTTCACCCAAAAACTCGCCACGCATTATACCAGAACGACAATGCCTTTTTTTCAATGTTCCATAAATGAAAATCTTCATACAAACAACTCTCCGACAACACCATTGAAATATTCAACCATTGTTTGCATGGCTTGCATACGTTTGTCTTTGTGTTTGTGATTTTTGTTAATCTTAATTTTGTCTTCGACTGCAATCATCCTCAAAAGCAAATCACCGTTAACATCACAATTTGGCACGGAAAAATTATTCAATGTTTTATCGATTGCATGAGCTACCATTCGATAATTAGCATCTTCTTCTGCATTGCTTTTAATTGTTTTAATTGATCGATAATTCATAAAATTCCTTTTTGGACGTTTATTGTACCAAAAAACACCACTTGGTAAAGTCAAACTGCATATATGGGAGACAGTTGTTCGTCCAGATACAAAGCGCCCATTTTATCGACGCAAACAAACCTAGTGCCATCAATCGTCTCATCGTAAGATTGGTGAAAATGCCCAAACACCCAAAGTTTGGGTCGATGCACAGACAACATTGCATCCAAAGCTTGGCAAGTTTTTGTTCTAAACACGCATCCTTCTGAAAATGGCAAATGCAAATTTGCAGTTATTGAAGTAGGGCAGGTATGACTCACAACAATATCTGGTTTCTTTTCAGAATACAAGGCAATGGCACTTTCTAACTCCATTCTAGTCATTTCTTCCATTGCAAACAAATCTTTTCCTATAATCCTTCTTTTATCATCGATGGACATTGCACCACGAACAAAAAACAAATCTGGATTTGTTTTGCCTTTTGTGTCTGGAATTTTCCACGACCCAAAATGACCAACAAAGTGTTTTGGCAAATTTGTAAATCGCCAAACCTTTTGACCGTCTGTAGTCAACTCTCCACCATTTTGAATGAATTTAGGATTTGAATAATCTTGCGGGTCAATGCCGTTGACCTCTTCTACGGAGTAATCATCATGATTTCCGGCGATGAACTTGTGTCGCATATAATCGAGAGTCAATCCATCATACCACCAACCAAGATCGCCAACCTGCAAGCTATACTTACACTCATTTGCCATTTCCTCATATTGAGAAATCTGGCCATGAACGTCGCCAATTAAACCAAGATGATAAAACATTTTATTTGTCCCAAAAAAGACCATGCCCTATCGGGCATGGTCTTTTAGCTTACTTTCTAGCTATTTAAGCAGCTTCTTTCTTTGGATTTTCCTCAACAATTACGTCTTGTTTGCCATTGATTACATCTCCATTCACAATAAGTTTTGTTTCTGGAGCATAATCTGACAAATTGAACATAATCGGGTTCATCACTGTTTCCAACACTGATCGCAATCCACGAGCACCAGTCTTCTTTTCAACTGCTTTCTTTGCAATTTCAGAAATGGCATCACTGGTAAATTCCAGTTTTATATTATCCATGAAAACGATGCGTTGATATTGACGAATTAATGCATCCTTTGGATCAACTAAAATAGATTCCAGTGCCAATTGATCCAACAAATCTACATTTACCACCACTGGCAGTCGTCCAATCAACTCAGGAATCATTCCAAATTCATGCAAATCATCTGGAACTACTGCTGCCAGCAATTCATTGTGACGCTTGGTTGTATCTGAATCAGAATAACGCACATCATATTCAGCCGAAAATCCAATTTTCCTTTTACCAAGACGACGAGCAACAATGTCAGTAAGTCCAACAAAAGTGCCACCACAAATGAACAGAATGTTATCTGTTTTAACTTTTAGATATTGTTGTTCAGGATGCTTTCGTCCACCTTGCGGGGGAACATTTGCCTCGGTGCCTTCAATCAATTTTAGCAAAGCTTGCTGAACACCTGCGCCGCTTACGTCTCTTGTGATAGAAACGTTTCCACGAGTGGAACCAATTTTATCAATTTCATCGATGTAAATAATTCCTCGTTGTGCTGCTTCAACATCGAATTCTGCCGCACTCACCAGCTTGAGCAAAAGGTTTTCAACATCTTCACCGACATAACCAGCCTCGGTTAAAGTTGTCGCATCACCAATGGCAAACGGCACATTCATTCTTTTTGCTAAGGTTTTAGCAAGTAAAGTCTTGCCACAACCTGTTGGTCCCAATAAAAGAACATTAGACTTATCGATTGCCACATCTCCATAAGGACCAGCATCTGTTTTGATTTGCGTAAGCAAACGTTTATAATGATTGACAACCGCTACAGATAGAGTTTTCTTTGCATTTTCTTGACCAATGATGTATTCGCTCAAATGCTTGAAAAACTCTTTGGGCGATGGAATTTCTGTTGAAAAAGGAATTCTGATAGCTTCACTATCTATGATTTGCTGAGCAAGCAAAACGCACTTGCTACAAATGTGAACATTATGTTCAGTTTGTTCAACTGGCGGGCCTTCGACCATTGGACCCACTGCCGCCCTATTCTTGCCGCAAAAACTACATAATGCTGTTGAATCAGATTTCTTTTTCTTACTCATGTACCAACTCCTTGTTAAGTTACGCAAAACTGCTTCTACACACACATTATACTCAAAAACATGCGTTCTGTAAAGCCTTATGGGGTCAAAGTTAACACAGTTGTTTGCAATCTATTTTTCGCAATGGACTACATTTGAACATATATAGACATGGAGGAACATGCTTATGAGATTAGACCATGTTGCGTACAGAGTGTTCGACAGAAGAAAAACCGCCAAATTTTTCGTTGATGCTTTTGGTTATAAGGTCCAAACAGAGTTTGACTTAGTGTTTCCAGACGGAAGCACAACCGAATGCATAGCCTTGGAGCCACCAGAAAAAGTAGAAAACGCACCTTGGCAACATTGCCATGTTATAGATTCTGCGAACATCAACTATCACTTAGCTCCTGAAATTTTTGTTAGCGACGGTCCAATTGGATCAATTGTTGGTGATTGGGTTGCCGCACGTAATAGCATTGGCGGAATTCATCACTTGGCTTATCAAGTAGAATCTGTTGAAGACAAAATGAAAGAATGGAAAGAAAAAGGATATGCTGAATTTTTAAGCGAAAATGTTTTAAAATGTCCAGAAGATGATTTGGTTCAAGTGTTCACAAAACCATCAGAACTAACTGGAGTTATTTACGAATTTATATCCAGAGGCAAGCATGGATTTTGTAAATCGAATGTAAAACAACTAATGCTTAGTACGAAAAAGTGCTTGTGAACTTTTTCATTTTGAAAATTCTCTTTTTAAAACAACCAATGCCTGTTCGTAATCGTGAATATGTATTCCGTTGTTCCATTGTTTGTTTATAATTAATTTTGCACTACTTGGCCACCACTCAACAATCTTCTTGGATTGCGAAAACATCCAATGATGACCTTGATTGTTTATTTTAATCACAACTCCGTTATCTGCACACCATTGCTCAACAATTTGTTTGTTTCTTAAATTGACAGTCAATCTTCTCTCATGACGATCTTTTGGACCTTCGCACTTTCTGTGTGGAATGATTTGGCTTCTACCAGCAGAATGTTTGTCATGTCTTGGCATAAAACACTCAAAAAAGAAAAAGGCGGCAGACCACCGAAGCGATCTACCGCCCTTCCGGGGGCAAAGAAAAAGTACATTTTCCAGAAAAAAGCAAGAAGGACAAGGGTTGGCAGAGACGTTTTTCAGATGTAGTCCCTACGAGCATTCCATCTTACTCATACATTATACCCAAAAATTTTGTCTTGTAAAGCTTTGGCAAGAAAAAAAAAAAAGCGGACGCTTTTGCGTCCGCTTTTCTTGTTCTTCATGATTTTGATCTTGACTTAGGCAGCGAGCACATAACGCTTGTTTTCGTCTTTTGAGATGGCCTTGTCTTTGTTTACCAGATTATTGAGTGTTTGGTAAACGTTGTTGCTGAAGTTCTTGGCACTGGACTTGTAGCCAGCTTCTTTTGCCTTCACAACGATTTCATCCAGTTTCAGACCATTCTTGTTTCTCTTTAGGATATCAAGGCAAATCTCACGCAGCGACTGATCGTTTTGACGACGAGTGGTTCCAGCTTCTGCACCTACTTCAGATGCGGATTTGTTCTTTGATCCCTTTGGACGACCTCGACCTGCCGATTTAGCCGATTTAGCCGATTTAGACTTGACAGAAGCAACCACAACGCCCGTAATTGCGCCCTGCTTTTCTTCGATCTTTGCAAGCTCAGCGGCTGACTTCTTGAAAAATTCCGCTCGTGCTTGGGCGATCTTGCCCAATTCCTGCTCGTTACTTGCCAGATAGGTCAGTTCCTTGGCCCGTTCTTCATGTGCAGTTGCTTCGGCAAGTGCTTGTGTGACCTGATTGTTCATTTGTTCGGCAGTTGTAAAAGACATTCGATAGCTCCCTTTGAAACGACCACCTTTTTTAAATTTTTAAACCGACAATTGATTTGGTGGTGGTTGAAAACCAAATCCATTATCAGCATTACATAACAACTATACCCAAAAAAATGTTGGTGTAAAGACACTATTCAAAAAAATCATGAAAAATTTTTAACACACTCTATTAAGCCAATATTGAAAACCAAGAAATAGGAGTTCCCAATGCTTGTTTTATCCCGAAAAAATGACGAAAAGATTCTGCTTAGGATTCCCGGACATGATGACATTAAAATCACCATAGTTCGAATTGAAAACCGAAACAAAGTTAGAGTTGGGATAGAAGCAGAAGATGAAGTGATAGTTTTGCGATCCGAGTTGGTCGAAAATCTTATTCCAACTTAACATTAACCCAACAATTCGCTGATTGACCCGCCATCTTCATGGGTGCGGTGAATTGCTTGTGCGAACATCTGCGCAGTAGGCACAATCCACAATTCTGTTTTGGATGCATCTTTTTTGGTCCAAGGAAAGTCGCCTTTCAAAAGCTCTTCCCTGAAACATGTGTCTGTAACAACGACTCGTGGAAGTTCTTGCATTCTTTCTTTTGCATCACCGAAAAATAATCCATGTGTGGCAACTGCCGCCCAAACTTCGCCGCCAAATTTCTCTATTGTTTTTTTGGCAAGAATTAAAGTACCGCCAGTAGAAATCATATCATCCACAATGATTACTTTTTTTCCGCTTACATCACCAACAATTTTATCGCCCTCTACATCGTTCGAATCAGACTTTCGTTCTTTGTCAACATAAGCCACATCGATCTGATTTTCTCTGCCTAGTTTCTTTTCCAAAGCGGTTCTAAATGATTTAGCTCTATGCATTCCACCACTATCAGGACTCAAAACAACAACATCATTTGGAATTCTTTCTGGCATGTAATTCATCGCCCATTTTGGGCGACGAGTATTCATCGGTCCTGCCAAAAACTCAACTAACAAATTTTTGGCTTCCAAATTATCAGTTGGAATGCGAAATGCATTTTGAAATGCAGCTAAATTATGCACATCCATTGTAAGCAAACGATCAAGCCCAATAGACTCAAGAGCTTTTGCAACATATTTAGTTGTGATCGGCGCACGACTCTCTGTTTTCCTGTCTTGACGTGCATATGCCAAATGCGGAGAAACAAGTGTTATTCTTCCAGCAGAAGCATCATTCAATGATCCCAAAAAGAAAAGCAAAGTGGTGAACTTTTCGTTCACCCCTTGCGTAATGTCAGACAACAAACTCTGAATAACGTAAACGTCTTTGCCTCGCACGTTGACATTACTTCGGACATATGTTTCTCCATCTTTGAATTTCTTTTCAATGTGACTAGCTAAAGGCGTTCCTAAGTTTTCGGCCACATCTTCTGCAAACCGCTTACTTCCGTCTAAGCCAAATACAACTAAATCAGACATATTAAACCTCTTTAAGCACAAACATTCCCAACAGCTTCATGCATGACTCAAGAGCTTCAACCGCTTTCAACACGGCATAACGAAAAGATGGACGTCCATCGGCAATCTTTTCATCATGATACGCACCACCTAGTTGACGAGCCAATTCATGTGCATAATTGGCAATGGCAACAGGATCAAGCAGTTCAACGGCACGATTCTTCCAGTATTCAAAATAAGATGCATATCCAAGCAATGCAACATCTTGATCTTTAAAATCACCAGCAGCAGGCAACTGAACAATTCGATCTTTTCCGCTTCCAACTGGCTGATCTACAGATGCAGCGAATGCTCTGTACACACGAGCAACTGTATAAGTAATATACAGACCCGGCGATTCCGGTTTGATCCATTTATCGACTTCAAACTTCAAATTCTTTGACCGTGCGGCATGAAGCATGTTCCATGCCAACACATTCCATGCCAATTTTTTTGGCTCAGGAGTGTCGTTCAATTTATCAACAACCATTTTGATCGCATCAGAACCAGACAATGCATTGCCATCACGACTCTTGATTTTTTTGCCAGTTTCAGGGTCTAAAACCAAACCCATAGGCAAATGATGACCGCCTAATCCTAAGTTTTCAAAATGCTCTTTTTGCTCAAGTCCAGTCACATAATAGTCTGGTCCCACAAGATGTGCAAATGCCAGATCATGGAAAGCATAAGTCGGAGTTTTATTAGAACGCAAAACAACTACTGGCCCATTTTTACCAGCCCACACACGAGTTCCAGCAAATTCGCCTGTTCCATCTTGGAATTTGCCGTCAAAACAATTAAATCCAGCTTTGGAAACCAACTCAGTGTCTGAATAACGTGTTGGCGAATATCCCGTGAAGGATAGCCAGTCGTTCAATGCATCTAAGGCACCGGGTGCCACTCCAAGAGAACATCCCAACATCGCAACAAATTCTGATTCCGAAAAAATTCGACTTAACGCATTTGCTAATGCCAAGTTACGTAAGTGACCAACGTGTAGATGCTTATTTAGATTGGGACTAAACGCATCAAACTTCTTGGCAGCAGGCGTATCGTACTTGACAGGCCAAGAATGATTTTCGGCTGTGAAATGATAATTTTGATAACGCCCAATTGTTTCCAGCTTATAGCCTTCCGCAATTTCTGAAGAAACTGGCTCTTGGGTGCAAAACCCAAATCCTTGTTCTGATGGTAATGGTCGCATAGCCTTATTATACACAAGCAACCGCTCACAGTAAACTTGGCTCATCAATCTTTGATTTGATGTAAGATATAATTTGTTCAAGCTCAGATGATGGCATGGTTGCGTAATCACCAATATGCTCATTCATAAAATCACGAATGTTTTCATCCATTTTTATAGCTTCATCTAAATTTTCATAACGACCACTTCCATCATATTTTGATTCTTCTCGTCTGAGAAAAATGTTAATAGAAGGATTTTCAGATTCAAATTTATTTGCAATAGAAAGCAAGTCCGCCCATGCCGAAACATTGTGTAGCTTTGCGTATGGTATTTGCATCATTAACGGAGAATCAGTAATTATATGATTGACCCCGCTTTGCAAAACCAAATCTTCTGCATGAAGTTGTTTGCCAAAAACATAAACTTGGTCAAAAGACTTTGGGACTCTGCCTACGTAAGCCCAATTTTTAATATATTCACGTACTAACTCAATGTTGTATCCATCACGTTTCAGGGCTGAAAAAACACATCCAGCTACCATAGACTTTCCCGCACATGGTCCTGCAAATAGATTGATTCTCATTGCATGATGATAACAAATTTAGAATTTGATTCAAATAGAATTTTTTACAATTTTTACAAACTCATCATGACAATAACCGTTATCTATCACGTAATGTTGCAGCAATTTAGTGTCTTCGTCTGATAGTTGATAAATTTCCTGAAGAACATCGGAATACGGCAAGTGATTTTTTCTTGCTTCCCAAGACGCTGATAATAATTTATTATAAGGAGAACTGTCAAAAACTTTATTGCAATTAATGCAAGTTGTAATTCCATTCGAGAGCGGGAGTTCTAACCATCGCCCACAATTTGGACACATGTTTATCATTGCAATATCTATTGTTAATATGAACTATCCAGCCGCCACCGCAGATAAATATGAAAAAAAAAAAATCACCCCGACATACTGGTAACCAGCATATCGGGGTGAAATATTATTATTGCATTAAAGATCAGAAATCTTCTTTCTTCAATCGCATATGACGCTTAAGCAACTTGAAGATATCCCGTTCGCCTTTTTCAAATGCTTCGCACAACGAAACAACCAACTTGGCATCGTCTTTACTTACATTTTCAATATCGTTTCCATCCTCATCAGTGCCATTATCGATAAATTCTCTGCAAGCTTCGCTCCAATATTTTTTCAATTTAACTGGAGTCAGTTGTTTGACTGATTCCATTTCATCACTTGAAGTTTCAAGCTTTTCCTGAACATCTTTTAGGTCCTTGGCAGTAGCTTGTGCCTTTTCTTTCTCGATTTCTTCAACAACATTGGTTTTTTTTGCAACCTTTTGTTTGGCTTTTTTCGCCTTTTCGTTTGCGTATTCGAGTTTCTTTGTGTCTCCATCCATTTTAGTAATTGCAACATCTGCCTCAGCAATTTCTAGTTTTTCTTCAGCATCTTCAAGTTCTTTCAAAACTTCTTGATGTTTCTTATTAAATCGCTGTTCTGACATGTCAACTAGGGCAGACAAATAAGCATTGCGCTCAACTTCGCTTTCAACCCTAGACAATGCAATTGCCAAAGTACGATTGATTTTTCCTTGTGCAAATGCAGCGTATGTTTCATTGTCAAGTTCTGCCATCTTCTCAGTTTCACGCACCCAAGTAATGGACTTGCAAGTGACCGACATGATCGTTTCATCGGTCCATCCACATGCTCTCCATTGCTTGATTAATTCAACATTTGCTGCATCGCCAATGCCAATTGCACGATCATTTTCGCTAAATGAGTGTCTGAAAGCTTCGACTTCATCAATGTCACTATAAATTCGACATTCGATGTATTCAAAAACTTCCTTGGCTTTTTTCTTGCGGCTATGCACCACATCAAAGCACTCGGCATCATCACTGATGAGCTTATCAATGCATCTTTTTCGTCGTTCCCCTGCCAAGACTACAATTATTTTAAAATCTGCACTTGCCCTCAACAAAATGGGGTTTTGCAAACCTTCACCACGAATCGACTCTCGCAATTCGTCCATTGAGTTTTTGTCAAAGCCTATTGCGGACACTTTTCCATCAATAATTGTTCGGCGGGGATTTCTGAATTTCAGTTTTTTGGAAGATGGATCAAATGTTTCCCCACCTTCTGCAAAAGTAATCAATTCAGGCTTTACTCTGAAAAGATTTGTATCATGTCCTAAAGATATAACGCCAGCGGGAATTTTTATATTCACAGTATGACTCCATTGGGAAAGAGGGATTCCGTTCTATTACATTACATCAATCCGTTATAAGCTAACATGTTCTCCTGTTTAAAAATTGTAATTTTTATGGGCTTTACGACAGCGAATTTGCCAGCCAACTTCATATTCTTTCAATCCTCGTTGGTCGAGAACAGAATCTTTTTTGCGTAAAATCAATCCTTCTATTTCATCCAAGTCAATAATCTCACGAAATCTAGCTTCGAAATTATCAGAAAATGTTTGTGCCATCCATACGTTTGGCGTAACTTCTAAAGCTATGCCATTTACTGATTCTAATTTTTTTGGATTTCCACAAATATCACATAACATGGCAATTCGATCCTCTTGAGTAGGTCGCCCTAAAAGGTATCGGCCAGCGTGTAGAACGTCAAAAATAACAACTTTTTGCTTGTATTCAACGCTTGATGTTTTGGCATCAAGAAGCTCAGAATCGAGCCAATATTCATTTTCTGGAAAATTTAATTGCTTGATTTCATTAACCAAATCTGCTGTCAACTTAAATTTTTTATGAGGTTCCCCGTGTCTTCCGAAGAAAGAAACTTTTCGATCAGATGAAATGTGAATAAGATTTCGTTGACCGTTAAATTTTCTTTGAGCCACCCACTTTGGATCATTGCTATACATGCCAATCTGATTGGGACTGATTTTTGATCTTGGACGTGGCGGAAAGATTATCTGCATTTGTGAACTCCATCTGAACTGACGCTTCATCAGCATTGTACTCTAATCTTTGCAGGTTGTAAACCTGCTGTCATATGGGCGATTCACATATGGACAGTCTTCCATTTGCCTACGATTGCACAGATTACGATGACAACCAAGGAATGTCAAGTCAACTTTTGGAATCGCAACTTTCGCAATTGCGAATGACATCAAACCACGCTTTCTTAGCGTGGTTGACGACGGTCATGACACCACCGGGTGTTATTGGTTCAACAATTCCTTCTTCTTTAATTCATGCAATTCTTTACGATTGATGATAACATTTTTAGGAGCATTGAATTTCAACCTCACTTTGTCCCCATGAACAAGTGCTACCACAATGGAAAATTCTGTTCCATCAGGCAAAGTGATGATTACTTCTTCGTTAATACGACGAGTCAAAGCTAACATAGGTACTTCCTTGTACTAAGGGTTAAAAAGATTCGGTGTTTCAGACAAATCAACAAAGCAATTTGCTTCTTTTCTCAAAGTGGAAGAACATCCTTCTTTGAAAAACGCCAACTCAACTTTCATGCCTTGTTGATTAAGTTTTCTAACTGTACGAGCATAATCTTCATCGCCTGCGACTAACACGAATGTATCAAAATTTCCATTCTCTCTCAAACATGCCATATCATAAACAATTTCGCAATCTAATCCTTTCTCTTGTAAAATAGGTTCTACGCCTGAAATCTGGTTTAGCCAATATGGTCGCATATTGGCAATTTTACAAACCTGATCGTCATCGACACCTCTTGAACGAATCCAATCCACTAAATTCAATGTTGTTCGATCAATGTCGTTTTTGCTTTTCAACGGCAAACAAATCATTGTAAAGCCTAATTGATGCTCTAAAAAACCATAGAACCTATCACGAGCCTGTTTTTTGTCATCATCGATTTTTAAGCCAAACGGTTCGCTATAATAAAATCGAGTTTGTGCCATCCTGCCATTCGACAACTCGTCAATCAACCTCATGTAGTTAAGCTTTCCATCTACCGTCTTAATCCAATGAAATAAATTTGAATTATCGATAAAAATACAAACTTTTTCTTGTCGATATCCAGAATTAATTACAAAACTACGAATTTCTTGCAGTGTGTCTTCAACACTTTGCACGCTATCTTTTGCATCAGTTTTATTTTCGTCCACTAAGAAAGCCTTTCTCGATTTACAATCAACTAAACTTTAAGTACAATGCAACGTCGCTTTATTTTACCGAAAAAACATCAGAAAGTAAACCTATGAACAACGAACAATTCTTAATGATCCAAAACCCCGGCGTTTGCCCAATTGAAGGATTCACTGTATTTGGCGTAAGCACTGCTCGTAACTCATATGGGTCTGACATTATAGGCAAGTTCGGCTCAGGCAGCAAGCACGCTGTCAATTTGTGCTTGCGACACACCATTTCTCCTCAAATTTTCTGCGGGCTTATGCGGCTTCAATTCTATGTCAAAGAAGGAGTTATGGACGATGGCATTGCCAAGGTGAAATACGGACAAGTCCATTGCTCCATGAGCGGCAAAGACGTTGATGGAAAAAATGTGAAAAGAGACAAAGACTTGTCGTTCGCTCTTGAATATGGGGTGTGTGACTGGACAGAATTATCAATGGGATTGAGAGAATTTGTCAGCAATGCTATCGACCGAACCATCCGGCAAGAAGGAGAATTTTTGCCTGCATTGATGGATGGTCGGTTAACCGTAAAAGTGGTAGATCAAAATTCTGTGCGTGCCAAAGATGGGTACACTCGCATATTCGTGCCATTGACAAGAGACGTACAAAGATTCTTTGG
>Ga0163144_10016502_pt1 | contig 15125 bp, 12 predicted proteins | sample OliLak19BULKMAT1_FD_123175 | JGI IMG/M metagenome (GOLD analysis project Ga0163144, IMG submission 123175) | Freshwater microbial mat bacterial communities from Lake Vanda, McMurdo Dry Valleys, Antarctica - Oligotrophic Lake LV.19.BULKMAT1 | ecosystem: Environmental > Aquatic > Freshwater >... | reverse complement strand
TTCTGTCAGAAATCGAGCAGGCGAAAACCTTCTGATTCCCAACCATTCCCTTTCATCCGTGTGCATGAGTGGTCGAAAATTCCGGCGACCCAAGGTGAAAGTAGTCACCTGAGTAGTTACTCTCCTGCTCCGTGCCTCGGTGCTCTGTGGGGCGCCAACATTCCGGAGATCATCCCCAAGCGCTCCGGGCCTCCGTGGTTTTTTCCGGATCGGAATCAGCGTGCGGCGGCTTTCTTGCCCGGGGCGGCCTTTTTCAGGCTGTGCGGGGAGTTGGCGGGGACGCCGCGGCTGGCGGCGGGGTTCCGCGGAAGCGCGGCCGCGAGCCGCGACTTCACGGCGGCGAGGGCGGGATCGGCGGCGCGGTTGGTGAACTCGTGCGGATCGGTCTCGAGGTCGTAGAGTTCCTCGAAGCCGTTGCCGTAACGGATCAGTCGATACCGCGCATCCGCCACGCCGTGCGAGGGCGCGCTTTCGCCCTTGAAGACGTAGGAGGTGAGCGCGGGCGCGGAGCGCGGTGCGGATGGGTTTTTCAACTGGGGCACGAGCGAGGCGCCGTCGCACTGCGGGGGCACGGGCAGCCCGGCGAGCTCGCAGAGCGTGGGGTAGAGGTCGGTCAGCGTGGCGGGCTGGAGCGTTTTGGCGCCGTCGCGGCTGAGGCCGGGCGCGTGAATGAAGAGCGGCACGCGGGTGGTTTGATGCCAGAGCGCGAATTTTTCCCAGTTCTCCTTTTCCCCGAGGTGAAAGCCGTGATCGCTCCAGAGCACGACGATCGTGTTGTCCTTCAGGGGCGAGGCATCGAGGGCGTCGAGCAACCGGCCAAGCTGGAAATCCATAAAGCTGATACTCGCGAGATAGCCCTGCATGAGTTTCTGCCACTGCCGGTTCGCCACGACCCACTGGTGCCAGCTCCGGCGCTCGTGGTCGTGGGCGTCGGCGAGATCGTCGGCGCGCGTCTCAGGCAGCTTCACCTCGGCGAGCGGGTGCAGGTCGAACCATTTCTGCGGGACCTCGAACGGGATGTGCGGGCGAAACAGGCCGACGGCGAGGAACAGCGGCTTGGTCTGAGGCGCGCGGAGTTCGGCCGCGGCCCAATCGACGACCTGGTGGTCGCCGGTCTGCGCGTCGGTGACCGGCAGCACCGCGGCGCCGAAGAGCTGGCGGTCGCCGAGCGGGCGGCCGGGCGTGAGGCCGGATTCCGTGTCGGGCTTGAGTGCGGGACGCGGCCAGTCCTTTGAAATCGGATCGAGCGGATCGCCGCGGTAGGCGTCCCAGGCGGCGGGATCGTTCTGCGAGTCGCCGACCGCCCATTGCAGCGCGTGAAAAATTTTGCCGCCGCCGACGGCGCGATAGCCGTGCGCCCGGAAATGCTGCGAAAGCACGACGGCATCCTTCAGCACGGGCGATTCCTCGCGCCAGCGCGGGCCGTGCGCGCCGAAGAGATTCACGTAGATGCCCGATTTTGCCGGATGCACGCCCGTCATCACCGCGACGCGCGAGGGATGGCATGCGGGCGCGGCGCAGTGGGCGTTGGCGAAGTTGACCGAGCGTTGCGCAAGCCGCTCGAAGTTCGGTGTCTTCACGCCGGGGTGATGGGCCAGCGGCGAGATGTAGTCGTTGAGATCGTCGACCGCGATGAAGAGGACGTTGGGCTTCGGGGGCGGCGGCGCGGGAGCGGTGGTGGCGGCGGCGCGGGTGGCAAACGACGCCACGACGGCGAGGAGCAGGAGCGAATATTTCACGGTTGTTTCTTTTTGGCGCCGCCGGGCGCGATCAACGTCACCGGTTCCCCGTGGCGGAGCGGTTTGCCGAACACGGTCTGGGTGTCGCCCTGTTGTTTCATCCACGCCTCGAGGTCGGCGCGCAGCGCGGCGAGGCGGGCGGTGTGCCTGGGATCGGCGGCGAGGTTGCGCTGTTCGTGGGGATCGGTCGCGAGATCGTAGAGTTCCTCGGCGGGGCGCTCGGCGTAGCGTTTCACGATCGCGGCGGCGGTGGGATTCTCCTTGGCGGCGGCGATCCAGGTTTTCCAATACACCAGCCCGCTCGGACCGGAGGAGCGCGAGATGTGCGTGTGGTGCTGGAATTCGGGATGGAGGTTGCGGATGTATTTCCAGTCGCGGGTGCGGACGGCGCGGATCGGGTAGACATTGAAATCGTTGTCGCCGCTGTGCGTCGCGAAGACGCGATCGCGATGTGCGGTGGCCGTGCTGCGCAGGATCGCCGCGAAGGATTTCCCGTCGAGCCCGGCGGGGACCTGGCCGCCGGCGAGCTCGATGAACGTGGGGAGCAAATCGGGCCAGCAGACCAGCGCCTCGCTCGCGGTGCCCGGTTTGAGGCGGCCGGGCCACGCGACGATCAGCGGGATGCGGATGCCGGCGTCGTAGAGATTCCATTTGCCGAACGGCCACGCGCCGCCGTGGTCGGCAGTGTAGAGGAAGAGCGTGTCGCCGGGGATCCGGGCGCGGACGAGCGCGCGGACCTCGCCGAGGAGCGTATCGGCTTTCGTGATATCGGTGAGATAACTGGCGCGTTCCTCGCGGGTGACCGGCGTGTCGACGTGTGTGGGCGGAATTTTCACGCCGGCCGGATCGTAGGCGCGGTCGAGGCTCCACGGGGTGTGCGGATGGCGGGTGCCGACGAAGAGGCAGAGCGGTTTCGCCGCATCGCGCGCGGCGAGAAATTTCGCGACGGCGGCGGTTTCGGAAAACCCCTGGTGGGGGCCCTCGAAGTAATCGAAGCCGTGATCCTTGGCGTAGACGTTGTGCGCGACTTTGCCGATGGCCGCGACTTCGTAGCCGAGCGCGCGCAGCACGGGCGGGAGCGAGGCGACCTCGGGGCGTTTGGGCGTGTGGTTCGGCTGGGCGCCGTTGCGCGCGGACCAGAGGCCGGTGAGCAGTGCGGTGCGGCTCGGGCCGCAGGCGGGCGAAGCGACGAAGGCGTGCGTGAACTTCAGGCCGTCGGACGCGAGCTGCGCCATGTGCGGGGTGCGCACCTCGGTGGAGCCTTAGGCCTGCGAGTCGAGCTGGCTGTGATCGTCGGCGATGAAGACGACGATGTTGGGGCGCGTGGCGTCCGCGGCTGCGGCCGCTGCGGCGACGGCTGGGCTGAGAAGGGCGAGCGCGGCGACGGCGCACGAGGTCGTGGAACACCAACGTCCGGTGAGGGGGACGAGCAATGGAGAGAAGCTCATGAGGTGGGGTGGCGTGTTCGGAACTTCAACGAGGGCGGCTGGGGACAGCCGCCTCTAGCCCGCATAGCCAAAACGGTTGAATCTGTAGACTTGATCTGAGCACACCGTGTAGGCTCGCTCGCGAGTAGAGCATGAAATATCCGGGCTAGCTTAGTATTCAGCAAAGCCCTGCGCGGCGGGGAGGAAGGCGTGCGGGTTGCCGGGCTCGGCCTTGCCGTCGCTGCGGGGCGTCGGCTCCAGGTGCCATTTGCCGACGTGGGCGGAGACGTATCCGGCGGCCTTCAGCCGCTCGGCGATCGTGAGTTCGGCGAGCGGGAGCGGGCCCTTCAGGTTGTCGTCGACGCCGAAGCGCTGCTGGTAACGGCCGGTGATGACGCCGGCACGCGAAGGCACGCACTGCGGCGCTGTGACGTAGCCGCGCTCGAAGCGCACGCCATCGCGGGCGAGCGCGTCGAGGTGCGGCGTGCGGATATCCTGGTCGACGCTCTGCGCGCCGAGATCGGCGAAGCCGTGATCGTCGCTGTAGATGAGGATGAGGTTGGGCTTGGCGGCGGGCGCGGCGGCGGCGGAAGGCGCGAGGGCGAAGATCAGTCCGCTGGCGGCGAGAAGGAGGAGGAAAAGTTTCACGGGCGAACGGGTGCGACTGCCGTTACGGATTCGTGAGCTCGGCGCGCTCGGCGGAGTATTTTTGCCGGAGCGCGTCGAGCTGCGTGGCGAGCTGCGCCTCGGTGCCGACGACGAGCCAGTAGCGGAAACGGTAGGTGGACCGCGGGCCGAGGTTCACGCGGTCGATCGGCGCGAGGTGCACGCACGGGCCGGCGGTCGGCTCGGCGCTGGCGCCGCCGGCGTGTGGGCCGAAGTTCCAGGGCTGCGTGGCGGCGGGGCTGAAGATCGCGACGCCCTGGCCCCCGGGCGCGAAGCAGGCCATGGCGTTCAGAGGCGGGCGCGCCTTGCCCCACGGCGGACCGGGCGGCTGCGTTTCCGGCCGCCACTGGCCGTCGCCGAGGTAGCTTTTGATCGTGGAGAAATTGCGGGTGAAGTAACACGCCGGCACCTCCTGCGGAGAGAGTTTCGCCGGGCCCCAGCGATCGTCGGGTTCGCGCCGCGCGACGAATTCGCAGCGCACAACCACGACGCCGGGCATCGCGGGTTCGAACGCCGTCCACTGCCGCATCAGCGCAGCGGCTTCTTCGTCGGGCATGTCCCAGAGCTTCGGCACCGTCTCGGCGTAGAGCGTATGATCGCCGCGACGCTCGAACACGTTGACGCGCGCCCACGACGACACGCCGCCGCCCTGGATGGGATTCCACGACCACGGGCTCCAGGACTTGCTCTGGCCGTCGGCCTTCCGGTCGAGCCGCAGGCCGGCGTAGTAGGATTGCTGGATCAACCGGCCGGGGTCGGCGCTGTTGACCATGTTTTTTGGATACGCGGTCCACGAGAGCCAGGCGATCGCGCCGCCTTTCGCGCGATCGAGGCCGATTTTGACGTGGCCGTTGTCGAGGAAGAGCAGGTCGGCGGGGCCCGGGCCGATGTTTTTCGAGGCGGCCATCAGGCCGATGCTGCCGGGGGCGAGCAGGGCGGCGCAGGCGAAGAGCAGGGGACGGTTCATGGGGGGAGGGCGCTCACTGCGGTGCTTTGCCGTTGGCGGCGGCCCATGCGAGATACTCGTCGACGGTGTAGTAGGTTCTCGCGCCGTAGAGCTGCGCGCCCTCCTCGACGTGTTGCGCGCGGTTGAAGCTCCACGCGTCGCGCTTTTCCGCCATGAGCGCGGCGAGCCGGGCGTCGAGGTCGGCGCGGAGTTTCGCTTGCGCGGGATCGGCGGCGAGATTGGTCATCTGCCACGGGTCGGTGCGGTTGTCGAAGAGCAACCATGGCGCGTCGGCGGAGCGCGCATACGTGTGGCGATCGGTGATGATGCCGCGCCACGGCGTCAGGATGCCGTCGCCGCGGAAGGGCACGAACATCTGCAACAGCACCGCGGCCGGGCCGGCGGTGCTCTGGCCGAGCGCGACGCGGGAGAGGTCGGCGCCCTGGAAGTTTTTCGGCACGGCGATCCCGGCGAGACCGAGGAGCGTGGCGGGCATGTCGATGTGGCTGAAGAGGGTGTCGACCGTGCGGCCTTTGGGGATACGCGCGGGCCAGCGCAGAATCCCGGGCACGCCGGCGGATTCCTCGTGCGGCTTCCGTTTCCGGCGCAGGCCGTGCGAGCCGAGCATGTCACCGTGATCGGAGGTGAAGAGGATGATCGTGTTGTCGTCCTGGCCGGTGTCTTTCAGCGTCTGCAGCAGCCGGCCGACCTGATCGTCGATCGCCGTGATGGCGGCGTAGTAGGCGGCGATTTCCTCGCGGCCGCCGGGAGGCACGTTGGTGTAGGCGGGGACATCGGGCGGGCGGTTCTTTTTCGTGGCGGCCTTGGCGGCGGGCCGCACCTCGCTGTGGGGTTGCCAGTTCTTCGGCGGGGTGAGCTTCGCAGGATCATAGCGCTGCAGGTAGGCTTCCGGGGCGCCGTAGGGATTGTGGGGCGGCCCCATCTGCACCATGAGGAAAAACGGCTTGTCGCGCGGCACGGCGGTGAGGAACTCGACCGCGAAATCGCACGACGCCTCGGGCTCGAACTTGGGGACGACGATCCGCTCGGGCGTGTCGCGAAAATACCACGGCTGGAAATGCTGGTGGTGGCATTGATACGCCGCCCAGAACTCGAAACCCTGCCGGCGCGGGCCGGGCGGGACGAAGCCGGGATCGCGCGGGCCGCCGTCGAGGTGCCATTTGCCGACGAAGCCGGTGCGGTAACCGGCGTCGCGCAGGATTTCGGCGAGTGTCGTCTCCGTTTCGCGGAGACGGAGATCGTTCGCGATCATGCCGTTCACCTGCGGGTAAGTGCCGGTGAGGAGGATGGCGCGCGCGGGGCAGCAGACGGGGACGTTGGCGTAGGTGCGCCTGAAGTGGACGCCCTCGCGCGCGAGCCGGTCGAGGTTGGGCGACTGCACGTCGGGGTTGCCGGCGACGCCCATCGCGGAGCCGCGCATCTGATCGGGCAGGATGAGGAGGATGTTCGGCCGCGTCGCGGGGGCCGCAGTGGCGGCGATCGCGAAGCACGCGGCCGCCGCGCAACCGAGGACGGACAAGCGGAGAGTGAGCATGAGGTGACGACCAAGGGCCGGGCGGCGGGGACGCGGGTGATTCACGAGGGGGTGAAGGCGGGGGTTGGGGCGACGCGGCGGCCCGAGCGCCTCGCCTGAGGAAACGCTTCCTTTTTTCGAAAGGGTTCAAGGCTAAACCGAAGCGCACCGACGTCGCCACGCGGTGAGATGACGGCCGGGACGACAGCCGTCACCGTCGATGCCAGGACCCAATCTCAGGGCGTCAGGCCCAGCGCGCGCAAGAGGGTCGGCGTGACAATCCGGCTCCAGCCGGTGGCGTTCGGATGGACGCCGTCGGGCACGAGTCGCTTGAAGCCGGCCTCGCCTTCCTCGGCGAGCAGCCGTTGCCACGCGATCGAGTGATCGATCAGGAGCAGGCCGCGGCGCTGCGCGGCGTCGCGGTAGATTTGCTGATACGCGTCCTGAGCGCGGCGGTGGCTGGGGTCGCCCTCGGGCTTGCCGACGGCTGCGTTCATGACCTGCAAGATAATCTCGGTGCGGGGCAGGGCCCGGGTGATGCGGTCGAGGATGGCGTCGAGGTTGCCGCGGATCGTGTCGAGCGAGAGGTCGAAGCGCGTGACGGCGTCGTTGATCGCAAACTCGATGAAGACGATGTCGGGTTGCAGCGCGATGACGGCCGTATCCACGTTGGCCGCACCCCAGCCGGAGTGCTGGCCGCCGCGGGCGCTGTTGGTGAGTTTCACGAGGCCGGGAAAACGCGTCTCGAGCGCCTGCTGAAGCTGCGGCACCCACGCCCCGCTCCTGCTCAGGCTCGTGCCGAAGATGACGAGGTGCTGCGGCTGGCCGGCGCGGAGAGCGGCGACGAACCGGGGTGCGGCGGCCGGTGCGGGCTCCGCGGCACAGGCGAGGCCGGCGAGGGCGAGGGCGAGGGCGAGGAGGAGGAAGCGTTTCACTCGGGTGGAAGCAGACAACGGGGGAAGGAGGGGGACATCGAGCTGAGTCGGAGACGAGGAAACGGAAGATCAATTTACGGCTTGCGGGCAGTTTGCCGGCCGGCACGCCGCCGGGGCGCGGACAATGCGCCGACCCACGCGCCACCGATCAGCGTGGTGTGGGGCGTGCGCGGCACGCCGCGCTCGCCCTGCGCTATCATGCGGGTGAGCAGGTCCACCGCCACCGCGCCGATCTGCCGCGGTTCATCGTAGATCCCCGGAAACGGAAATTCGCCGCGCTCCCGCGGCCGGGCCGAGCAGCTCACGATCGGCAGGCGCCCGGTCAGCGCGCGGAGCCGGCGCAGCGCGTCCGCGCTGTCGTCGTGCTCCGCGAGCAGCACGTCGGGCCGCTCGTGTTCGAGCCAGCGTTGCAGCGCGACCGGCTCGAGCTGTTCGCAGACGTGGGCGCGCACTGGCTCGACGCCGCCATAGATGCCGTGCCACGCGTGCGACGCCGTGATGCTGTGACCGCAGCGGCGGTCGTGCTTGGAACGAATCACGAGGCCCAGCCGCCGGTAGCCCGCCGCGTGGAGCCGCTCGCACAGGGTGAAAACGTTCTTGAAATGATCCGCGACCACGCGGTTGAAGTGCGGGCTGGTGACGGAGAGGGTGGCCGACACGACGGAGAACTGGCTCCAGTCCACGAGATCGTCGAGCGGCCGGAGATCGGCCATCGGCAGGAGGACGAGCCCCTCGACGCCACGCGAGCGCAGGACGCGTTGCGCGCGCCGGCCGGCGTCGGCGCCGGCATCGACGTGCAGCACCTGGAGGGCGAAGCCGGCGGACTGCGCGGCCTCGCGCGCGCCCTCGCGCACCAGGTCGCAGAACGCTTCCGGCACATCGGGCCGCCGCGTGGTCAGCGCACAGAGGTTGGCGCCGGGGGCCGGTCCGCCCTTCGCACGCAGATGGTGCATCAATTTGACGAGCGCCGGATCGGGCACGTAGCCGAAGTTCTTCGCGAGATCCTGGATGCGCGTCCGAGTGTCGCGCCCGATGCTCGGATGGTTGCGCAACGCGAGCGACACGGCCTGCACGCTCACGCCGGCCGCGCCAGCGAGGGTGCGCAAGGTCACGCGCCGAGGCGGACTGGCGGGGGCGGCAGGCACGGCAGGCGCAGCGGGGCGGGGCATCTCCTTTACGTTAAAGTGGCAGGTGCCTTGCGGGTCAAACTCCGGGGACAACTGTGCGTGCGCTCGCCGATACCCCGTCCTATCGTCGGCCACTTAATACCATGAGAGGCTTACCTACCTTCTGCTTTCCCCTCTGCGCCTGGGCGCTCGGCTTTTTCGTGTCGACCGCGAGCCTGCCCGCGCAGACGACCGCTGCGCCCCGGGCCGCGGCGTTGGGCGAATTCGAGCAGGCGACGGATGTCGGCAAAATCGCCCTGGCCGGCGCGGCGGAATTTCTGCCCGCCAGCCGCCAGTATCGCATCACCGGCAGCGGGGCGAACATCTGGGCGAAGGAGGACGCGTTCCAGTTTCTCTGGAAGAAACTTTCCGGCGATCTCGTGTTCGCGATGGATGCGACGTGGCCCAGCCCGGGCCAGGACGCGCATCGCAAGGTCTGCGCGATGGTGCGCGCGGGCCTCGCGAGCGACGCCGCCTATGTCGATGTCGCCGTGCATGGCGACGGCTTGATCGAGCTCCAATACCGGAAGGAGAAAGGCGGCGAGACGTTCGGTGTCCGCACGCCGATCAAGGCACCCGCGACGGTGAAGCTCGAGCGTGACGGCGATGTGTTCACCGTTTCCGTCGCGAAAAGCGGCGGCGCGTTTCAGCCCGTCGGCGCCCTGTCGCTCCCGCTGCCCGATCCCGTCCACGTCGGCCTCGCGGTCAGCGCGCACAACGCCACGGTCCGCGAAACGGCGCTGGTCTCGAATCTCGTTCTGAAGAACCGCGTCGCCCAGCCCGGCGAGAAACGCGTGCGCGAAACCAGCCTCGAAACGCTCGTCGTCGCCACGGCCGAACGGAAACTCATTCACCGCGAGCGTTCGGTTTTCGAGGCGCCCAACTGGTCGCGCGATGGACGGCAGTTTTTCCTCAACCGCGCGGGCGGGATCTTCACGATCCCCGTCACCGGCGGCGAACCACAGCGGCTCAACACCGGCGCGGTCGAGCGCAACAACAACGACCATGGCCTCTCGTTCGATGGGCAGTGGCTCGCGCTGAGCTCGGGCGGCGGCCCGGAAGGATCGCGGATCTACGTGGTGCCGGCGACGGGGGGCGAGCCACGGCTCGTGACGCCGACGGGGCCCTCGTATTGGCACGGCTGGTCGCCCGACGGGCAGACGCTCATCTACTGCGCCCGGCGTAATGGCAATTTCGATATCTATCGAATTCCGACGGCGGGCGGAACCGAGGAGCGGTTGACGACGGCCGAAGGGCTCGACGACGGCTGCGAGTTCACGGCCGATGGCGCGAAGATCTACTTCAATTCGGAGCGCACGGGGGTGATGCAGATTTGGCGGATGAACCCCGATGGCTCCGGCCAGGAGCAGGTCACGACCGATCCGAACTTCGGCGACTGGTTCCCGCACCCTTCGCCCAACGGAAAGTGGCTCGTGTTCCTCTCGTTCGACAAGGCGGTGAAGGGCCACCCCGCGAGCCAGAATGTCCTGCTGCGTCTGATACCGCTCGCCGGCGGCAAGCCGAAGACCATCGCCACGCTCTTCGGCGGCCAGGGCACGATCAACGTGCCCTCGTGGTCGCCCGACAGCACGCAGATCGCGTTCGTCAGTTACCGGCCCGTCCTGCCCTGAAATCTCCGCCCGACCTCCTTTCCTCATCATGAATTCGTCTCTTAGTCGCCGACAGTTTATCGGCCAATCGGCGCTCCTCACCCTCGGCGTCGCGGGTGCCGCGAGCCTGCTTCCGCCTGCCCGCCTTGCCGGGGCCGAGCCGGTCAAGCGCCCGGGCGGACCGCGCCTGAAGATTGCGCTCAACGCCTACTGCTTCGATCCGATGCTGCGCGAGAATCTGAAGGATGCCGCGAAGGGGATGAGCCTCTTCGACGTGCTCGATTATTGCGCCGAGCAGAACGTCGAAGCGATCGATCCGACCGGTTATTACTTTCCCGGCTACCCGGAGGTGCCGCGCGACAAGTTCCTCAACGAATTCAAGCGCCGCGCGTTCAATCTCGGGCTCGATATCAGCGGCACCGGGATCAAGAACGACTTCGCCGCGCCGAACGCCGCCGCCCGCGCGAAGGACGTCGAGCGCGCCAAGCAGTGGATCGAAGCCGCGGCGCGGATGGGCTCGCCGGTGTTGCGCGTCTTCGCCGGACCGGTGCCGCCGCCGCCGCACACGTGGGATGAGGCGGCGAAGTGGATGGCGGAGGCGCTGCACGCGTGCGTGGAGCACGGGGAAAAATACGGCGTGATCGTCGGGCTGCAGAACCACGGCGACATGCTGCAGACCGCGGACGAATGCCTGAAGGTGCTCGGCATGGTGAAGTCGCCGTGGATCGGGCTGATTCTCGACACGGGCAACTTCCTCACGCCGGATCCCTACGCCGACATCGCCCGCGTGATTCCGGTGACGGTGAACTGGCAGATCAAGGAGCTGCTTCTGAGCAACAAGGGCCCGAAGACCGATCTGCCGAGACTCGTGCGCATCATCCGCGCCGGCGGCTACCGCGGCTACATTCCGATCGAAACGCTCTCGCTGCGCGGCGTGCCCTACGACGCGAAGGCGCGCGCCACGGAATTGCTCCGGGATCTCCGCGCGGCGCTGGCGCAGAACGCATAACCGGCGACGGCGCAGGCCATGATCTTCACGCGACCCATCTGCCGCCCTCCCGCCGCCCTGCGCGGGAGCGCAGGGATCCGGCGGTGGCCCGTGCTCGCCCTGGCCGTCCTTTCCGTGGCGGCGCCCGGCCGGGCGGAGGAGCCGGTGTTCGTGAACGCCGCCAAGACCAAGCCGTCCAACCCTTGGCAGGCGTATCCAACTCGCTTGGTCGGCACGCTGCCCGGTTACACTCCGACGACGGACACCGGCTGGTCGACCTACGGCGGGCTCAAGGCGGAACGGCGCGCGGCGACGGGGTTCTTCCGCGCGGAGCCGGCCGGCCGGCGCTGGTGGCTGATCGATCCGGACGGCCACCGTTTCATTCATGTCGGCGTGGTCGACGTGAAGCACCCGAAGGAATCCGGCTCCGCCGCCGCGTGGGCGGGCGCGACGACGAAGCTGCTGCGGGAGCACGGCTTCAACGGCGCCGGCGCGTGGTCCGACACCGCGCTGCTCCGCGCCAGCCCGCAGCCCGTCGTCTACACGATGATGTGGAACTTCATGAGTTCGTATGGGCGGAAGCGCGGCGGCATTTACCAGCAGGCCGGCCACATGGGCTATCCGCAGGACGGCATCTTTGTGTTCGATCCGGAGTTCGTGGCGTTCTGCGACGACTACGCGAAGCGGCTGGCGGCCACGAAGGACGACCCGTGGCTGCTCGGGCACTTCTCCGACAACGAGCTGCCGTTCTACACCAAGTCGCTCGACAATTTCCTGAAGCTGGCCCCCGGGGACGCCGGCCGCCAGGCGGTCGATCGCTGGCTCGCGGAGCGCCGCGCCCGGCTGCCCGCCGAGTCCGGCCTCACGGATGAGATGCGGCAGGACTTCCTCGGCTTTGTCGCGGAGCGGTATTTGCAGATCACGACGTCCGCGATCCGCCACTACGATCCCAACCACCTCTGCCTCGGGCCGCGTTTCGATTTCCAGGCGCTGCAATCGCCGCGCGTATTCGAAGCGGCTGGACGCCACCTCGATGTCGTCGCGGTGAACTACCACCACGCGTGGTCACCCGATCCGGTCCGCACCGCGAATTGGGTGAAATGGTCCGGCAAGCCGTTTCTCGTCACCGAGTGGTATGCGAAGGGCATGGACTCCGGCTTCGCCAACACCACGGGCGCCGGCTGGGTCGTCGCGACGCAAGCGGACCGCGGCAGGTTCTACCAGAACTTCGCGCTCGGCCTGCTGGAGTCCGGCGGCTGCGTCGGCTGGCATTGGTTCAAGTATCGCGACAACGACCCCGCCAGCAAAACCGCCGACCCGTCCAATCTCGATTCCAACAAGGGCATCGTGAACCTCCGCCTCGAGCCCTACGCGCCGCTGTTGTCGGCGATGCACGAACTCAACCGCCAAGTCTATTCCCTCACCGCCTACTTCGACCGCCCGGTGAAGTAGGCGACCCCCAGAATCCTGCGTCAGAAACCACCCCAAGCCACTGGTATGTCCAAATCCAAGCGCCCTCTGTCCGTCGGCCTCCGGACCCAGCCGGGACGGTCAAGCTGGCGGAGTTCACGGTCTCGACCGCCCGTGACGTCGACTACTTTTCCAGCGACACCGCCGCCGGCTCCGTGCTCGCCGGCAAACCGATCAAGGAGCTCTCGATCTCGATCGTGAATCGCGAGCTGCTCGATGACCTGCAGACGATGAACATCGCCGAGGCGATGCCGTTCTCGGCGTCGTTCAGCCCCGAGTCCGGCCTGGTGCGCGGCCACGGCGCGCAGATGAACGCCGAGGGGCAGTTCACCAACCGCGTCGGCAACAGCACCAACGGCGTGCCGGAATCCGGCGCGGTCGAGCGCATCGAGCTGATCAAGGGGCCACCCTCGGTGCTGATGAGCTCGGCGTCGGCCGGCGGGGCGGTGAACATCACCCCGAAGCGGCCGAAGGGGACGAATTTTGCCGAGGCCGAGTTCCAATACGGCAATTTCCAGACCCGCTACCGCACCGAGATCAACCGCGGGCTTTCCCGCCGGCTCGGCACGCGTATCGGCATTCAGTATACAGAGGCGGACTTCAACGGCGGCTCGCTGTTCGGCCAGAGCAACCTGCCGGAATTCGACCGCGATCGCCGGCTCCTGATCTTCAATTCGACCGAGTGGCGGCCGTGGCCCAACACCGTGCTCGGCGTCGACCTCGAGCAGGTGCGCGATCGCGCGCGGCCGGGCATCGTTTATCAGATCAATCCGGCGGTGGGCATTTACAGCAGCTTCCTCGAGTCGTTCCAGGTGCCGACGAATGCCAACTCGTTCAACGAGCTGCTGCCGAACCGCGAGGGCGTGAGCTACGAGACGGGTATCAAGATCGATCTCTACGATCGCAAGATCACGGGCACCTTCAGCTACTTCGACACGACCGACAAGAACCGTTCGGTGACGGACTCGAGCGCGTTCAACGTCAATACCCGCGACGTCAACGGCAATGGCCCGCGCGACACCGGCTTCGATCCCAACAATCTCGCCGCGAACACCTCGCGCGGCGACACCGTCGCGGTCGGCGAATACAATTCGAAGGGCTGGGACTTCGAGGTCACGCTTGCGCTCGCCCGCGGGCGGCAGGCCATGCTTTCCGCGACGCTGGTGGAGGCGGCCGTGACGCAGGATCCGAATCCGAGCTTCATCGGCCAGAAGAACGGCGGTTTCGCCGAGCGCAATTACGGCGCGGTGGTGAGCTATCGTTTCCTGGGCGGACAACTCAAGAGGTTCGCGCTCGGCAGCGGTTATCGCTACACCTCCGAGCGCTATCTGTCGCGCGTGCGCCAGTTCACCACCGTGGTCGGTTCGCCGTTTGTCGACTACTGGCAGCCGTCGGCGCAATCGCTTTTGGTGTTCGCGAAATACGGTTTCAATCGAGCCAAGGCAGAGGATAATTCAGCAGCGATGAAACCAGGAAGCAGCGGCTCGATCCCGGGCTTTCTGGCTTCTGAATTAATCCGTTTTGGCTTTGTTCCCGGTTCCCGGGCTTCCTGCTTCGCCCGTTGCAGGGTTTCTTGTTCACCGGCCTGAACTGCGTGCCGCCGAAGGCCGACCTTTGCATCCCTCCGCTCGGCCAAACTGAGCTCACGCGTTCCACTTCGCCTGCGGCATGAGTCAAGAGCAGGCGCTTGCTTGGAGGGAATTTTCATCGCGTTACGACGCTCTCCGGTTCGGCAGGCAGATCGGCGATGTCTCTCAGGATCGCGTTTTCGCCGATGGTCGCGAGGCCGGCGATGGTCGGGGCGGTGAAGAACTGTTGCAACGTGAGTTCGATCGCGAGCGACTCTTGCACGCGCGAAACCACCTGCATGGCGTGCAGCGAATGGCCGCCGAGCATGAAGAAATTGTCGTGCACGCCCGCCACTTCGAGCCCGAGCACCTCGCGCCAGATTTCGCTGAGGAGTTTTTCCATTTCGTTGCGCGGCGGCGTGCACGCGGGATCGGCGCGTCTGCTATCCGGCTCCGGCAGCGCGGCCTGATCGACCTTGCCGCTCGTGGTGCGGGGCAGCCGACTCAGCAGCGCGAGGGAGGCCGGGACCATCGGCGCCGGCAGCGAGTTCTTTACCTGCTCGAGGAGTTCCGCCGCGGTCACCGTGGCGTCGCGGGCGGGAACGACGTAGGCGACAAGCTGCACCCCGCCCGGCCCCGGCCGGGCGACGACCACCGCTTCGAGGACATCCCGGTGCGCGCGAAGCGCCGCCTCGATTTCACCGGGCTCGATTCGGTAGCCGCGGATCTTCACCTGGCGATCCAGCCGGCCGAGGAACTCGATGGCGCCGTCGGCCAGAAAGCGCGCGCGATCCCCGGTGCGGTAAAGGCGCCGGCCCGGGAGAAACGGCAGCACGAGGAATTTTTCCGCCGTCAATTCCGGGCGGTTCAGGTAACCGCGCGCCAGCTTGTCGCCTCCGATGTAGAGCTCGCCGGAGACGCCGATCGGCACGGGTTGCTGGCGGGAATCGAGGATGTAAACCTGTTCGTTCGCCAACGGCCGGCCGATCGTCGCCCGCCCGCCGGCCGCCCGCAAGCTGCCGGTGGAGTAAACGGTCGTCTCCGTCGGACCGTAGAGATCGTAAACGCGCTCGATC
>Ga0163144_10016501_pt1 | contig 15126 bp, 7 predicted proteins | sample OliLak19BULKMAT1_FD_123175 | JGI IMG/M metagenome (GOLD analysis project Ga0163144, IMG submission 123175) | Freshwater microbial mat bacterial communities from Lake Vanda, McMurdo Dry Valleys, Antarctica - Oligotrophic Lake LV.19.BULKMAT1 | ecosystem: Environmental > Aquatic > Freshwater > Lake... | reverse complement strand
GCGTGCAGCAACCTCGTGCAGTGCATGAGCATTTTTGAAGGTCAGCGGGCCACTAAATGAGAGCATGAAGCCCACCTCCAGGCAAGCCTCGGCATAGGCCCAATCGCCAGAAAACGAATGCATGATCCCAGGCTGGCCACGGGCTGCATCGCGTAGAATGCGGATCGTATCATCCTGTGCATCGCGGCTGTGTATCACGACTGGCAGATTCATCTCTCGCGCCAGGGCGAGTTGCGCTCGAAAGACCTGTTCCTGCACATCGGCAGGCGCTCTATTCCAATGGTAATCGAGGCCGATCTCGCCAATTGCCACAACGCGTGGGTGGCGGGCGAGTTTGGCGATCTGATCAAGCCAGCCATCTGGCAGTTCTGCCGCATGGTTGGGTTGGATGCCAACAACGGCGGTGATCTGGGGGTGGTGTTCGGCAAGCGCAATTGCGGCATGTGAGCTGGCGAAATCGTAGCCGATCTCGATCATGCGGGCAACGCCGGCTGCACTTGCGCGGGCCAGAACATCATCGCGATCCGGGTCGAATTGCTCTGCATTGAGGTGGGTGTGGGTATCAATCAGTTGCATGTGGCGATTGTAGCACAAACTCCTGTGCGGCGGATGAGCCAGTATCACAGGAGTCGCTTATGATCATACAAACATCTTATGGAGTTGCGGTAAACTCGGTGTACATACCCTTCTGGAAATGGCCAGGCAAATTGCAGATAATCAGGTAGCGGCCTGGATGTAAATCGAGCGTTAAGTCAAGCGTCTTACCCGTTTCGATATCGCCTTGCTCACCCATACTGGTCAGTTTTTCCTCATCGACATTTCCATCAGCGTTCATAGGCAGCTTGTCGGCTGCAAGATCAGTCTGCACAACAACAAATTCGTGGGTGACACTGCCACTATTTGTCATTCGAAAGGTTACTTTTCCATTCTTGGCGCTTGGTTGGCTCAATTTGAATGCATAGTCGGTAAGTGTCGTGGTAATCGGCCCTGGTGTTCCACAGGAGGAAAGAACCAGTAGCGCAACACCGAGCGCCCCAACGATCATATTCCGCCGACCAAAAAGATACGACATAGATCCACCCTTCAATGCGGCATCTAGCATATGTTTGATCTAACATCGCCCGTTCGCATGGATGGAGTATACGTTTTATATGGGGGTTGTACCGGAAGATACCCTAACGATACTGTGCGAAAACGCAACGCATTCAGCTATATGCGTGCCGCATGCTAGCTTGCCTGATTGCGCTCGATTAAGATTGCGAGCAGCGTTTTCGCATAGGCCTCATCGGCATTCATACCATCGGCTGTATGGGCAGCAGCATGGCAGGTATAACCAGTGGATATTCGATCAAGAACAAACGGCACATCCAGCCCGATCAGATGGGCGATCTTCTCGCGCAACTGGGTTTCGGTTGGCAACCAAACAACCTCGGAGGTGTAGAGATGATCGAGTGCCCATTCGGTGCTGCCATGAAAGGTGATCGCGGGGTAGCCATGCAACAACTCAATCAGGGCTGGCTGTTCATTCAAACTAAAGACTTTACCATCGAACTGACCATCAGGGATGGTAAAACAATCGCGTTCCATCGGCTGCCAGGCCAGGCCAGCGCTGCGGAGAGCAAGGGCAAGATCGATAGAAATCATAGGTGTTCCTGATATGTGAGCCAACAGCTATCAGCCGTCAGCTTTTTCGCGCAGACGAGAGGTCGTACTGCTACTGCAAAGGCTATTGTCTGTACAAACTTCCATCGATAGCGACCTGAAAGCTGAAAGCTGTGAGCTACCAATAGTATACTACCGATTCTCAACCGCTCCCAACTCGCGTAATGCTGCCTGCTGAATGTCGGTGAGGCCAATGGCTCCAGTGATGTTCATGTTGTGATACGGGCCGGGTGTTGGTAATGCCCGCAGCAATGCACCTGTTTGGGCATCCCAAAAGCGAACATGGCCATCGTCGCTGCCTGTTACGAGCGTTGTGCCATCGGGGGTGAAATAGACCGGGCCTAACCCGCGCGTGTGGCGAATGGTCAGGATATTTGTGGCGGTAGCGAGATCCCAGATTCGCACCGTCTGCTCGCCGCACGTCACGAGCTGATTGCCATCGGGACTCAGATCGATGCCCGTCATGACCGTTGGGCTGTTCAGGTGTTGAATTTGTTGACCAGATAGCATATCCCAGATTTGGATGATTTGATCAAAGCCAGCCGTTGCTAATGTGGTTCCATTTGGGCTGAAACTCAGGCCGATAATCGAACCGATATGGCCAACCAGCACATGGCGAACCGTACCATGTAGGCTATCCCACACGCGCACCAGTTCATTCACATGGCTGGTAGCGATCAGTGAAGCATCACGGCTGAGCACAAGATGATGCATTGAGTCCGAGGTTCCCTGAAGCACCATGGTTGCCTGATTACTGTATACATCCCAGATCCGAATTGTTGTATCGCCACGGCTGGCCAGGTAGGTTCCATTGGGATTCCAGGCCAGCCACACGATCAGATTTGTGTGCCCGTACAGCATTGTTTGGAGTTTCCCCGATAGCACTTCCCAGATGTGTACGGCACCGAAACCACCACCAGCAATATGCTGCCCATCGGGCGACCAAGCCAGGTGCGGAATAGCCTGTTTGATATCAGCCAGATTCTGCACGACTCTGGCCTGCTGTACATCCCATAGGCGCACCAGATGATCGATACAGGATGTCACAAGCTGTCTGCTATCGGGGCTCCATGCGAGTGCCTTTACCAAGCGCGGGTGTTCGAGCGTATGGATTACAGGCCCGTCGCGAACATCCCACAGCCGTACCGTCTGATCATAACTTGCGGTTGCAACGAGCGTGCCATCGGGACTCCAGGACACCCACGAAATAACGTCGGTATGTCCACACAATTCATGCAACACCCGCTGGCTGGCAATATCCCAGATCAGCGCTACATGATCACGGCTGCAAGTAACAATCGCGGTTCCATCTGGATTCCAGGAGACTGAATGAACCGGCTGTGCGTTGCTACGCAGTGTGTAGAGCGGCTGGCAACTGGCAACATCCCAGATCCGGATGGTTGCGTCATCGGATCCACTGGCCAAGAGCATGCTATCCGGGCTGAATGCAATCTCCCAGACGTGGCCAGTATGGCCGCTACAGCGGCCAACGAGTTGCCAATCTTCAACGCGCCACAAGCGGATTTCACCATTGCCAACACAGGCAGCCAGCAGCTTGCCATCACGGCTCCAGGCAATGGCATACCCATCACGCAGGGTATCGCTGAAAACAGTACTCCGCAGATCGGCTCGTGCAAAGTTTACATTGTTCAGCCGCGTTCCTCGTGCATCGGCCCTGCCAGAGCGTCAGGCCAGAAAAATCCATGCCCTGAAGCGGCAGGTTGGCCTGCACCAACAGATTGAAGATATCCCCACCAGCATACCCCGGACGTGCGAATGCCTCAGTTCGTAGATTGCCCAACACAGTATGCAACAAAGAAGCCAGCCGATCATGAGTATTGGCGGCCAGGTATCTGATGATCGGCTGTACAATCAGGCGTACCTGGCTCTGGCGGACATACTCAATCGTCTGCGATTGCATGAGCGTATGGCTATGCATATAACGCCAATTGCCAGGGCGCATTTGTAGCAATTCTTCACACACCGTCGTGATCAGCAGTTCGGTCAGGTATTCTAGGACGACATTCTGCAAGTTGAAGCCAGCGCTTGATTGTTCGATCAATGAACGCCGCTGGAGTGAATACAAAGCCTCTAATAACACCCGCAGTGGCACAAGTGTCGCAATCGCAATGAGGCGCTCAAGCGCTTGGATGATCTGCTGGTGCCAGCACTCGCGCTCACGTACCAGCCAGTTCTCATATTCGGCACAATCATCCAGAAACAACCCACTCAGAAATTCGCCTCTGTAGAGTGCAATCGCCTGAGCAAGCGCCACTTGTTCGCTATCGTTGCGCGCTGGAATACCTGGGCCAGGCATGTGGGCAGATTTGAGCAGTGTGGCTACATCCTGAATATCAATACGCAGATTGGCCATTGGTTGCCAGGCGATTGTGGAGTAATCGGCAGCGAAGCAGGAAGGCAGCAGGGCTGCCAGTTGGCTGAGTTCACGGCTCAGATTGCGCCGCCCACGCTGTTCAGAAAGATCCGGCCATAGCAGATCGGTCAAGCGGCTACGTGGGATTGCATCGCCAGTACAGACAAGATACGCAAGTAAGGCCAGCCCTTTGCGCGAGCTCAACGATTGTGATTGTTGATCGCTTATGACAAGTTGTGCGCTACCTAGCAGCCGAAGGAATGGTGCCTGCATAGATTGATGCCCCCGTTGCATAACAATCCGCACAATGCTATCGACAGCGAACACTTTATGAGCTAGGTCGCGAACAGATCACCGCTATACTTTCATTATTCGAATATTCCCGTACAAACTGGATCGGACAGGACTTCGAGACCTGCAGGCAATAAGCAGCGCGCTCACCATACAGGAGGTGAACGAATAGCGTTGCAGGGATGCAATTAAACCAGCGTGCTTAGAGAACGTATACCACCGATACCAAGAATTCAGAGTCGAGTATTCAGGAGTCAGAAGCGAGCCATCAAGCCGTCAGGAGGCAGAACCAGCCATCGTTCGCAGCCACGCGCAGCGGAAATCCCGCAGGAAAGGCACATATGATACTAACTGCATCTGCTCATCATGCTATACTAGATCTCTCAAGCAGGAGGCTTCCTATTAGTGCGCTCTCGATCATGCTTTTGGGAACCCCCACCGCTACCATTGATGGTCTGCCGGTGCGTGGCTTCGTCTCCAGCAAATCCACGGCTCTGCTCTACTACCTTGCGGCAACAAAGCGTGCCCATAGTCGGAGTGTCTTAGCCAGCCTCTTCTGGCCAGAGACAGGCGAATCACAAGCGCTAAAAAATCTGCGTGATGTGCTCTCCAACCTGCGCCAGTTGATCGATCCTGCGCTCGAGATTACCCGCCAGAGCGTTGCCCTACGCACAGATGGACAGATTACGGTTGATGTCTGGGAGTTCGAGGCCGAGATTAATGCAGCGCATGAATCTGCACCTGCTGCGGTTGCCTCCCTGCAATCCGCGGTTGCACGCTATCGCGGGCCATTCCTGGATGGCTTTACCGCCAATAACGCGGTATCATTCGAGACCTGGGCGGCCACTGAGCGCGAACGATTGCAGCGCATGGCAATGGATGCACTCAGGCACCTCACAACCAATGCAATCTCCCAGGGTGCCTATACCGATGGTGTGAACTATGCAAGCCGACGGCTGGCCATCGACCCAACCTGCGAGGAGTGCCACCGCCAGATGATCGAACTGTTGGCGCGCAGCGGCCAACGGGGTGCGGCTCTGGCACAGTATACTGCCTGCCGTCGCATGCTGGCCGATGAACTCGGGCTCGACCCCGAACCGGAGACGGAAGCCCTCTATCGCCAGATTCTGGATGGATTACCGGCTGCCCGTACCCCCCTGATGGTGCAACTCCCAACAGCACAGTTGCTGGATGGATCACTATCTGTACCATCCCGGCAGGCCTCCACGATACAGCAATTACCAACAGCGCTTGCGCCACTGATCGGCCGCCATGATGAGACGACTTGGATCATACATCAGGTATTGGCTCCAACATGCCGCCTTGTGACGATCACTGGTTCTGGTGGCATGGGCAAAACATCGTTGGCCTTTCATGTTGCGCGGCAGCTTGAATCTGCTCGCCCGCCCAGCAATCTGCTGCGCCATGGGATCATCTTTGTGCCACTGGCCAGCCTTACGATCCCGAGTGGATCATCTGAGAGTGACCAAGTCGCCCTGACCGCGATTGCCACCCGTATTGCCGATGCACTTGGCTTCACCCTCGCGGGCACGGAAGCAGCCGATCTACAGATCTTGCGCTATTTGCACGAGAAGGCGTTGCTGATTGTTCTGGATAATTGTGAGCATCTGCCGGTTGCACGCTCAATCGTTGCTCTATTGGAGCATGCCCCGCACCTGAAGATACTAGCGACCTCACGCAGCCGCCTGAGTGTGTTGGGTGAGCATGTGATCGAACTTGAAGGCTTGCCCTTTCCAACCAGCGACATTACCGATAATGGTTTTGATAGCTATAGCGCTGTACAACTCTTCCGCCGGACAGCACAAGCAACCAGCACCCGGCTTGTATGGAATGCCTCGGTTGCCAAAGCGGCTGCCCGGATCTGCCGATTGGTAGGCGGGTTGCCGCTTGCCATTGATCTGGCTGCGAGCCTGGCCCGGCTGATGCCGATTGCAGAAATAGCCGAGGAGATCGCGAAAAACCTGGAAGTTCTGCACAGCACGCGCGCCGATCTACCCGAGCGCCACCGCAGCCTGCGGGCCGTCTTCGATCACTCCTGGCAATTGCTGGATGCCGATTCACAGCGTGCCCTACAACAACTGACGGTCTTTCGGGGTGGCTTCACCCGCCATGCGGCGGCCCTGGTTGCCGAGGCGCAGCTTCCCGCACTGGCGTCACTGGTGGAAAATTCGCTCCTACGCCAAATCAGCACCGTGAACGAAACGAAAGGCCGCTATGATCTTCCCGAACTGGTACGCCAGTATGCTGCTGAACGATTAGCCGAGCTGCCAGACACACAACAGCGTACCTGTGAACGCCATGCCAGCTATTATCGTGATCTGCTGGTTCATCGTGGTAATGAACTGCGTACTGGACGACAGCAGATCGCCGCTGTGACGATTGCCGATGAAATTGATAATATTCGGGTTGCATGGGATTGGGCGGTGGTGGCGATCCGTGCTGATTTGCTTGCTGCAATGGCCGATGGCCTGTTCTTCTTCCTGGAGATGCGCAGTTGGTTTCGTGAGGGTACGGAACTATTCAGTTTGGCAACCAAGCGGCTTGCTGCATCTGCTGATCGGGATACGCCAACAACCCAACTCGCAATCGGCAAACTCCTCGCACGTCAGGGCTGGTGCCAGATCCAACTGGGCCGCCAGAGTGATGGTGCTGCCCTACTGGAACATAGCCTGAGCATCCTGCCGGCATTGGATGCTGGCGTAGAGCGGATCGTTCCGCTTAATTATGCAGCTGCCAGCGCCTATTATACTGGCGATTATCCAAAAGCAGAACGGCTGGCTCGCGAAGCCCTTGCGCTCAGCCAAACCCTGGGCGAGCGCCATGGAGCCGCGGTAGCGCTGACGATTCTGGGCCAGATTGCCGCCCTCGTCGAGCAGTATGAACAAGCGCGTGGCTATGCCGAGGCCAGCCTGATCATTGAGCGCGAACTGAATAATCGCTGGGGCCTGGTGTTTCCGCTGATCAGCCTGGGGCAGACTGCCCGAGCCAGCGGCAAATACCAGTCGGCCCGTGCCTATTTCCAGGAAGCGCTGACAATCCGCGCCGAGCTTGATGATACGCGCGGCATGGCGCTGTGCCTGAACGAACTTGGCGATACAGCGCTGGCCCTTGGTGAACATAGCGGAGCAGGACAGTGCTATGAACAGAGTTATCGCCTGTTTCATTCGATTGGTAACCTGCGCGGCGAATTAGCATCGTTGCGGCGGCTTGGGCAGCTTGCCAAGAGTACCGGAAAATCACAGGCGGCTACACGCTTATACCAGGAAGCACTGCAGCGAGCGCAGGCGATTGGATTGACCAACGAGATCACGATACTTCAATCAACTCTGGACACGATCAGCGAGAGGGCTGGCACTGAACTGAGCACCCAGCTCCCAGATCTTCAGGAGGCATTAACAATTGCTCTGGCAGCACCATCAGTTGTTGTTGCGTTGCAAGAACGCGAATACCCCGGAGAACCGCTCTCAAACACGCAATCGGTGGATTTGACGACCCGTGAAATTGAGGTACTCCAGCTCGTATCTGCTGGCCTGAGCGACGCTCAGATTGCAACACAACTGGTGCTCAGCACGCGAACGGTCAGTTCCTACCTTTCCTCAATCTACAGCAAGCTTCAGATTCACTCGCGCAGCGCTGCCACTCGTTGGGCGATTGAACATGGCCTATGACTGATCTGCATTGTTATCTCGCCATTGATCGAGTGCTGACTATGGCGCATGGCACGCAACTACCGCCATCGGCAACTGGTAGCGTGCTATTTGCGGATATCAATGGCTTTACGGCACTGACTGAAGCACTGGTTCAGCAATTTTCTGCCCGCCGTGGTGCAGAGGAACTCACGATCCTGCTGAACCGCTTCTACGATATGCTGATCGGCCAGGTACACCAGTATGGCGGCAGTGTGGTCAGCTTTTCGGGCGATGCGATCACATGCTGGTTCGACAACGATAGCGGGCTGCGCGCGGCAACATGTGCGCTGGAGATGCACCGGCTTGTGTCTGAGCGTGCAAACATCGAGGTGCGCTACCCATTAACGATCAAGACCGCGATCAGCTATGGGAATGTTCACCGGATTACGCTTGGTGACCCACAGATTCAGTTGCACGATGTACTGGCTGGCCCAGCAATCGAATCACTAGCCGCGACTGCACGATATGTCCAGCGCAATGAGATTGCTGTGGATGCATATTTGGCCCAACAGCTTGCAGCATCCGTGTCCTGGCGAATTGAGCCAGTAAGCGGAGAGCATGTTGCCCTTCTCATCACACTCCCAACCCCAGCCATGCCATCCCCATGGCCTGTTATACCCCTGCCACTGGACGAGCAGCTGCTACGCCCATGGATTCTGCCAGCAGTCTATGCCCGCATCCAGGCAGGCGTCGAACCGTTTCTGGCCGAACTACGCCCGGCGACAACACTCATGCTCACGTTTGGTGGAGGCGAACATTCCGACAATTCGAGCTATGCTGGATTGAAAGCGTATATCCGCTGGGTTCAGTGTGTTATCGATACCTATGGTGGCGCGCTGATCGACGTGACCTTTGGCGATCACGGTGATTTTCTGTATGCGACCTTTGGTGTGCCAATTGCCAATGACGATGCCAGTATACGGGCGATAAGCGCCGCGCTGGAACTGTGTGTACCGCCAGCAGGTTTGCCCGGTGCCACGATGGCGCGCATCGGAATTGCGAGCGGGCAGGTTCGCTGTGGGCCATATGGCAGCATGGCGAGGCGCACCTATGGGGTTATGGGCGATACGGCCAATCTTGCTGCGCGATTGATGGATGTTGCCGCACCGGGAACGATTATCTGCGACGAGCCAACCTACCAGCAGGCGCGCGAACACTGGATGTTCGATGTTCTGCCACCTGTTCAGGCGAAAGGCAAATCGGCGCTTGTCGCGATCTACCGCCCAACCGGTGTTCGACAGCATGCCACCACACAACGAACGAATACACTGATCGGGCGAGAGGCAGAAATCGGCCTTTTACGTCAGCATCTGGTTGGGAGCGCAGCGGGAGCGCACAGTGTCCTGATTGTCGAAGGCGAGGCGGGCATTGGCAAATCACGCCTGATCAATGAACTACTGGGCATGGCGCACAAGCATGGCGTATTTGCGATCATGGGAAGCAGCGAGCCAATCAATAATCGGCCATACCAGGCTTGGCGCACGATGATCATTGGCTACCTCGATCTGGTAATGGTAGAACCAACATTCACGCCCACACCCGAAGCACGGGTGCAGAATGCAGTCATGTATCTGGCTCCTGAACTGGCTGAACGAAGCCCATTGCTCAATGATCTGCTTGATCTGGCACTCCCCGATACGAACTATACCCAGACACTCGATCTAGCCGAGCGCGCCGAGCGCCTGGCCGAATTGTTGGCCGCGCTGCTCGATAGCCCGCAATTTATGCAGCCGCTGGCGCTGATTATCGATGATGCCCAACGACTCGATCTGCTCTCGTGGCAGCTAACCGTTCGCGTGAGCCGGGCTTTAACACAGCGGCGCGCTGGCCTGCTGTTTTTATTGGCACTGCGTCCATTCGATGCGGGCCATCCAGCACGAGCGCAACTCAAGGCCTTACTTATGCTCCCGCATGCCCAGTATCTCCGGCTTGAAGTACTTGATGATGGTGCCATCACAGCTGTTGCAGCACAGCGGCTTGGGCTTCTTCCAGCCGCGCTCTCCGCAGCAGTGGCAGCGTTCGTCCGTGAGCGAGCCGGTGGCAACCCGCTGTTTGCCGAGGAATTAGCCGCGCTACTCAACGAACAAGGGCTCATTCACAGAGAGGATGATACCGACCTGCGGCTAGCAGCGAATCTGCTCCCCGCGACACTGCATGGTTTATTACTGGCACGCATTGATCGGCTCACACCAGATGAACAATTGACACTCAAAATTGCTGCGGTGATCGGCCAGACATTCGGCCATACGATTCTGCAGTTTGTGTACGAACGCCTGATTCCGCAACGAGCAGCGGCATTAGTACAGATTCTGCGCTCATTGGCTGCGAAGGATTATACCTGGCTCGAGGTGCCAGAACCAGATCTGACCTACCGTTTTCGGCATGCCTTGATCCAGGAAGCAGCCTATGAATCACTGTTATACGAACAGCGCCGAGAATTGCATCGCGCCGTCGCAGGATGGTATGAAGCAACCTTTGGCGCTTCCGTTGGCGATATCATCACCCATAAACGCGCCGACCCGTTGGCACCCTATGCTGCACTCCTAGCGCATCACTACCACAATGCCGAGGATGCATCCAACGAGCGCCACTATACAGTGATGCTTGGTGAACAGCTGTATAACATCAGTGCCTTCCTGGATGCTGCTGCATGTTTTAGCCGAGCGCAGGATCTGATACCCAATACTGATTCTGGCCCGCACATCGAACATGGGCGATTGCTTGGGCACATGGCGCGTACACGCCTGCGCCTCGGTGATACGCCAAATGCTACCCGGCTTTTTATTGAAAGCCTGGCTACAGCTGAATTAGTTGGTGATCACGCAGGTGCCAGTAACGCCTGTTATGAACTCGGTGCGCTGGCCGCTCGTCAGGCCGATCTGATTGGAGCGCAGAACTACCTCGAACGCAGCCTGGCTCTGGCGCAGATGTCTGGCGATGTTGGGGCACAGGCACAGGCGTTGGATCGGCTTGGAGCAATCTGTATTGATCGTGGTGATGAGGCTGGTGCGTTAACATACTACCAGCAGGCTATCGCATTCGGGCAGCGGCGGCGCAGGCGTTGAGGATATGTTAAGCTATTGACTTAGGAACCAACTGGGCAAGTTCAGCTGCGTTTGCCGAGATCGCTTGGGCATGCGATCTGATTTCGGCCAAAAGTTCTGCTGGCACGCTGGCTGATAGTTGCTCAAATGCGGCAAGGCTGGCTGTCAGTTGTTGGGCAGTTGATTGTAATTGTTCGGCTAGGTTACTAGCGGCGCTGATCTGGTGGCGCTGGCGCAAGAGCGCCAATTGGTGTTCGACACGTGCCAGCACTTCGAGAATCTGGAACGGTTTGGTGATGTAATCCGCGCCGCCGACCTCGAATGCCTCGACTTTATCGAGCACTTCGTCCAGGGCGCTGATGAAAATCACCGGAATGGCATGCGTCGCTGGGCGCGATTTGAGCTGGCGGCAGACGGCAAACCCATTCATTCCTGGCATCTGCACATCGAGCAGGATGAGATCAATAGCCGCATTTTGCGCGACGACAAGCGCGATCTCGCCGCTATTGGCCGGGCGTACCTTATAGCCCTGCTGTGTCAGAATGGTCGAAAGCACATTCAAATTGGCAGGGATGTCATCGACGATCAGGATGTTGGCGGGAATACGCTGTGCATTTGTCATTGAATCGCCTCCATCATGCCCCGCAGGCTGAAGCCTGCGGCTAGGGTGCATCGTTCCCTTTGCCGCAGGCTTCAGCCTGCGGATGGCTGATTATATCGCCCTACGCTGTTCTGCCGTTTGTAACAACTGGAGCAGTTGATCGATCTGGAAATTATCGCGTAGCCAGCCAAGATGCTCGGCGAGTGCTGCGTTCTGGCCCTGAATCTGCTCCGTGAGCGCCCGGATCTCATCCATATCTGCGCCAGAAACTGCCGTATACATGGCGGTAATCCATGTCGGCGGCAGTGCAGCCAGGGCATCCGCTGCCAAGATTGATGGCTGAGCTGTGACCAATGCAGGCGCGGAATCCGCGTAGACGAAGTGTACCCCAAGATATTCAGCGAGTTTGGCGAAGATCACCGCTTCGCGCACTGGCTTACGCACGAAATCATCGCAGCCAGCAGAAAGCACAATTGTCCGCTCGTGATCAAAGGCGCTGGCCGTCAGGGCGATGATCACGGTTGCCTGGCCCTTCAGAGTGGCCTTGATCCGCCGTGTCGCTTCATAGCCATCCAGCACTGGCATGCGCACATCCATCCAGATCAATTGTGGCGACCATTCTTCCCACATGGCAATCGCTTCTTCGCCATTGGATGCCTCGCGCACCGCAAACCCAACATCCTGAAGCCATGTGACCAGCAGCTTACGGCTTTCCCATTTATCATCGACGACCAATAGCCGATATTCGCCCTGGTTTGGAGCGAGTGCGATCACACGTCGTTCTGCTGCCCTACGTGGCTCAAGGGCATCGGCCAAAGGGAGCGGGACGGTAAAGCGAAAGACGGAGCCCTCGCCCGGCTGGCTGGTCGCGCTGATAATGCCACCCATAAGCTGTACATACTGGCGGCTGATCGCCAAACCAAGGCCGCTGCTCTCCTGGGCATGCAGCCCACTATCGGTCTGCGAGAACGCCTCGAACAGCCGCGCAATCTGGTTCTCGGCAATGCCCTCGCCAGTATCGGCTACTTCTACCAGCAGCGTTGGCGTTTCCGCGATCTGATAGGCGGCCCGCAGCGTCACGCCACCAGTATGGGTGAACTTGACGGCATTGCCAAGCAGGTTGATCAATACCTGGCGCAGCTTGCTTTCATCGCCATGAACATACTGTGGCAGATCTGCTGCAACCTCTGCGATCAGATCGAGGCTCTTGGCGCTGGCACTCAGCCGGAAGAGTTCAACAATGTTATGAAACAGAGCTGGCAGATCGAATGGAGCAGTATGTAAAATCAATCGGCCTGCCTCGATCTTAGAAACTTCCAGCACATCATTGATCAGGCCAAGCAGATGTTCACCACTGCGCGAGATGATCGCCAGATGCTCACGCTGGCGGCTGGTGAGCGCTGAATCGCGTTCAAGCACCTGCGTAAAACCAAGCACCGCATTCAGTGGCGTGCGTAGCTCGTGGCTCATATTGGCCAAGAATGTGCTTTTTGCCAGATTAGCAGCAATCGCCTCCTGGCGGGCCTTTTGTAGCTCGGTGATATCGTGGTACAGCGTGATCCCGGCCACATCCTGGCCATCGACAATCACCGATACGCCGAAGAACTCCACGTCCACGAGCTGGCCATCCTTGCGCGTGCGGCGTCCGATACCGTGGGCCGCTGCAATACCAGGGCCCTTGGGGGGCTGTGTAGCGCGTGTATAGCGATCCGCATCCTGGCGAATATCCGGACGATTGGCCACCAGATCATCGAGATGTCGCCCAATCGCCTCCTCTGGCGTATAGCCAAACAAGCGCTGTGCTGCGGGATTCCATGCAGTAACGTGTTCGCGTAAATCCTCCTGGATGATCGCCACCGGGCTGGCCTCGAGCAGCGCATCAGAGAACTGCTTCTGCCGCCTGATCTCGGCGAACAGGCGTGCATTCTCGATTGCAATTGCGGCCTGACGGGCCAACCCCACCACGAAATCAAGATCGGATTGCACAAACGGGCCGCTGACCGTCTTATCGCGCCAGACGGTCAGTACGCCGATGATTGTCTGGCCGACCAGCAGTGGGGCAAAGATCATCGCCTCGGTTGGATCATCCGGCTCAGTTCCAGGTACAGGAGCAACACGCGGATCGTTGACTGGATCATTCAGCATTTCGGCAATGCCACTCTGTGCGATATGGCCCGTCATGCCCTGCCCAAGCGAAACATCCCATGCCTGATAGATCGCTGCATACTTGCCTAATGTGACAACAGCAGGCAGGCGACCATCCGCTTCTAGCAGCCGCAGAGCCACATCGCGCCCATTCAGCAATTCGAGGGCGCGGGCGGCAATCCGTTCAAGCACAATCGGCAGATCCAGGCTGGCGGAGATTTCGCGGCCAACCTCGGCCAGCGCTGCTGTTTCCTGAGCGCGGCGCTGGGCCTCACGATACAGCCGTGCATTCTCGATTGCCACGCCGACATTCGCGGCAATCGTGGCTAGCAGGCGCGTGTCGTCGTTGCTAAAGCGCCCTTCAGCTTCGGTGTTCTGCACACTAATGACACCGATTGCCTGCTGGCCGGCCATGATTGGCACACCCAGATATGATTTGACGCGTGTGCCAACCTGCTGGAAGCCAGTGCGCGCCTCAAACTCTTCGATCTGATGATTCAGCACCAATGGCTGGCTGGTCGTAATAATCTGTGAAGTCAGGCCAATTCCATATGGCATAGTCTGATCATATGTGCAGGTGCCATGCTCATAATAGTAGGGAAACCGAATCAGGCCCAACTCGCTATCGTGCAGCGCAACATAGGCAATATCGGCGGCGAAGGTCTGGCGGATCTGCTCACCAGTTAACTCAATCAGCGCTTCCAGCTTCAGCTCAGAAGCCAGCGCCTGGCCGATCCGATTAACCGTCTCCAGGTCGGCAGCGCGCTGCTCGGTTTCAGCCAGTAGGCGCTTGGTCTGATCGAACAGGCGTGCATTCTCGATTGCCATACTCATGCTCGCCGCCAATGTGCTCAACAGGCGCATATCCGAATCCGAGAAGGCATGCTCACGATCCAGATTCTGGAGCGAGATGTACCCGATAGCCTGTTCGCCAGCGACCAACGGTACAAACAGCACCGATTTTGGCACCTCGCCTGCGAATGCCAGTGGATTGTTATATTCTTGCGCCCATCTCGACCAATCGTGGTTTATGTGTAAGAGCTGGCCTGTTTCAATAATATGCTTGCGGATGCCAAACAGTGGTGTCGGCTCAGAGGCGTAGCGCTCGCCACGCTCAAGCCAGTATGGATAGGAGAGCAGGCCAGTGGTTCGATCATAGATGCCCATATCAACGACCTGGGCATGAAAGGTATCATAAATTTTATCGCCAACGAGATTGCAGATCGTCTGGAAATCCAGCTGCGTGGCAAAGGATTGCTGCAGGCTATTGATCAGGGTCAATTCAATATTGCGCTGCTC
>Ga0163144_10016499_pt1 | contig 15126 bp, 16 predicted proteins | sample OliLak19BULKMAT1_FD_123175 | JGI IMG/M metagenome (GOLD analysis project Ga0163144, IMG submission 123175) | Freshwater microbial mat bacterial communities from Lake Vanda, McMurdo Dry Valleys, Antarctica - Oligotrophic Lake LV.19.BULKMAT1 | ecosystem: Environmental > Aquatic > Freshwater >... | reverse complement strand
GGACGCCAACTGCCTGCTTTCCGTCTGGGACCACTGCTTGCGCAGCCGCCACTACGTCAACGTTGTGATCGCCGGGAAGTATCAGGCGCCTCAATGGCTCACGATGGACGAAGCCGTCAAACATTGCACGGCGGGCATCGGCACCTGGGAATGGGCGGGCAGCGACGCCGGGGGTGAACCCGATGTGGTCATGGCCTGCTGCGGAGATGTTCCGACGCTGGAAACACTGGCCGCCGTATCGATCCTCCGGGAACATCTCCCCGAACTGAAGATTCGCGTGATCAACGTGGTGGACCTCATGAAGCTGCAACCGCAGAGCGAGCATCCTCACGGCCTGAGCGACGACGCCTTCGACGCCCTCTTCACCAAGGACAAGCCGATCATCTTCGCCTTCCACGCCTACCCGTCGTTGATCCACAAACTCACCTATCGCCGCACCAATCACCGCAATATCCACGTCCGCGGCTACAAGGAGGAAGGCACCATCACCACTTCCTTTGACATGACGGTATTGAACGACCTGGATCGTTTTCACCTCGTCATAGACACGATTGATCGCACGCCCTACACGGGTGACGCAGGCCTCGCACTAAAAGTGAAGCTTCAGGCCAAGCTGGTCGAGCACAAACTCTACATCGACAAGAACGGACAGGACATGCCCGAGATTCGGAACTGGAAGTGGGGTGTAGCGCACGGCGTGTAACACCTTGAACCCAAAATATACCAGTCACTCCAATTGTGCATCACTCACGAAGTCGCTGGCTTTTATATTCACGGAGGAAGTATCTAGATACAGCGCTGTCATCGACAAGGCCATGGTAGGGTTTCACCCCATTTCGGAAAGTAATCAAATGGACCATTATGTGACTGGTTGAATAAGAAATTCAACGCCAGAATAAAATTAAACAGAAAGAAATTAATCATATGATCAGATGGGCAGTTATCCTTTTAGTAGTGGCACTCATAGCCGGAGTTCTCGGCGCTACAGGCGTGATGAGCATGGCGTTGAACATCGCCTACGTTATCGCAGTCATTGCGATTATCCTCTTTATTCTTGGCTTCGTAATGAAGAAAGCTTAGAGAGGTATCCCCTCCCCCGCCAGTGCTACACCGTGGCGGTCGATACTTCGGTATCGGCCGCTTTTCCCTTTTAATTGCCTTCCTCCGCTCACACGCCCTTACATTCCTCCGGGCACTCGCATTGGCCTCAAGCCAACACAACTTCGCGCATCCTGCTGAACTTTACCGGCGACCGTGTCACGCAGATCGTGCTCGGAATGTTCACCGTCATGTTCACTTATTGCCTTATCGTCCTGCGCACCATACGCGGCGGAGACGAGGGCGGGTTTGTTCCGAGCATTGCGATAACTCTAGGCGTGGTGCTTGCAATCGGCGGCATCGTCAAGCTAATCTTTTTCATTCACCACATCGCCGCGCCGATCCAGGCCTCGAGCATGATTGTTTCGGTGGCCGCCGAGACGATCAAGACCGTTGACCAATGGGCCACATTTTAGGCCGTTTTTCCGATGAAGAAAGGGAGGAAATGAAAAAAGTTCACGCCATTGCCGCAGATGGGGTAAACTGGGCTCTTTCCTCCGGCTTGGACGCGGCCATGACCGGGTTCAACCGGAGGAGCGCATACACCGACTTTGAAATGCAATTACGACGGAGTTTGCGTCCTGAAAATGCAGGACCGAGGAGAAAGCATCGACGACAAGGTGAGCAGCATCACCAAGGAATTGGAACCGAACGGTGCCACGCTGGAGCAAATTGAGCGGATCGCCCGCAAGAAGTTTGCTCACGAGAACTACATGAAGCAGAAGCACAGCTACTACGTGCAATTCCATTTCGAATCCGAGCCGGAGTTCATCAATAGCATCAGGTCGAAATTCAAGCTAGACGACCAAATCATGCTGCAGCACTACCGCCGCCTCTGATTTTCACATCCCTTTCAACCACTGCGCTCCACTGTATTTCGTCGCCCCTCTCCGACCCCGGATCTTCGGCGGGAAGAGAGCGTTTGTTTCGCTAAGAAAATGGTTCCGCTCCTGGTCGGAAACACGCTAAAGCCAATGGTGGTCTCTTTGAAAGATGCGGCAGTGAATAAATCATTGCTGTCTACGGATCAGTTCGGCAACCTTTGTAGGATTCGGAATGTCGTTAATGACAATTTCCATGTCATCCTGACCTGAACTCGAAATCGCAAGATCGCCGAAACGGAGAAGCCGTTCGCGGATTGATTGATCAATCGCGATGTTGCGGATATCCACGTAGCGAACCTCACTCGTACTGCGCTTGAAAATGCCTTTGCGAAAGAGAATGCGCTCGGTCGTGAGGGTGAGTTTTGTGGTCCGGCTGATGACAAACCATTTCAGGAGAAAAAAGAGCGCGATGAGTATAGCAATTCCCCCGGCCACGATTGCGCCCAGCCCAAGCCCCAGACTAAATCCCGTCATTACCCCGAAACCAATTCCCGCGATCCCCCCGAACAGCAGAATCCAGCAAACCAAAGAGGTGAAAAAATGGCGGCGGAAGACCGCAGGATGAATTTCTTCGAGAGTCGATTCATCATCCGCGCTTTTAAAAACGGCCTCTTCCTGGTCAGCCTCTGGATCAGCTGCGACTTGTTTCGCTACGGGAATTTCGGGGCGAAAAGATCCATCACACTTCGGACAATCCACCTTTTCCCCAATGACCGAGTCGTCAATCTGGATGTTTGAGTTACAATGGGGGCACTGGTAGGTGAGGGCTTCGGCAGGCATGTCCGTGGTCAGATTATCGCGAAAACGAACGAGGTTGGTTGGTAGCCATTTACTCCGCTCCGGGCGCTGGACTAGATGCGGGCTGCGGCTGCTGCTCCGGTTTTACGCCAGGAACAGCGTCCCGGACGGCTTCTTTAATTTCGGCAGCGGCCTCGCTGGCGCGAGCCTCTAATTCGTTAGCGGCTGCGATGGCCGATTCTTCGACCGCATTGGCAACTGCCCTGTCCTGATCGGTTGCGCCGAGGGTGAGCTTCTCGGTTTCCTTGATTGATTCTCTGGCCTGCTCGATCGCCACATCCGCAGCATCTTCCACCTGCGAGACCGCTTCTGTCGCTTCCGGATCGACGGTCTGCTCAGAGCAGGCTGTAAAAAGTGCTCCGATTACAGAAAAACAGGCTAGCGGGATCAATTGGAGTTGGATCGAGTGCGATTTTACAGGTTTCGGCGGGCAAATCAGGTTTCCTTTGGTGGTGTTCCGCTTGCTCTTGATTTCGAGTTGGTTCATGCGCTTAGATTAGCCAATGCCCTGGCACATTGCTATGGGGTGTTCACCTACTTACACCGGGCGAATAACAGGTGGGGATTCATCGCCGGTGCGCTGATCTTCACCCCCTACCTGCGCCAGCGCTGGGGACATGCGGTCCACCATCCGAGTTCCGGCGATTTCAAAAGTCTCCGGTAGGGTAACACCCCATGGCGAAGCCGCCTCCGCTGGCGCACCCTTGGATGGTAGCCCATTCCAACCACGGGCAACCTGGGCATCCGCTTTCACAAATATCCTCTTGGCGCGGCGCCAACAGAAAAAGGAAACGCAAACAACCAAAACAGTTATGTTAAACAAAGCCAAAACACTAAAGGGATACAAACTGGACAGCCTCGATGGTGAATTCGGTGAGGTCCGAGAATTCTATTTCGATGACCTGCATTGGACCATCCGCTATCTGGTCGCAGACACTGGGAGCTGGCTTTTCGGCCGACGTGTTCTGATCTCTCCCTATGTGTTGGTTGCAGCCATCCAAGAGGAGCACCACATCGCGATTGATCTGACCAAAAAGCAAATCGAAGACAGTCCCTCACTGAACAGCGACAAGCCCGTGTCGCGCCAGTTCGAGATGGATTATGCGGGGTATTATGGATGGCCATCGTATTGGGGCGGACCAGCCACCTGGGGAGCATTTCCCACCCCGGTGCGTGGCCAAGGCCCTTGGGCTGTTCCGGTCGTGGATGAAGAGGACACCAGTGATTCCCATTTGCGCAGCACTCACGAAGTCGCCGGCTATCGCATTCACGCGACTGACGGCGAGATTGGCCATGTCGAAGATTTTATCATCGATGATGAGACCTGGGCGATCCGTTACCTGGTCGTTGATACCAGAAATTGGTGGCCTGGGAAAAAGGTTCTGGTTTCACCGCAGTGGATCGAGCGCGTGAGCTGGAGCGAATCGAAAGTCTTCGTCAATCTTTCCCGTGACGCCATCAAACAATCTCCCGAATACACGGAGGAATCCCTCATCACCCGCGACTACGAAACAGCGTTGCACAGACACTACCAAATCGACGGTTATTGGCACGATGGCGATACGGATTCGCTGCGGAATAGCCCTTGAGGTCTCCGATCCACACATAAGATCGGCACGCCAATTCCAACCCCGCACGTTCCATGAAAACTATCCCGCTAATTCTCATCGCCGCGTTTCTCATGATTCCCAAATCCCCCGCCCTATCCGCCGCTCCTGACGACAGCGAGATTGAGAAGGGGGTTGCCACCGCATTCCTCGATTTTGAGCCCACTTCCAGCCTGGATGTGGAGGTCGAGGTCAAAGACGGTATCCTGACCTTACGCGGCCAGGTGGACAGCTTGGTCGTCAAAAATCTTGCCGACGAAGCTGCTGGCACCATCCGGGGAGTTCGAGGGATCGTGAACCATCTTGAAGTCAAAGAGGTGAATCGGGGGGATGACGTTATCGAGGGTGACCTCTCAAGGTTGTTTTCCCTGCATCATCCCGAGCAGAAGGAAGTCTTCCAGTATAGGGTCAACGACGGGGTGGTCACGCTGATCGGAACGGTGAGGTCCTTCTCGTTGAAGCGCCTCGCCGAAAAGACCACAGCTATCGTAATAGGAGTGCGTAGTGTGGTGAACGACCTGAGGGTAGAGCCTTTGAATCAACCTGATGATGATGAGATCAGGCAGCAAATTGACCTGCTCCTCAAAATCAATCCATCAGTGAAGGATCAGTTCGTAAAAATTTCGATCCACGATGGAGTCGCAAATGTCAATGGAGCGGTCGATTCCTATGCGGAGAAGAACCGGCTTATCTCCGCCGTTGAGGTCAGCGGGGCCCACACAATCAATATCGATGACCTTATTGTCTCGCCTGAACTTAGACCAAGAATGGAAAGAGCTCATGATCCGTTTTTCCTGACGGACGACGAACTGAAGCAGTCCCTTTCCGACACCTACAAGCAGGATTCACGCCTTGACGGATCTGGGATCTCGATAGACATCATTGACGGAAACATCACCTTGAGCGGAACGGTGCATAGCATTGGAGCGAAATCATCGGCTGAAAGGACCGCAACTACTCTGCCGGGGGCGAGCTATATGTATAGCTCCCTTCGGGTCGACGGACCCGAGTGGGCGTCCGACACTGTGATCGAGGCAGTCCTCACTCTTTTTTACGAGTTGGATTCAGAGCTCCAGTCCACCGAGATCAATGCCGCAGTGAAGGATGGCGTCGTGACCCTGACCGGAATGACGGACAGTCTACCAGCGGCGGAGGGCGGTTGAAACGGCTGCCGACACCGTCGGCGTGGAGCAGGCCGTCAATAAGCTGCGAGTCGACTGGAACTCCCGGAAACCTGCCGGAAAGCCCGAAGGCGAGTGATCGGCTCCTTTCGATCAGATAACACGTTCACCACGATTAAATCATTATGAAATTGCTCACCAGTGACTTTCGCGATTCACTTTTAAATGCCCACGAATCTCCGTTCCTCTCGCTTTATCAGCCCACCCACCGGCATCATCCCGGCAATCAGGGCGACCCGCTTCGCTTTCGCCATTTGGTCAAGGAACTCGACCTGTCCTTGCAGAAAAAATATTCGACTGAGGAGATTCGTGCGTTGCTGGAGCCTTTCGAGGCGCTTTCCCGCGATCATGATTTCTGGAATCACACCACCGAAGGATTGGTAATATTCGGAGCGCCGGGTTTCTTCCAAGTTTTTGGATTGCAACGCACGACGCCCGAACTCGCCGTTGTCGCTGACAGTTTTCACACCAAACCGCTGTTGAGCTTTTTGCAATCGGCGGATCGCTTTCAAGTGCTGGCGCTCAATCTTCACGAGATCAAACTGTTCGAGGGCAATCGCGATGCGCTGGATGAACTTGATCTCGCGCCCGGCGTTCCGCGCACCCTCACGGGAGCGTTGGGCGAGGAGTTGACCGACCCGCATCAAACCGTGGCTTCCTACGGAGGAATCGGCGGCGGGACCGTGGCGATGCGGCACGGGCACGGCGATAGGAAAGATGAAACGGACATCGATACGGAGCGGTTCTTTCGTATCGTGGATCGCGCGATTCTCGGATCGCATTCGCAATCCTCGGGACTGCCCTTGATTCTCGCGGCGCTGCCCGAACATCAAGGTCACTTCCGCAAGCATAGCCAGAACCCTTTCCTGTTGGAGGAAGGAATCACAGTTCATCCCGACGCGCAGACAATGACCGAGTTTCGCGAACGCGCGTGGCACATTTTCCAACCCCGGTATCAAGCGGGGCTGGCGGAGCTGGCCGACGAATATGCGGTGGCCAAATCCAAAGGACTCGGCCTGGACGACGTGAAGCAGCTGGCGGAGGCTGCGGCGGCCGGACGGATCGCCACCCTGCTGATCGAGGCGAATCGCCGGATTCCTGGACGAATCGACGGCGCGACCGGACAAGTGGATGTTAAAACTTTGAGCGATCCCGAGGTGGATGACCTGCTTGACGATCTCGGCGAGTTGGTCCTCAAAACCGGTGGTCGCGTGGTGGTGGTCCCGGCCGACGGGATGCCGACGACGACGGGAGCAGCGGCGACTTTCCGGTTTTAACAAGGACAAACAAAACAATGAAAATCCAGATCAACACAGACAACAACATTGAAGGCGGCGATGAATTGACTCAACAAACGCAGGCCGTGGTGGAGAGCGCGTTGGAGCGCTTCGCCGAACACATTACCCGCGTGGAAGTCCATCTCAGCGACGAGAACAGCAGCCACAAAGGCGGCACCGACAAACGTTGCGTCATGGAAGCGCGTTTGGAAGGAATGCAGCCCGTCGCCGTCACCGACCAGGCGGATCACATCGAGCAGGCCGTCAACGGCGCGGCGGACAAACTGGAAAGATTGCTCGATCACGAACTGGGACGGTTGAGTGATAAATAAGGACGAATCCGTCCGAACATCATTGTTATCGCCGGCCGCCCGCAGCTCGCTTCTGGCGCTGGTGGTTTCGCCAGACCACTTCAAACCGATGCGAACAGGGTTGCACAATGAAAAGCAATCACAATGGTGGCGAACCATCAAACAGGCCGGAGCCCGTTGGGCGGAAGAAGATGGCGACCAGCGCGCCGCCGCTTTCGCCTACTACCTGTTGCTGTCACTCCTGCCGCTGGTCTTCATATTGGTGAGTGCAGGGTCACTCTTCGTTGAGCGCGAGGTAGCGGCGAACGAGGTCGTTCAATGGATCGAACAATATGTCCCTCTCACCGGCGAACAGGAACGCGGTGTAATGTCGGGTATCCTCGGCGTGCTGGAAAAGCGCGGGGAGATCAACTTGGCAGCGTTTCCACTGTTGCTCTGGGGCTCGCTGAAATTCCTGCGCACCCTGATGCGGACCACGAATCGCATCTGGCATTCGCCATCCTACAGTTGGTGGCGATTGCCTTTGAAAAGCCTCGGCCTGCTCGGTATTACGTTGAGCGCTGCCTTTCTAGGCATCCTGCTGCCGGGCATCGCACGTCTGGCCCGACGCTGGCTCGCCACGTATCTCGAATTTCCCGACTGGACGCTTGCCTTGATGTTCAGTTTCCTGCCCTGGCTCGTTTTGTTCTGCGGGGTCCTGATGATTTACCGGCTGGCCCCCAATCGACCAACCAAGTTCTCCGAGGTGTGGATTGGAGCGCTCGCCGCGACGGTCTTGATTTGGATCGGCGAATGGCTGTTTCTGGTTTACGTGATCCATTTCGCGCATTTCAACGTGCTCTACGGCACACTGGGCGGCGTCATGGCGTTTCTGTTGTGGATATATTTCTCAAGCTGCGTCGGCATGTTCGGAGTTTGCTTTTGTGCAGCGCGAGCGGAAGTCCTGGCGAAAGGTGACGTCAACCCGGCCCGATCCCTCGCCCCCAGCCCCGGAGGTGAATCATGAATAACCTCAAACGGCATTGGAGCAATCTGCGGTCGAGCCTCTGGCTCCTGCGTTTCCTAGGACTACGAGCGACCCACTGCCGCTCTCAAGTTTTGCGTGCTGCGTTGTCAGGCTTCCTCTGGTGGAGCGTGCTGGCGATGCCGGCCATGGCGCAGGGAGACGCGGCCGGGCCGCAGAATCAATCCGCTCCCCAGGAAGAGGAGCTTTCTCTCGCGCCGGCAAAGGTGGCCGTGCAGCCACTCGCCCTCGACGAGGAGATCCGCGCGCGCCTCCAGAGCGTCATGGAGGCCACCGGTTGGTTCAATGCTCCGGAAGTAGAGGTCGTGGACGGGGTTGTTTTTCTTAATGGCCGAGCCGACACCGATGAGATCAAGAAGTGGGCGGGCAACTTGGCCCGCAACACTCAGGACGTGGTCGCCGTAGCCAACCGGATCGAAGTGTCCGAGCCGTCCGCGTGGGACTTCCGCGCGGCGCGGAGCGGGTTGTCGGGACTGTCGCGCGACGTCATCCGCTCCCTCCCGTTCCTCGTCGTCGCTCTGTTGATCCTGGCCCTGTCGGCGGGGGCCGGCTGGTTGACGGCACGCAGGGCTCGGAAACTTCTGGCCGGGCGTGTCCGGGCGAAACTGCTGCGCGGCGTCCTTGCGTGGGGGTTGGGCGTGATCGTGTTTCTTGTGGGAACCTATGTCGTCTTGCGGGTTTCCGGTTTGACCCAACTCGCTTTGACCATCATTGGAGGAACCGGTCTGGTCGGTCTGGCGGTCGGCATCGCTTTCCGGGACATCACGGAGAACTTCCTGGCCAGCATCTTTCTGAGCATCCAGCGCCCGTTTGAAGTGGGCGACCTGGTCGAAGTCGTCGGAGTCAACGGCTATGTGCAACAGTTGAATATCCGCACCACAGTTCTACTGACCACCGACGGCAATCTCGTGCAAGTGCCCAACGCCGCCGTTTACAAGAGTACCCTCCGAAACTTCACGGCCACCCCCAACCGCCGCGAGAACTTCGTCGTCGGCATCGGTTACGACGACCCGATTGATGAAGCCCAGGAGGTCGCCCTGAAGGTGCTGGTGGATCATCCGGCGGTCTTGAAGGAACCCGAGCCCTGGGTGTTGGTAGACGAGCTGGGCAAAGCGACCGTTAATTTAAGAATCTACTTTTGGATCAATGGCCATGAACACAGTTGGCTCAAGGTGCGGTCTTCCGTAATCCGCCTCGTGAAACGCGCCTTTCAGCAACACGGCATCAGCATGCCGGACGAAGCACGGGAAGTCGTTTTTCCGCGCGGCATCCCCGTCACGATGCTCGACGGGAAGCAGGAGGTGGCGCAGGAAGCTGGATCGCTCAAATCCTCAGGCGAGTCACCGCTTCTGGAAGAACTGGATGCTGTGTCCACCAAGGCCGAAGCTGGGTTGTCCAACGATGCTGGCATTCTTGAGGAACAGGCCCGTCAGGCCAAGCCGGTGGACGAGGAAGAGAATCTTCTGGGGGCCGCGACCAGCGCTCGCCCCACCAAGGCCGTTTTGACAGCCGACAATAAGAACTGAAGCGATCAATCATGAAGACGAAAATCAATCCCGCGGACTTCCAGGTGTCGCCTGACGCGGGGTTCAAACTCGGCGACCGCGCGACAAAGGTGGAGCCTTTCTTCAAGTCGAAGAAACACTATCACAAACGGCTCGATGAGGGCATTGAGGAGCTAAGCGATCTGCAACGCCTGCACTACGCCTCCAATCGGCATGCGATCCTTCTCATCTTTCAGGCGATGGACGCGGCCGGCAAGGACGGGGCCATCCGACACGTGATGTCCGGCGTGAATCCGCAGGGCTGTCAGGTTTTCAGTTTTCAACAGCCGAGCGCCGAGGAACTGGAGCACGACTTTCTCTGGCGCACAACCTGCCGCCTGCCGGAACGCGGACGGATCGGCATTTTCAACCGGTCCTATTACGAGGAGGTGCTCATTGTTCGTGTGCACCCGGAAATACTGCGCGGCCAGGGGCTGCCGGAAGGGTCAATCGCGAAGCGGGCCATTTGGGAAGAGCGGTATCGCTCCATCGCAGATCATGAGGCCCATCTCCACCGCAATGGCACCCGAATCATCAAGTTCTTTCTCCACCTCTCGAAGGACGAACAAGCGGAGCGTTTTAAGGACCGCATCGATGAACCGGACAAAAACTGGAAGTTCAGCCTCGCGGATGTGAGCGAGCGGAAGCGCTGGGATGATTACATGAAAGCGTATGAAGCGTGCTTGAACGCGACGAGCACTAAGGATGCCCCCTGGTATGTCGTCCCCGCCGACAGCAAGAAGAATGCGCGGCTCATCATTTCCCAGATCATTGTTGATACGATGAAGGGACTTGGGATGAGTTATCCGACCGTCGATGAGGCACGCGTGAAAGAGTTGAAGGACATCCGCAAAGAACTTTGAGACCGAACTGGAACCTGCTCCCGATAAGGAACCGCGATGAACATTCCCGAGTGGCTGCCAGACACCCAGCGTCCAAAGCGTCCTGAGGGCGGCTCGACGGAGCCCATCATTGAGCGCCTCGCCGAACCCTTTGCGAAGTTCTTTCGAATCGAGGCGGCCGGAGGCATCGTGCTCCTTTCCTGCGCACTCATTGCGCTGGGAATCGCCAATTCTCCGTGGGCGGCGGCGTTTGCCAGCCTCTGTCAAACAATGGTCGGGGTGACTGTCGGCGGCTTCGCCTTTGAGCTTTCGCTGCAGCACTGGATCAACGACGGTGCGATGACCATTTTCTTTTTCGTGGTCGGCCTCGAGATCAAACGGGAACTGATGCACGGGGAATTGCGCGAGGCCCGCAATGCCGTGTTGCCGGTAGTGGCTGCGCTCGGCGGCATGCTGGTGCCGGCGGCGCTCTTTCTGCTGCTCCAGCACGGTGAAGCGGGGGCAAACGGATGGGCGATTCCCATGGCCACGGATATCGCTTTCGTTGCTGGATTTTTAGCACTGCTTGGAAAACGGATTCCGTTCGCCCTGAAGATTCTCGTCTTAACCTTGGCGATCATTGATGACATCGGCGCGGTGTTGGTCATCGCGGTGGCGTTCACGGACCAAATTTCACTTGCGATGCTCGCTTGGGCGGGGGCAGGTTTTGGCACCACCCTCTTGTGCCGCTGGTTGGGCGTCCGAGCCGTGCCAGTTTATGTCATTATCGGCATTGGCATCTGGCTCGCGGTTCTGATGGCGGGGATTCATGCCACCGTTGCCGGCGTTGCCCTGGGACTGCTCACTCCGGCGAACCCGTGGCTCGCGAAGAGCAGTCTGCTGAAGGTGGTTTCCGGGACGGTGCAACGGTTGCGGGAGGACCGGGCTGAAGGTAACGAAATGGAGCATCATGAAGAGGCGGTGCAACTGCTGGGTGCCACCGCGAAGAAAACGATCTCACCACTGGATCGCCTGGAAACCGCCCTGCATCCGTGGGTGGCCTTTCTCATCATGCCGCTGTTTGCATTGGCGAATGCCGGGGTGCGCGTGGACGTGGCCGCTTTGACAAATCCTGTTTCGATGGCGACTGCCGCGGGTCTTACACTGGGAAAACCAGTGGGGATTGTGGCATTCAGCGCCATTGCCGTGAAGCTGGGATGGGCGCGGCTCCCGGATGGGGTGAACTGGAAAGTGCTGACGGGAGCCGGGTGCCTGGCGGGCATCGGCTTCACCATGTCGCTGTTCATCGCCGGTCTGGCACTCGACGACGAACTTCTGACGTCGGGCAAGATCGGCGCGCTGCTCGGATCCGCCCTTAGCGCGACTGTCGGCTGCACGCTGCTGTGGTGGTTTTTGAGGAAAGAATCCCCGGACCGGAAATGATGCTCCGCGCGGTCCTTTCGGAGGGAGAAACCATGCGGAGCATTCTCCTCTGAAATCACATGTATCACTTGGTCATTGGTCAGAGCACCATCCGTTGAGACTTTTCGCTCCGCTTTAGGGCCATGCGGATACGAAAGCCACTTGAGAAGCAGATCAATCACAGCCAACGGGAAGAATCCCTGATTCCCGCTCTCCGGCGGAACTGCGCGATCAACCAACTCGGAGTTGATTCACGCGCTGAACCTGTCAACGTCCAACTGTTTGTGGTAGTAGTTATTGGCTTTCGATTCAGACACTAAAGAATCGTTTGGTTTCGGACATCACCTCGAATAAACGATCCACTTCGGCTTTCGTGTTGTAGCAGTAAAAACTCGCACGCGCAGTGGACTCGACACCGAGTTTTCGCATGAGCGGCTGGGTGCAATGATGGCCCCCGCGCAAGGCTACGCCCCACTGGTCGGCCACGGTCACGACATCGTGAGCATGCACGCCGTTAAGGAGGAAACTCACCACGCCGGCACGCCCCATTTTCGGACCAAAGAGCCGAACTCCTTTCAATTCTGAAAGCCGTTCGTAAGCGTAGCTTGCCAGTTCCTGGTCATGCTGCCAGATGTGCTCCAAGCCAATGCCATCGAGGTAATCCATTGCCGCGTGCATCGCAATCGGTCCGGAAATGTCGGGCGTGCCAGCCTCGAATTTGTGCGGGGCCTCCTTGTAGGAAGTTTGGTGAAAATCGACGCTCAGGATCATGTCACCGCCGCCCTGATACGGCGGCATCGCGTTCAGAAGCTCGCTCCGGCCGTAAAGCGCACCAATACCCGTCGGGCCGCAAAGCTTGTGACCGGAGAAGACCAGAAAATCGCAACCCATTTGTTGCACATCAAGAGGCATGTGTCCCACGCTCTGGGCGGCATCGACGAGCGTCGTCACTCCGAGTTGCCGGGCACGCGCGCACAACTCGGCCACCGGGTTCACCGTGCCCAGGGTATTGGAGACATGAACCATGGCGAACAACTTGACTTGTGAGGTGAGCACTTGGTCGAGTCGGTCGAGGTCGAGCAACCCCTCATCGCCAGTGACGGGCAGATACACCAGTTTTGCACCCGTGCGTTCAGCCAGTAATTGCCACGGCACGATGTTGCTGTGGTGCTCCATTTCGGTGAGCAAGATCTGGTCGCCGGGTTTGAGATTGCGGTTGCCCCAGGCGGCGGCGACGAGATTGATCCCTTCGGTGGTGCCGCGCGTGAATACGATTTCGTCAGCGCTCCGGGCATTGATGAAGCGGGCGACGCGGGTTCGGGCGGCTTCGAACGCGGCCGTGGCGCGATTACTCAATTCATGGATGCCCCGGTGCACGTTGGCGTTGTCGAACTCGTAGTAGTGAACGAGGGCGTCGATGACCGCGCGCGGCTTCTGACTGGTGGCGGCGTTGTCGAGATAAACGAGCGGGTGCCCGTTCACTTCCTGGTGCAGCGCGGGAAAGTCCTCTCTAATTTTTTGCCAATTGATTGTCATAAACTCAAGTTAAAGCATCCCAAGTTGGAGTTGGGCCGCCTCGGACATCATTGATTGGTTCCACGGCGGGTCAAAAACGACATCACAGGTGGCTTCGGTGATTTCATCGAGGGACAGTAGTTTGGTTTGCACATCCGAGGAAAGCACCGGCCCCATTCCGCAGCCGGCCGCCGTGAGCGTGATCTTCAGGTCTGCCCGATAAGAACCGGGCTCCACATTGGCGGTAAGTTGGCAGTCATAAACAAGACCAAGGTCCACAATATTGACCGGGATTTCCGGGTCGTAGCAGGTCTTGAGTTGCTTCCAAACGTCCTCCTCCAACTCCTCGCGCGTGCGGCGCTGCCCGGATGGGATCGCTGGTTTGGCGGCAAGTTCAATACCGAGCGCATCGGTGTCTCGAGCGCCCAGTCGGAACATGTTTCCGTTGACGATGATGGTGTAGCTGCCGCCAAGCGACTGGGTGATGTAGGCCTGCTCGCCTTTCTGTAGGGTGACTTTGGTGCCGGCAGGGACGATCGTTCCTTCAACGTCGCGGGTAAGAGTGATCGGTTCGTTCGAGTTCATCGTTACGCCTGATCCGATTCGGTTGAAATGGTTTCGCCTCTGCCTTCGACTGCGGCAGCCGCCGCATGCCACGGCAGGATGGCACATTTGATTCGCACCGGAAACCTGTGCACGCCTTCCAGCGCCGATAATTTTCCCAAATCACCGTCGCTATGACCCGTCGTCATCATGTCGCAAACCTTGTCGAACATCACCTTCACCTCTGCCTTGGTCTTGCCTTTGAGGCTTTCGGTGAGCAGCGAAGCCGAAGCGATGGAAATCGCGCACCCGGAGCCTTGGAAGGTCAGTTCCTCCACCACGTCGCCGTCCATCCGGGCGTAAATCGTACAGCTATCCCCGCAGATGGGATTTGTGCCCTGCGCGGTGCGGTTGGCGTCGGGCAAAACGCGGAAGTTCCTCGGACTTTTGTTGTGGTCGAGGAGGAGCTGTTGATAAAGCTCTGTGAGGTCGTCGGTCATTACGGGTTGACGGTGATTTGTTGGTTTTGTTCCAAGCGGTCCCACACCAGACCGTCCAACTCCTCCCGCACGGCGGCGCAGCGGACGCGGTCGATGATTTCCCCGGCGAAGGCGTGAATCAACATGCGCCGCGCCTTCTCCAGCGGAATGGCACGGGCGCGCAGGTAGAAAATGGAATCGTCACTCAACTGCCCGATGGTCGCGCCGTGCGTACACTTCACGTCGTCGGCGTAGATTTCGAGCTGCGGTTTGGTGTCGGCGGTCGCGTCATCCGAAAGCAGCAGATTTTTGTTCGTCTGCCTGGCATTGGTTTTTTGTGCGCCGGGCCGGACGAGAATCCGGCCGTGAAAGACGCCTTTTGATTTGTCAGCGAGGACGCCGTTAAAATACTCATGGCTCGCACCATTCGGATGAGTGTGATCGACCACCATGTAGTGGTCGGCGAGTTGCTCCCCACGTGTGAGGTAGAGTCCATTGAGGATGCACTCCAAGCCCTCGCCGGCGAGTGTGGCATGGATGTTGGTGCGTGAGAGTTTCGCACCGAGCGCAATCGAGTGGGTGACCACGTTGCTCGCGCGCCCAAAGCGCGCCGCGACGGTCG
>Ga0163144_10016495_pt1 | contig 15131 bp, 19 predicted proteins | sample OliLak19BULKMAT1_FD_123175 | JGI IMG/M metagenome (GOLD analysis project Ga0163144, IMG submission 123175) | Freshwater microbial mat bacterial communities from Lake Vanda, McMurdo Dry Valleys, Antarctica - Oligotrophic Lake LV.19.BULKMAT1 | ecosystem: Environmental > Aquatic > Freshwater >... | reverse complement strand
TTAAGTACATCCCCCTGCATACAAACCCCTGTCTGGTGCCACTACGGACACCGCTAGGGAGGAGGATTTACTCTGCCTCTAATACCAATTAACCGTGAGTCTCATTCGGGAAGGTAGACAACCAATTGGCCGGATTGCCGCTCCATCATATCTGCGGCCGATTGAACGGCCTCTCTATTGCTTCCCGAGAGGCGTAGAATTTTCGCGGCGTTGCGGATCGGGGCCAATGGATTGCGAAGTTCGTGGGCTAGCATCGCCAGGAACTCATTCTTGCGGCGGTTCATTTCGGACAACTCGGCGGCGATCCGCCGTAACTCGTTCGCAGTCTCTCGTTGCTCGGTGATGTCGGTGTTCGTGCCGAAGATTCGCGCAACAGCTCCGGATTCGTCACGGATGACCTTCATTCGCGAGAGGAACCACCGGAATTGGCCGTCCTTGCCGCGCAGCGGAAACGTGTCTTCCCAATCTAGGCCCGCCCGCACGTGGTGAGTGAATTTCTGAATGACGCGCGCGGCGTGATCGGGATGGTGGACTGCACGCCAGCCGTGCCCCCGCATTTCTTCGAGCGTGGTGCCCGTGTAATCAAACCAGTTCTGATTGAACCAACGGACTTCTCCATCGGTATCGGCGTCAGCGATCCACGCCAGTTGCGGGATGTTATCGACCAAATCGCGAAACCGCGCATTGCTTTCGCGCAGCGCTTGCTCGGTCTGACGTAAGCGCGTCGTGTCGTAGTAGTAACATACGACACCATAGCTCCCATTGGGCAGCGTAATGCGCTCCAACTGCCACTCGTAGGACTCTACACCATCCAGATCGTTTCGCGTGCTGACCAAACCGGGCGACTGGTACGGCATTCCTGTATCGAGCGTGTGGCGAAAGATGGCGATAATTTCCGATGCCAGCGGTTCGGGCCAGAGAATGCGCATAACCTCATCGAGACGGCGACCGACCACCGGCACCACATTCTGGAAAGCGCGGGCTTGAGAGTCGGCGTTGACGTGCGAGATGCGAAAGTCCGCGTCGACGAGGTAGAAGCCCGACGGCGATCGATCGATCAGGACTCTCAGTAGTTCTGCGCTGCGGCGGAACTCCTCTTCGGCCCGCTTGCGGTCGGTGATGCCGATGCACATCCCCGCCATGTAGAGCGGCCGGCCTGCACCGTCGAGAAACGTCCTTCCTTTGTCGCCGAGCCAGTGGACGCTGCCGTCGGGCCAGATCACGCGAAACTCCATGTCGAAGTTCGCCCCGTCACGTGCGCAACGTTCGCAGCGTTCTATGACCCCAGCGCGGTCTTCGGGGTGAACGGTGGCGATGAAGTTTTCAAGCGAGCGGATAGTTTTGCCGGGCGACAGTCCGAACAGTTGGTCGAGATTTTCGTCCCATTCTAAGGCGTTGGTCTGGATGTTCCAGCGGAACGTTCCGGCTTTGGAGCCGTCCAGCGCCGCCCGCAACCGCTCCCGGCTATCCAGTAAGGCTTCTTCGGCCCGCTCGCGCTCGTCCAGGTGATCGCGGATCTGGTACTGGCGTCGCCGGCCTCGCAGCGCGGACCGCACCGCACTCACCAATGCCGTCACCCGTATCGGCCGCTCCAGGACCGTGACATTCCCCAGAACTTCCATTGCCTTCGCCAAGGCCGCCGAGTCCGCCCCGGGTCGCGCGAGTACTTGTACCGGCAAATCGGACCATGGCGGCTGCCGCGCCAGCCATTCAACCAGGCACACGTTTAGGTCCCCATCGAGCGCCTCCTCCGGCAACAGCACGGCACCGGCCCCCAGTGTCAACTGCTCGCAGAGGTGATCCAAACGGGTGAAGTAGACGCACGCCACGCCGGCCCTCTCCAGGATGGCGCGCGTCAACTCAGCATCCTTACCCGTCGGGGCTTGGACGAGCACTCGATAGTCGAAGCTTTCCCGTTTGATATCCGTCACGAAGTTTTTCCTTCGCGCAAAGGATCGGCGGAACCCTCGAAAATCGGAACACCGGTGAGCACACCGCGGAAGTCCCGCAACGGTTCCCCAACCTTGATGCCCTCACTCGTCAGCCGAAACTCCCGTATGCTCCGCTCGTGCGCGCCGCCCCGCTTCTTGACGATCGATATAGCCTGGCGCACTTCCCCCTTCGATTCGAAGTACCGCATCAGGATCACGGCGTCTGCAAGGGAGCTGGCGTCTACGGGCGTTATCATTTGGCCGCCGATTAGACCCTGAACGGGTGCGTTGGGATGGGAAGCGAATTTCATCAGCTCGACCTTTCGGCCTCGTCGGGTTGTTGCAGCAGGGATTTCTCACCAGCAGAGCACGCATGGACAAGTGCTCTGCGATATTATGGTGCCGAATTCAATATTCAAGCGGCACTAGAACGACCTAACTCACAACCCAGTTGGCGTTGTACTCTAGCTCGCGCGAATTCTCACAAGTGAGATTGAGCAATCAGGAACTTCACGTGCTCGCCGCGCCTAATAGGAACCGGCGCGGCGAGGGTAGCGACATAAATTCCTAGGATATGCCTTAATGTTCATGCCCCCACAAACTTTCTAGTCGCCTTGCGACATGTCGATAGGAGCTCTCCGAATTACACTGTGTTTGGATGCTGCGGCTTCTTTTATCCTGGCACTGACAGTCTTCTCTCCCCTGTCAAGCTCCCGGCCTCTATGATCTTTAGCGTCGGACTTAACTCCGATTCCTAACCACTGCTTCAGTTTTGTGAACATGGTCATCCTCTCTTTCTTATCCTACTAAGAATTCCGCGTGGCAATCCGCTCTGATCCTTTTCCAGTAGCGAGCTTACTGAATCCTTCTTCCAGATTTTCCAATTCTTGATCTGATCTATGTTCGAGATCGATAAGAGAATTTCGAGCCTTCTGCTCCGCCCGAATTAACTCATCGAGCTTAAGATGAATCGCCTTCGAATCCCTGTTCTGCGTAGATTGAATTAGGAAAACCATTAGGAATGTTATTACCGTGGTCGCCGTGTTGACTACAAGCTGCCATGTATTTGAATAGTTGAAATAGGGACCACAGGCCAGCCATACTCCAATGAAAGCCACCGCCAGAATAAATGCCCACTGAGTTCCGGCCCAACACGCAACTTTCGATGCGATCAACCGGAAACCTGTTATGGCAGGCCTCGAATTATTGACTGGTGCATTGCAATGAGAATCTCGACAATTCATTTTCCTACCTCGCTCCCTCTTTTTAAGGACTAACGAAAACAGTGCCAACTCTTAGCTCGGCACTGGTTTTTTGCGCAAAGAGCTGTGGGAAGATGAAGAATATACGCATCTAATTCCTCTCTTTCAAAACATATTTTCAACCACCACGCCTTTACACGTTGCTCACGGTATTGGAACTGACCTTCGATTGACAAATCGTGCTAATTATTAAATCAGTTACGCTAACTGGATACTATACTACGGTATTTCATATGCTCCGGTGACGGGGTCCCGTCACCGGATACTCCCACGACTTACTTTGCGGCTTCCTCTTCTTCCTGTTCGACGCTATTCGCAGTCTTGTTGATGCTTTCCGAAGCTTCACTCAGTTTTTCATCAGCCGCTTTCTCTTCGCCCAGCGTTTGTTGCAGAAGTTTCGCAACATCATCCATTCCGAGCTGCTCCGCCCAGGCCTTTAATGCGCCATAGGTGGCGATTTCGTAATGTTCGACCTTCTGCGCCGCACAAATGATTAGTGCATCGCGCACCGAATCGTTATCAGTATCAGCTTCGATAGCATCCTTGCCTTCTTCGACTAGTCCTTCCATAGCCTCACACTTCTTGCCCTTAGCAGGCTCGCCTAGGATCTTAAAGACTTGCTCAAGCCTTTTAATTTGGCGTTGCGTCTCTTCCAAGTGATTTTGAAGACCTGACTTTAGCTCTTCGTCTGCGGCGGCCTTAATCATTTTTGGCAGCGCTTTGGTTAATTGATTTTCCGCGTTGTAGATGTCCTTAATCTCTTCCACAAACGCGTCCTTTAAATTGTTCAACTTCATCTAACACCCCTTTCCAATTTGATTGGGCGGCGTATGGAGAACGTGGAATTCATAATGCTCATTCCGATCGTTCGCACTTTTTTTCAAGTCTGCTTGATCAATTGAAATAGTTTAAAATCTCCTCGACGCGGGACGGCTTAATGCCGATTGTTTGTCATCTTTGACCCTTGAATATGACAAAATCTCGGCAAGAAACCAACATACCTCCAACGTAAATTCCGTGAAAAAACTGGTCCTTGGTTTGCATCAGAACGCAAGAAGATGCTCATTAAAAGGAGATGTAAGATGAAGACTTTGTTAGTACTGCTGATGATTGGAAGCTCGATGGCCTTTGCGGCAGAGCCCGCGCCTGTCGATAAAGCCGACGTGAAAACAGGAGTCCATCCCACAAAGGAAGACTTGGAAACCACCACCGCAATCCGGAAGGCAGTGGTTGCGGACAAGAGTCTGTCGGTCGCCGCACATAACGTCAAGATTTTCACCGAAAAGGGCAAGGTCACTCTACGCGGCCCCGTGAAATCTGACGCAGAGGTGGCTAGCGTGGTGGAAAAAGCCGTTGCTGTAGCTGGAAAGGAAAAAGTCGTTAGTGAACTTGAAGTTAAACCCTAGCGGATTTGCGGAATGTCCGCGTCCTGGAATAGCGAAGGATAAGGAAAGCAATCATGAGCGACAAGTCAGTCTTTGGTATCTACAGCTCGCGCGCAGCAGTTGAGAACGCCGTTGACCGTCTGAAAGTTTCGGGCTTTTCGAACAATGACATTTCTGTTTTAGTTCCGGATGACGTGAGCACCCGCGATCTTGCTCACGAGAAAAATACCAAAGCACCAGAAGGAGCGGCCACGGGCGCGGGTACGGGAGCTGTAATCGGTGGAGCTCTGGGATGGCTTGCGGGCATTGGCGCTCTTGCGATTCCGGGAGTAGGTCCCTTTGTCGCTGCCGGACCTATCATGGCGGCATTGGCGGGTGCTGGAGTTGGAGGAGCAGCTGGGGGACTGACCGGCGCACTGGTCGGGCTGGGGATGCCGGAGTACGAAGCTAAACGGTATGCCGGCCGAATTGAAAAAGGTGGCTTTCTAATGTCGGTACACGCGCGTGATACGGACAGTGCCAAGCGAGCTAAAAACATTTTGGAAGCAACAGGCGCCGAAGACATTTCCGCAGCTGCGGAAGCGAGTGCGGATGTAAAAGCTACGCGTAAATAATCAAGAGTAGGGAGCGCATGTCGCGCTGCCTACATTCATGGGTGATTTCCTTGCAACTCTTAGGAGAGTTCAATATGGCTGAAACGGTTGATAGCGATAAGGCGATACGCAGCGCAAAAGAAAAGACGGTAGAGCTCGCAAACGATGCCCTTGAAAAAACTTCTGAAGCGGTCGACAAGCTCTACGCTCAAACCAAAGATACTATCGCTGCCCATCCCTATAAAAGTGTTTTAATCGCCTTCGGCATCGGGGCTTTATTGGGTGTAATTCTGGCCCGTAAACAGTCGTAATCTTACCACTCATACACGGTGTTCCTTAAAATAAGATCCCCGCGACGAATCGCGGGGGTCTAGTACGTTTTACTCAGTAATTCAGCCTCTCGCACGCTTAATTAAAAAAATGATTAACAGCACAGAAATCGGCACACCAAGCAGCCAAGCGATTACGTACATTTTATTTCTCCTAAAAGAGGTTTTCATCACTTCACTTCATACGCTATGCAATATTTGGGCCATGCGATGCCATTTATTAGAAGTTAATATGATTCGTTGATCGCGCAAAATACAAATATTTACAGATTTATTTAAATTAATTACGGAAGAATAGCACGTCTACTGCGCTTCAATTATTGCCGCCCAAGGAATCAAGGAGCATCACCATGTACCACCACGTTAAAACCCTGATGTATAACGTCAACGTTGACTCTCCGGATCCCAGATTCGGCAATATGCTCTTAGAACAGTTCGGCGGAGCAAACGGCGAGTTAGCAGCGGCGATGCAATACTCAATTCAAGGTCTTAATTGCGATAATCCAGCAATTAAAGACATGCTGATGGATATTGGAACTGAAGAACTCAGCCATCTTGAGATCATAGGAGCACTTGCCCGTATGCATCTGAAACCTATGAAAGAGGATGCCGATGCGGCAGATCATGATCCGCTCATTGCAATAGCGGGCGGAGGTGGGGTTGCATTGTGTAATTCAATGGGCGATGCGTGGACTGCAGACTACCTTAAAATAACCGGGGAATTGGATGTGGATCTTCGTAGTAACATAGCTGCGGAAGCGAGAGCGAAGATCGTCTATGAACGACTAATCAATTTCTGTGACGACCGGGGAACGAAAGACGCGCTTCAGTTCCTTATGACGCGGGAAATCACGCATCTGAAAGCATTCTCCCGAGCCTTAGACAGCGTCTCTAAGGACAAGTTCGTGATTGGCAAGATTTCGCCTACGCCGGGGTTGGTCGATCAATATTTCAATGATTCTACAGGAGAAAACGATGAGGGTGAAACGGATTCGACTGGCCCGTGGAATACCGCTCCCGAAATCGAAATAGTTGACTCGCCAGCCTTGACAGAATACCAAGTTCAAAAAGCCACCCCTAAGGGAGCCATAATAGATAATGGTAAAAAGTCCGTACTTAAGACTCAGGCTCCTCGCAGGTCTAAGTGACTTTTAACCGGCGCGAGTTACTCCTCGCGCCGGTTAGTTCTTATTCTAACTCTTGGACTGAATGTATGGCCATGAATTCGATACGGTCCTTTTATCCCTGCGACACTTGGTACAGGGTGTTGGTCGTTGGAAATAACATTATGGTATGCGAGTTGCCGCGATTCTATAGCCAGCAACGAATAAGCCCATGGATAGGCCACAAACGTGCGAGTTGATCCCTTTGAAGCACTTGAAATAGTGGGGCATTGCAGCTTGGCAATGAGTTAACTAATCTGTAAGACTGGAGATTTATCTTGCAGATCATTCATTGCGACCATTGCCAGAATCTGGTTTTTTTTGAAAACGTTAAATGCCTAGGTTGCGGACGCGTGCTGGGCTTTATTCCTGAAATTCAGCAGATGGTGTCTTTAGATCTCAATGATGACGGTTTATACACAACTCCCAATCCAGCATCCAAAAATCGGCGCTACCGTCTCTGCGCAAACTATCAGAATCAGAACATTTGTAATTGGATTGTTCCTTCCGACGACGAAAATCCGTTTTGCGCTTCCTGCCGTTTGACGATCTTAATTCCTAACTTGAGCGTTCCGGGTAACAAGGAAGCCTGGTATCGCATTGAAATCGCCAAGCGAAGACTCCTGTACAGTATCTTGATTCTGGGATTGCCCCTACAGGGTCCTGCCGGATCTGGCAAGTTCCTCTCATTCAAACTTATGGCCGATACTACGGACCCGACCACCCCAGTCCTGACAGGCCACGACAATGGGTTAATAACTCTAAATATCGCAGAAGCGAACGACAGCGAACGCGAACGACGCCGCACACTAATGCATGAGCCCTATCGAACTTTAATAGGACATTTCCGCCATGAAATTGGGCATTACTACTGGGATATTCTAATTTTGAATACCGATTTTCTGGACCAATTTCGAATTCTATTTGGAGATGAAAGAAAGGATTATAATGAAGCTTTGAAACAACATTATAATAACGGAGTTCCGATGGATTGGCAAGAACGTTTCATCAGCTCCTATGCCAGTAGCCATCCTTGGGAAGATTGGGCGGAATCCTGGGCACACTATCTACACATCTCCGACAGCTGGGAGACAGCGATGGCGTGCGGACTCTCCTTGAAGCCCCGACGATCAAATGAACCCTCACTCATAACCTCTATCATTGATCAACCATTCGATCAGCGTATTGATTCATGGTGTGCAGTGGCTTACCTCCTAAATAATGTTAACCGCGGTCTTGGCCTGCCGGACGCATATCCATTCGTTATGTCTGTGCCAGTTGTTGAAAAATTGCGTTTCATAGACAAAGTGGTGAAGTCATCTAATTGGTAAGCAAGCTGTGCCCGTGACGGGGTTTTTAGCGGCGGTATTCGCTTCTTCACACTGCCGGATGCGACCATCGAACGGGACAAAAAGCACCACCGTTTACATTACAACAGGCGAGAACCCCATTTATTGCTATTCTCAATTCGACTCGACTTCCCGAATGACGTCGTGGGGATTCTTGTCTGCTCGGAGTCCTTTGAATGAAGGATGGCGTAAAGTTTTATTGCTGGTCCATTCTGTAAACTGGAATTCCCCAACGAGTATAGGTTTGGTGAAAACAAACCTCGCGCCTTGCGGTGGATTGACGAAGGCAGGCACGCGGGTTTTTAAGGCATTGAGTTTTCGAGTGAGTTGGTCGAGCGTTACTTGAGAGAACCCGGTACCGCATTCGCCTGCGTAGAGAAGTTTTTGCGGGCGGCGAGTTCGAGCGGATTCTTTGCGTGAGATATCGTAATAGCCAAGCAACAGTGCGCCTAGCGATCCAGTTCGTGCTCCTGCGCCCGGTTCGTAGCCGGCGATCACCAATTCTTGTCGGCGCATGTTTTTCAGTTTCAACCAATCTCGCGAGCGAAGTCCGGGCAAGTAACGGCTGTCGATCCGCTTCGCGACGACGCCTTCGAGGCCGAGTTTCGATGTCGATTTAAGTACGTTGCCCCAGTCGCCTTCGAGAAAATCGGGAACGTCCCATGCGGCGGCTTTCAGGTTGAGCTCCGATAGTATCGCTCGGCGAGTGCGATACGATTCATCCACAAGCGATCTGCCATTCAGAACGAGTATGTCGAAAATCATGTAACAAATCGGAACCGACGTCAGAGACGCGGCGATTTCAGCGGGATTGTTCAGGAGCATGCGCTTTTGGAGTTTCTGAAAGCTCGGAGTACCTTTAGCATCCAGTGCGACGATTTCACCGTCCAACACGGCGTTTTTCGACTTCTTCACGGCGGCCAAGGCTTGAAGTTCCGGATAACGGTGCGTTATATCCAAATCATTGCGGCTGCGGATCAGTAATTGTTTTTTGTCGATGTAGGTAACCGCGCGCACGCCGTCCCATTTGATTTCGTAAACGTAGTCGGTTCCGTCGACGCGGTCTGCGAGTGTCGCGAGCATTGGGCGGTAGAGTTGTGCAAGCGGGGATTTCATAAAGCCCGTACTGATTTCTTCTTAAGGACCTTTGAAAGAAGCGAATGGAACATTCCGCCGGCCTCACCGCCGCGCGCGGGCGGATTGTGTAGCCATGAGTCAGGGATGTGATTGCGGACAATGGCAGCAAAGTCTTTCTTCGACTTGACACTTTTGTCTTTTTTCAGGACGTCCAGCCGCGAGGCCTCGTCGTCGTCTTTTTTCACGAGCAGCCATTGCGGCTTCGAGCCGGCAAAGCGCATACGAGTTAGCGAGAAACCGCCTTTCAGCTTTTCGCCGTGTAGTTGAAAGGAAAGATGACCTTTTTCGAGCATGAGAGCGATGTCACCTTGCGGAAGCCACGTGCCGCGATCCCAGAGCAGGACAATGCCTGCGCCATAGCCGGAAGGGATAATACCTTCGAAGCTGCCGTAATCGCGCGGGTGGTCTTCGACTTCAACCGCGAGTCGTTTCATTTGGGGGTCGAGCGACGGGCCTTTTGGAACGGCCCAGGAAAGCAGGACGCCCTTGTATTCAAGCCGAAGGTCGTAATGCAAATGACTGGCGAGGTGCTTCTGGACGCAGAAGAAGAGCTTCTTGCGCGACGCACCGACTTTACCTGCAGGCTCAGGCGACGTTTTGAAGTTGCGTTTTTTCTTATAAACGGCGAGTGTGCGAGCGCTCATGCCGGGGCGAGCTCCGGATTTTTTTTTCGCGCAAGCGATTGCTTCATTTTCAGAATGGGTTCGAACAGATCGCCGAAGCGCTGCACACGTTTGAGTACATCAGCGGGCGCAAAGAAAAGCACTTCCTTCGCGCGTGATGTGGCCCCCGCTTCGACTTCCTCCCACTTAAGCGGAGTTGAAACACTGGGGCGCTCTTTGGCTCGAAGGGAGTATGCGCAGACCGTGGTTTTGTGTTCGTCGTTTTGACTCCAGTCGATGAAGACTTTCCCTTTTCGCAGAGCTTTGGACATCCTGGACACCACCAAGTCCGGATGCTGCTGTTCGAGTTGAATCGCAAGCGCGTGGGCAAACGATTTTGTTTGGTCGTACGTCGCTTTGGAGTTCAAGGGAACGTAAAGCTGCAGGCCTTTCGAACCCGATGTTTTAGCAAAGCATTTCAGATTCAGTATGCGAAGTTTTTTTTCAATGAGCAGCGCGACGCGACAACATGCGATGATGGAAACTCCGTCGCCAGGATCGAGGTCGAAGGCGAGAAAATCGGGCTGATCGAGCTTCTCACGGCGTGAGAGCGAGGCGTGGAATTCGATCACGGCAAGATTGGCGGCCCATACGAGCGCGGGAAGTTCATTAAACACGCAGTAGTCCATTTTTCCTTTGCGCGTTTCACTATAAACCGACGCGGTTTTCATCCATGCAGGACGATGCGCGGGACATTGTTTTTCGTAAAAGAAAAATCCGCTCACGCCATCTGGATAGCGCTTCAGCGAAATGGGACGGTCTTTCAGGTGCGCGAGGAAACTCGGAGCGATCTGAATGTAGTAATCGAGCATCTGTCCTTTTGTGAAACCAGTCGCAAGGTAATAAACCTTTTCGAGGTTCGTCACCCTTAATTCCTTACCTTCAACTGTTAAGGTGGATTCACTCTTCTTCATGCCGTTTTCCGTTCGGCGCGCTTTTTGGCACCGGGCTTAGGCTTTCGGCGGTTGCTGGCTTGTGAGGCATCAAGGCTTGCCTTAAGGGCATCCATGAGGTTTACAACATTCTTTGCCGGCGTCTTCACAGGCTGCGTCGTTTCAATAGATTTGCCCGCCGCTTTTTTCTCTGCGAGTTCTACGATTTTCTCGCGTCGCTCGTCGTGGTACTCGGCGAGATCGAAAGGCGCACTGATCGCATCGATCAATTGCATCGCGATCGTCATCTCCTGCTTGTTTGGAAGGTCCTTTTTGGCAGGGAGGTTTTCGACCTCGTCAGGGTTCATGATTTCATCGGCGTAATAGAGCGTGTAAAGGCTGATGGTGTTGTTGGTGGGACGAAGTGCAACGACATGTTCCTTCTGGTTCATCACAATTCTGGCGATTGCAGCCTTTTTTGACTCTTTCATGGCCTCGTTAAGAAGCGCGTACGCTTTCTCCGCGTTCTTTTCGGGCCCGAGAAAATACGTGCGGTCGAAGTAGAGGCATTCAAGCGCTTTTGCGTCCACGAATTTCTGGATAGCAATGTTTTTGGATCGTTCCGGTTGGAGTGAGGTCAATTCATCTTCGCTTAAGGTTACAAATTTGTCGGGTTCGATTTCATAGCCTTTAACAATTTCCTGGGGGGGCACTTCCTTACCGTCACTCGCGCTGACTTTTTTATACTGGATATGCGAGTGATCCGATTTTCGCAGCAGCGAGAACGATATTTCATTCGGTCGCGTAGCTACGAACATCTGTACCGGTACATTTACTAGACCGAAACTTATTGATCCACTCCAGACTGCGCGTGCCATAGTGCACCTCCCACCGACCCGTCGCGCAAAGAATAGGCCATTACAAGGGGGCTTATCGCAACGTGACTTCGCCGATTGGAGGGCATTATTTCACCAAAGAGGACGGTTTTTCAGCAATCGAGTCTGAACTCATTATTTGCTGCCAGACCGTTCCTATTAAGGAGCGATTTAACGGCCACGTCGTTTGGGCCGGTAGTGTCTTAATTTTCGACCTACTGGCTCACCCGAAGCAAAGCGTTGTTATGCGTGGGCGCACGCCTGAGGGCAAAGACGATAAGGACACGCGATATGTAGCGGTTCTGCATCTTCCACCAGTAGACTCTGCGCGGAAGGCGGTTCAGCCCGCTATCGTAAGTCAATTCAAATCAGGTCGATAAGTAGTGCTTTTCATTCGTCGTAGGCGCGATTTTCAAATTAGGGCACTACCTGTTTACATGCAACTAGACCGCACCGCTGCGATCTAATAAGATATGATTCCATAATATGGGCAGGCTCAGGAGACTGGTTCATGCAAGTCCTCGATTCAGAAGGGGTCTCTCGCGTGATCGACGACAGCCCCGTTGGGAAAATCCATCGTGTGCTTGTCGAGCAAGGCGTGATCCCGGCGTTGCGCCTTCTAAATGGCCGAGCGCCGCATCGTTACACCGGCATCTTCAAGTACACCCCCGCTATCCTCCTGAACATCTACATGGTCGATGCATTCGAACCGAATGTTACTAAGGGCGTCAATGTCCCGAACGAAGATGCTTATTGCCTTCTGCTGAGCAACAAACACAAGGTTGCTTTCGGACGGGCTGAGGACGCCCCTTGCCCGATAAAGCTGGCCAGCCCCGTGGTCTCGTACTGTGGCGTCTTGCTCGTCCGCTCGAGTGGAGAACCGTTTGGCTCCCTCTGTCATTACGACGTGGCCAGATGCCAAGAGCCATCAACCCAAATGCCTTATCTTGAGGCCATTGCACCGTACATTGTAGCGAAGCTCGAGGGTGAGGGTCACTGAGTGGGAGGGTTCGAAAATGTGTTTCGCAATCTAAAATCGAGTTAGAGTATTCGTTCGTTCCTTGAAAACCAAAAATGACAGATTCAGCCGCTTGGCTTCCCTCGCCTTGAAAACCGGATTGCAAGTTCATTTGGAAGAAACCCAGAACCAATTCAAGCGCTTAGAGCAAGTTCTTAAACTCTTGGGAGAGCCCGTCAAAGGGAAGATGTGCGAAGCAATGGAATGCTTGATCGAAGAAGGAAAGGAGGCGATCGAAGCCGATACCGATAATGATTCCGTCCGTGACGCGCTTATCATCTGCGCAGCGCAAAAGGTTGAACATTATGAGATCGCCACATACCTGTCATATCTGGCGCTCCGATTTAACGGCGCTACTTCAGCATTGCATGAAGGAAGCGTTGGGAAAACAGTTGCGGCCGTCAAACCTCAGGACTCGGACTATTTTGTGTTAAAGCCGAAGCAGATTCTTTTCAACCACCTTAGTTAGCACACTTCTAGCTCGAAGTCGAAATCGTGATACTGACGGTTGTCACTGGAGACGTCTGTGTTTCTGCATCGTCGAAGAGACACACTCACAGTTATTGCAGCCTGTTTTAAAATCCGTCACCAGACCGTCACCGTAAATTGAAACTGTCAAGACTTAAATAGATCGAGCAAGTCGCCCAAAGTACGGCGTCAATTGACATGTTTTAGGCATAAATATTCGGCTCCCCTTGTGAAAATACCAGTCTGCATCGGTACGCCCCTTGCATTACTCAATTTTCAGAAAGAGAGGTGCGTGATGGGTAAATACTTTTTGGCTTGGATTTTGGGTGTACCGACGTTCGTCCTTGTAATCATCTATCTGATCGCGCGTTAACCCCGCAGTGCCAGGCCTTCTTCGGCCTGGCACTGCTTGCGGAGGGACTATGAAACACCATAATTGCATTACAAGGTTCCTCAATGCCAAGAATTATTAATTCCTGGGAATTATGACCGTACTTGGGTTTTGTAGCCCCGCCGTTGCCTGATACAGGTGATGTATGGCGGCCCGATCAATGTGGAAGGGTGCCGTAAGATTCGTACTGGTATGGGACGATGCAGAATAACATTCGACACACTGGCTTAGACTCATTGCATTTAGATCCAATACTGTACGTTATTATGAAAATACAGTAGGTCTCAATCGGAGATGCCTTCGCCAGCTTCCTATTTCGTAGGCAGAAGATTCCCCCCTGGAGTTATCTCCAGGGGCATCGAACATTGAAATTACGAACGCGATGCAACTATTTCGCTGCGATAACGTCGCTGAGCCTGTTGCGAGCATCATTCGTAAGGGTCTTAGCCTGCTCCGCGGCTTCATTTCCCAATGCTTTCGCGGTCTCGGCGACATTAGTGGCGATCTCTTTTGCCTGATTCGCTACATTGGAAAGCTTCTGACCTTCGGTATTCGTGTTCACTTTCAACGCCTTGTACAACGCGCAAGTCCCCGTAGCAGCGCGGTAGATTCCTGCAGCGCCGAGAGCGAAACCGAGCAACGAGCCTTTGGTGAGGCCCTTATAGATGAGATATCCGCCAGCAATTGCAGACACAACGCGTTCTGCTTCACCAACATTGCAGCCGCAGTCCTTTTTTTCTGTGGGGGCACCGTTATCCGCATGTTTATTGTTGTGGTTGTTGTGCGACATTTGTATTTCCTCCGCCAATGAGCTGGGACAGCCACGCGACGGCGCAAAAGCTCGCATACAGCTTCCGCAGCAATCCAATCTCAGCAGAGCATTGGCCATGCCAACGCTAAGCACTGGCAAGGAGTAGCTCTGACGACGGCAATTTCGACGCAGGGTCGGCAGGTAGGCGCGCAGTCACTGTGGTGTGAAAGAAAGGAGCTTAGCTTGCTCTGATTCTTTAGCAGCTCCAGCAACCTTCGACTCTCCATGGCCAATACCTCCAAAAAATTTTCGGCGCAGAGGACTCGGGGCTTGAAGGTCGGACGGATTATCAGCAAGCGGGTCTGCACTCACTTCATTTACTGCCAGAGTTGAATCGCAGAAACGTGATGCTCCGAACTCTTCCGTGTAATGCGTCTTTTCCATGGCCAATGTTCCCTGGTTCCGGACACTACTTCGTCGCGCGGGTCATCTACCATTTGCGGGTCAGGCCAGTCTGGAAAATCGCTTCAAACCATCTGTAAGATGAGCGAGGGCTTTTCCTCGAATTCCTGCTTCAAAGATTTTTTATTCAATAGGTCTCAAGCGGCGACAGCCTTGAAGGACTTCCTTTCTTTTTGACGGCGGATCAGGAATACGGCTTCCGCCTTGGCCTCGGGGCCGGAAGCGTCAAGGCTTCCACCCCAAAACAAAGCGCTGCAAAACCATCAGACCGTTTCTTGCGCCCTTCGGGTTCTGCAACGGTACGGCTCTGTTTCGAACTTTCTTTTAGGTCCCCGCCTGGACTACTTCCTCACCGCCCCGGGCCAGTTTGCTCTCAAGAAGAGCAAGCGCGAGGCCTGCTCTTGGCGTTGCCAAGAAGCCAAAGCGAATCATCCGAAACGGGGAGGAAGAATCCATGCAGTACATCGGCAAAGCGGTAGACGT
>Ga0163144_10016494_pt1 | contig 15131 bp, 17 predicted proteins | sample OliLak19BULKMAT1_FD_123175 | JGI IMG/M metagenome (GOLD analysis project Ga0163144, IMG submission 123175) | Freshwater microbial mat bacterial communities from Lake Vanda, McMurdo Dry Valleys, Antarctica - Oligotrophic Lake LV.19.BULKMAT1 | ecosystem: Environmental > Aquatic > Freshwater >... | reverse complement strand
TGCTTGGATGAGTTGGTTTTTGCGGATGTGAAGTAATGTTCAAACGCTCATGAGACGGTGGCCGCCGTGCCTAAAAGTCCTTGAAGCCTTCTTCGAGTGGGATTTCGGTTTCCGGGTTTTTCTTCTTGGAAGTGCCAAGGGCGGGGCGTGAGCTGCCGATTGCGGAGCGTGAGGCCGTCGTTTTGAGGTGGGAAATCTCCCGGGCCGGAGCGCGGTAGGGGCGCGTCTGAACAATCTCGCGTCGCGCGGCAAGTCCCGTTGTCTGGGACGATCCGGAGACGAGCTTTTGAAGCTCGGCCACCAGCTCGCGCAGGGTGGCGGCCTGGGCGGTGAGCTCCTCCGAAGCGCTGGCACTTTCCTCCGCCGCGGCCGCGTTGCTCTGAGTGACTTTATCCATCTGGGTGACGGCGGTGTTGATCTGGTCGAGCCCCTGGCTTTGCTCACGCGAGGCTGTAGCGATTTCCGCGACCAGCTCGTCCACCAGACGGGCTTTGGTCACGATCTGATTGAGGCTCTCGGTGACTTTTCCGCTAATCGCAACCCCATTCACGCTCTTGGCAATGCTATCCTCGATTTTATCCGCGGTCTCCTTCGCTGCTTGGGCACTGCGTTGTGCCAAGTTGCGGACCTCATCAGCCACGACCGCGAAGCCCATGCCTGCCTCGCCGGCCCGGGCGGCTTCCACTGCGGCGTTCAGGGCGAGGATGTTTGTCTGGAAAGCAATCTCGTCGATCGTCTTGATGATTTTGGAAATGTTGCTGCTTGAGGCCTGGATATCGGCCATCGCACGGTTCATTTCGTCCATGTTGGAAGATCCGATTTCGGCGGCCTTGCGGGTATCGGCCGAGAGATCTTTTGCGCTGATGGCGTTTTCGGCATTGCGTTTGGTCATGCTGGCGATTTCCTCGAGCGAGGCACTGGTCTCTTCGAGCGAGGCCGCCTGCTCGCTGGCGCCTTCAGCTAACGACTGGCTGGCCGAGGAGATCTGGCCCGAGGCCGAGGCGACCTGGTCGGAGCCTTCGGAGAGCGAGGATGCTGTTCCGGAAAGAACTTTCACGATGGAGCGGGAGATCACGATGGAGACGACAACTCCAATGGCGATGGCGACCAGCACCCCGAAGAGCATCATCGTGTTGGCCACGTCCAGGTTGCTGGAGGACTCCTTCGCAATGTTGCTAACGCCTACGATCGAGGCTATGCTGATTTCGTCGCTGAACTCCGTCAAGGCATTGGCGGCAGCACTGCGGCTAACACTCACTTCAGAGGTGGTCGTTATGGCCGCCATCGCTTGGCGGAACTCTTGGTTGGTGCTGTTCAAAGCAGTATCCACGTCCTTGATATTTTGGATGTCCTCACCAACGCGGAAGAGGGGATCGAGCTCGGTGATGAGTGCTTCGTGAGCCTGGAAATTTTTTATTCCCTCTTCTATGATCTTAGGGTCCCTGGTGGTTTGGGAGCGCCAACTCGCGATGCTGAGATCGCTAAGCATGTCGAAGAGAGCGTGGAGCTTTTCGATTTTTCCAACCCGCTCAGTAATTTCTGCCGCAGGAGCTTTATCAGCGATCTCTTTTTTCAGCTTAAGACCCTGTCCTTCAATGAGCTGAGTGAGTTTCTTAATAGCTGTTGCGGAGGCTTCCCCGGCGCTCGCCAGCGCAGCCTCCTTCGCGTCGTTGGCCTTCTGTGTGTCGTTAAGAAATTGCTCGTAGGTGGCCGAGAGCTGAGGCGCTTTCTCCACATCCGCCTTAAGCTTAACTAGCTTTGTTGATTTCGCTGCGAGCTCTTCTAATTCTTTGATAGCAGCGTTGACCACGCCCAAAGCTTCCCTGCTTTTTGTCAGGAATGAAGGATCCCCGGTGTATTGGTAAGAGCGGCCGTTCACGCGGACATCCGTCATGCCGTCCAGCATGCGAACGGCGATCCCGACCTCCGGAATGTATTCGTTTGTCAAATATCCCGCGCCCGTGGAAGCCGAGCGCATCTGTAAAACGGCGTAGCTGCCAATGAGGACGAGGATTAGGAGGATGGCCGAAAAGCCGAGGTAGATGCGTTTGCCGATGGTGAGTGAGTTCATTTTAATTAATTTGGAATTTGGAATTTGGAATTGTGAAAAATTAGGCTGCGATGTCTGCGGTGATGGGTTCGATAGTGTCTGCGGCGATGATTTGGTCGATGTCGAGGAGGCTCTTTACGGTGCCTTTAATCTTGGCCATGCCGAGGATGTATTGAACGCTGATGGAGCCGCCAAAATCCGGTGTGGGCTCAATGTCCGCCTGGGCGATATTGGCGACTTCCTCGACCGCATCCACGATAATGCCGATGAGCTTGATCTGGCCCTCGGGACCCCGGACTTGCACAACCACGATGCATGTGCTGGCGGTGGCTTCCGCCTCCGGGAGGGAAAATTTGATTCGTAGGTCCACGACCGGAATGACCTTCCCGCGCAGGTTAATGACGCCCTTCATATACGCCGAGACCTGGGGCACCTGCGTGATCGGCAGCATGCTGATGATCTCGCGGACTTTCAGCACTGGTATCCCGTAAGTCTCGCTCCCAAGAAAAAATGTGAGGTATTTGCCGGCGTGATTGGAGTCATTCCCCCCGGCAGCTATTGTGGAATCTGCAGATTGTGTCTTCATGTGGGAAGTCTGTCGGGCTCAGGGAACACGTTCAGACTAAGTTTTTTGGGTTTTTGTTTTTTGTTGCTCAGGCTCGTCACCTGAGTTGATTAAGGGTTCGACTCCATTTCTCGGAGTGCGAAGCACCTGACATTTACTTCGGCAACGCGCAAAAAAACTTTAGAAAAAAGTTTTGATATTCTTGGAGAAAATCGGCTTAAGTTTTCAGACCGAATACAGATGGGAGCCATTGAGTTGTTGTTGCGATATGCTGCACTTATTTCCGCGAGGCTCCTAAGCCCAAAGGGTAACCGGGCCATGCACTGGGGACGGAGTTTTGTTGGCAGCCTCCGAGGGCTTGCTCCGGCCCTGCCTGACTGTGTCGGAGAGGTCACGATGGTGCCACGGACTCTGATCTGGCGGAGGATCCCGGCGCGACCCCTGACCGCCTGACCCTCCGTCCCGCAGAAGTGGAGAAAAGTTGGCATCTGCCAGCTTAATGCCGCGTTCGCTGGTCCGGACGGAAAAGTCCGGCCAGGATTTTTCGAGCGCTTCGCGGAGTTCCGGAGAGTCGGTCCGGATGGTCGCATGGATTTCGCCGGATCGCAGTTCGATGCGAACGCGGACGGTTTCGTTATTTTGCATCGGGACATCGATATCCATGTGGCCCCGATTGCTTAAGGAAAGGGATTCCGCAGCTGCCAATACCTTTTCAATGAGAGGAGCGATGTCGGTGCGCGTGACCGCTTCCGGGCTCCGTGGGGCGGCACCCGGAAGGCTGGCTGCGGCGGGCAGTCCGCCGACCACCAGAGAGGAGCTGAGGCTCTGAGATGAGCCTGATTTGGAGATTTCTGCGGGAACGCTGTCCGGTTCGCCGATGTGGACAGGCGGGGCTTGAGATACAGGAGACTCCCTCGTCGCGGCGTGGGCGGGAATCGCGAGGGGGGGGAGGTCCGCTTCATCTGCCATGAGCGGAGGCGACGCCATGGTAATTGATCGTTGAAGAGAAACGGGCATCCGCTTCGTGTCTCCAGCCTCGGGAACCAATGGCACTTCCTGCACGTCTAACTCTGCTGTATTTTCCGCATGGTTGGAGGTCTTCACTTTGAATCCGTCCGCCGGGCGTTGCCCATTGGGGAGAACGGATGTGCGCACGGGTTCTTGCCGGTCGGCTATGTTTTGAGGCAGCGACAGAACCGAAGAAACTCCTGTGGCTGCGGGGACTTGCGCGGCTGCCGGGGCTGCGGAGGCTTGCGCAGCTGCCGGGGCTTGCGCAGATGCGGAGGCTTGCGCAGCTGCCGGGGCTTCCGCAGTTGCCGGGGCTTGCGCGGCTGCCGGGGCTGCGGAGGCTGCCAGGGCTGCGGAGGCTGCCGGGGCTGCGGAGGCTGCCAGGGCTTGCGCGGCTGCGGGGGCTTCCGCAGTTGCCGGGGCTTGCGCAGCTGCCCGGACTGGTGCGGTTGCCGGGGCTTGCGCGGCTGCCAGGGCTTGCGCGGTTGCCAGGGCTTGCGCGGCTGCGGGGGCTGCGGGGGCTTGCGCGCCTGCCGGGATTCGGGGGAATTCGTTTTGCCCGGCGATTGCGGGACGGGGCGACTCCGATGCCGACTGTTTAGACGACCGGAGATCTTCCTGAGCGATAGAATTGTTGTGGATTAGCTCATTGGCTTCCGGCAGCTGCGGCGCGGGCGAACCGGACTGGGGAGTGAGGTTCCAACGGATCATCGGCAAGGACAATTCAGCCAACGTTGGCAGCGAGGAGGGATCAGGAGGCGAATTCAGAGGGACCTGCAAGGCGCCCTCGGGGGTGTCTTCGGACTGTTTGCCGCCCTTTTCCGGACCTCGCTGATCGAGGAGTTCCTCAAAATCCTGGCTCTGCCCTTGGGAAGCATCAGGGGATAGTCCGCCTGCTTCCCATGCCGGGCTTGAAACAGATGGGCGGGAAATCGGGGGGAAAATAACGGTAGAAGGGGTCATGGGTTGTCTTTCTTGATGTTTTCTTGTTTGAGAAGCCGGAGCATTTCCGTGATGCGCGCGGCCCTCGCGGCGCCGGAGCTTTCGTCGGGCGGAGCTCCGGGGAGAGCCACTTCCAACGACATCTCAGCCAGAACTTTGGCCGTTGTCTCCGGCTTCATCAGGGAGAGGATTTTGACGACGATATCATCGTTTGTTTTTTTAAAAATGGCGGCAGCCTGCGGGGCTTTCATGCTCGCGTAGGATCGCGAAAGCGATTTGAGGTTGGGCTTTTCCGCCTCCATCAAGGTGATGGCGGTCTTGTCAATTTCGTCACGGATCCCCTCGATTTGTTCGCGGATGCGAACTAGTTCCGCCTTTTCTGCTTCGATCCGTTTCTGCCAAGCGTCGAGATCCTTCGCCCGTTCCGCCACAGCGAGGCGCTCTTTGCGAAGCTCCTCCGAGAGCGTGCCGGTCTCCGAGGTCCAAAAATCCCAGTCCCTCGAGGGGAGTTCTGGAACGACGTTGCTCTGTTTGAGTGCTTCGGCCACCTGCTCCCATCGGAGGATGAGTGTTCCGAATGCAGCCACTAACCCGAATAGACCAGCTAAGATGGCGATGAGGATGAAGGATCGGTTCATGGCAGCTAGGCTGGCTGGAATTCCTGCTGACGGCGTTGGGTTTGAAGCCGCTGCGAGTTCATGACATCGTTGAGAAGGTTTTCCTCTTTCTGCTCGTTAAGGATTTGCCAGGCGTTGAGCCGCTTTTCCCGCAACCGCAACAGGATCTCATGTTCCCTGGAAGCCTTCACGACCTGTATGCGACACTGCTGCACCACGCGGTCGCATTCCTTCACCTTATCTTGAAGAGATTGCACGTGGCGAGTCTGGTCGAGGTAGGACTGGCGCGACGCTCGATGCCGGGCTGCTGGTTGGCTGTCGGCACTCGAACAGATGGCCGAAGCGATGGCGCCCGCTTCGCAAAGGGCTTCGCGGACTGCGTCTGTGGCGTCCCCGAGGCTCCCCAATGCCCGGGCGAGCGTGTTTTTCGCCTCATCCAAGGCGGAGGCCCGCAGATCGAGGATGGACTGGAGGCGGAAAACGTGTGCTTTCATGAGAGGATTTTTGTGAGGGCGGAAAAGCTGTCCAGCCGGGAGCTTTTCGCCTCAATTTTCTGACGGAGGAAATCCACGATCCCGGGATTCTTGAGCACTGCGGAATCGAGTTTCGGGTTATGCCCGCTGACGTAAGCGCCAATGGAGATGAGGTCTTCGCTTTTCCGGTAAGTGGCCAGCAAGTCGCGGGCTTTCGCGACCACTTCTATTTCTTCCGGAAGGCAGACTTCATTGATGACCCGGCTGACGCTTTCGAGCACATCAATGGCGGGAAAGTGGTTGGCGGTGGCCAACGCGCGGCTGAGAACCACGTGCCCGTCAAGGATACCCCGGACGGCGTCAGCGATCGGTTCGTTCATGTCGTCGCCTTCAACCAAGACGGTGTAAATCGCCGTGATGGACCCGGTTTCTCCCATCCCGGTGCGCTCGAGTAAGCGAGGCAGGAGGGAAAAAACCGAGGGTGTGTAGCCACGGCTGGCAGGCGGTTCGCCGACCGCCAGCCCGATCTCTCGCTGAGCCATGGCGAACCGGGTGACGGAATCCATCATGAAGAGGACGTTTTTATTTTCGTCACGGAAGTATTCGGCAATGGACGTGGCGAGGAATGCCGCCCGCAGGCGGACGAGTGCGGGCTGGTCCGATGTGGCGACGATGATGACCGAGCGGGCCATGCCCTCCGGGCCAAGGTCTTTTTCGACGAACTCCCGCAGCTCGCGTCCGCGTTCGCCGATGAGGGCGATCACGTTGACTTCGGATTCCGAATTGCGGGCAATCATTCCCAAGAGAGTGGATTTCCCTACTCCGCTGCCGGCAAACAACCCCATCCGCTGGCCGCATCCGAAGGGGGCGAAGACATCGAGCGCTTTGATGCCGGTTTCGAAGGGGACGCGGATGCGCTGGCGTTTAAGGGGGTTCGGGGGTGCGAGGTACAAGCGGCGTGTGGTGGAGGATTCAATGGGGCCAAGCCCGTCGATGGGCTGGCCAAGACCGTTGAGGATGCGACCGACGAGAGCTTGGCCGACACGGTGATCAGCGCAGCGCCCGGTCGCAACCACCGAGCATCCGGCATGGATTTGTTGCATCTCCCCGAGAGGCATTAGCAGCACCCTCCGCCCGCGAAATCCAACGACTTGCGCGGCGAGCCCAGCCATGTGGTCCGAGCGGATCTGGCACAGGTCGCCCAAGGAGACCTGTGGCCCCTCCGATTCGATTACCAAGCCGGTGACCTGAACGACCTCACCGATCCGGTTGATCGGATTGACACGCCCGATTCGCTGCCGGGAATTTTCCATCACAGAATCGAGAAGTGACGTCGTCATAGCAAGGCGTGGGCTATGTTTTCGAGCTTGCCGGACAGGCGCGCGTCGATGGTTCCGAAATGGCTGCTGGCCATACAATCTCCGGGGACCAAGTCCGGGTCCGCAACGAGTTCCAAGCCGGGGTATTTCTGTGTGAACTCTTCGGCCAGATCTTGTACAGTCTGGAGGTCTCGCGGGCAGAACCTCAATTTGATACCGGGGGTTCCGGGTGCCAGTTCTGCCAGCACCTCGTTCGCGATCGCCTTCACGTGAACAGGATCCAATGAGACGCCAGCGAGGGCGCGCCGGGCGATGTCGATGGCGAGCGCGGGCACCGCCTGCTGGACCTCCACGAGCAGCATCTCGAACTGGCCGCAGATCGCCTTCAAGGTGTTTTCCTGAAGGTTGGCGATTTGGGTTCGCTGCTCCAGAAGTTGCAGGCTCAGGGCTTGAGATGCCTCTTCGTAGCCCGCGTGAAAGCCCTTCTGGTTCGCAACAAGAAGCTTCTGATCCTCACCCACTTCGCGCACGATCTCAAACGAGGTGGGCGGCGTTGAAAACCGAACGATTCTAGGCGACAATATCATCAGAGTCGAAGTTGAGTACGATTTCGCTTGTTTCTACGAGCTCGCTGATGGTGCTGACAATGCGCTCCTGAGCCTCTTCGATATCGAGGATCCGGACCGGGCCAAGATTTTCCAACTCCTCCTTCAAGGCCTCGGCCGCACGCTTGGAAAGCCCGCCGAAAAGGACTTTGCGAACCTTTTCGCTGGCTGTCTTGAGAACCCTGCATATGTCGGCACTTTGAACCACACGCAGAACTTTCTGGATGTCCGTCGGCGACATGCGAACCAAGTCATCGAGCGAGAAAAGCTTTTTCCGGATGGCGGCGGCGAGTGGAGCATTCCGCTCCTCGATTCGCGCGAGAAGGGTTTTGCTGGCCTCGCGGTCCATCATGTTGAGCAGCAGAGCGACGGTGTTGACCCCTCCTCGCCGATGAATGGCATGTCTTTGTGGGCCGGAGGCCATTCGCTTGCTCAGGGAGCGCAGGACTTTCCTGATAAGCTCGCTCGAAATCGGCTCCATTGAACCGAGCCGCTCGATAATGTCTTCGCGATGGGCCGGTGCAAAAAGTGGCAAGATGACCGCAATTTTTTTCGGGTCGAGATACGAGAAGAGGAACGAAATTGTTTGCGGCTGTTCTTCTTTGATCAGGTTGTAAATCTGGCGGGGTTCCATGGCGTCGAGCTCGCGCGCGGCGTCAATGGAATCGCCAGCCGGCAGAGCCTTGAGCATGATGTTGGCGGCGACGTGGGCGCCTTTGGCTTTAACGAGCGCCCTCTGGGCAAAGGGAACTCCGCCGAGATTAGAGTTCAATCCGTTGCCAAGAACCAGACAGAGATCTCCGACCACTTTTTCCTGGAGGTCGAAATCCACCACCTGCATGGCGGCCATCTCGCGCACAACACCCTCGACCTCCTCGTCGGAGAACTGCCCGAGCAACTGGCCCGCCTGTTCCTCCCCTACGGTGATAAAGAAAGCGGCTACCTTTTGGAGTTTGCTCAGCGAGTCGTAATCCGCAGTGGTCATAGCAGTCAGGCGGGTTTGCCAGCCAGCCATTCACGGATGGTGTGACTGACATTCTCGGGCTTCTGTCGGATCATTTCATTGAGCAGTTCAGGCGAGATTTTGTGGTTCATGGATTGGGGCAGTAAATTCTGGCTGGGTTCTTCATGCTCGACTAACTCGAACGTGATCTGCTCGGGTTTGGTTTTATGGATCGCCCGGAAAAAGATGAGGAAGACAGCTGCTGCAAGCAGGAGAGCGGCTCCCGGCCCAATGAATTCACTAAGCTTGTTGAAGGTGCTTTCCGGGGCGATGCCGGATGTGACCACTGAGGCGAACGGGAGCTCCGTGATCGAAATCGTCCGCTCGAGCTCTTCCGGGGTGCGGGCCGCGGTGCCCAGCGCGTTGCTCACCATCTGCCGGAGCTTGTTGATCTCCTCCGGCGTCCGGGGTTTTGCCTGCCCGTCGTTCTCCGAACCTGTTAGCGGTTTGAGAAATACCGCCGCCGTGACCCGGGTGATCGTGCCGGGATTTTTTGTGACGTTCGTCGTGGTGCGGTTGATCTCGTAGTTCTGCGTGCGGGAGTTGCGCGTGGTGGAGCTGTTTTTTGTGGGCCGGTTGGGGTCGGAGGCCAGGGGCGTTTGGGGCACATTGGCGGCAGTTCCCGCAGCGCCAGCCGCATCGGATGTTTCGGTGGTGCTTGAATTATCCTCCATCAGGGTTTCCGTGCGGGCGACCTGGTTTTCCGGATCAAATTTTTCTTCGAGCACAGTAGATATGTCGGAGTTGATCTCGGCCGAAACCCGCACGACGGCGTTACCCGCTCCGAGCACCGTTGCCAGCATCGTTTCCACCTTCGCGCCCAGGTAGTTCTCAATTTGCTGGCGATATTTCATCTGGCTTGAGGAGGAACCCAGTTGGGGATCGCTGTTGAGCTCCTCGGATAAAACCTTGCCCTGGTTGTCCACAACGGACACGTCCTGCTGCCGGAGGCCCTGCACGGAGTTCGCAACAAGCGAGCGAATGGAGCTCACGGCTGAAATATTGAGGGCACTGTTGCCAGTGTCGACGAACACGGAAGCTGTAGGACGGGTTTCGTCGCCGCGCAAGAGAAGGCGGCTCTCTGGGACAACGACGAGAACACGGGCTGAACGCACCCCTTGGAGCTGCGAAATAGTTCGCGAGAGCTCCCCCTGGAGGGCTCTGAAGTAGTTAGTCCGCTGGACAAAATCACTGATGCCGAAGTTCGTTCGGTCAAAAATCTCGAACCCTACCCCGCCGCCGTTTGTTGGCAGTCCTTTGGCGGCCAGATCCATCCGCGCCTTGTAGACCTTGTCACCGGGGACATAGATCGAGCGCCCGCCTCCGCCGATTTCATATTTAACCCCTGTCTCTTCGAGCACGGCGAGCACTTCCCCCGCCTCTTTCTCTGCCAAGCCTCCGTAGAGCAGTTTCATCTGCGGCTTGTTAGACCAGAACAGCAGCGCGATCATACCCACGGTTACCAGCGCGCCAGTAAGAACGATGCTGATTTTTTGGTTCAGACCCAGCTCCTGCCAGATTAAGGAAAATTGATGAAATACTTGCCTCATGGAATGGTCTTCAGTGCTACGTTAATTTTCCACGAAGCGTCAGACCTGCGAGCGCATGAGTTCCTGGTAGCTTTCCACCAGCTTGTTGCGCAGCTCAATCATGAACGTGAAGCTGGTGCTCGCTTCCTGACTGGCAATCATTGCCTGGTGCAGGTTGGTCGTCTCTCCGGAGAGCACCTTGGTGCGCTCATCCCGGGAGGTTTTCATTTGCGTGTCCACATCCCGGACAAAGTTATTGAGGACTTTCCCGAAGGATGGGTCGCTAGAGGCTCCCGGCTGGACATTTCCAGCTCCACCGAGCTGTTCGATGAGGCGGGACGGGGCGTTTAAGGGTTGCTGCAAATGGCTGGCAGTCTGGCCAGCGATGGGGGTGATAGGGATCATAGCTGAATATGTGGGCTTAGGTTATGAAATGTCCTTTCAAAATCTGCCGATGCTCAATGCTTGCGACGCCATCTGGCGCGCGTTGCGGATGACTGCGAGGTTGGCCTCGTAGGAGTGGCTGGCGGACATAAGATCCACCATCTCGTAGGCCAGGTTGACGTTCGGCATGGTCACCATCCCATTTTTGTCCGCATGCGGATGGGAGGGGTTGTAAATCGTGGATCCCGGTTTGTCATCCTTGGATACGGTCCCTACGCGCACCCCTCCCGGGCCGCCAAAAACCTGGTCAGCGACTGACTCAAATGAAACGGTTTTTCTCTGGTAAGTGAGGCCATCAGGTCCCTTGGTCGTATTGGCATTGGCGATGTTTTCCGCGACGATGTCTAATCGTGTTTTCTCCGCGTTCAGTGCGCTGGATGTGATGTTGGAGGCAGAGATAACGTTCATAATGAAAAGGAAGGCTAATGATTTCGCTCAGGCGGATTTTCCCGTGATGGCGGAACGCAGCTGTCGGAATGAGCCGTTGAGAAATTGGGTGAGAACCTGGTAGTTGGTTGAATTGGAGCTCATTTGAAGAAGCTCATTGTCCAATTCGACGTTATTGCCGTCCATGCGGGTGGAAAGGGTCGAGGGGTCTTTCTCGATCGCGGGCTGCATTCCCGCAAGATCCATCGGCTGGCCGTTCTTTATACGGCTCTGCAATTCCTGCTCGAAAGTTTTACTAACCTGCACCCGCTTGTAGCCCGGCGTTGAGGAGTTGGCGATGTTGGCCGCAAGCGCCTGATGTTTCAGCGCGGCCATGTCCAACATCATCTTCGTTGCCTGGTAGCCAGAACTGTCAAACATCGATCTTGCAATTTCCATGAATCGCTTCTTAGCAAGATTTGTGCCAATCCAAAAATACCAACTCGCAAACGACGTATAATCAATTAGTTATGTATTTTAATAAAAGATTGAACGCTCGTCGTAATTTCCATTTTCCGTTCGCAGGGGGATGGTCTATGCACCCAAGGTTTTCCCTGCGAATGCGAAAGCAGCCGGGTGGTCGGCATTTTTTGCCGTATTCTGCTGCTTTCTAGTAATTCGGGCCATTCTAGTGTCGTTCCACGAGACGACACCGATGAGGAAGTTTTGACTTTGCGGATGGCCGCTATTTTTTGAGCCCGCGCTTTCCCGGGGTGCTCCCAGAGGCTTTCTGAGCCGTTTTCTTGGGAGGCTTCAGGGGAGGTGCTTTTGGAAGGGTTTCGAGCGCCGCTGGGGGCACCGGATCCACAGGCTGGCGCGCAGGCTGGGGCACAGGCTGGGGCGCAGGCTGGGGCGCAGGCTGGGGCGCAGGCTGCATCGTGCGGCTTGCATGCCCGGCAATGGCTTCCACAAGAAGAAGCAGGTCTTTATCGTAGTCTTTTCCGGGTCGGAGAGTGAACGGGTAGGTGCTTTCGCTGGAGGCCGGTTGAAACGTTCCACGAAAGTAAAAGTCCTGTGGCTCATCGACCACCCGACAGGCAAGTTTGCCCAAGGGTATGCCCGGCCAACCAACTTGAAAAACCAGGGTTTTTTCGGAAAAATTTAAAAACCGGTGGAATTCCAACTTAGGGGATTCGTGAGTGGTGTTGATCGAGACGGTCAGGCGCTTTTCCAAATCCCCGAGAAAATTCAGGCCTGAGATTTTCATGATTTTGCGAATAATCCGCGAACCAGCGCGATGATTTCGCGTGAGCCGCAGGGCTTGCTGAGAACATGCAGCACTCCGGCCTCATGAATCGTCTTCATCTGATTCCCGGTCGTCATGCCTGTCGTTGCGATGATGTGCAAATCCGGATCGCATTTGCGAATCGCCTGGATTAAATCCATGCCGCTCATGCCAGGCATCGACATGTCAGTTATGACTACCCGAATTTGGTTGTGCCGTGTTTGAAAGATCTCCCAAGCCTTAATCCCCGAGTTTGCCTCGAGCACATGAAATCCGGATTTCCTTAAAACGAGCGCGATGATGGAAAGGACCGCTGGCTCATCGTCAACCACGAGAATATTCTCCTCGACGGGAGTCGAAATAGTTGGGGGAGGAGTTTCAGTCATTACAAAAAACGAGCGGTTTGCCTTGCTGTATCTCATGGAGGGCGTTTAGACACTCATTTTCTACGATAGGTGTTTTCGGCGGGGACGTCAAATCATCCTTCAGGAAATCCGTGACACCCATCTTGGAAATTCACTTTTAAACAACCGGTCAAGGGCACCTCCTGCAATTTCCAAGGCTGAGAGGACAGGCGCAACTTGTTAGAATATGTTGCCGCAAACAAAGCGGCCTGGTTACCAAAGTGTAATCGGGCCGCCGGCCGGGTTCCAATCAAGCGTAGGTTTCGGGGAGTTGCTCATCGTGCCCTTCTCCATGGCGCCAGGCTTTGCGCCAGTCCTGCAGGCGTTTGGCAGACTGCCGCAACCGGCCAAGTTCCCGGCTGATCTCCCCCAGCAGGGCAGCAACCCTTTTCTCCTGAACCACGCGCATTTCGGCGGCCAGTTGGAGGCGCGCCCGGAGGGGGTCACCTGACGGAAGTAATTCCATCTGCCTGATTAACCCGGGCAGCAAGGACTCCTGATCGGCCAAAATATTAACCAGAGACTCCCGGTCGCCTTGATCCAAAAAAAACTTTTCCAGATGGGCGTTCTCCTCAAACTTCAGGAGCAGAATTTTCGCCTTATTGTCTGGCATAGCGCAGAGTTTTCCAGGGATCGATCAGGCGGGTTCGGACGTGCCTTGGGCAGCGAGCATCGTAGCCCAGGCACTCCGGATTTCATCCACATACCTGATCACGTTCAGAAGTGGATCCTTCGTCTTGTTTTCGTTTGCCTCATGCAATTGCAAGAGCAGATAGTCGTAAATTCGGAATAACACGGACGCCAGTTGCCCGCCTTTCTCAAAATCCAAAGTCCCCTGAAGCTCGGTCACGATAGATTGCGTGCGAAGGATGTTGTTGTGACAGATTTCCTGTGAGCGGATGAAATCCGGGTTGTCGAGACCCTCGATCGCCTGTCCGGTAAACCGCAGCGCTCCGTCCAGAAGCATAAGCACAAGCTGGCCCGGCGAGGCGCTGGTGATCGCAATTTGTTTGTAGATTTGTGCAGGGAAAAGAGTTGTCATAATTTATAAGTTTTGAGTGTTTTGTTTGAGGTCGGAATCCAACTTGCGCAAGAAAAAATCATTGACGATGATCGACCCAAGTCCGTTCAGTTTATCGAGTGGCGGGTAGTTCGGGTCGGAGAAAAATGCCGCGCCTTTGGCGAGCATCTCCGGACGCACGCGTGTTTCTTGAATGGCGGTATCACGCAACGAGGCAACCAAGCCGTGCTGAACCTTCACTACGTCTTCGACGGGAGCAGGAGATTTAGCTTGGATGTTTGAAGCGTTAGCGCTGTGAACGAGCTCTTGCTGGCCTTGCAGCCTGGAGATCTTGGGCTGTATTATGTTCATAGTGTTGTCGTCTGGGTATTAAGGATTGTATGACTAAGAAATGGTTTTTTCAAGTGCCCCTGCCGAATGTGGCGTTCAGTGACGCCAATTGTTGGGAATACATGGATGAGGCGGTCTCCATAGCGATAAAGGAGGATTCCAGCACCGCCCGTTGGGAGGCCAGATCCCGATTCATCTGGGCGATCTGTTTGTCGATGTCAGTGTTTTGTTTTCCCAAGTTCGTCGTCAGGGTGTTAATCGATCCGTTATCGGAGACTTGAGTGGTGAGGAAATCGTTGAGGCGCTTGACTAGGCCGAATGTGCTGTCGGTGAAAAATGCGCCGACGTCCACGCTCGATCTGCTGAGCTTAGAGTTCAATGTGGTCTGGTTGCGGATGGCCAGATTGGTATCGGCGTTGGAGAAGTCGACGCCCAAGTCACTGAGGCGCTTGACGTCTCCTGTGAGCCCGCTACCTGCGGCGAATATGATGGAGCGAAGGCGGGAGGAAATGGACGACACCTCCGTGTTTCCCGACAGAGGACCCGAGGTGACTTTGGAGCCATCCACGGTGACTTTTGTATGCTTCTCGATGGCGGCTTGGATCGCGTTATACTTTGAGATGAGCGTATCGATCTGCGATTTTGCCGACGTGGTGTCGGAGGTTACGCTGACCGTTTGCGTGCCAGCGCTGTCCACTGTCAGCGACAGGCCGCTGATCCCGTGACCCGACTCGGCCAATGTGTTGCTCAGGCTGGTGATCGGCCCTCCGCCGTTGACGCTGAAAACCGCATTCTGGCCCGATTGAAAGCTGCTGCCCGCGCCGGTCACACCGGTGGCGGCCAGGAAGCCAACGCCGGCTCCTGCATCCTCCGCGAACATGCTCACGTTGCCCGTGGTTTTATTGGTGAGGGTGAACCGATCGCTCGCGCTGTCGTAAGAGGCGGTCACCCCGGCGGCAGAGCTGCTGATCCGGGTCATCACCGATTGCATGCTGTCGGTGTTGAGATTGTAGGCAATTACGGCCCCATTGATCGTAAACGTCCCATTGCCGGATCCATCCACTGCAGTGATGGCGGACTTCAAGCCGGAGCTCGCTAGAGGCAGGTTGAGCTTGGCCGCCCCGAGAGCCCCCGAGCTCGCCACGGTGCTTGTTCCATTCTGGAACAGCT
>Ga0163144_10016493_pt1 | contig 15131 bp, 13 predicted proteins | sample OliLak19BULKMAT1_FD_123175 | JGI IMG/M metagenome (GOLD analysis project Ga0163144, IMG submission 123175) | Freshwater microbial mat bacterial communities from Lake Vanda, McMurdo Dry Valleys, Antarctica - Oligotrophic Lake LV.19.BULKMAT1 | ecosystem: Environmental > Aquatic > Freshwater >... | reverse complement strand
GCCAAGACCGTGAGTGCTTCTGCATTGTTGGTAAGGCGATCTTGCCTTCGGCATCAAGCCCGGAGAACAAATCGAATTTGACACGTTGCCGGGTGGCGAGTTGTTGATACGGGTTGCGCGGCCAAAGGGAAACATCAAAGGCTTTAGCGGCCTGTTTGCTGGCAGCACGCGCAAGGTGCTTTCCATATTGCAGAAATGAATGAAGTTGCCGCTGCCGGTTGGGCGGGCGAAATATGAAAATATCTGTTCATACAAACATTCTCGCTCGTGCCCTGCCGCAACACGACGAGGAACAGGCGCGCAAGGCGAGCCAGATTCTGGAACAAGCATCCTTGATCGCCGTTTCCCTGACGTGCATGTGCGAGCTTGCCTGGTTACTGCTGCGGGGCGCGCAGCTTGCCAAGCAGAAAGTGCTTGTTGTTATCCGCGCCTTGCCTGATGCGGGCAGCGTGGTGATGAACCGCCGGCTGTCGAAGCCGGTTTTTTGATCTTGCCGCGGGCGGAAATTTTGCCGATAGCGTGCTTGCGTACGAGGCCAGCTGGCTCGGCGGGAAAAGCTTCGTTTCCTTCGAACAGAAGGCAGTTTCGCTGCTCATGGCTCAAGGTCAACCAGCGCGCCTGTTGTAGCGAAGCAGACTCTGGGTCATACGTGACTGGTCTGCTTGGCTTGGAAACATGCGCGGCCGGAGCTATACAGGAGCTTCAGGACCTGCGTCGTACTATCCAGGCTCAATTCCCTATCAGGATTTTTCTCATGAGTATTGCTGTTGGTGACCGTATCCCAAGCTTGACCGTACAGACCTTCCAAGATGGGCCCGCCGCAGTCAGCACGCAGAGCATCTTTGCCGATAAGACGGTCGTGCTGTTCTCAGTGCCTGGCGCATTTACGCCCACTTGCTCCGCGCGCCACTTGCCGGGCTATGTGGAGCAGCTCGATGCGTTTAAGGCGAAGGGTGTGGACACGGTGGCCTGCATGGCGGTTAATGATGCCTTTGTCATGGACGCCTGGGCCAAGAAGTCGGATGCGCCCGCCGCTATTTTGATGCTGGCGGACGGCAATGCCGAGTTCACCAAGACACTCGGCCTTGAGCTGGATGCAACCAAGTTTGGCATGGGCATTCGCTCCAAGCGTTTTGCTCTGGTGGCCAAGGACGGCGTGGTCACGCATTTGTTCGTTGAGGCACCGGGCGAGTTCACGGTTTCGGCGGCTGACTACGTGCTGCAACACGCATTCAGTTAAGCGCGCAGTAAAATCCGTGCAAGCCTCGGCGCCATCCTGCGCAGTGATCACTTTAGCGCGCACGCCGCAAGGCGTGCCGCTGGTCAGCGATTTCCAGCTTACGCATCAAGAGCTGCCGGATTTGCAGGCTGCTGAGGTTCGCTTGGTCACCCGTTGGCTCTCGCTGGATCCCTACCTGCGCGGGATACTGAGTGGGCGGCACCTGGGACATCGGATTGCGCCTGGCGATGTGATTCCGGGCAGTGTCGCGGGTCAGATCGTTGCTAGTGGCGATCCGGCGTGGCGGGCCGGCGATTGGGCCCTGCTGGACGCCGGCTGGCGCAGTGAAGTGGTTGCACCCGCGGCCGCTTTGCAGCGCTGGGACCCCGCGCTTGGCCCGCCCAGCAGCGCCCTTGGCGTGCTTGGCATGCCTGGACTTACCGCTTGGGCGGGCATCACGCGGATTGCGCAAGTGGCTTCCGGCGACACCGTGTTGGTTTCTGCGGCCAGCGGTGCGGTGGGTGGAACCGCAGGGCAACTGGCGCTCGCAGCCGGTGCGCGCGTGATCGGTATCGCTGGCGGCGCTGCGAAATGCGCATTCGTCACCTCTGAACTTGGCTTTGCCGCCTGCATCGACCATCGTGACCCCGAGTTCAGTCAGCTGCTGCGTGCCGCGGCTCCGGACGGAATCGACGTTTATTTTGACAATGTGGGTGGCAGCCTGCTGTCCGCTGCACTGGGCATGCTGCGCAAGCACGCCCGCGTGGTGCTGTGTGGCTTGATCGACCAATACAATCAAGCCACCCCGCCGCCTGGGCCAAATCTCGGACCGGTCATCGGGGCGCGCGCCACTCTTCATGGATTGGTGGTTTACGACTGGTTTGCCAAGCGCGCTCAGTTTCTTGCCGAGGTGGCACCCCTGGTAAAATCCGGGCGCGTTCGCTACCGGGAAGACATCATGCACGGCTTGGGAAATGCCCCGGAGGCGTTTTGCCGGCTGATGCGCGGAGAGAATTTCGGTAAGGCTTTAGTCCAGCTCTAGCGGGGTGCGAGACGAACTGATGTGGTGTGTATTGAGGCACTGGATCGTCGCCCGATCGTCGCTGCTGACTCGGGCGCTTGTGCGCCGCAACACGGCGCTACTCGGGACGCGTTGTTTCCTGTTGTTGATAGGCGCATGTGCCTCGGCAAGGCGAACGGGCGCCACCGGCTAATCAGTCTGGACGGCAGGCAAAAAGCCGCCTGAGCGGGCGGCGCTGCGGGCTCAGCCGACCCAGCGGCGCGCATTGCGGAACGTGCGCATCCAGGGTGAGTCCTCGCCCAATCCATCCGCTGACCAGGACCATTGCACGCTGCGGAAAACCCGCTCCGGGTGCGGCATCAAGATCGTGATGCGACCGTCTTGATTGCAAAAGCCAGTAGCGCCTTGCGGCGAGCCATTGGGGTTGCTTGGATACTGCTCGGTAGGCGCACCCTGATCGTCGACAAAGCGCAGGCAGGCTTCGCCGGTGGCGCCGCTGGCAAATTCGGCCCGGCCTTCGCCGTGCGCAATCGCGACCGGAATGCGGGTGCCTGCCATGTCTTGGAAGAAGATTGAAGCGGAAGGCTGGATTTCGACCTGGGCAAAGCGCGCTTCAAACTGCTCGCTGCGATTGCGCCGGAACTTAGGCCATGCGCCGGCGCCGGGGATCAGTTCGCTCAGCTCGGACAGCATTTGGCAGCCGTTGCAAACGCCAAGCATGAAGCGGCTTGAGTCGGCGGCGAATTCGGCAAACATGCTGCGTAGTCGGCTGTGGTGCTTGATGGTTCCGGCCCAACCGCGGCCTGCGCCGAACACGTCGCCATACGAGAAGCCACCGCACGCCACTAGCCCGGAATAATTGCTCAGGTCAGCGCCCGCGATGAGATCCGACATGTGGACGTCGACGCAAACAAAGCCGGCGCGGTCGAAGGCAGCGGCCATTTCAACCTGGCCGTTTACTCCCTGTTCGCGCAGCACCGCGATGCGCGGCTTGCTGCCGCGCCCAATGTAAGGCGCGGCAATATCTTCATTTGGATCGAAGCTAAGTTTCACCTGCAGCCCGGGTTGGCTGGGATCAAGTCGCTGCGCAAGCTCTTGATCCGCGCATTCGGGGCGATCGCGCAAGCGCGCCATCTGGTGCGAAACCTGGCTCCAGTCGCGCAGCAGCTGGAGCCCATCCAGGCTAAGGAGCGCTTTGCCGGACTGTTCCAGCTTGATGCTCCGTGCGCCGGTCGGCATCGCGATGCGCTGCCAGTGCGGCAGCCAGGCGTGCGCTTCAAGCAGCGACTCCATGGCCGCGACGTCGGCACCATCGATCTGCACAAGAATGCCGATTTCTTCGCTGCACAGCAGCGCCAGCGGCGCGCCCTCTGGCAGCGCGATATGGAGCCCGCAGTGACTTGCAAACGCCATCTCGCAAAGCCCAGCCCAGATGCCGCCGTCGCTTACATCGTGATAGGCACGCAGCAGATTTTGCGCGCGCGCGGCGCGCAAGCAGGCGTGCAGTCGCGGCAGCGCGGCAGCGTCGATATCCGGTGTGGCGTCGCCAAGCAAAGCATGCACTTGCGCCAGCACGCTGCCGCCAAGCCGATGTTGGCCGGAGAGATTCAACCAATAGATATCGCCCCAACCTTTGAGCTCGGGCGTGAGTGACTTGCGTGCATCGCTGACCGGGGCAAAGGCGGTAATGACCACGCTCAGCGGTGCTTCCGAGCGCTGCGCCTCGCCGCGCTCGGTGCGCCATTGCGCCCGCATCGACAGCGAATCCTTGCCGACCGGGATGCTTAATCCTGCGCTTGGGCAAAATTGCCTGCCCAGCGTGGCGACCGCGGCGAATAGCTCGCTGTCGGCTTCAGGTGTGCCGCTTGCCGCCATCCAGTTGGCCGACAGCTTGATGTCGTGCATGCTGCTTACATCGGCCGAGAGCAAGTTGGTGACTGCCTCAGCCACTGCCATGCGCGCCGATGCTGCGGCATCAATGGCGGCGATCGGAGTGCGCTCGCCCATGGCAAAAGCTTCGCCCGCATAGCCCACGAAATCCGCTAAGGTGACTGCGCAATCGGCCACCGGAACTTGCCATGGGCCAACCATCTGATCGCGTGCGCACAGCCCGCCAACCGTGCGGTCGCCGATCGTTATAAGGAAGCTCTTGCTTGCCACGGCCGGAAAGCGCAAAACCGCGCGCAGGCTTTCGGCCAAGGGAAAAGATTCCAGCGGTAGCGCTGCGCGTGGCCGCGGGCATGCAGTCGGGGCGTGCTTTTCAAGCTTTGGCGGCTTGCCGAACAGGGTTTGCAATTCCAGCGCGACCACCGGCTCAACGCCCAAGCGAACGTTCAAAACCCTGGCCAAAGTGGCTGTGCCAACCACGGCAATCGGGCAGCGCTCGCGCGCGGCGCATGCCAGCAGCGGTTCAAGCCCGGTGGCAGCAACGCCAAGCACGTAACGTTCCTGGGCTTCATTGCACCAGAGCTGCATGGGCGAAAGCGAAGGGTCTGCGTTTGGCACCATCGCCAAATCGATCTCACCACCCACGCCTGAGTCGGCCAGCAGTTCCGGAATTGCGTTGGAAAGTCCGCCCGCGCCAACATCGTGAATGGTGAGAATCGGATTGTCGGTGCCGAGCGCCATGCAGCGCTCAATCACTTCCTGACAGCGCCGCTCAAGTTCGGCGTTGTCCCGCTGCACGCTGGCAAAATCCAGCGCTTGCGAGGACGCGCCCGAGCTCATCGAAGAGGCCGCGCCGCCGCCCAGACCAATCAGCATGGCAGGGCCGCCCAGCACAACCACGACATCACCGGGCGACATCGAACGCTTGCTCAGATGGTCCGGGCGCACCACGCCCAGTCCGCCGGCGATCATGATCGGCTTGTCATAGGCGAAATTGCGCGTATCGACGCTGTCCGGCGCGTGCTCAAACGTGCGGAAGTAGCCGCACAATGCCGGACGCCCAAATTCATTGTTATAGCTTGCGGCTCCAACCGGACCGTCGCGCATGATCTCGAACGCGCTCGACAGATGCGGCGGCAATGCGCGTTCGCGCTCCCAGGGCTCGGCCAGCCCAGGCAGCCTTAAATGTGAGGTGGTGAAGCCGGTAAGCCCCGCTTTGGGCTTCCCGCCGCGCCCGGTTGCGCCTTCATCGCGAATCTCGCCGCCGGCACCGGTGGCAGCGCCTGCAAAGGGTGAGATAGCGGTGGGGTGGTTGTGCGTCTCGACCTTGATCGCGATGGCCTGCGCCTCAACGTGGGCGCGATAGATGCCGTCCGGATCGCGAAAGAATTTGGCCGCCTCGGGTCCTTCGATCAAGGCCGAATTGTCAGAGTAGGCCAGGATGGTGCCGCTCGGCTGCGCCGCATGCGTGAGCCTGATCATCCCAAACAGCGAATGCGGCTGCAGCACGCCGTCGATCCACCACTGAGCATTGAAGATTTTGTGCCGGCAGTGTTCGCTATTCACCTGCGCGAACATCATCAGCTCGGCGTCGCTGGGACCGCGGCCCAGTTGAAGGTAGCGCTCGCGCAGATACTCCAGCTCATCGTCACTGAGTGCCAGTCCCAGCTCGCGGTTGACCTGCTCAAGTTGATCAAGCGCCACGAATACCAAAGGGCCCGGCACACGCTGTGTGGCTTGCGTGGGAACCCTGCGCAGCAGTGATTCGGTCAGCGGGTCGTGCAGGATTTTAAGCGCAGCCGCGAGCTGCTCCGGCTGCGTGGGCCAGCGTCGCACGTGCAGCACGCGGCCGCGCTCAATGCGCTGCAAGCGGAGCCCGCAGTTGTGGCAGATCTCGCTAGCTTTGCTCGCCCAGGGCGATTGCGTGCCCAGCCTGGGGAACACGATCCATGCTTCAGAGCATGCTTCAGGCCATGCTTCAGGCCAATCGGCGGGCAGATCAAGCGCCTGCTTAAGCCCAAGCAGACCAAGCAGGGCCGTGAGATCGCCTCCCTGCCAACCCTCGATCAAGAAGATTTCGTCGGCGCCTTCAAGCTCGGCCCCAAAAGCACTTAGCGCGCCATTGAGGCGCGCCAAGCGGAAATCTGAAAGCGCCGCGCGTCCGCGCAGCGCGAAGGTTGCGGACTGCATCCAGGACTACTTCTTTGCGGCCTTGAGCTGGTCCAGGCGCGCCAATAGGTCTTGCGGCGGGAGATAGCCCGGCACCAGGGTGCCATCTTCCAGCACCATGGACGGGGTACCTGTGACGCCCACTCTCTGTCCCAGTTTGAATTGGGCCTCGATCGGATTGGCGCAGGTCATGCTGGCCGGATCCTTGCCATTTTTGGCATCCGTCATGGCTTGCAGATTGTCTTTTGCGCACCACACGGAGATCGCTTTGCGCGAGGAATCACTGGGTACGCCGGCACGCGGGAACATCAGGTAGTCGATTTCAATGCCAAGCTCGGCGTACTCGGGAACCTGGGCATGCATGCGGCGGCAGTAGCCGCAATCAATGTCCGTGAACACCGCAACCTTGTACTTGGGAATGCCGCCCTTCGCCTTGAACACAATGCGATCGGCAGGTTTTTGTGAAGCCATTTCCTTGCTGCGAATGCCGCGCATGGTGCTTTCGGTCAGATCCAGCTTGTTGCTCACGTCATACAGCGGACCTTGCACCAGATGCTTGCCGTCGTTCGTCACATAAACCACGTGACCGCCAACCACAACCTCGGAGAAGCCAGCAAGCGGTGCAGGATTGATCGAATCGATCGTGGCCGAAGGAATCAGTGACAGCACGGCTTTTCGAACCTCGGCTTCGTCGGCGCTGGCGGCCTGGCTCATGGCAAGAATGGCGCCCATGAGGGCAAACTTAAACGGGCGAAACGGCATGATTCGATCTCCAAAAAGGGGGCTTGGTAGGGCGGCTCAGAAGTGGGCGCGCCATGAAAGTTCCATGGCCGGACTATATCAGTTCACTTTTGGCCGGACCCCAGCCGGTCCCGAACGGGTTCAGTTGCCAGAATCGTTTGCTGCCGGCCGGCAGCAAACGCTTGCCTCGACGAACCAAGTCGCACGTGCATCGCTGCACGCGACGCTCGCGAGCTCGCTATACTGTGCGTATTAAATGCCCTTGACTGCTTATGGCCCAGGCGACCGTGCAATACCCAGCTGATGCAATTGAGCTCTCGGTGCCCGACCCTTTAGTGGCGGCGGATCTGCTGCGTGCGCGTCGCCCTGATTTGTTCCCGGTGATGGATGACACCACGGCTGCTTTTATCGATCAGTTTGGCGAGCGTTACAAGCCTTTGCTGACCCACACGCTGGACGCACTTGCCGTAGCCACGGCGCGCATGGGAATGCGGCACGGCAGTTGGGGTAAGGATCTTCACCAGTACCACAACGAAGGGCACGTGCTTGAACTGCTGATTGGCCGTCTTGCGCGCATTCGGCTGGAACTGGGCTGGGGTTGTCTTGAGGCCGAGGAATGGCTGATGCTGGCGCTGTTCTCTGCCTGTCATGACCTGCGGCAGCGTGAAACGCCCGATCCCTCGCACGAGATTGGCACCAACGAACAGGCAAGCATCACCGAAGCATTTCGGATTCTTGATGCGAGCGGCTTTAATCGCGCCCGCGAGCATGATTTCTACGCCACTTTGGGCTACATGATCGCCGGCAGTACGTTCGACGCGCGACCGTTGCCGTACAACACGGCGGAAGTGGTGAGCGCAGGCGGTTGCCTGGCGCCGAAGTTGGTTCGAGACCTTGAAGTTGGCGCCGCTGAGTTCACCTCGCAAGCGGCGCTCTTTCGCTGTACCAAGCTGATGCTGATTGCGGCAGACCTAGATACCGCGAACGTGGCAGAACCTTTTCTTGCCTTTACCGCCAGTTCAGCGCGTCTTGCTGGCGAGCGTGAGATGCGCGCGGGTCGGTCCTTGGAAGCGATTGAATCTGCGCTGCCCGTGTTCGAGTTTCTGACCGAAGGCCAGGACCGCTATTTCTTCAAGCTGCACCGCTTCGTTTCCGATCTTGGCCAAACCGTGTTTGGCATGGGAAAATCGATCAACGCGGACAAAGTGACGCGTCAGTCGCAGCTCATGCGCAAGCATTTTGGCCCTAAGCTGCAAACAGGCGTTACCGGCCGCATGCTGGTGGATCAATATCTGGCCTTCGCCCAGTTAACGAGCTAGCCTTCACGCCGTCAAGCCGCCCCGGAGGCTGCGCCGCGCCGCCAGGATCGTGTTGGTCATCTCGACCGCCGGGAGATCTGCAATTTTGGCCTCTCGTCTCGATCGAAGGTAGAGATCTCAAGCCGCGCTCAACAGAACGAGTGTCACGCGAAGCACCCGGATGACTTTCCGGCTGAACTTATGGCGCCTATGCACGGCAAGGATGCCGGTCATCCGCCGTCCTGGCGTTACCTGCCTGCGTGCGGTGATGGGTCTGATCTTGCCGCGCAGCTGAGCTGCCAATCGCGTAGCGCCTGAAGTAGTCGGTCGACATCCGAGCCTTGGTGCGCGGCACTCAAACTAATGCGCAGCCGCGCGCTGCCGTCTGGAACGGTTGGCGGACGAATGGCGGGCGCGTAGATTCCGCGCTCGCGCAGAAAGCACGCGGCATGCAGCGCCTGTTGACTGTCGCCGAGCCATATCGGCTGGATTGGGCTGCTTGATGCCAAGGCTGCGAGCTTCAGTTCCTGCAGTCCGCGCTGCAGCCGCGTGATCAATTGCTCCAGGTGTTCTCGGCGTGCCGATTCCCGTTGCGCGATGTGCAGCGCGCTACGCGTAGCGAACGCCAGCGCTGGCGGCGGGGCCGTCGAATAGATGAATGAACGCGCGTGCTCCTGAAGATGTTGCACCCAAACCTTGGCTCCGGCGACAAACGCGCCGGCAGTGCCTAGGGCTTTTCCGAGCGTTCCCATCACCAGCAGATGAGCTGACTTCAGCTGATGCGCGCGCGCAAGGCCACCGCCCTGGGGTCCCATGACACCCAGCGCATGCGCTTCGTCAAGCAGCAACAGGGCGTCGCATCGCTGGGCCAGAGAGTCCAGCTCCGGCACGCTTGCCTGATCGCCATCCATGCTGAAAACGCTGTCGCTGACCAGGATCGAGGCGCGGTCTGCGCTTTGCTCGCGCAACAGGCGTTCGGCTGCGCGCCAGTCCAGGTGCGGATAGCGGGACAGGCGTGCGCGCGCCAGCAGCGTGCCGTCCAGCAAGCAGGCGTGGTTCAAGCGATCGTGCACCGCATGGTCATGCCTGCCGAGCAGTGCCGGGAGCGTTCCGATCGCGGCGCAATATCCGCTCGCAAACAGGATCGCAGATTCTTGTCCGGTCCAGGCCGCCAGCTCCTCGGCCAGTGCAACATGCTGCTCATGCTGTCCACCCAGCAAATGCGAGGCGCCAGCGCCAGCGCCAAATCGGCGCGCACCTTCGGCGAGTGCTGCACTCACGCGCGGATCAAGGCGCAAGCCCAGATAGTCATTCGAGGCAAAGCTCAGCAGTTTTTCGCCACCTTGGTCGATCACCTGTCGCGGATCGATCGCTGCGAAGCTTTGCAGCTGGCGCCGCGTACCGGCTTGCTCGCGCTGTTCACGAAGCCCATTAACCCGTGCCAGCAGTGTGGTGCTCAAAGCAGCAGCTGCGCCAACTCGGTGGTCGAACGGCTCAATGACTCGCGCCAGCTAAAGCCGACAATCTCTCGCCCGCTGTCCTGATCGCGAAAAACCTCCTGTTCACCCGGGGGCAAGAGATGGCGGTAATCCACCGTAACTTCGGTTCCGGCGGCAAGATCTTGGCGCGCGAAAACAAAACCCAGATGCCAAAGACCGCTTGGATCAAAGCTGTGGTTGACATAGCACTCATCCGGCCAATCTGGGTTCGCCGTGTAGCGGTCGCCAAACCAGCGCACGATGGAGGGCTCCAGGCTGGCCGCGTCGACGCGCGCGCGCAATTCCTCCAGCGCATAGGTGCGATCAATCTGGTCCGGCGCGATAATGATGCAGCCAGCGCTCACCGCCTGGGTGAGAAAAAGGCCCTTGCCCGCGCCCGCAATGCCCGATGCCAGAATGTGATGGTGCGGAAGGATCATGCAGCCAATCGCTTACTGCGCCAGCAGCTGCTTGATTTGGTCCATGATCACACGGGCACGCGGGTTCAAGGTTGCGTTGCCGGTGCCATCCATCACTTCAACTCGGGTTTCGCCCGCTTGCGCGACGAATTGGATCAGGAACTCATGCTGGGTTGCCCTGCGGCCAGCGCCGAACAGCCACCAGCGCCCCTTTCGGGTGACCTCTTCGGTGCTAATGGATAGCTGACCGCTGGCGGCGTCGGCCAGCTTCACGGCGTAAATTCTGCTTTCGTCAAAGGCTTCTTCGATGCGCTTGAAGCAGTCGGCGAGCGGCTGTTTGCAGGTCGCAACCAGCTGTTCAGGCGCCATGGCGCCGGTATTTCGCTTAACTGATGCAGGATCAACATTGGGCGGCAGTTGGGCTTCCGTGCCAAGCACACCACCCTTTCCGGGTTCGATTTGCAGTGCCGGGTCCGGAGTCGGTCGATCCAGCCCCTCAGGAACTTTCAGAGCGCTCGCCGAGCGGCTGTCGGCATACGGTGCGGGCCGCTCAAACCATGAGCAGGCCGAAAGGCTGGCAAGCAAGAGCAGCGGCAATATCGACTTCATGTTTACAGGTACTCCAGCAAGGATCAGGCGACTACAGGTGAGTTGTTGGGATGGCGTGCTGTGCAACGCGCAAGCGGCCAAACCAGATGGGCGCAACGCAAAGAGGCCAAACGCAAAGGTATTGTCAAGCCGCGGACGCCACGTCGTCTCGCTGCGCCAAGCCAAGCACGCCAATGAGCGCGCCACTATGCTCCGATTGCAGCCGGGTCAAGGGCAGGCGCAGGCGGTCAAGTCCAAAGCCCAGGGCCGCCACAGCATACTTGACCGGAATTGGATTCGGTTCCACAGCCAAGGCTGCATACAGCGGCTGAAGCGTGCGCTCGATTTTTTCTGCTCTGGACCAGTCTCGCGCTTGCGCCGCGTGCACCATATCGGCAAAGCGCCCTGGCGCAACGTTTGCGGCGACCGATATCACGCCGTCAAATCCCAGGCGCAGCGCCGCCAAGCAGGTGGGATCGTCACCGGACAAGAGGGCGAACGAGGGATCCGACAGACTCGCCAGCTCGCGCAAGCGCGCAGGATCGACAACGGCTTCCTTGATCCCGATCACGGCCGCGTTGTTCTGCAGTCGGCGCACCGTGGCTGGCTGAAGATCGCAGCCGGTACGCGCCGGGACATTGTAAAGAATGAGTGGAAAGCCCACCCTGCCAACCTGGGAAAAGTGCTGGTACAGGCCTTCTTGCGTCGGTCGCACATAGGCAGGCGTGACCACCAGTCCGGCATGCATGCCGCAGCGTTCGGCAAGCGCATGCAGCCGCACCGCCTTTGCGGTTGAGCAATGACCGGTTCCCGCGATCAGCCGAATGCGCCCAGCGGCATACTCGACCGCGCTTGACCAAAGCAATTCAAGCTCGGAACTTCCCAAAGCGGTGGATTCTCCGGTCGATCCGGCCAGCACCAAGGCATCCGTTCCCGACTGCACATGCCACTCAATCAGGCGCTTGAGGGTTCCCAAGTCCAGCTCGTCGCTTGCATCCCACGCAGTTACTAAAGCACAAATGCTTCCGGCCAAACGCACGCGATTCGGTCCCATTGATTCAAAGTTCCGGCCAGTCTAACTCGGAACCCCTGGACGATCTTCTGAACGGGTGACGATCACGCCTTCCGCAGATGTCCGCTGCGCTGCCAAAGAGGCTTTGAATGGAGTTCCTTAAGGTTGCTCGAAGGCCAAGGTGGGCGCGTCGGCGCTCAGCGTACCCGCGAATTGCCCGCTGCCCAGTAGCGCAGTCACGTTCACTTTCTCCAGGCGCGGGTAGCTCGCGAACAGTCCACTGCTTACCTGGCTTAAGGCCGCTATTGCGCTGCAATCAAAACTCAGCGTGAGCAGAAATTCGGCGTGCTCATGCTCATGCTCATGCCCGTGCCCGTGCCCGTGCCCGTGCCCGTGCCCGTGTCCGTGTCCGTGCCCGTGTCCGTGTCCGTGTCCGTCAGCGCTGGCGGCAAAGCCTTTGGTATCCAGCTCGCTGGCAAGCAAGCGACATCCGGCCTGCTCAGGTAGTTTCAGCCAGGTTGCCGCCTTGAGCGCGCCTTCGACCTGCGTCAGGAGCGCGCGCTCCTGATCCGTTTTTGGCGCGCGCTCGAAGCCCACCAATGAATCGCCGGGTGACTGAAACTCAACCTGCAGCTTGCTGGCATCACTTGCCAAACGCAGCTCGGCAATGCCGTGTACGTGCGCTTGCTGAGCTGACGGAAGCGCCGCCAAAGCGAGCAAAAAACTCAAATGATTCATAACTCAATGTCTCGATCTTTGGTTTCGGGGAGCCACAGCAGGGTCACCAGGAAGGCGAATGCCACGACTGTAATAGTGTACCAAAGCCCGCCGTAAGGATTGCCTGAGCTGAGCACGATGTACTGGCTGACATAGGGCAAAAAGCCTCCGAAATACCCGGTGCCGATGTGGTACGGCAGCGACATTGAGGTGTCGCGAATTCGGGCTGGAAACAACTCGACCAGCGTTGCCGCAACGGGCGCGTAGGTCATGGCCGAAAGCGTGCCCATCAATAGCACCGCCAGCACGATCATCAGGTTGCTGCGCGTGGCGGGATTGGAGCGTTCTGGATATCCGGCCGCTGCGAGCGCATCGGCATAGCGGGCTTGATCGAAGCCGGCTATGTTTTGGTCGGCGGTTTGGTCGGCGGTTTGGCTGGCAATCCTTAGACTCACGCCGTCGCCGTGCGCAGTCGCCACGTGCTTATAGGGCACGCCACGTCGGGTCAGATAGTCCAGGGCTTGCGCGCAGGGAGTTTGGGTGTTCTTGCCGAATACCCGCAGGCTGCAATCGGTGCCGGTTACGGTCACCGGCGAGTGCTCCGCGGCGGCAACCTGCTCCGGATTAGCCGCGCGTCCAAGCATGTGGTAGAGCGGTATTAGGGTGAGCAAGGTCAGTGCATATCCAAGCAGAATCAGTTTGCGGCGGCCAACCCGATCGCTCAACCAGCCAAAAAAGATAAACATCGGCGCCGTCAGCGTGCAGGCAAGGCCGACCAGCATCTTGCTGGTCAGGTCATCGACGCCCGCGGTGTTCTGCAGGAAAAACTGGGTTGAGAACTGGGCCGTGTACCAAATCACCGTGAAACCCGCGGAAACACCAAACAGGGCGACCAGAATGTTGCGCGTGTTGGCCCAGGTTGCAAAACTCTCGCGCAGCGGCGCTTTTGCGGTAGCGCCAGCATCTTTCAGGCGCTGAAAAATCGGGCTCTCCTTGAGCTTCAAGCGCACGTAAATCGAGATCGCGAGCATGAAGAACGAGAGCAGAAACGGGATCTGCCAGCCCCAGGACTCGAAGTCCTCCTTGCTGAGCAACAAGCGGCAGACAATCACCGTGCCGAGCGCCAGAAGAAAGCCGACCACGACCGAAGCCTGGATCCAACTGGTATAGAAACCGCGCTTGCCCGGCGGTGCGTGTTCGGCCACATAGATTGCGGCGCCGCCGTATTCCCCGCCCAAAGCCAAGCCTTGCAGCAAGCGCAGGATGACCAGCAGGGTCGGCGCCCAAAGTCCGATTTGCGCGTACGTGGGCAAAAATCCGACCAGCACCGTGGCCACGCCCATCAGCGTGATGGTGGCTAAAAACGTGTATTTGCGGCCAACCTTGTCGCCCAAAATACCAAAAATGATCGCGCCCAGCGGGCGCACCGCAAAGCCGGCGCCGAAGGTCGCCAGGCTTGCCAGCAGCGCAGCGGAGGGATTGCTGGTGGGGAAAAAAAGGGCGCCCAGCAGTGCGGCGAGGATGCCGTAGAGAAAGAAGTCGTACCACTCGAAAATGGTTCCGAGCGAGAACGCCAGAATGACCCGACGATCCCGCTTCAGATTCAAAATTCGCTCTGACCTCCCAATCTCCGCGCACAAGGGGCGGCTAGTGTGGTGTTTCGCAAATCGGTTGAACGGTATTACTGCTGGATTTCGCTTCGAGACCAAGCGCGAAGAGGCTGGCTTTGAGGCACGTCAGTTCTTGCTGGTGATCTCGACCGAAGCAAGTGATCCAAAGCCAGCCGTGGCGGAAGATTTCGCCAATGTCGAAATGCCAATGACGACATGCCAATGACGACATTCCAGTGACAGCCCCGATCAGCCCGCGGACGCCTCCACTTCGATGCGCACGCTCACTTCGCCGCCAACCATCGGCACCTACTCGCTGATGCCGAAATCCGAGCGTTTGAAGCTGGCCGTGGCAGAAAATCCTGCGGCTGGCTTCTTGCTGAAAGGATGCGGTGCCATGCCGTTGATCTTGACCTGCATGGTCACCGGTTTGGTGACGCCTTTAAGCCTAAGCTGCCCTGCCACCGACAGTGTTTTGTCGGCGTTCTGGGTAACTTCGCCGGACGTAAACTTGATCTCGCCGTGCTTGCGGAGGTCGAACTACTTGGCATCAGACAGGTGCTCTTTCCAGGTTGGATCCCCAAGATCCATGGAGTTGGCGTCAATCACCACAGCCACTTTCGCCTTGCTCAGATCGGCGGGGTCCAAACTCACACCGCCGTCTTTGACCCGGAAGCGCGCCGTGCTGTTGGAGAAGCCCATGTGGTTCACGCTGGCGTGAATCTGGGTATGCACCTTGTCGAATTTGTAAGTCAGGGTTTCGACGTGCAGGGACTGCGCCGCGAGCAGGGTAACGGCAGCGATAAGCATTTTTTGCGTGGGGGATCCTCGGCAACAAGGGCTTCAGCAAGCGCCGTACTGCGCGTTGCGCATAGCTCTCAGCTTGGCTGTTTCGTTCAAATTGGTTGAATGTGTGGCGCGCCAATCGCGATCGCCAATGCGCTCTTGTCGCTCTTGTCGCTTCTGGCCGCG
>Ga0163144_10016492_pt1 | contig 15132 bp, 17 predicted proteins | sample OliLak19BULKMAT1_FD_123175 | JGI IMG/M metagenome (GOLD analysis project Ga0163144, IMG submission 123175) | Freshwater microbial mat bacterial communities from Lake Vanda, McMurdo Dry Valleys, Antarctica - Oligotrophic Lake LV.19.BULKMAT1 | ecosystem: Environmental > Aquatic > Freshwater >... | reverse complement strand
CGTAGGTCAACTGTAATAGACGGACTGATCGTAAACCCTTTTTTTTGACGTTTAATGGAACATACGAGGTTACATATGAAGAATGTAGAAGTGCTGTCCGCGCTGAACTGGCGCTACGCCGTGAAGAAGTACGACCCGGCGGGCGCGATCCCTCCCGCCAAATGGGCCGCGCTCGAGCAGTCGCTCGTGCTGTCTCCTTCGTCGTACGGCCTGCAGGCGTGGAAGTTCCTCGTGATCGACGATAAGGCCGTCCGCGCGAACCTGCGGGCCGCCTCCTACGGCCAGAGCCCGGTCACGGACGCGGACAAGCTCGTGGTCTTCCTCGTGAAGAAGGACGCGGGCGCCTCCGACGTCCAGCGCTTCGTGGACCGAATCTCCGAGGTGCGCCGCGTTCCCGCCGAGATGCTCGAGGGCTACAAGCAGACGATGAACCAGTCCCTGTCGCTTCCGCCCGAGAAGGTCGAGGCGTGGCTCACGCGCCAGGTCTACATCGCGCTCGGCACCTTCCTGACCACCGCGGCGTTACTTGGAGTAGACACGACGCCCATGGAAGGCTTCGACAAGGACAAATATGATGAAATCCTCGGCCTGCGCGCGAAAGGCTGGAAGTCGGTCGTCCTCGCGGCGGCGGGCGTGCGCGCCGCGGACGACGCGTACGGCAAGAGCGCCAAGGTACGGTTTCCCTTGAGCGAGGTCGTGGAGCACATCTGATGAAAGCGATCGTCGTCGAGAAGTTCGGCGGGCCCGAGGTCCTTCGCCTCAAGGACGTGCCCGACCCCGAAGCGGGGCCGGGCCGGCTCGTCGTCTCCCTCAAGGCGATCGGCGTCAATCCGGTCGACACCTACATCCGCGCGGGGACTTACACGCGCAAGGCCGCCCTGCCGTGGACGCCGGGTTCGGACGCGGCGGGCTTCGTCGAAGCGGCGGGCCCCGGCTCGCCGTTCAAGCCGGGCGAGCGCGTCTACGTCTACGGCGCCCTAGGCGGCGTCTACGCGGAGAAGGCGGCGGTCGAGTTCACGCACGCGTTCCCCCTCCCTGACGCGCTCTCCTTCGAGCAGGGCGCCGCGATCGGCGTCCCCTACGCGACGGCGCACCGCGCGCTGTTCCAGAGCGGCGGCGCGCGCCGCGGCGAGACGGTCCTCATCCACGGCGCGAGCGGCGGCGTGGGTGTCGCGGCGGTCCAGCTCGCGCTCGCGGCGGGGCTCATCGTGATCGGCACGGCGGGCGGCGACGACGGCGCCGCGTTCCTCAAGTCCATCGGCGTCATGTACGCGCTCGACCACCGCAAGCCGGGCTACGTGGAGGAGGTCCTCAAGCTCACCGACTCCAAGGGGCCGCAGCTGATCATCGAGATGCTCGCGAACGTCAACCTGGCCGAGGATCTTCGCGTGGCGGCGACGCACGGGCGCATCGTGATCGTCGGCAGCCGCGGTCCGGTCCCCATCGATCCGCGCTTCGCCATGACGAAGGATCTCACCGTGCGCGGCATGAGCCTCTGGAACATGACCGACGCCGAGCGCGAGCACGTGCACGCGGACCTCGCCAAGGGCTTCGCGAACGGCGCGCTGAAGCCGCTGATCGGCGCGAAGTTCCCCCTGATCGAGGCCTACAAGGCTCACACGGCGATCTTGGCTCCGGGCGCGCGCGGCAAGCTCGTCCTGATCCCCTGAACGCGCTCCGCGTCGAGCGCCTCGCCCCAGCCGATCACGGCCGCCCAGATCGCGGCGCCGAGAGCGGCCTTCCCCCACAGCGGTAGAGGCGATTCGTGGCGGGTGAATAAAACATCGCGCCGAGCAGAACCGGCAGCTGAAGAAGCAGCTTGCTGCGCGTCCCTCGCGTCAGGGCTGAATACAGCTTCTTGCGGCCGAGCACCGGAGGCATCGCGGCGCGCGGCGGCAGCCCGGCGGGCCGCCAGCCGTTGGGCATGAACCACAGCTTCAATTTATCCAGCCCGCGCGCGTCGACGGCGTCGCGCCACAACAGCTTCCAATACTGAAGATTGATCTCGATGGGCGACCAGGTGTCGAGGGGCCGCAGCACGCCGTAGACGACGGGCTCGGTCTCCTCGGCGTAGGTGCCGAACAGCTTGTCCCAGATGATGAAGGTCCCGCCGAAGTTCTTGTCGAGATACCTCGGATTGATGCCGTGGTGCACGCGGTGATGCGCGGGCGAGTTGAGCCAGGACTCGATCCAGCGGGGCAGGCGCGTGATCACGCGCGTATGCGGGATGAGCTGAAACAACAGATGAAGGCCCACTAACGGCAGCACGACCTCGGCTCGCGCGACGAGGGCCAGCGGCCAATAGAATAAAAACGAGGCGAGACGCTGGGTCACGCTCGCGCGCAGCCCGACGGTGTAGTTCAGCTCCTCGCTCGAATGGTGGGGAGCGTGCGCGGCCCACAGGAAGTTGATCGCGTGCCCCATGCGGTGGAACCAGTAGAAGAGAAAATCGACGGACAGATAAAGGGCGGCGAACGTGAGCGGCGTCTCCCCCCAATCGGCGAGCGGCCAGCGCTGGCGCAGGCCCGTGAACAGCGTGAACGCGAACGCGGCGACGGCGACGTTGGTCACCTGGTGGCCGATCGCGGTGCCGAAGTTGGCCATCGCGTCGTCGAACCGGTAGTAGCCGTTTTTCTGGTATAAACACCAGGCGGCCTCGGCGCCGACGACGGCGAGCACGGCGGGGGTCGCGACGGCGTAGACGTTCATATCCATACTCTTAAGATAACGGCAAAACGAATGATTGTCGTTAACCTATGTTAATCCGCCACCCCCTCATTTACGAAGCCGTTAAGCGCCTGGCTCCAATTCCCCCGGAGCAATGGGTGCGCCTGGAGGGCTTCCTTAAGCCGCGCCGCTTGAAGAAGGGAGACCTCTTCATCGAGCCCGGCCAGCCCTCCAACGAAGCGGCGATCGTCGTCTCGGGCCTCTTCCGCTTCTTTTACACGGACGCCGACGGCCGCGAGGCGACGAAGGCCTTCCGCGGACCGGGCGAGATGGTGGCCGCTTACGCCGAACTGCTCGACAAGCGCGCGTCGCGCACGACCATCGAGGCGCTGGAGGACTCGGAGCTCCTGGTCGTCCGGCACGAGCGCGTGACCGCGTTGTACAAAGAGCACGCGTGCTGGCAGGAACTGGGCCGCGTGATCGCGGAGGACCACTACCGCCAGCGCGAGCGGCGCGAGCAGGAGCTGCTTCTCAATTCGGCGACTGAACGCTGGACCTCGTTTCTTAAGGAACAGCCGGACCTCGCGGCGCGCCTGCCTCAGAAGATCATCGCCTCCTATCTCGGAATCACGCCGGTGGCATTGAGCCGTATCTCTGCGTCCGAGCGGCGGACTAAGAAGCGACGCTAACCAACTACGATAATCACTGCCTTTTTGCGACGTGGCCGTAGACTCTTCCCGGGAAGAGTTGGCGGAAAGGGAATGATGATTCTGAGGGTGATGCATAAACGGTTATGACCGAATCCCAGCGCGACTGGATCCAGTGGGCGATCCTGTTCCTTATCGTCTATCTGGCCGCCTACCTGGTCCAGCGCCTCACGTATCCCGTTCTCTATTGGCTCTCGGCCTGCGTTCACGACGTGCTGCGGCTCGCGCGGGCGCCGTCCGGCGCTTCGTCCTACGTCGTCGTGATCACCGAGCTCTGCGCCGCGGCGATCCGGTTCGCGGCCATCGGCTTCGCGTACCTTTGGCTCATCGAGGATCGCTGGCGGAAGGCCGGCCTGAGCGCGTGGCTCGTCGTGATGATCCTCGACAACCTGTCCCTCGCGTCGTCCTATCGCTCGCCGATGTTCTACGCCGCGGCGGCGGTCGGCTGCGCCGCGGCGCTCGCGGGCGCGCGCCTCGCGCTGTCGAAGAGCGATCACCACTGGTTTCAGGACTCGAGGGAGTGGGTTTTCCACAAGCTTGCCTTCGAGAAGTGAACAGGGGCTATATACGAAAACTCAATACTTCACGGCGACAAGCCTCGACGGCTTCATCGCCACCGAGGACGACTCGCTTGAATGGCTGTTCCCGCTCGGCAACGTAGGCGAGTCCAGCTATCCGGCGTTCATCGCGGATGTGGGCGCGCTGGCGATGGGATCGACGACCTACGAGTGGATGCTGCGCAACGCGGAAAAGATGGTCGCCGAGACGGGTTCGACGTGGCCCTATACCCAGCCGGCCTGGATCTTCTCCAGCCGCAAGCTCCCGGTCATCGAAGGCGCCGACATCCGGTTCGTCCGCGGCGACGTGCGCCCCGTCCACGCCGACATGCGGGCCGCCGCCGGAGGCCAGAACATCTGGATAGTCGGCGGCGGAGATCTCGCGGGCCAGTTCTACGACGCCGGCTTGCTGGACGAATTCATCCTCCAAGTCGGTTCGGTGACCCTCGGCAAGGGCAAGCCTCTCTTCCCCCGCAGAGCGCTGAGCCCGGTTCTGCGCCTGGCGTCGGTCCGTCAAATGGGCGCCGGCATGGTCGAACTGCGCTATGAACTGCAAAAGGGCCCACACGTCCCAACTGTTTCCGGAAACAGTTAGAATCTCGACGTGGGAATCCTCGAGGACTGGGGCTGGGACGCGAAATGGGCTGAAGCTTTCGGCGACGACGCCGCGAAAGGCCTCTTTCCCGCGCGCCTGATCGAGGAGCAGCGCGGCCTGTTCCAGATCATGTCCGAGCACGGCGTGATCTCCGCCCGCACGACCGGCAAGATGCGCCATATAGCGACGGATCGCGCGGGCCTCCCCGCCGTCGGCGACTGGGTCTGCGCCGAGCACGTCAAGAACGAGAAGGTCGTGCTGATCCGAAGGATCCTTCCCCGCCGCACCAAGCTGTCCCGCAAAGCCGCCGGCGAGACCATGGAAGAGCAGGTGATCGCCGCCAACCTCGACACCGTGCTCGTGATGACGGCGCTCAACGCGGACTTCAACGTGCGACGGCTTGAGCGCTTCCTCACGGTGAGCCTCGAGAGCGGCGCAAAGCCGGTGCTCGTGCTCAACAAGCTCGACGAGTGCGCCGAGCCCGGGCCCTATCTCGAGCAGGCGAAGATCGCCGCGGGCAGCGCGCCCGTCGTCGCGATCAGCGCGAAGACCGCCGCGGGCCTCGACGCCCTCGACGAGTGGATCAAGCCGGGCCTCACGATCGGCCTGATCGGCTCGTCCGGCGTCGGCAAATCGACCCTGGTGAACCGCCTGGCCGGCAACGAGGACATCAAGACGGCCGAGACGCGCCGCAAGGACGAGCGCGGCCGCCACACGACCACCCACCGCCAGCTGTTCATTCTCCCGAACGGCGGCATCCTGCTCGACACGCCCGGCATGCGCGAGATGCAGTTCTGGGACTCGGAGCAGGGCCTCGCGAAGACCTTCGACGAGATCGAGGCGCTCGCCCCCTCCTGCAGGTTCAAGGACTGCGCGCACGACTCGGAGCCGGGCTGCGCGGTGAAGGCGGCCGTCGCCGCGGGCACGCTCGGCGCGGACCGCCTCGAATCGTGGACCAAACTTAGAAAGGAAGCCAAGGCCGAGGCCAAGCGCCGCGAGCCGGGCCTCATCGCCGCCCAGAAGAAGCTCGACGAGTCCGCCGCCAGGAAGCTTCAGAAGCTCAAGGAGAAGAAGCCTTAGTAGCCGGCGCGCGCGAACGCGGCGCCGAGGGTCTTCTTGATGCCGTCGGCGAGCGCGCCCTGGTCCGACACCGTCGCGACGAACGCGTAGCCGCGCGCGGTCATGCGATAGGTCTCCGAGCGGGACTTGGACAAGCCGCCGAGCGGGACGCCCGCGGCGCGCGCGGCGGCCTCGATGCGCGCGATCGCGGCCGCGAACTCCGGGCTGTCGGCGGCGAGCCCGAGCGACAGCGCGAGATCGTAAGGCCCGATGAATAGGACGTCGATGCCCGGGACGCGCGCGATCTCCTCGAGCTGGCGCATCGCCTCCTTGTTCTCGATCATGACGACCGCCTTCGCCGCGGGATTCGCGTTCTTCACGGTCGCGACGAACGCGGCCGCCTCGCGCGCGGTGGCGACCTGCGGCGCGATGACGCCCGCCGCGCCGGCCGCGATGTAAGCGGGGATGTCGGGGTTGTCCCAGCCTGTCGCGCGCACGATCGACGGCGCCGCGACCGCGCCGATGATCTCAACTATCCGTGATATCGGGAAGTGGCCGTCCTCGCCGTCGATCCAGAGCCCGCCCGCGCCGGCCGCGAGGCGCTTCGCGAGCGGGACGTCGGGCGACATCAGAAAGCCGTAGGCGCCGAGCGCGGGCTCGCGAGCGCTATCAAGAGGTATGTCGCCGTAGGCGGCAAACGCGGCGTCGACCGCGCGCTCGTCGCCCGCGATGATCGCGTGCGCGTAGCCGCGCGCGTGCAGCGCGAGGGCCTCGGCGCGCGTGGTGGCGCGGCCGATCAGCGCCACGCCCGCGGCGCGGGCGGCGCTCTCGACCTTCGCGGCCTGCTCCGCGTCCAGGCCGGAGCCGACCTCGACGAAGCGCAGGCCGCGCGCGGCCGCCTTCACGATGGATGCGATATTGGCGACGCCATCGGCGTCGCCAATCGTGACGCCCGCGAGAAAGACTCGGTTGTTCCGGGCGACAAATTCTTTTACGGCGCCGAGATAACGCGTGACGTCGGACGGCCCCACCGAACGGCGGCCGAGCGGCGGCAGATAGGTCTTTCTCAAAAACCGCAGCGTCTCTTTCAAGCTCGACGCGTTCTCGAGCGACGCGCCGAGCAGCCCTTCGTCGAGCTTCGGCTTGAGGAACGGGTCCGACGCGGATTTGAAGCGTCCGATCACGATCGCGGGCGAGCGCGACAGCGCGTTGACCAGGCCGCTGATCGTCCCGCGCTCGGCCTTCGCGCCGTCGATGAACACCGCGCTGATCCCCCCGCCGTCCGCGGCGGTCGCGGCGCTCACGGGATTCGGCGTCGCGAGCTCCGCGCCGTAGCTCAGCAGCCCGGAGCTCAGGCCGTCAGCGACGGCGGTCTTGTCGAAGAGGCTCGGCGAGGGCGCGTGGACGAGCTCGACGCCGGCCGCGGACAGCTTGACGACGATGCGGTGGTACTCGCCTTCGTCGGCGCCCGTGAAAGGCTCGTCGCCGAGCACGCGGCGCTCGAAGCGCGCGAGGTAGAAATTGCGCGACGACTCGGTCGCGTAGATGATCAGCTCGGGCGCGCCCTCGCGCGCGGCAAGCCCGTCCGCGAGGCCCATCAGCACGCCGCCCAGCCCGCGCTCGCGCCACGCGGGCGTTACGCCGAGGCCGAACCACAGGTGCTCGCGGCGATGCGACAGGTCGCCGGTTTCCACTCCCGCCGGAAGCCGTGCGGCGCCTTTAGGCTCGAGCGGCCCGTCGAGGACGGCGGGCTTGCCGCGTCCCTGGAAGGTCAGGTCGACATGGCCGACCGTTCCGCCGGCCGGGTACGCGGCGTCGAGCGCGTCGAGCGTCGCGATCTTCTGGCCGTGTTGGTTGACGCCTTCGCGAAGCAGGACGAACCAGGGGCCGCACACGATCCAACCGCGCTCCACGAGGCGCGCGAGCTCGGGCCGCGCGGCGGGCGCGCCCGAAGGTACCGGAACGGACGGCGCGGAGAGCGTGCCGGTGAGGGAAGGTGCGGAAAGCATCGGCGCGGACAAAGAGAGCGCCGGCGGAGCGAGCGGCACGGGCGCGACGGCGGGAGCGCCCATCAGCCCGGCGGCGGCGACGACGGCGCGCGTGACGATCACGACCAGACGATATCAAGGAGACGAGCGAAGCGAGATGGGCCGACCGTCCCTTATGCCCCCGGGCAAAGGGCCTATTATCTATTCAAGGGAATAAAGACTATTCCCGGGACGAGCCGGCTTCCGCTCGTTCGCTCATGGAATAGGAGTGCTTCAGCTTGCCGGCTACGTCCGCCACGCACTGCTGGGCGCGAGCCGGAGCGTTCGGCGAATACATCAGGCTGGGAATCATCGTGATGGGGATCGGCACGAGCGAAGAAATCCAATGGAAGAACCCGTAGGTTCGGCGATGCTGCGCCGACCAGGCGACGTGCCCCGTCTTGACCTCGACGAGCCGCAGGTTGACGGCGACGTCCGCCGGCGGGAAGATGAAGGCGCGCACGTTGCGGTACCTCGTCACCTCGCCGACGAGCACGGCGTCGGCGCCGAGTTCCCGGCCCGCGCGCAGCATCGCGTCCATATCGGAGGGCTTGCCTCCGGCCCGCTTCGACAGCTCCTTCTCAGCCAGGCCTTTATCGATGAGATTATACTGGGGTATGCCCAGAAGCTCCGTGACCAGGAGGTCGGTGACCGTCCGCCCCGAGCCCTCGGCTCCGGGAGCGTCCTTCAGAGGGAACACGGCAAGCTCCCATACCTCGCCTTTCGGCACCGTGCGCTTGATCGTGACGCCGGGAGAGGCGCAGGCGGACAGCGACAGGGCGATCAACACGACGCAGGACGACTGTCTCATTTCGATCCCCATTACCGGCCCTTGAGCTTCGAGACCATGCGGCAGCTGTAGCGGTCCCCCTGCTCGCAGGCTTGGTTAAAATCCGCGATAGCCTTTTCCCCGTCGCCTCGCGCCTTGCGGACGTTGCCCCGGCCTTTGAGCGCCTGGAGAAGACCGGGCTGCCGCGCCAGGGCCGCGTCGTAGTCCCGCAGCGCGTCGTCGAGCCGTCCCGCCTCGGCGTGCTCGTCGGCTCGCCGCGCGAGATCGGCGACCGAGGGCGCACGCGGCGCCGGGCGGGGCGCCGTTTCGCGCTTCGCCGGCGTGGGCCGCGGCTCCTCGAGGGCCGGCGGAGGAGCGGACGTGATCGAGGCGGGCGGAGCAGCCGCCGCGGCGATGGACGGAGCCGCCCCGGGCGGCGGAGAAACCCGGCGCGACACCAGTGCACCCAGCAGCCCGGCCGTCACGAGGGCGGCGCCTCCCCACAAAGGCGCGGTGCTGCGCGAGCTGAGCGACCGGGCCCGGATCCCGAGAACCTCGAGCTCGCCGGTGCCCTCGGTGGGCATGATCTGCAGCACTTCGACGGGATCCTGGATGTTCTTGAGCTTGCGCATGCCGAGGCTCACCGAGCGGAACTCCTGGATGCTGCGAATCTGGTTCTGCACCGTGGACGTGACGCATACGCCGCCGGGCTCGGCGAGGGCCTGGATGCGCGACGCGATGTTGACGCCGTCGCCGAAGATGTCGCCGTCCACCACGACGACGTCGCCGACATGGACGCCGATGCGCACGTGGGTCCGCTCGCCTGACGGCAGCGTCAGGTTGACGGCCTTGAGCTCGGCCTGGATCTTAAGCGCGCATTTGACGGCCTCGACGACGCTCGGAAACTCGGCCAGGATGGCGTCGCCCATGAACTTCAGGATGGTTCCCTTGAACTCCCCGATGCGGGTTGTAAGCAGGGTGTTGTGGCTCTCGAGCATCCGAAGAGCGCCTTCCTCGTCGCTGCCCATCTTCGAGCTGAAGCCGACGATGTCGGTCAGCATGATGGCCGTCAAACGACGTTCGCGGGTCGTCACGAGATTATCGTAGCAAGAAGAATGTCCTGGTTTTTGGGCCTGGCCCCAAAAATTAGGACATTACCAGACGCGGCAGGCTTTGGCGGCGACCATCTTGTCGCCCGGCTTGCAGGAGAACGCCTTCGCGAACTCGGCGGAGTTCGAGAGCGGGCCGATCACGCGCTCCCGCGCGGACGAGTGCGGGTCCACTTGCGCGAGCATGCGGGCCACCTGCTCGGTGCGGTTCTGGCACCAGATCTGCGAGAACCCGAGGAACAGCAGTTGGCGCGGCGTGAAGCCCTGATAGGGCTCCTTCGCGCCGGGCAGGCGGTCGACGGCCATGCCCGCGACGAGGAGGCCGCCGTTGTCGGCGGTATTCTCGCCCAGGGTCAGCTTCCCGTTAAGCTTCACGCCGGGGATCGGCTCGTAGGACCCGTACTGGTCCACGAAGCACTGGGCGCGGCTTTCGAACGCTTTCGCGTCCTCGGGCGTCCACCAGTCTTCCATGTTTCCCTTGAGGTCGAACTTGCGGCCCTGGTCGTCGAAGCCGTGCGTCAGCTCGTGGCCGATCACCGCGCCGATCGCGCCGAGGTTCACCGCGTCCGGCATCGCGGGATCGAAGAAAGGCGGCTGCAAGATGCCCGCCGGGAAGTTGATGTCGTTCATCTGCGGGTTGTAGTAGGCGTTGACCGTGGGCGGCGTCATGAACCATTCCTTGCGGTCCACGGGGCGGCCGATCTTCTTGAGCTGGCGAAGGTGCTCGAACTCGATCGCGGAGCGGATCGAGCCCACGAGGTTCGTTCGGTCGATCTTGACGGAGGAGTAATCGCGCCATGTCTCCGGGTAGCCGACCTTGTTGCCCATCGCCGCGAGCTTGGCGAGCGCCTTCGCCTTGGTCGCGGGCGTCATCCAGTCGAGCGCGCCGATGTCGTCGTGCAGCGCGGCCTCGACGGCGACGACGAGCGCGTCCATGCGCTTCTTCGTCTCGGGCGGATAGGCCTTCTCGACGTAGCCGCGGCCGAGGTCCTCGCCCAGCATGCGGTCGACGAGCTCGACGCACCGCTTCCAGCGCGGCTTGAGCTCCTTGGCCCCGGTCAGGCGGCGGCCGTAAAAATCGAACTGCTCCTCGACGAAGGCGCGGCCGAGCCACGGCTGGGCCGCCGCGAGCGCGCGCCAGCGCAGGTACGACTTGAGGTCCGCGAGCGGCGCGTCCTTCAGGACGGCGTCGAAGCCCTTGAGGAACTCGGGCGAGGACGCGTTGACGGCGTCCCACGACGGGCCGCCCGCGGCCTCGAAGTAGCGGTCGAACGCGAACCCCGGCGCGAGCGCCTTGAGCTCGGCGCGCGTCATCTTGTGGTAGGTGTTCATCGGGTCGCGGCGCAGGACGCGGTCCATCGACGCCGACGCGAGCGCGGTCTCCACGCGCATGACGGCGGCGGCCTCCTCGGCGGCCGTCTTGGGGTCCGCTCCCGCGAGGCCGAACGAGCGCGCCGCGTGCCACTCGTAGGCGCGGCGCAGCTCGACCGACTTCGCGTCGTCCTTCAGGTAGTAGTCACGGTCAGGAAGCCCGAGGCCGGCCTGGTCGACGAGCGCGATGACCTTGGTCGAGTCCTTGTAGTCCTGGTCCGAGCCGTAGCCGAACCCCGCGTTGACGCCCGCGCGGTGCAGACGGCCCAGCAGCGGCGCGAGGTCCTTGGCGGAGGTCAGCGCGCCGATCGCGTCGAGCGCGGGAGCGAGGGGCTTGAGGCCGGCGGCCTCGGCCGCGGGCTCGTCGACGCAGGCGCCGTACAGCGCGCCGATCCGCCGCGAGTAATCGGTCTTGGGGGCGGCCGCGGCGGCTTCGAGGATGTCGCGCAGGATCCGCTTGTTGCGCTCGGTGAGCTCGTTGAAGCGGCCCCAGCGGGACTGGTCGGCGGGAATGGGATTAGCCTTGAGCCAGCCGCCGCAGGCGTATTGGTAGAAATCGGAGCAGGGCTTGGCGGTCAGATCCATCGCGGCCGGGTCGAAGCCCGAGATCGCGCGAGGCTCGTCGGCGGCCGCGGCGGAGAGGGCCAGAACGGCGGACAGCAGGACCGGTTTCATCATGGTTTGGCTCACTTGCCGAGGATCATCTTCAGCGAAATACCGAAAAGGACGGCCCCGAACGAGCGCCTCAGGACGTCCTTGTCCATCGAGATCGCGAGCTTGGCGCCGAACAGGCCGCCGAGGACGAAGCCGGCGCAGAGCAGGGCCGTCGCGCGGACGTCCACCATGCCGTTCTTGTAATAGGTCCAGGCGGCGAGGATGCCGATCGGCGGCAGCAGCATCGCGGTGCTCGTGCCCTGGGCCATATGCTGCGAGAAGCCGAAGAAGATCACCAGGATGGGGACCAGGATGATCCCGCCGCCGACTCCGACCATGCCGCTCAAGACGCCGACGAGCAAGCCCGTCAGGACGAACGCGATGGGATTCATTGCCGCATTATACACGAAAGCTTTTCCCCGCGGTCATAGTGGACCCGGGGCCAAGGGCTTATAATCCGGTGAATAGGAGGTGGACCATGAAATCCATCAATAGGTCGCTGCTGGTCGCGGCCGTGCTGAGCAGCGCGCTCGCCGCGCTCGCGCAGAACCCCGGCGGTCAGAATCCCGGCTCCGGAGGCACGAGCCCCGATCCGTCGAACGAGACGAACACGACGAACCCCAGCGGAGCCCGCACCGAAGGCGAGGCACGCGGACGAACGGGGACGATGAATCCCGGAACGGACACCGCCGCCGACGCCGGACGCGTGAACGAAGCCGACCGGACGCAGAGCGCCCGGGACGGAAGCGTTAACGACGATATGAACCAGCCGAGGCAGAAGCGCTCGTTCTGGGACCGTCTCTTCGGCCGCAACAAGCACCTCGATGCCGATCAGGACGGCGCCGGCTCCAACGAGACGGACTCGTCGGGCCGCCGCATCGAGACGCAGCCTTGACGAACGCGGACCGGGAGCCGCCGGCGGGCGGTTCCGCCGGCGGCCGGGGTCCGGGAGCTCGATGAATTCAAGAAACGTGTTCACGGCCGCGGGCGTGCTCATCGCGGTCCTGCTGTCGGTCGGGTTCCTGAGCCCCGCGCCCCGGGACGAGCCCCCGCCCGCGAAAGCGGACGGCGAATTCCCGCTCGACGGCCGCGCGGGCGGACGCCATGGCGTGAACGGGCTCGCGGACCCCAGCCTTCCGCCGAACCAGCCCGTGTACGAGGAGCTCGACGCGGTCTTCGGCGACGAGGTGAGGCGCCGGCAGGCCGAGGCCCGGGACGACGACGCGAAGCGGCCGAAGCGCTCCTTCTGGGACCGCCTGCTCGGACGCGGCGAGCGCGAGGCCGGACGGCCGGAGCCCGGTCCGCGCTAGGGCTTCAAGAACAGCGAGGCGTCGCGCGAAAGACGCTCGAGCGTCCAGCCGAAGCGCCGCGCGATCCAGGCGAGGGTTTCCGGCCGGTAGAAGGCGATGTGCGTGACGTCCTTGTGGTACCACCACGCGGGGAACGCCGCGTCGTCCTCGAGCACGCCCGTCAGGACCCCCAGCGTTCCCCCGCGCGCCAGCAGCGCGTCGAGCCGCTCGAAGACCTCCGCCGGGCGCCGCAAATGCTCGACAACCTCGGTACACGTGATGAACGCGTACGAACCGCGCAGCGCGTCCTCGTCGGGCGCGAAATAGGGGTCGTAGTCCCGCATCGCGAAGCCGCGCTCGCGCATCATCACGGACGCCGTGGGTCCCGGGCCGCTGCCGTAGTCGAGGCCGGACGCTCCCTCGGGCAAGCGCCCGGCCATCGGAGCGAGCAGCTTATCCAGGAACGCGCGATACCCCGCGTCGTCCGGCGCGTTGCGGTGCGTCGTGTAGCGAGCATGCTCCGCCTCCGGCGTCGCATGCTGATGGGCGGGGACGAACGTGAGCGCGCACGCCGCGCATCTTAGGAAGTCGCGGTCGGAACGGTAAAATGGGGCGGAGCCGCCGCCGCACAACGGGCAGGGCATGCTACTCGTTCGGCTCGGCGAGGACGGCTTCTTCCGTCGTGAGGGATCTCGGCTCGGCCAGGGGCTCGACGCGGATCGGGCAGGCCGAGTCCGTGCAGCGCGCGCAGTACTTGCGCCGGCACGGGTCCGTGTGGACGTGAAGCTCGCCCTCGAGGCCCAAAGCCGTCATCAGCTTCTTCTCGAAGCTCTCCGTATCGACGTGCGACTCGGACACGGGCAGATACTCCGGCACCACGAGATGGATGTCCACGTGCGTGTAGCGCCCGGATCGGATCGCGCGCAGCCCGTGCACCGTGATCACGCCCGTCTCGTCCACGCCGTTCTTGAGGATCTTGTCGATTCCCGAGACGATCGAGCCGATGATCGCGGGATTCTCCTCGTCGAGCAGCGCGGCGGCGGCCTCGCGCACGAGGCGGTAGCCGGTCCGGCCGAGCAGCGCGGCCACGAGGAGCGCCACCAGAGGGTCGAGCCAGGAAAAGCCTGTCGCCTTCACCATCGAGAGGCCGGCGAAGATACCGAGCGTCGTGTAGAAATCGGACAGGACGTGATGCCCGTCCGCCTCGAGCGTCTTGGAGCTGAGGCGGCGTCCCTCCTTCAGCAAAAACCAGCCCAGCAGGCCGTTCATCAAGCCCGCGCCGAGGTTGAGCAGCATGCCCGTCCCCAGGCTCTTGAGCTCGACGCCGTTCACGAGCGCCAGCGCGGACTCGTAGACGATGATCAGCGCGGCGAGCGTGATGAGGCCGCCCTCGAAGGCGGCCGCCAGGAACTCGACCTTGCCGTGCCCGTAGGGATGATCCTTATCCGCGGGCTGCGCCGCGAAGATGACCGCCCAGAGCCCGAAGGCGGCGGCCGCGACGTTGACGATGCTCTCGAGGGCGTCGGACTGCAGCGCCATCGAGCCCGTCAGCCAATACGCGGCCGTCTTCAACCCCAAGATCAGGATCCCGCCCCCGAGAGAGATTCCGATCGCGCGGACGCGGTCTCGCTGGGCGGTTTCCGAGGTGATCATCTATTCAATGACGAGCAGCTGTCCGCCCACGTGAGCGGGGTGCATGGAGCAGAAGATCCGGTAAATGCCGGCTTTGGGGGCCGTGAACTCGACGACCTTGGTGTTGGCGCCCTCTTTGTTGTCGACGGCGGCCTCGGTCCCGGGAACGCCTTCGATCCCGAAGGCGTGGACGCCCGACGGCGCGGTGTTGATGAGGGTGATCTTCACCTTTTCGCCCTGCTTGACCACGAAGAACGACGGGGTCCAGATCTTGTTTCCCTTGACTTCGATATTGACGGACTTGAACTCGCGCGCGGCGGCGGCCGGGGCCTTGGTGTCGACGGCGTAGGCGGCGAGGGCGGCTGCGACGGTCAACGAAGCGGCGATCATGTTTCTCATGACGTCATCATAGACCATCGGCTTGCCGCGAGTCCAGGGAAGGGGTAAGATCAAGTTGTGACCGATCCGCTGGACGCCCTGCGCCTTCTGTACCGCGAGAAGTTCGGCGCGGACGCGGCCTCTCTCGTTCCCGTGCGCGCCGAGGGCTCTAATCGCAGGATTTACCGGCTCGACGGCCCGGTATCCGCCGTCGGCGTCCTCAACGACGACGCCAAGGAGAACCGCGCTTTCATCGAGTTCTCCAAACACTTCTTTAGAAACGGCATTCCGGTGCCGGAGTTTTACGGAGAAAACGCG
>Ga0163144_10016491_pt1 | contig 15132 bp, 17 predicted proteins | sample OliLak19BULKMAT1_FD_123175 | JGI IMG/M metagenome (GOLD analysis project Ga0163144, IMG submission 123175) | Freshwater microbial mat bacterial communities from Lake Vanda, McMurdo Dry Valleys, Antarctica - Oligotrophic Lake LV.19.BULKMAT1 | ecosystem: Environmental > Aquatic > Freshwater >... | reverse complement strand
TCGCGGCCGTCATGCGGCACAACTTTCTCGACCCCCTCGGCGACCACCCCAACATGCAGCGGATCTACGCGCTGGCCGACGAGTCGGGGCTTATCCTCTGCACCTGGCCACGCGGGGCCCGGCCGGCGTACCCCTTCCCCTACTCCGACGAGGTGTGGACGGGGATCGAGTACCAGGTGGCTGGACACATGATCTGGGAGGGAATGGCGGAGCCGGGGCTATCGATCTGCCGAGCGATCCACGAGAGATACCACCCGAGCAAACGAAACCCGTACAACGAGGTCGAATGCAGCGACCACTACGCGCGCGCCTTGGCATCATGGGGTGTGTTCACCGCACTTTCGGGTTTCCAGTACCACGGGCCGATCGGGCGAATCGGTTTTGCACCGAAAGTGACTCCTGAGAACTTTCGTTCGGCCTTTACCACTGCAGAAGGTTGGGGGACATTCTCTCAGAAGATCACTTCGGGCTCTCAGGAGGTCAGGGTCAGGATCGCTTATGGCAAGCTGAAACTGTCTGTTGTTTTGCTTGAATCGAACTTTCAAGGAAAACTGAACGTACAACTCGACGGAGTCTCATTGCCTTGCATGTCCCAGCGACTCGGACGTCGCCTGAGTCTCAAACTGTCCAAGCCAATTCTACTGACACTGGGCCAGGAGCTTATTTTGACGATCAACGACGTTACAGACTGACCAAGAGGACGCCGCCCAAGACTATCGCGATCCCGACAAACTGGGGTCGGTTGAGGCGTTCACGAAGGAAAATCGCTGCCAGGATGATGGTGACGACGCTGAAGAGCGAGGCCAGTGCCGTGACCACGGTCGTATAGTTCGTCTGAGTGCCAAGCACGAACGCACCCCAGGCCAAAGTGTCCGAAATTGCGACGCCGAGCCCCAAGAGCACGGTCTCTATGGTCAAGAATTTGGTGGGTGCCTTTTCACTGCGTTTCTGATGAAGCGCCGCTCCGACTGCCGAAACTGTCGCCATGACTTTCAAGATGACGAGCGGCCAGGCCATCGGAATTTCTTTTGTCACGTTTTCGATCAGCCAAAACATCACTCCGAATCCGATTGCCGATCCAAGTGCTTCAGGCACTCCTTTCAAGGTTGTGGTTCCACTGCCTGCTGAGCCTCTGGTCACCACCACTACGCCGATCACCAAGAGCACCGCCCCCGCAAGGGCTTGAGAGCCTGGTCGCTCACCGCTCATGAGAGCTAAGACCGCCGTCACAATCGCGAACGACGACGCGATGGGCGATACAATGCTGAGAGTTCCGACCTCAAAAGCTCGGTAGGTGAGGGCTAGTCCGACAACGTGGAAAATGCCGCAGACGACAGCCACTCCCCAGATGGAAGCGGTTGCGTTGGCGGGAAAACCGAGAACGACTGCCACGACTAGCCAGCAAGCGAGACTTAGAATCTGCGTGACGACCAGTGCCCGAGTAGTCCCGATGAGGGTAGTCAATCGGTTGATCAACATATCTCCACTTCCCCAAAGAAGCGCAGCAAGGAGCCCGTAGACTATTCCCATTTCTAAGTTTCTCTCAAGTGTATTTGTTGACGGTTTGTAACGGCTATTTGACCAATCATGGTGCAATACCAATGATTACGAGAGGAACAGCAGGAGTACTCCGGCCCTGGCGCAATAAATTGTAAAGTTCGCCCTCATAGTATGGTGGCCCCGATGACATCTCCCTTTGCATTTCCTTCATCGGCACAATCTCAACGCCAACATCCATCACATCTCCAACAAAGAACGCCATATGCTTAACAAACAGGTCGTATGCGACGGAAAAGTACTTCCCAAACTGAACCTCAATCTCAATTCGGTCACGAACGAAGTCTGTTTGGTTAAACGAAAGTATCGGGGTCTTACCTGCCTTAATGATTTCTAACTTCTGCTCTGACTCGCTCAGGTTGATCGTACGACGGATAAGTTCGTGATCGTCCGTGACCCAATAACTTGTCCTCGATTCACTCCAACTCCTCCGCACCAATAAATCTTTGAACTGCTTATTGAGCGCGCCTGGATCATAAAGGAGTTGGCCAAGCTTTGGCCCCTGTTCCTTGCATACCTTTGTCTTGCAAGCGAATGCGTCAACGCTCTGTATGACGGCTTCAATTTCCTTCCACATACCTGGCTTGTGGACGATAATTTGCTCATATCCATTTAAGTGGGAATAGAATTTTACCAGCCTCATTTAAATGTCTCCTAAAAGAAGTTGGTATCATTATATTGAGTTCAGATTATACGAAGCCAAGAGTTCGTCAGACACCAAGCATTCTATCGAAGGTATCCTTTGCATTTGCTTTCGCTCCAACGCAAGCTGTAATTGACGATCTTGTCTTGAAGACTTCACTTTGAAATCAGAACCAAACTTGAGATTGACTACCACTGCTATCAAAGTACCGCTCAGAATACGAAGCCAATGCTTGCTCATCTTTCCAGAATTGGCGTCTGGGAAAAGGGCGTTGACACAACCTTGCAGCTTAGTCTCATCCATTTCCATGAGCTGCGACTCTAGAGCCAGAACCCGCTCAGCAATCCAATCAATGACTTCAAATGGGCCTGGCCCTTGGCTTCGGCCAACCCATCTTGACTGAAGCTCGCTTCCGTTGTTTGAGAAGTCTGTGGGCCAAGATGCAATTTCCAGCATCGCAATTGGAATTAGGGATTCAAGCGAATGATCCTCAATCATCGACTGGATTCGACAATGGGAGAGATCACCTCGAATTATATTCTTCGAGTTACCGTAAAAGAATCTAACCTGCCATTTTGTGTCAAGGCCTGAGATTTCATTGCAAAGTTCAAAACGAACGCCACTATGAAAGCGCAATCCAGGTATCGCATATCTGAATGACCTCGAAAGCGGAAATGATCTGAGGTTTGAATCTGGTTCCGCGGAGTCGCCACTGTGATAAGGTCTGAAAACGTAGTTAGCTTCTTCTGTTTTTTTTATCTTGTCGAGAGGCGTTCCCATCATTGCATGAGCTATGAAGTATGTTAAGACTGGAGGCACCGCATTTCCTATCTGTTTAAGTCGATCGTTGTAGGTGCATTTCTTGAATTGATAGCTAACGGGGAATCCCTGGAGCGTAGCCCTCTCTCGAACAGTCAATCGGCGAATTTGATTTGGCTCCCCAACTACTATGCTCTCTCTGGAAACTCGAGTGCAAGTGGCGGTTACTGTTCTTGCCGGTCTGTTCGTCGAATCGGGAAACGACATTTTATTGTATACAGCATTGTGTGCCTTGGATTCAAAGTTCATCCGAGCCTCTTCAGTTGACAAAGGAGACTCCTTGACATCGTCGGTGATTCTTGAGTTCTGCAGCTTCCCGCCCCAATTGACATCTCTAGAGATTGGGCCAAGAACTTCTCCAAGTGTTTTGGTGTTACAAACGGACTTATAGGATTCTAATAGCTCTAGATTGAAGTTTCCCGCAATCATTCGTTTACGCGCCTGTGGCAGACCGAAGTCAGCCGCATTGACTACAACAATATGCTTGACAAGATGTGAGTACTGGGATAAAGAACCGCCCGGTTCAAGTTCGTTACGAAGAATTTGGGCGACTCTGGGAACATTTTCCATAGCCCACCGACGTGGTTTGAGGAAGTCAACGACTTTCAAAAATGCCTCGATATCTTTGAGCCCATCTGCAAGATCGCCACTGCCACCTCGATTGGCAAAGGAGAATTGGGTGCAGGGAGGACTGCCGACCAGGAAATCAATGGATCCCGGCGTTGGAAGGTCTTTGGCCGTGAGACTCCGAATGTCTATGCATTCTGGAAGTTCGCCAAAATTCAGCAACTGGGTGTCACAGGCCTTGGGCCACCATTCATACGACCTGACCGTATGGATTCCTGCGGCTTGCAATCCAATTCGCCAGCCGCCAATCCCACTGTACAGATCGATTGCGTTCATAAGCGAGATTATGGACGAACAAAGTGATATCTGAGATTCTGGTAGCCATTTGATTGAGGCAAATTATGCCAAAAGGAAACTACGCGTAGATAACGCGCAGGATTTCTTCGACCGTAGTCTTGCCCAGGAGAATCTTGGCGGTGGCGTCCATCTGCAGGGTCTTCATTCCGGCCTTGACTGCGAGGTTTCGGATGACGTGGGCTGGGTTGCGCTTGAGGATCTCATCTCGGATTTCGTCTGTCATGAAGAGTAGTTCGTGGATTCCCGATCGGCCTTTGAATCCGCTTCCTTTGCAGGTGTCACAACCGCGTCCGCGAGTCAGTTTGACCTTGCCCCCGGTGTCATCTCCAAGACCCTCTGGAACCGGGAGACCGACTCGGACGAGTTCGGCGACGTCAGACTCGTACTCTTCTTTGCAATTCGGACAGTTCTGCCGAACAAGGCGCTGGGCGAGGACTCCGACGATTGACGACGAGATCAGGAAGGGCTCGACCTCCATGTCGATGAGACGGGTTGGGGCGGAGCAGGCGTCGTTCGTATGAAGTGTGCTGAAGACAAGGTGGCCTGTGAGCGCGGCTTCCATCGCGATTGTGGCAGTCTCGTTGTCGCGCATTTCACCGATCATGATGACGTCGGGGTCTTGGCGGAGCATGGCACGCAGGCCGGCGGCGAAGGTCATTCCTGCCCGGATGTTCACCGAGCACTGGTTGATGCTGTCGAGTTCGTATTCGACCGGGTCTTCGATGGTCGTGATGTTCTTGAGCCCGTCATTGGTCTCGTTTATCAAAGAATAGAGGGTCGTAGACTTGCCCGAACCAGTTGGGCCGGTGACCAAAACGATACCGTAGCTCCGGCTCGCAAAGTCCTTGAGCATCTCGTAGTTGTGGGTCAGGAAGCCGAGTTTTTCCAGGCCAATGCTGATGCTGCCCTTGTCAAGGACACGCATGACGATCTTTTCACCACCGACAACAGGCAGGGAACTGACGCGAAAGTCGAACTCTCGACCACCGATGACAGCCGAGATTCGGTTGTCTTGGGGGGCGCGCTTCTCAGCTATGTCCATGTTGGCGACGATCTTGAAACGGCTCGTGAGCGGGGCGATGACCTTTTTGGGAAGACGCATGACCTCGGTCATGACGCCATCAACACGGTAACGGACGACTAATTCCTCTCGTCTCGGCTCAATATGGATGTCACTCGCCTTGTCCTGCACGGCCTGGGTGATGATAAGGTTCGCCAAGCGGATGATTGGGGCTTGCTCATGGCCTTCGGGGTCACCTTTTTCAGCTTCTTTTGCGTCTTCAGGCCCAAAATCGGCCATGACACCCATTAGCTCGTCGCTGACGACGCCTCCACCATAGTGGACGCCGACGGCGTTGATGATGTCTTCTTCGACCGCGATCAGGGGTTCGATCTCATAGCCGGTGTGCGCCCGCAGTTCGTCGATGACGAAGACGTCGAGCGGGTTCACCATCGCGACGAGGAGGCGTTTGCCTTGAGCGTCCAATGGTATCGCCATGAACCTGCGGGCCACGTTTGGAGCTAGCAGGTTCAAAATGTCTTCGACAGGCTTGAATTCTCGGACATCGAAGAAGGGAATGCCCCAGACTTTTCCAAGACACTTGACCCTGTCGCGCTCCGTTATCAGGCCCATTTCGACAAGGACTTTCGCGATCGGGTCGGTCCCGCCGCTTTCCAATTGCCGATTGACGGCAAGTTGAAGCTGGTCCGGTGAGACCAACCCCTCCTCGATAAAGACTTCGCCCGTCAACATCCCACTTTGTTACTTCCATGATCCGGCAAGATGAACGGCTAGAATATCTACCAGGGTGTCGCGGAGGTCTGCCGTCTCCAGGTATCATCAAAAGCCCTGTGCCCAGGTGGCGAAATTGGTAGACGCGCTAGTTTCAGGTACTAGTTCTCGCAAGGGAGTGAAGGTTCGAGTCCTTTCCTGGGCACCAGAATTGTAGGTTCAGTTGAACTTGAGGAAACCATTTTGTGTTTTTTGGAAAAGACTCAGGCGTCCTAGACTCAAAATCGGTGAGTCCGCGCAGGTGCGTGATCCACTGACGGGCAAATGAAGAGCCTTGGTAGGGTTGACTCAGTATGTTCTTCGGCCCACATGAATTCACGCTTTGATCTCGTCATCGAATTAGTTGACGCTGTGCTCGTATGCGTCAATGGTTCTCTTGACACTTGAGGCATATTTGTCATAGATTGACTTGACATTTTATGCTAATTTGTATATCTTATCCTTGACAATCGAATATAAACCACCCAAAATGATCACATGGACAGCACTCGCAGACGGTTGCGCTGGAAACAGCTCGAAAGACAATTGAGCCCTCTCCGGCAAGTCGCAAGTATCCCGCCAACGCCAAAAGGGGGATGGATCAAGTCAATACGCGAAGCCTACGGCATGTCGCTCGAAACCCTTGGCGGGCGTCTCAAAACGTCCAGGCAAGGCGCACACCAACTTGAAGTGTCCGAGAGGCGTGAGTCAATTCCATTGAAGCGCCTGCGGTTGGTCGCTGAGGCTCTTGAGTGTGAGTTGGTGGTCTTGCTAATACCCCGGGAGCCCATCGATCAAATCATTCAGAGTCGGGCGCTTACAGCTGCAAAAGGAAAACTAGGCAGAACAGCCCACACCATGGCCCTCGAATCGCAATCAGTTGAAGAACGACACTTGACGGAAATGGCGGTTGAACTTGCACAAAGAATGATTGATCGTAACGATCAAATGATATGGGAATTGAATTAGAGTACCCAGATGGAGCGACACCACTAAGCGAGGAGGAGCTTGACGAACTAATTCCTTCACTATCGACTCAAGGCGAACTCAACGAATTTGAGGCAGTCAATATTCAGGAAGCCACCGAGTGGATAGAGAGAAGCAAGTCCGTCAAATCCAAACTCCTTGCCCCATCCACAGTACGCGAGATTCATAAGCAAATGTTTGGAAGGACATGGAAATGGGCGGGCAAGTATCGGACTACTGAAAAAAACATCGGAGTCGATCCTTCACAGATTTTGACTCAGCTCAAACAGCTCTCGGATGATGTCGCGTGCTGGATCGAGTTCAAGTCGTACAATTCCAAGGAAATATGCGTCCGATTCCATCATCGGCTTGTATCGATCCATCCCTTTCCAAAGGGTAACGGACGACACGCTCGACTCATGACCGATCTTCTGGCACAACAACTTGAAATTCCCAGACCGACTTGGGGTCTGGTCGTTTTAGTTCATCCGGGCCAAGCGAGAACTCAATATCTAAGGTCACTGGAACACGCCGACCAGAAAGACTACGGGCCGCTCCTGACATTTGCCTTCAGTTGACAGCCACTAAGGCGGCGGGTGGCAGGATTGGTAAGATTATTTATGGTACCAAGATCTGGAACTCAGTCAACTCGACCTATACCGACTCTCCGAGCCGGCTCTATGAAGCTTCGTACAACGCGAAGGGCCTCAAGACCTCGGTGAAGACGAGCACTTGGTCGGGCTCCGCTTTTGTGGAAGACACTTCCAAGGCACAAAGCTACGCCTATGAGACGGAGCGCGACTACCTGACATCGGCAACCTACAACTCCGGCACAGACACCTGGTCTTACGACAACGCCGGAAACCGCTCGAACTCTGGGTATTCTTACGACGTTTTGAACCGCATGACGGCCAGCCCCAGTGTCTACACCTATGAGCACGACGTCCTTGGGAACCGCACTTGGCGGAACCACAACGACCCTGTGGGCAGCAGGACGGTCAAGCACACCTGGGACGAGGTCAACCGGATGAAGTCTCTGCAGGCAAGCAGCGGCGGCGCGAGCTATACTTATCGGGCCGACGGTATGAGGGTCAGGAAGATCGAGGGGATCTACCTGGGGGTCAACGTGAACGAGGCGGAAGAGGTCAGCGGCTACTACGACATCTACAGCGGCATCTGCACCACGTGGAAATGGGTTCTTTTCGGGATTCACCACCCGGTTTATCCCTTTATCGTTTGAAACGACTATAAATGGATAAAGGTTCTCTCCATTACCTTGACACGGGTCTGCCCCGCAGGAACGCCGTCCGTAACGGTGTTCTTCCTGAACCGTTACATTCAATAGAAGGACACCCTTCACTAGGTTGAAAAATGAAAAACATCTTGACAGCGACTGTTGCCCTCGCCCTGCTTTCCTTTACCGGGATAGCTTCGGCACAGTACGACAACTCCAGGGATCAGCGCGAGGACCGCTATAGCCGCGATCGGTCCGACCGGGATTCTTCCGACCGTCGCTACTCCTCCGCAGAAAGCAGGCGAAACGCTATCTGGCGCGAGCTCTTTACGCGACAGGAAGATGATCGTCGCGAGTTCTACCGCTACACGAACTATCGCAGGGGCAGCCGGGAGTATAATCGCGCCCTTGACCGCATTGTGGAGCGACAAGAGCAAGAAAGATGCGACATGCGCGAGCGTCTCGTTCGCGACAACAGGTCGTACCGCGACCGATAAGTCGCCGCAAAGCCCGAAGGCCCCAAGGCTCGAAAGCTCTTGGGACCAGCGGGCCGGTTTGCTTTTGTGACGCCTATCTTGAGGGCCCGGACTGGAGCCCGAGAACTTATTCCCAATTCTTGATTCAACCTGTTAGACGGTTTGTTTCCTGGGCGCCATCGAGCATTGCTAACGCCTTTCCTTCAACGCGAAACACGTGGTTCCATTCGCGCGACGTAGAACACCTCGTCGAAGCCGTTAGGCCACCGTGTTGTGATTGGTTCCGCGTTTTGTCGGTTCATTCAGCCGAGAATGGGTTGCCTCAGCGGGTGCTTCACAGATAGTCCACGGAAGTCCATGAACGCAAGTTTTCCTCCGGCTTGCTCAAGGTGGTCTTCCAAAGATTTCTTCGTTTTAGGAGCAAATTCGATTGGTGTGCCGCCCATCCAACTCCATGATCCGCCGCCTGCGAAGACACCAAGTGAATAGACTTTTGACTTCCACCGTCTTGCGACCAACCGCCCCATTGAGTCAATGTCATCGTTCGGTGCAGGCAACTCCGCTCCCGCTGCCTTCGTTGGTTGACCCTTGAAGATGTGCGCGTTGTGTGCCCAGACAATCGCCTTCTTGCCGGGGTAAGCCTTGGTCATCAGAAACTCAATCGTCTCAGCACTGACCCTTTCTCGAAGATTGTATCCGGTGTAAAACTGCCCTTCACCCGCCCTTTTGCATAGTCGTCTAGCAAACCAAGGGCTTCTGAAACTATGGTCTGTGCCTTTGCATATTCTTCTGGCGTCGACCCTGACTTTAGGACAATTCAGTTGGCAGCTTTGACTCTTTCCTGAGTATCAGCGGGCAAATCTATTCCCTTGAACCAGGAGGTTGATTCTGCGAGTTGATTGTTGGAGGCACTTCCAGAAGATTGCATATCAAAGCCAGTGAACATTAACGGCCTCGCTGTCTTTGCGGACTCCCGTGCGTATTCAAAAATCGGAAAAGACTGCTGGCCGGCCGACCAATGTGGAAAGACGCCCATTCCAGCCACCTTCTCAATTGGTAGGCTACCCGTAAGTGCCTTGTTCATGACTTCGCAATCGTAAAAGCCGGACTCCCAAATCAGGAGGTCAAATCCAGCGTGCTGATGTAAGTACTTGATCAGCGCAACTTTGAATTCAAACGAAGTTCCATCCCCGTGCGTCTGCTCACCCAACATGACAATCCGCGACTTGCTATCCTTGATCCCTCGGTTGCAGACAAGACTTTTGAGTTCGCGATCGGGACGACTGATTCACCCAATCCCACGATTGCAACACTGAGTAGAACTGAAATCATTTGCAAAACACACCGGCAATTTGATAGATCAATTCCTGAAAAATTTCCCCTTTTGGTCAATCACACTTCTAATGATTGGTAGTTCATGAAGCGGACTTCGCCGTGTGCCCGTGTCGTTATTCCGTCGATCAATAAAGAAAGAACTCTCGTATATCCTGGGACTACCGTCTGTACAAGACAAGTTTTGCGCTGCAGCACCGTCCTTAGGGCGTGCCATTGTCTAAGGACGCCTCGCCCTGTAGCGGTATTTGCCGTCTTGACAACTTACTCGTCTGCGAAGGGTGTGGCCGCACGATCCAAGAAATTGCCGATTGGCCCTTTTTGACTGAAGAAAAGAGAGCCGCCATCAGGGAACGGGCAGAGGCTCGGCTCCACAATCGCGGGGCTCAGATGATCGAGTCGAGCTTCATGGCGACCTCGGCGTCGGACAGGCCCTGAATCGAGACGGTCTTGTCGCGACCATGTTCGCCCCTTAGAATTGTGATCCTCGATTTCGCAACGTGCAATGCCTTGCTCAAAGTCTCGACGACTGCCTTGTTCGCCTCCCCATCGGCTGGTGGTGCGGTCACATAGACCTTGATCGGGTCACCCGTTTCGACCTTGTTTCGAGACGATTTGGGCGTGACTCGAATTTGAATCTCAGCCAGTGGCCGCCTCATTGTGTTCGACATTGAGAACCGCGTGGGTCGGAGTCTCTTCTTCGAGCCGGACTAAATGCTCGTTCAACAACGCGCGAAATCGGTGGACGAATCCGTCTCTTTCAAGGGCTAAGCGTTCGGCGTCCCAATTAATCGCACGTACAGATTCTTGAGCTGAGCGTCGAATTTCCTTAGCTTCCTGCTTGGCTCCTTCGATGATGAGATCAGCTTCCTTGTGTGCGTGGAGCCGAGTCTCGTCTCCAGTCCTTTGTGCGAGCACAAGTGCTGAATTCAGAGTTGATTCCAGAGTCTTGAAGCGATCAAGTTCAGTTTCGGCGGCCTTGAGCAACGCATTGAGTCTTCGGATTTCAACGAGCTGTGCTTCCAGTTGGTTTGATGCGCCGACCAAAATGCGATCGACGGGTTCTTTGCGATATCCCCGGAGCCCTATCGGCAATTGCGCGCGCTCCAGGTCGAGAGGTGTGACCTTTTCCATTTTTATGTACTTCCGTGTACTTTCGTTTATTGAGAGTGTTGCCGCCGTCCTTGGCGTTCGATCTCACTGTTTCTTCATTTTTTCCGCGACACCTTTGCGGTTCGCGATGGCTTGCAAGTCTTTGGGTTTTATCTTGATATAAACGTCCCAAACACGCAACGCATCTTCATAGTATCCCATTCTGTTGTAGCTGTGGGCCAAAAAACGAAAAGCGTTGGGGTCTGGGGGTGGTGATTGGGAAATGAGTGGTTCGAGTAGTGCCGGAATTTTGGCGTACAGTTTCTTGGCGAACATGAAGTTCGCCTCGTAGTATTTTGCGTCGATATAGGACGGGTTGGCAGACGCAAACCGGCGGGTGGCTGTCCACTGCAAGTCTGGCATTTCAACGTTTTGGTACATCCAAATGAGAACATCCCAAGTTTCTTCGTCTTTCGGATTGACGGCGACGAGAATTTCTTGGCTTTGGATGATGGGTAAGAATTCTCCAGTCCGGTACCATGCGTCGTTTTGTCTGGACATCCGGTCTCGCGCGGCGTCAAGAATGTTTAAAGACTCCGAAGTGGCATTTTGGGCAGTTCCAGACCAAGGGATCAGCATCAGCAAAGCGATAATGGACGTTCTCATTGTGTCAATTGCTTTCGCATCTCTTCCTGAACTAATGACGGATTTGCCCGACCTTGTGTTTCTTTTAGTACCTGGCCGACCAAAAATCCGAGCACATTTTCCTTTCCTTGACGGAACTGGGCGACAGGGTCGGGGTTAGCTTCGAGGACTTTTTGCACAGTTTCGGAGATAAATCTAGTGTCGCTGACTTGCGTGAGGCCTTTCTCCTCCACTATCTTGCTAGGCATTTCACCAGAGCGGAACGCCTCATCCAAAACCTGCTTGGCGACCTTAGAATTGATCGTCCCTTTTGTGATCAAAATTGCAAGATCGGCGATGTGGGCGGGTGTGATTTTGCTCGCTTGTCCGCCTTCGTTGACCAGCTTGGCAAGGTCGCCGTTCATAAGGTTGCAAACAGTTTTGGGCTCGCTACCCTGGCTGACACAATCTTCAAAGAATTCCGACCATGCCCGGTCTCCGACCAAGACCGCGGCATCGTAGGCGCTCAGTCCGTGCTCGATTTGGTAACGATTGGACTTTGCCAATGGAAGTTCGGGAAGGGAGTTACGCAGTTCTTCGATATAAGACACGTCAAACTTCATAGGGGCGAGGTCTGGGTCGGGGAAGTAGCGGTAGTCGGCCTCGGATTCCTTGGCTCTCATGACATAACTGCTCAAGGTCGCTTCATTCCAACCGCGTGTCTCCTGAATGACAGCCTGCCCCTGGTCTAGTACGGCGGCTTGGCGTTTCGCTTCAAACTCGACGCCGAGTTGGACGCTACGAAAGCTGTTGAGGTTTTTCAGTTCGGTCTTGGTGCCGTACTCGTCGCTTCCTTCTGGTCTGATGCTGATGTTTGGCTCACATCGGAGACTTCCTTCTTCCATTTTGCCGTCACAGACGCCGATCCAGACCAGGATGGCACGGAGTTGCACGAGGTATTCCTTTGCACTCTCGGCACCGTCGATATCGGGTGGAAAGTCGGTGACGATCTCCATGAGAGGGACGCCAGCTCGGTTGTAGTCGATCCCGCTACCGCCACCAGGCAGGTGGATGAGTTTGCCGGTGTCTTCCTCCAAATGGACTCGGCAGATATGGACTTTCCTTGTGCCGCTTTTGCTCGGGATTTCGAGCCATCCCTTGTATCCGAATGGATTCGTCTCGCCATATTGAGTGACCTGATATCCTTTCGGAAGGTCGGGATAGAAGTAGTTCTTACGGTGGAAAACGCTCTCCAACGCCATGGTGCAGTTGAGCGCGATGGCGGTTCGTTGAACCATCACGATCGCCTTCTTGTTCGGCACTGGGAGAGTGCCGGGCATTCCCAAGCAGACCGGACAGACGCGGGTGTTCGGTTCGCCACCGAACGCGACCTGGCACCGGCAGAACATCTTGCTCTCGGTCAGAAGCTCGGCGTGGACTTCCATCCCGACACTCGTGACGTAGCTGGGCATTGGCGAGTAGGTTACCACTGTGGCGTGATCGTGGGAATGGGCGATATAATTCGGCCAGCAAGTTCATGCACCATTCAATCAATCTGAGTGAAGAAGCCTTTCGAGTCTATGAGCGCCGCGCCCGACGAGTTGGGCTCACGGTGGACGAGTATTTGGATCGTTCTGCTCCTAGTGACGAAGGGTTCGTCCTCTCTCCCGAGATGCGACTAGGAATTGAGCGCTGGCTAGCACAGGCCGACTCAGGGCAGGTAGTCGGTATCAGTCATGTACGCGAAAGCTTAGCCAAATATCGAGCAGAATGGCGCGAAAGCAACAAGTCTTAGACATCGACTTCACGGCAACTGCCTGGGCAGACTGGATCGCGATCTGGCAGTGGAACGCCGAAGTTTATGGAGAGGGTGGTGGTCGTGTCCAAAGGATCGGGGTGCAAAGCCACCACCCCAACCACGCGTCCATGCCACCAGTCGAATACCCGGACTAGGAAAACCGGACAAGGCTTCCGACCATACTAATACGTCGATGAAACACGTTGGAATTGAAACTTCGCTTCTCTTGATCCTTGGCTCGGGCGCCATCGTAGGGATCCGATGGCAGCAGGACGGGCAGGTCACGCGGACACAACTGCGAGAGATGCTCGTTTAGCTCGGCTACGAGGTGAGCGACCTCGTCACCGAGGTAGGCAAAGAAAAATACGTGGTGAAGTTCTCCAAGAACGATCTCAACATCCCGGTCGGCTTCGAGATCAGCCCGAGCGACACGTACATCTGGCTCACGGTGAATCTTGGGGAGGCTCCCAAGGAAGCTGCGGCAATGACCCTCAACCTGCTGAAGCAGAACTCGAAGATCCAGCCAACTTTCTTCTGTGTGACCGATAGCGGGCGCCTGATGGCGGCACTGCCCGTCGAGAACCGAGGCGTAACCAACGCCGTGTTGCGGTTGCGGGCGGAGAGCATCAGCGAAAACGTCGGAAAAACGAAGGAGTTCTGGCGGGCCCCCTGAGCTGCATGCCACCCGCCCATACTCTTGCGATGTCGCTGCCTCCAGACTAGGGTCGATGCAGTTGGAGCGACGTGGATCGCGAGTCCGGCGGCGGCATCCGGAGATGTCAATCATGCTTTGTGCGTGTCCCGGCCTGCCACGAGCCTGTGGAAATTGAACATCTATTGGAATCAGGGGCAGCCAGACCGGGGCACGCGGCAATCCAAGTCTCCCGCCAACAGTCACTTCAGGAGCTCGCGAAATTCGCCCACCGTGAGTCCCGCGGCCCTTACCAACGCTCCCATTGTGTGCGGCTTGATCGGATTATTCCGGGGCACAATGAGAACCGTTTGCCCTTTTTTCATGACATCGTGCGCGACGCCCGGAACTTTAGGCACTCTTGAGAACCACCGTCACGGTTTCGAACTCTTGCCCTTCGACCGATTCATTGACGGCTTCCAAATAGAGTGAGATCGCTTCGCGCACATTATCAATGGCCTCTTCGCGTGTTTCCCCTTGCGAGACGCATCCAGGCAGACCCGGCACCAAGACCGAATAACCGCCGCCGTCCTCGGTAATGAGTTGAACCACATACTTCATGCGCCTATTTTAGCCGAAAGATGCGTGTACGGGTTCGTTTGTAACCTAGCCGCTTTCGATTGGCGAATGCGGAATCCTAGAAAACACAAACGTGGAGGTACCAACGGGCCTTGAACAGTTTGAGGCCAGTGAAAGGCCTCCAGATTAGGGCCGGGGCGGTCCGGGCTTGGTGGAAAGCGATTCTGGAGGCAGCCAAAATTCGCAGGTTTGCACACATCTGACGATGAAAGTTGATCAATCCTCAATGTAAGACAGTCGCCTTTAGATTGAAGAAGGCGACTCTTCATAACAGCTGGTCGACATTCAATAATACTTCCGGATTCTCTATGGCAGTTGACCAATTCTCGACGAAAGTAAGTCGACTTTGAACGAGATCAGGCCGACTTTTGAATGGAGTCAGGCGACTTTGAGCGTTGTTGGGCGGTCCTTCTCCATTTCCGCGATGGTTCGTGACGGAAGACGGAGGGGGGGCGTCTGGAACCCCCTCCGTCTCGCCGGAGCGAGCCACCTCCCCCAAAGGGGCACGAGGCATCCCGTTTGGGTGAGAATCTTTACGCCAACAACCCCGGAACTAACTCCCCCGCCACGCCAGTCAGGCGGAAATCGCGGCCTTGGTACTTGTAAGTGAGGCGATTGTGGTCGAT
>Ga0163144_10016490_pt1 | contig 15132 bp, 19 predicted proteins | sample OliLak19BULKMAT1_FD_123175 | JGI IMG/M metagenome (GOLD analysis project Ga0163144, IMG submission 123175) | Freshwater microbial mat bacterial communities from Lake Vanda, McMurdo Dry Valleys, Antarctica - Oligotrophic Lake LV.19.BULKMAT1 | ecosystem: Environmental > Aquatic > Freshwater >... | reverse complement strand
GAGCTCGAGAAAGAACTCGAAGCCACGAGATCGGAACTCCAGAGCGCGGTCCGCAATCTCGAGGTGGCGAACGACGGACATAATGAGATCAACGAAGAGGCGCTGTCCGTCAACGAGGAGTTCCAGTCCACGAACGAGGAATTGCTGACTTCCAAAGAAGAATTGCAGTCCCTCAACGAAGAGCTGACCGCCCTCAACACGCAGCTTCAGGAAACCCTGGAGCGCCAACGCACGACGTCGAACGACCTGCAGAACGTCCTCTACAGCACCGACGTCGCGACGATCTTCCTCGACACCAAACTCGAGATCCGCTTCTTCACGCCGGCCAGCCAAGCACTCTTCCACGTCATCCCAAGCGATGTCGGACGGCCGCTCGCAGATCTCAGCTCGCTGGCCGCCGATGCGCTGCTTCTGACGGACGCCCGAACGGTGATGCAGACGCTCCTTCCGCTCGAGCGCGAGATCGAGAGTGGAGGCGGGATCTGGTTCTACCGTCGGGTCTTACCCTATCTCACGCAAGAAAAAAATGCCGAGGGCGTGGTCATCACGTTCACCGACATCACCGCGCGCAAGCACATCACGCGCGCACTGGAAGAAGCCAAGCGACAAGCCGAGCACGCCAATGCGGCAAAGTCGCGCTTTCTCGCGGCCGCAAGCCACGACCTCCGCCAGCCGCTCCAGACCCTCGCGCTGCTCCAGGGGCTCTTGGCGAAGATCGTCGACGGAGAGCGGGCGCAGAAGCTGGTCGCCATGTTGAATCAGGCGTTGGCCGCGATGTCGGGCATGTTGAACACCCTGCTCGACATCAATCAGATCGAGACTGGCATCGTCCACGCCCACGCGACCGACTTCCCTATCAACGAGCTGCTCGACCGGCTGCGAGACGAATTCACCTACCATGCACAAGCGCAAGGACTCGCCCTGCGGGTCGTGCGGTGCGGAATGTCGGTCCGCAGCGATCCGCTGCTGCTCGAGCAGATGATCCGCAACCTGCTCTCGAATGCGATGAAATACACCCAGCACGGCAAGGTGCTGATGGGCTGTCGGCGACGTGGCGGACAGCTGTACGTCGAGATCTGGGATACCGGCGTCGGCATCCCCGACAGCCAACTCCAATCGATCTTCGAGGAGTATCATCAGGTCGACAACGCGGCGCGCGAACGCAGCCGTGGCCTCGGCCTCGGCCTCTCGATCGTGGATCGTCTCGGCAGATTGCTGAATCATCGGGTATCCGTGCGCTCCAAACTGGGCAAGGGCTCGGTCTTCGCGATCGAAGTCGCGCTGCCGGCGACGGACACAGCGCTGGCAAGTCGGCGCCCTGGAACCGAGACGAAGCCGGCGGCGCGTGCGGATCAAGGCCGCGCGGGCATGGTCCTGATCGTCGAGGACGATCCCGAGGTGCGCGAACTCCTCGAACTCACCCTCAAGGACGCCGGTCATCGCGCGACCGCGGTGCCGGATGGTCACGCCGCCGTCGAAATCGTTTCACGAGGGGCGCTCCGCCCCGATCTGGTCCTCGCCGACTACAATCTGCCGAATGGCATGAATGGACTCGAGGTCACTGCGAAGCTCAGGGAGGTCGTGCATCACCGCCTGCCGTCGATCATTCTCACTGGCGACATATCGACCGCGACCTTACGCGATATCGCGCGCCAGGACTGCATCCTGCTCCACAAGCCCGTGAAGATGACGGAGCTCACTCAGATCATCCAGACGCTCCTCTCGAGTCCGCCATCGGCCACGCAGCCCGCGACGATGCCGGCAGCGCCAGCTTCCGCCACCGCGGGGCCCGCGGTCATCTTCGTCGTCGATGACGACAGTCTCGTGCGCGAAGCCATGCGAGCCACGCTCGAGCATGACGGGCGCAGCGTCGAGACGTATGCGACCTGCGAGGCGTTCCTCGCAGCCTATCGGCCGGGTCGCGAAGCGTGTCTCCTGATCGACACCTATCTTCCGGGGATGAGTGGGCTGGAATTGCTGCAGCGCCTGAATGAGGCCGGTCATCGCCTGCCCGCGATCATGATCACGGGCAAAAGCGACGTGCCGACGGCGGTCCAGGCCATGAAGGCGGGCGCGTCGAATTTCATCGAAAAGCCGGTCGGCCGCGCGGAGTTGCTCGACAGCGTCGCGCGCGCGCTCGAACAATCGCGCGATACGGCCAAGCTGTTCGCCTGGCGACAGGACGCAGCGCAGCGCATCGCCAAGCTCACGCCGCGACAAAGACGGATCATGGATCTGATACTCGCCGGAATCCCCAGCAAGAACATCGCCGCCGATCTCGGGATCAGCCAGCGCACCGTCGAGCATCACCGCGCCGCGATCATGACCCGGACGGGCGCCCCTTCCCTCCCAGCGCTCGCGCGATTGGCGCTTGCCGCGGCTGAGAACGGATCCGACGCATTGCGTAGGTAGTTTCCGGGTCTGTGGGCAAGATTCCTGCATACGATACGATGAAAGGTCAGCGCGGTGGTCCGACTGATGCCCCTCACGCGGGCTTCCACCACGGCCAGCATCGGCAATTCCTCGAACTGCGAGATGACGGAGAAATTCATGCAGCCCGCGAAGGCGACGCAGCTCTACACGGTGCGATACCCGGTCCTGCTGGGCTTGATGATCGGCGCCCTCCTCGGCGCGGTCAGCGAGACCGTCGTCCAGCTGCGGGCGACCGACGCAAGTGCCGCTGCTCTGGTTCCGACTCCGTTGCAGCAATAGCGCCGCCGGCGTCGAGTTGCACTACGCGCAAGCCGAAGGTGATGCGGCGATCTTGCCGGCGATTACGCGCTCGATCGCCAGCGCAAGCTCCGCTTCGCGAAATGGCTTCTGGATGACCACGGCGCCCGGCTTGCGCGCTCGAACTGCCACGATATCGCCACTGACGAACACGTGTGGAACCGGCAAGACGCGCAGGATCCGCTCGACTGCGGACACGCCGCTTCCCTCTTTCAACTGCGCATCGACGATCATCAGATCCGGTCGATGCCGAAGCGCAGCAGCGACCGCATCAGCCTCGCGGGAAGCGACCGCGCAGACTTCATGCCCCATCTCCTTGAGCAATTCGGTCAGCAGCATGGCGATCATCGCCTCGTCTTCCACGACCAGGATTCGCAGCGCCATCATCGATCGACTTCGCCTCCCGCGCCGCCTTCGTTGACCCAGGCGCCGATCTGGGCCTGCAGCTCCGGCCGGTCACGACGCTCATCAGCCGACACGAACGATCGAACCGATGCAGGTGTGGCGATTCCGATCCAGCCGCCGCAGCTGTTCGCGGGTCCGCGCAGCCGCTCTGGGCCGACGCGCCTGCTCATCTGGGCGCCGCGTGTGATTCGACGAACCAGAGTTGCCGGTCGATTCCGCGCGAGATTTCGGTGAAGAGATCGGCGGTATCGACGTCACCGAAATCCGTCGCTTGCGCTACAGCCGCTCGGGCGGATTGCCCGAACGCCGCGAGGGTTCCGGACACCGCGAAGACGTGCTGGCTTTCGTCGGCGATGCCGAGCGTATAGGGGACGAGGAAGGAGCGGTCGACAGCGACCTGAACGGTGCCGTGGGCGGTGCCTCCCATCCCACCAGCGCGCTCGGCGATCATATCCGAGTAGTTCTCGACCTCGACCGAGACCTTGTCGAGCAGCTCATGAATCGCGATGAAGCCGGGCCCACGGAAATTCCTATTCGCCTGCTTCAATTGCGCATGCAGATCGATGGCGGCAGCCAGATGCTTGTTCAGCAGTTCGACGGATTGCGCCCGTATGTTCTCGGACAACGTATTGTGTGTCGGGTGCATGGTTGTATCTCCGGATGGTGAAGTTCGTCGCGCGTGCCCAATGGTCGGCGTTGAAGGCGGAACGCTGGCGAACCGATGGGCGTCTCTCATCTCCGAAACTAGCGGAGGCGTGCGCAACCGGTGCAGAGTCGGAATCTACGCAGTCCGGCGGTCGATGCCGACGATGGCAGCGGATCGGCCGCACGATCTCCCGGTGACACGCATCGAGTCGCCCTGATACCAGCTGGCTGGCCGCCTGGAACGCCAGCGCGATTGGTGCGTTCACCTCTCACCGCTTCGAGGCTTTGGAATGAATCGGCTGAAGATCCGCCACTATTCGAGGTTCACCTACGCTGCGCCGGTGACGCTCGGGCGCCATCGCCTGATGCTGCGCCCACGCGACAGCCACGTCTCGCGCCTTCTCGATGCGCGGTTGACGATCTCCCCACATGCGGAACTGCGCTGGGAATACGACGTGTTCGGCAATTCCGTCGCGATCGCCAGCTTCGAGCGTCCGACGACGGAGCTCGTGATCGACAGTTCGATCGTGATCGACCATTACGGCATGACGGCTGACCACCCCGCACTGGACGACTCGGCGATGACGGTCCCGCTGGTCTATTCCGCCGCTGAAGCACCCGATCTTCTCCCGTTCGTGGCGCGCTACTATCCCGATCCGGAGCGCGCGATCGAAGCCTGGGCGCGAGGATTTCTCGGCCCAGGCGGCGCGACGGGAACGCTCACGATGCTGCAAGCCATGACGGCGGAGATATCCCGGTCGTTCAGCTACGTGATGCGGTTCGAAGCGGGAACGCAGGCGCCGGCGCAAACGCTGTGGACACGCAGCGGGACGTGCCGCGACTTCGCATTGTTCATGATCGAGGCGCTGCGCTGTCTCGGCTTGGCCGCGCGGTTCGTGACGGGCTATCTGCATGGCGGCCGACCCGGTCAGGATGCGACGCGATCGACGAGCATCGCCTGGCCGCATGCGTGGCTGGAAGTCTACCTGCCTGGTGCGGGATGGATCGAATTCGATCCGACCAACGGACTTGCTGGTTCGGATCGGCTGATCCGAGTCGCGGTCTCGCGTGATCCTGATCAGGCGATGCCGATCAAGGGCAGCTACAGCGGAACGCCTGGCGCCTGCATCGACACGCAGGTGCGCGTCGAGATCTTTCCCCTCCCAATGACGGACTTGCCGATGCTCGACACATTCAGCGCCAGTCTCGGCTCCGCGGCCTGATGATCGGGCGAAGCTGAGACCGACCCAGTTTGAGTGAATGTTCCATGGTTCATGTTCGCGATCCCGAGCCTTCGCCTGCCGACCGATCGACGCGGCAGCTGCCATCCAATCTGCTTCGGCCGCTCGCCTCGGCAGCGTGGCGGGTTCGCGCCCTGCTCCGATTCACGCTGCGCGAGATCCTTCGGCGCCGCATCCTCACCGAGGCTGGCGCCGTCGCGTTCTTCCTGCTGATGGCGATTCCACCCGGCGTGACCGCCTTCGGGAATCTCTACGGCCTGGTCGCCGAGCCGGCGACCATGCGCCGACACGTTTCGCTCCTGACGGCAATCGTGCCGGGCACGGCGATCGCCGTCGTGGAAGATCAACTCGAGCGCCTGGCCTTGCGTCAGCCGAGTGAGCTCGGCTGGTCGTTCGCGATCAGCTTCGCGATTTCCCTGCTCAGCGCCAGCGCCGCGATACGCGCGCTCTTTGATTCACTCAACTCGATCTTTCGCACGCCCGAGCGGCGCGGCTATCTCGAGCTGGTTGCCCTGACCTTCGTCTTCACGCTGGCTGCGGAGGTCTTTCTTCTGGCGAGCGTCGCGCTCGTCGTCGTCCTGCCGATCGCGGTGCGCTTGCTCGGCCTCGAAGCCTACGTGCCTGTGGCTCTCAGCCTGCTGCGATGGCCATTGCTGTTCGCGATCGCAGCTATCGGCATGTCCGCGGCTCTGCGGTTCGGACCCTGCCGCGCGGCTGCCGCAGGCCGCGGAACCATCTTCGCCGGAGCGATCGCCGCGGCGCTTTGGATCGCGATGTCGATCGGATTCGATGCGGTGTTTCGCCGTCTCGTCATCGCTGACGCCGGGCCCGGCTCGCTTGGCGCGATCCTCGCGTTCATGACGTGGCTCTGGCTGTCGGCGGCGATCACGCTGACTTGCGCGCGCTTCGTCCCCGCTGCACGGCGCGCGCAGGCGGACTAGCGGTCAACCCCTGCCAAAGCGGCCGCGTCAGAAGTGCTCGAAGTCCCCTGCGGTCAGGGCCTCGAGAACGTGGGCCCGCATGAAGCCGGCGTGCGCTATGGGAGAATTGCGGCGTCGAGTTCGTATCATTCGATTCTCCCGTGGGGATTGGACAACGCTGCGTCCGCACGGCGGTTCCCAAGGAACCAATCCCGCGTTGGGCGGTTCTCAGTGGGAGCAATGCCGCTCGACGGAAGGACAGACAAATGATGAAGATTCTCATGGCTACCACCGGCGTCGCGATGATGCTCGTGACCGCTCCAGTTTATGCTCAGACCACGCCGCCGGCGCCTGCTGCGAGCGTCCAGATGCCCGGTCAGATCAACGTCCAGAAGCTCATCGGTCGATCCGTCACGAACCCGCAGAACGAGACGGTCGGCGAGATCGAATCCGTGATCGTCGATGCCGACGGCAAGGTCCGTACGGTGATCGTCGGCGTCGGTGGATTCCTCGGCATGGGCGAGCGCCATGTCGCGATCCGATGGGACAGCCTCACGTCGACGCAGGACGGCGACAAGATCATGATGTCGACGACCAAGGAACAACTCAAGACGTTCCCGCCTTACACCTACGCGGATGCCGCGCAGCGGCGCTCCGTCTTCACTGAGCGCCTGGCGAGCACCGGCACGCCACCGCTCGCCAACGCACCGTCCGTGATGCCGACCACATCGTTCGGAACCGTCAGCGTCAGCGACCTGATGGGCCTCAACATCCGCAATGCGGCGAACGAGACCATCGGCGACATCAAGGACGTCGTGATGACGGCAGACGGCAAGGTCCAGGCAGTCATCGTCGCTGTCGGTGGATTCCTCGGCATGGGCGAGCGCTATGTATCGCTACCGTGGGAGCAGCTGCGCATCGGTCGTGGCAGCGACAACGCGATCGCGGCCCATTTCGGCGCGACGACGGATCAGCTCAAAGCGATGCCGGCCTACAAGAATGAGAAGAACTCGTGGATTCGCAGCTGAACTGACGCGCGATTCGGCGCCTTGCCGGTTGGGCAGGGCGCCGCTTCGGCGCAAGCGCGTGGCTCAGAAATGCAGCGCGATGTTCTGGCGCTTGCCTGCGATCGCGACGGAGCGCTCGACGCTGCGGCCCTGGAACGTCGCGCGCAGGCGATAGGAACCTGGCGCCAGTTTGACCAACAAAAAGGGTCCATCGAGGTCGATATCGAGAATGCTCTTGTTTCCGCGCTGGATCGTGACGTGAACGCCGGAGATGAACTGCCCGGCGCGATCCGCAGTGAGAACCTGCAACGAGTAGCCTGATGCGATCGCCTTGATCTCCGCGATCTCCGTTTCGCCCACGCCGCCCGTGATGAAACGGACATCGCCCTCGCTCCTCTCCTCGAGCGCCAGTACGGGCATCGCAAAGCCGGTGACAAGACAGGTCGCGGCCAGCATTCGAAAAACTCTCATCATGATCAATTTCTCCATCTCGCTTTCCGTCATGGACTCCACGAACCGCCGCACGATCCTGAGAATCACGACCGACTTCATACGACCGTGCCGAACAGCTTTCCGATCCCGGCGGTCAGCGCCATCGCCAACGCGCCCCAGAACGTCACGCGGGCGGTACCGCGGACGACCGAAGCGCCACCGGCGCGCGCGCCGATCGCCCCGAGAAGGGCGAGGAATCCCAACGACGCGGCTGCCACGAGCGGGACCATTGCACCAGCCGGCGACACGACGACCATCGCCAGCGGCATGGCCGCACCCACTGAGAAAGTAGCGGCCGAGGTCAGCGCCGCCTGCACGGGCCGAGCGGAAGAGATCTCCGAGATCCCGAGTTCGTCGCGCGCATGGGCGCCGAGCGCATCCTTCGCCATCAACTGTCGCGCGACCTGCTGCGCGAGTTTCGCGTCGAGTCCGCGTTTGATGTAGATCTCGGCGAGTTCGTCGGTTTCGGATCCGGCGTTGTCCGTCAGTTCGCGGCGCTCGCGCGACAAATCCGCCTGTTCGGTGTCCGACTGCGAACTCACGGATACGTACTCCCCCGCCGCCATCGACATCGCGCCCGCCACGAGGCCGGCGACGCCGGCGATCAGGACATCGTTGCGCGTCGCCGACGCTGCCGCGACACCCACGATCAGGCTTGCGGTCGAGACGATTCCGTCATTGGCGCCGAGCACCGCGGCGCGCAACCAGCCGATTCGTTCGACCAGATGACGCTCCGGATGCAGGCGCCGAAGGCTCACGTCGTCACGCGGCGCGCACGGCGCTCGCGGTTAGGTCAGTCGGATCACAGTCGCCCAGTGAGGGCGAGCACGACCAGGATGATCAGAATGACGCCGATGACACCGACGCCACCATGACCATAGCCATAGCCGTAACCCCCGAAGCGTCCACTGAAGCCGCCAAGCAAGAAGATGACGAAGATGATGATGAGGATCAGTCCAAGCGACATGGTGCAGCTCCGATTGTAACGTCCAGCGGGACGTGCGCTTTCGATGATCGATCAGCCGTACGGCCGGTCGATCGGCTGGTGCGGTGCGCGATTGCCGACGCCAAGGAGACGACTTCGATTCCCGATCCTACAACGCTCGAGTTTCGCGTCGGTTCCACGGCTCGTGATCCGCATTGGCTGAGTGGAATCGACGCTTACTTCACGATCAGATTGTTGCGTACGGATCTGACGCCGGCGATACCGGCAGCGACCTCTCCGGCGCGCGCCTTCACCTGCTCGCTGTTCACGAAGCCGCTGAGCTGGACGGTATCCTTGAACGTCTCGACACCGATGTTGAACGACTTGAGACCGCTGTCGCTGAGCAATGCCGTCTTGACCTTCGACGTGATGACTGTGTCGTCGACATACTCGCCGGTGCTCTCCTTGGTGCGATCCGACGACGTGCAAGCGGCGATCGATATCGCCGCGACGAAAGCGACGGCGAGTCGCATTCCAAGAGTGCTCTTCATGATCAGTGTCTCCTCGCGTGGATGGAAATGAAGTCGAACGTGACGTGTGTCGAAAACCTGTCGGCACGATACGGGCGTTCGGCAGCCGCGCATTGATATCGATCAAATTTCCGCAGAAACCGCGCGCCAGACCATCGACGCCTCACTCCGCGGCCGGCGGCGTGGCGTCGCGTCGCCAATTGCGTGCCGCGATCTGACGCAGGCCCGCGAGAATGCCGCGCCGCGTCCTCTCGGTCATCGCCCCGTCGTGTTGCCGACGCACCGCGCGGCTGCGCCGAAGCCCACGCACCAGACTCGCCGCCTCGTCCCCTTTGAGCAGAGTCATCGTGCGATCATGGAGTTTTTCGAGACCCGGCCGATGACCGATGCTGACCACGGACGCAGCGGAAAGCTCTTCGCTGAATAGGCGCATCATGTCCGCCTGGGCGGCTTCGTCGAGCGCCGACGTTGCTTCGTCCAGAAACACCCAACCCGGCTGATGCAGCAGCACGCGTGCGAAGGCCAAGCGCTGCTGCTCGCCGCCGGAGAGAATCTGCCCCCAGCGATCGCTTTCCTGCAACCGCTCGACGAACCCGGCGAGACCACAGCGATCGAGCACCGCGCGATACGCCTCCTGGGGAAATGCGTCTTCGGACAACGGATAGGCGAGCGCGGCGCCGAGCGTCCCCGACGGGAAATAGGGTCGCTGCGGCATGAACATCAATCGTCCCTCCTTCGGCAACTCGATCGTCCCGCGCCCCCACGGCCAGACGCCGGCCACCGCGCGCAGCAATGTGCTCTTGCCGGTTCCGGATTCGCCGACGATCAGCACCCTCTCGCCCGGCGTGATGGTCGCATTGGCGTTCATGATGACGGCGTTGCCATCGGGAAACGCGATATCCAGCGCGACGAGTTGCAGATCCGTGGCCTCACCGCGTCGAATGACGATGCGGTCTTCTTCCGGTGCGGTCATATCGCCCTCGACATCGTCGAGTGAGGTCGTCAGCGCCGTGATGCGCGCCGCGCTGGCCCGGAGATCGGACATCCGTGGAAAATTGTCGATGAACCAGCTGAGCGCGGTCTGCACGTGGACCATCGCTGCGACGGCTTGCATCAAACCTCCTAACGACATCTCACCGGCGAGATACATCGGGGAGGCGACGACCGCAGGAAAAACGAATCCCATCAAGGAGTACCCCGTGGTCAACCAGGCCAAGCGGCAAGTCCCCTGTCGAAGCGCGACCCAACGACCGCCGAGCTCATCGAAGAGCCGCGTGAGAATGCGACGCTCATCGGCTTCGCCGCCCATCAGTGCGATGCCCTCCGAGTTCTCGCGCGCGCGTGCGAGGTGCGAGCGATACTCGCCCTCGGCCGCGAGCTTGGCAGCAGTAAGACGGGCGAGCGGCCGGCCGACCAGCGATGTCAGGCCGGTGCCGATTGCCGCATAGAGCAATGCGGCCCAAACCATGTACCCCTCGATCCGGATGCCACCGGCGACGGGCAATGTCAGGGCACCCGACAGGCTCCACAGCACACCGATGAAACATCCCAGCATCAACACCGCATTCAGGATTCCCGCCGCGAAATCGACGAGGATTTCGGTCGTGATGCGGACGTCGTCGGCGATCCGTTGGTCCGCGTTCGCATGATCGCCCGGCAGAAAGCCGAGTTCGTAGTGGCGCCCCTTCGCCATCCATATGTCGACGATCGCGGTCGAGACGGCGCGACGCCAACCGAGTTGGAGGCGCATCTTCATGCTGAGCTGCAGCACCGCCACGCTCATCGAACCGGCGGCCAACACGCCGAACATTCCCAACTGGCCGACGAATTCTGCGATCGCGCGGCGCTCCAGCGCGTCAAAGAAGCCGGCCTGCCAGAGATTGAGTCGAAACTGGATAAGGACTTGGCAAATCACGGCCACGGCGATCCCGATGCTCAGCAACCAAGGCAGCCATTGGCGCGGACCGCGAAAATAGGCAGTGATCTGCCGAAAGAACGCATGCCGCGCCGGAAGCTGGACTTCCAGAGGATCCGCCGACCCTGCTTTAGATGCCGGATCCATCGCCGCGAGACTGGTCACATCTGGCCTCTCTGATCACGCCGCATGACTCTGGAACGAAGACGAGGAACGATCGCTGCGGTTGTGCGTTCCTGAAATGACGGCGCACGACTTGCGTCACCGATGAAAGATTCCCGTTATCCCCCCTGACGGCAGGATCTTCAGCCGATCGAACAGACAAGATGCCTGCCGGTCGGCACTTGGGCCCGACGTGCGAAATGACGCGTCGGGCCCGCTCTTTTTTGCTGTGACACTTGCGAAATGGAGGGGGCGGAAAGTTCCGGCGAGCAAGCTCACATGCGACGCATCCAACGCGGACGATTCGTCCCGGATCGCCCGATCATCAATCCCATCGCGAGTGCGAGACACGTGAGCACGCTGCCCAGCAGCAGCTTGGCAGCGATTGGTCCCCACGCCGCAGCACTCAAATCGTAGACCGCGCCGACGAAGAAGCCCCCTGCCGCCAGCGCCGTCGCGCCGCAGACCATGACCAGTCCGAGACGAAACATGATCCCCTCGAGGATCACGCGGATGTGGAGGAGGGAGCGATCCGCGATGATCCCGGAGATGCCCAGGACGATGGTTGCAAGAGCGCGCATGGATCGGGTCCGTTCAATCCCGCCGCATCAGCAACCCGATCACAAGCCCGACGCCCGCGGCCACCAAGGTCGACGCGATCGGATTGCGCTTGAGCGTGGTACCGAGTTCGTCAAGCGCGTCCTGCGCTGAGTCACCCGCTGCGTCGGCCAGATCACGACCCGCCGTAACGATCGAATCCAGCGACTGCTCCGCCGCATGCGTCGTCGTCTGGGTCGCCCGGGAAATGAAGTCCCGCGCTTTGGCGACCACGTCTGCGGCGACCGAGGCATCCTTGTCGTCGCGATAGCGGTCGACGAGCGCTGCGAGGTGATCGAGCTGCTCCCTGAGAGAATTGATTTCCGAGCTGGGGTCACGTCGCGACGCCGTTTTGCTGCGAGCCATGGAATCCTCCTGAAAGTTGAGTCCGGTGAGAACGATCTACAACACCGAGCGCGCACTTCGGTTCCGTCCGCTTGCGCCATGCGCGCGAAAGACCAGCCTCGGCCGCTAGTGCGCGACGTTCGGGGAACCAGACCGTCTCCGATGCGTTTTCGACCGTCGGGAAATTTCCCCGCTGAAGATCTGGAGGGACATGACGATGGCGTATTTTCCACAATTGAAGTTCCTAGCGCCTACAGGCTTGATCCTTGCAGTCAGTCTGCTGGCGGCCTGCAACACGGTAGAAGGTGCCGGAAAGGATCTGGAGCGAGGTGGCGAGAAGGTTCAGGACGCGTCTCGCTCGGTGAAAGAGAAGCTCTGAGCGAGGCAGACTCCGCTGACGCGCCCTCGCACGCACTCATCCGCGCCGCATTCGAATGTGTGGCGTGCTTGCGTGAGGGCCCCCGAACGACATCAGGGCAGATTGCGGACCGCCTGCACACGATCGGCGGTGGCGGGATGCGAGTCGAAATATCCGCCGCCGCTGTCGCCTTCCGTCTGCTGGATCCACACCAGCGAATCCGCCATCACGCGCTTGCCATTTAGGCCGGCGCGGCTGAGCAAGGTGACGGCGTGCGCGTCGGCTTCCGATTCTTCGTTGCGCGAGTAGGCGCTGAGCACGAGCTTGCCTGCGATGGGCGCGAAGGCCCCGCTGCCGGGCAGAATCTGATCGAGGATCAGCGAGCCGATATCCAGTCCGGTGGCCAAGCCCTGCGTCTTGGCGACATGCCCGAGATCGGCGTGTGCGATTTCGTGTGCCAGGATCCCGCGCAATTGGTCGTCGCTCGCACGCTGGAGCAACCCGGACGTGACGTAGAAGGCGCCGCCGCCGGCATTGGCCGCGTTGATGTGCTGATCCGCCCACACTGTGACCTTCACGTCCTTGGGAAGCAGGGGGTCATTCATATGCGCGAGGAGGGGCAACATGATCCGCTGCATCCTTTCGGCCTGACCGGCGCTGATTCGCGTCGTCGCCGGGCCGCGCTCTGGCGCCGCCCGCGGGGTTGCGACCGGCCCGGAGCGATCGTCCGCGCAACCGGAGAGTATGACCGCGAAGACCGCGGTCGCAGCACGCAGGCGCAGACTTGTCATGCCACACTCCAGAATTTCGGCCGCGCCCATCGCTCAACGCCCGTCGACTCAACGCAAAATTCCTTCACCGGTTCCGATGGAAGAAAGACGTTGTATCCGAAACCTCAAGATCGTCGGCGGTTAGGCGAGCCCCGGATGGTGCAAATCGACACCGCAGACAAGGTGAGCCGGGGCGCAATTCGCCCCGGCTCCCGATCGGTCACATCCAGTATGGCGGCACGCGATAGTGGTCGTGGACGCGGCGCGCATAGGCCTCATCTTCCCAATTCACCCGGTCATCGGCACCGTATGACGGCGCGTCCTCGAGAACACGCTTGTCGAGATTGACGACATAGCCCTCGAGGGCGGAGTCATAGCGCAACATGCTCCACGGCAGCGGGTGGTAGCGATTGCCGATTCCGAGGAACCCACCGAACGACATGATGGCGTACACGACGCGCCCGGACACCTTGTCGATCATCACCGAGTCGACGGCGCCCAGCTTCTCGCCAAGCTTGTTGTAGACATTCGTGCCGGCGACTTTGTCGGCTGAAATCAATTGGCCGATCACCGAGTCCTTTTCAATCACGTCCATGGTGTCATCTCCCTTGTGAATATGTGCTGTGAATTTGTGCTGTGAGTATGCGCGTTGAGTGCTCGACGTCTAGGCTAAGCGAGACTCCGCCGGACGTCGGGAGCAGCGCGAATTGCGCTCTCACCAACTGAAACCGCCCAAGCCGGAGAAAGTTGCCTGAACGACATGCAGATCATCCCGATCTGCCGTGAAGGTTGATCGGAACCCTGATGAAGCGGGTGCGTTGTTCTAGCATTCCATCATCATCAGGAGCCGTCAGATGATCCACATCCCTCGCCTTGCCATCGTCTCGCTCCTCGCGTTCGGACTTGCCGCCTGCGGCAGCAGCACGGGTGATCGCGCCATCTCGGGCGGTGCGCTCGGCGCGGGTGCGGGTGCGGCCGTCGGCGCCATCACTGGCGGCAGCGCGATCGGCGGGGCGTTGCTCGGCGGCGCGGCCGGCGCTGCTGCAGGCGCACTCACCAAGCAAAACGACGTCGATCTCGGCAGGCCGGTCTGGCGTCGTTGACCAGAATGCGATGCGCGCGGGATCTGGCGCGTACCCACTCCTTATCATTCAGAGGTTTCCTATGACCTATTCCCTCCTGCCGCTTCCTTACGAGACTACGGCGCTGGCGCCCGCCATCAGCGAGCGCACGCTGACGATTCATCATGGCAAGCATCACGCTGCCTACCTCGCGAAGCTGACGACCCTGGTGTCTGGCAGCGATCTCGACGGCTTGTCGATCCCTGAGATCATCGTCCGCACGGCGAAGGCGGCCGCGCGCAAGTCGATATTCAACAACGCAGCACAGGCCTGGAATCATCAATTCTTCTGGGAGTCCATGGCGAAACCCGGCACCACCACGCCGAGTGCCGCGATGAAGAAAGCACTCGACGCGTCATTTGGCAGTGTCGACGCGTTCGGTGCGGCGCTGGTGGACGCCGGCAAGAACCATTTCGCGTCCGGCTGGGTCTGGGCCATCGCAGCGAAGAATCGCATCGAGATCGTGACGACGGCGAATGCAGAAACCCCGATCAGCAGCGGAACACCGGCGCTGCTGGTCTGTGATCTATGGGAACACGCCTACTATCTCGACTATCAGCAGGAGCGTAAAACATTTCTTGACGCATTCGTCGCCAAGCTGATCGATTGGAACCGGGTGGAAGCGCGGTGGAACGCGGCTGTCGCTGGCGTCAAGAAATCAGCCGCCGCGTAGACGGATTGCGGCGACATCGCCGGAGGTGTCTCACGAGGCTTCGACTTTCCGGGTACCGACAATCCGGTGAAACCGGATGTCACGCGCAAGGTGCCGATCCTGAGGTCGTTCGATGGCATCCAATCCCGCTCGGCTGCGCGCGCTGACAGCACGCTGGCGGGGTGCGTCGCTAAGCCGAAGTTCCTGGGCTTGAAGCGTGGCCGACTTCGGATTTTCGCAAGGGTGGCAGTGGGTTCTGTGATTTCAGCGGTGTCCTGCGCGGCCTTGTTGTAGCCATGTAGTGCGACGTGATGACT
>Ga0163144_10016489_pt1 | contig 15133 bp, 11 predicted proteins | sample OliLak19BULKMAT1_FD_123175 | JGI IMG/M metagenome (GOLD analysis project Ga0163144, IMG submission 123175) | Freshwater microbial mat bacterial communities from Lake Vanda, McMurdo Dry Valleys, Antarctica - Oligotrophic Lake LV.19.BULKMAT1 | ecosystem: Environmental > Aquatic > Freshwater >... | reverse complement strand
ATCCAGACCGGCAAGGTGAACAAAGAGTTTGTCGCCAAGCACTGCACGTTCAAGCGCGGCACCGAAGATATCGGCTACGGGCTGCGTCCCGAACACCCGCTGGAAAAGAAGGCGAAGAACGCCGCCAAGGCCAACGACATGACGCCGATGACGTTTGAAGAATTCCGCGACTATGTGAAGCCCTACACGGCCGAAATGGTATCGAAGCTGTCGGGAGTTCCGGTCAATAAACTCAAGGCGCTGGCCGAGTTGTACGCTGACCCGAAGATCAAGGTCGTCTCGTTCTGGACCATGGGCTTCAACCAGCATACCCGCGGCGTCTGGGCGAATAACCTCGTGTACAACATCCACTTGCTGGTCGGAAAAATTTCCACACCGGGCAACTCGCCGTTCTCATTAACCGGTCAACCGTCGGCGTGCGGCACGGCGCGGGAAGTGGGCACGTTCTCACACCGGCTGCCTGCCGACATGGTCGTGACCAACCCCAAGCATCGCGCCAAAGCCGAGGAAATCTGGAAACTGCCGCCGGGCACCATTGTCGACAAGCCCGGTTACCACGCCGTGCTGCAAAACCGCATGCTCAAGGACGGCAAGCTCAATTGCTATTGGGTGCAGGTGAACAACAACATGCAGGCCGCAGCCAATATGATGGGCGAGGGGCTGCCAGGGTATCGAAATCCGGAGAATTTCGTCGTAGTATCCGACGCCTATCCAACCGTCACCACGCAGGCGGCTGACCTCATCCTGCCAACGGCCATGTGGGTCGAGAAGGAGGGCGCGTACGGCAACGCCGAGCGCCGTACCCAGTTCTGGCATCAAATGGTCACGGCACCCGGCGAAGCACGATCGGACCTCTGGCAGTTGATGGAGTTTTCCAAACGCTTCAAGGTTGAGGAAGTGTGGCCCGAGGAACTGTTGGCAAAAATGCCGGCCTATCGCGGCAAGACACTTTTCCAAATACTATTTGCCAATGGCGCCGTCAACAAGTTCCCGACCTCGCAGATCGAGGCAGGATACGACAACGACGAATCAAAAGCGTATGGCTTCTACGTGCAAAAAGGCTTGTTCGAGGAATACGCCGAATTCGGACGCGGCCACGCCCACGATCTCGCACCATTCGATGACTATCACAAGGTGCCAGGCCTGCGCTGGCCGGTGGTCAACGGAAAAGAAACCAAGTGGCGCTATCGCGAAGGCGCCGACCCATACGCCAAAGTGGGTAGCGGATTTGATTTTTACGGCAATGCCGATCACCGCGCCAACATCATTGCGCTGCCCTACGAACCGGCACCAGAAGAACCCGATGGCGAATATCCATTCTGGCTCTCTACCGGACGCGTCCTTGAACACTGGCATTCAGGATCGATGACCGGTCGCGTGCCGGAACTCTACAAAGCGTTCCCGTACGCGGTGGTATTCATGCACCCGGACGACGCGAAAAAACTCAATCTGCGAAGGGGTTCGGAGGTAAAGGTGATCTCACGCCGCGGTGAGATGCGTTCACGTATCGAGACGCGCGGGCGCAACAAGCCGCCGCAGGGGCTGGTGTTCGTGCCTTGGTTCGATGCATCGCAGCTCATCAACAAAGTGACGCTCGATGCCACCGATCCGATTTCCAAACAAACGGACTTCAAGAAGTGCGCTGTGAAAATCGTCGCCGTTTGAGGAGAACAAGATGAAAAAAATACTCGCCATGCTGTTCTGCTGCTCGATGCTTTCCGCTGCGGCGCAAGTTGGTGATGGTCACCCACTGGGTTTGCGCGGGACCGCGCCGCTCGACAAGGAAGCCGTCGCACCGCTGATGCCGAAAATGGTCAATGACGATATTCGCCGCGGGCGCGCCTTTGCCATGCAGCCCCCGGTAATTCCGCACCAGATCGAGAATTATCAAGTGGATCGAAATTTCAATAAGTGCATGACCTGCCACGGTCGCGACCGCGTGCTGGATAGCCAGGCGCCGATGGTCAGCGTCACCCACTTCATGGATCGGGACGGGAACTTCCGCTCGGAGATTTCGCCGCGCCGCTACTTCTGCACGCAGTGCCATGTGCCGCAAATGGAAGTGAAGGTGCCGGTGGAGAATAATTTCATCGATGCAGCGAAAACGATAGCGGTGAACAAGGGTGTGAAGGGTGTGAACAAATGAGCTCGGCTTCCGCGTTCTCGCGTTTGAAGGCGTGGGGTCGCAGATACTGGGTCACTCTGTCGACGCCAAGCAAGTTTTACTCACTCGGCTTCCTGACAGTCGGTGGCTTCATCGCCGGCGTCATTTTCTGGGGCGGTTTCAATACGGCGCTGGAAGTGACCAACACCGAGACGTTTTGCACCGGCTGCCACGAGATGCGCGAAAACGTGTTCGTTGAACTACAACCAACAATCCACTACACCAACCGTTCGGGCGTACGCGCGACCTGTCCGGACTGTCATGTCCCGCACAACTGGACGGACAAGATTGCACGCAAGATGCAGGCGTCGAAAGAGGTGTGGGGCAACATTTTCGGGACCATCAGCACGCGCGAGAAATTCCTCGACAAACGCCTTGAACTCGCGCAGCACGAGTGGTCCCGTCTGAAAGCCAACAATTCGCTCGAATGCCGCAACTGCCACAATCTGAACTCCATGGATTTCACCCGTCAAAGCCGGCGCGCAGTGGAGATGCACTCGACGGTGCTTGCCAGGGGCGAAAAAACCTGCATCGATTGTCACAAAGGTATTGCGCATCTGTTGCCGGACTTGAAAGCCGCCGCCGCGAAGTGAAAAGCTAACACTGGCGCGGTTTGCAGGCAGAAATGGTCTGAAGAATAGCGCCGGGGTCAGATGGCAGCGGTGGCAACGCGCCGCCGAGGCGCTGTATTTCGTCGGCTACCCGGTCAGCTGGCCAGACGTTGAAAGTTCCCGTCGTGATTTCTGCTCACCCTTTACAAACGGTATGGAGAAATCCATGAAACGTTGTGCCGCCGGGTTGCGATTGTCCTCATGGAAAGCCAGCGTCAAGGGCGCTTTGAGCTGTGGGGCCTCTTTAGGCAGTAAAAACAGTACATCTTCGCCGTGTACGCGCTGCAACGACGCCGGAACTGCGGAGACACCCACGCCAGCGGCGACCAACGCAACGTTTGTGAGCATATTTTCGACCTCCATCGCAATTTTCGGCGTGAATCCCAACCGCTCGCACGCATCGATCAGGTCCGAATACATGCCGGGGCCGCCGGGTCGCCTTACCAGGATGAAAGGCTCGTCCTTAAGCGCAATGAGCGAGATTGTCGGGTGAAGCGCACGCGATTTGCGTCGTGCTTCAGTGGCGAGTGGGTGGCGTGACGGCATGACAAGCAGCATTTGCTCTTTGAGCAAAGTCCGGAATTGAACGCCCGGCGGGTGGGCGACCGGCGTGCGTAACATGCCGATGTCAAGCGATCGACCGAGGAGCGACTCGGTCAGTCGAGCGGCACTACCTTCCTGAATCTCGATTTCCACATCCGGGTAGCTGCTGCGGAATGCGCGGATCAAGCGCGGCACCAGACGGTGGGTTATCGCCGAGGTGGTAAAACCGATCGAGAAGTGCCCGGTTGAACCGCGCGCGGCATTGGTCGCAAGCTGTGCCGCTTGATCGAGACCAGCGAGGAGTCGGCGCGATTCTTCAAGAAATACGCGCCCGCCGACCGTAAGTACAACCCCCTTTGAATTGCGCAGGAGCAGCGGAAACCCGAGTTCCAACTCCAGCGCCTTGATCTGCTGGCTGAGCGGAGGCTGTTGAATGCCGAGCGACTCGGCGGCGCGGGTAAAACTGCCAGCATCCGACACGGCAATGAAGTAGCGCAGGTGGCGAAGTTCCATGGGCTTCCTCTGGATATATATATGTGCAAAGTATGGAATATAGCATTCCCATATATTTGACAGGCCCATTGGCGACTGTCAGTATGGCTCCCGAGCATCGCCATGAGGCGTGCGCTGCGAGCAACCCGCGTGCCAGATTGCGATGGCCCGGTGCTACTGATTGAGGACATGGACATGGCGGCTAGTTGGCGCGCGGCATGGCCAAAGTGATGGAGGACGGCAAGAAACCGGGGGCGCAAACCGGCCCTGACTATCTGCAATGAGAGCGACGTCTTATCGCCTGGTTCAAGCGCGGAGTTGGGCACTATTGCCCATACTCATGCCGTCCAACTACCGATTCCATGTTGAAAAATTACAAGCCCTCGGCATAATCCAAAGGAGATTTTTAATGAAAATGAAATTGATCGCCCTCGCTGTCGCCGGTGCCACATTCGCCCCAGCTGTCTTCGCCCAAACGGCTAATCCCGTAACGCTTTATGGTCGCATTTGGGTAATGGTTAACAGCGTAAAGGCGAGCGGTGGTGCGACACAGTTGGGAACCAGGACGACCATCGAAGATGAGTCATCACTGATTGGTTTCCGCGCGACGGAAGACCTTGGCGGGGGATTGCAAGCTTTTTTCCAGCTTGAATCGGCGGCACCAGCTGATGCTGGCGGCGGCACATTCGGTAGCCGCAACAGTGGGGTTGGTCTCGTCGGCGGCTTTGGGACTGTCGTGCTGGGTCGATGGGATAGCCCATTCAAGCTGTCCGCTATTTTTGTTGATCCGTTCAGCCAGAACACGCTTGGTAACCAGCTATCCGTGATCAACACCGGTAACTTCAACCGCCGTGAGAACAACATGATTCAGTATTGGACACCGGTGATCAATGGTTTTTCAGCGCGCCTCATGTACGGCGCTAACGAGGCAAGAACCGCTACCGCCAATCCAAGCAATCAGAGCATGTATGTAAATTACGCCGCAGGCGGTTTCCGCATCAACTATGCCTATGAGAAGCACAAAGACCAGCGCGGCGCGACGGTCACTGCTGGCGTCACCGAATCCGGGCAAAATCTTTCCGGTAGCTTCACTTTCGGCGCGTTCAAAGTTGGCTTGTTGACGCAGAAATTCAAGTCGACCGCACGCACGGACAAGAAGGCCTACGAAGCAGCGATCACCTACACGGTCGGCAAACATCGGTTCATTGGCAACATGGGGCGGGTGCGCGATGGTGCGGTGTCAACCGCCGCGCAGCCCGAGGCCAAACTTGCCGCAGTCGGCTACAACTATGAATTCTCCAAGAGAACGACATTCATGGCGCGCTATGCTTCGCAGAAAAACAACGCGGCTTCAAACGTTGCGTTGGGTGGTGCGGGTTTGCCAACGCTGGCTAGCGACAGCGACCCGAGGGGCTTCGGTGCGGGCCTGCGTCACACGTTCTAGTGAGGCGGTCTAAGGGAAGCCTTGCGAACACCGGTTGCATGCGTCACGACAAGGTGCGGTATCCAGATGTCGCCGCTCGATTCGTGCAAAAGGCGGTTCCGACCCTGCCTGGAATGATCAACTTGCGAAAAGTGGAGATGCGACATGGGAATTAGGCCGTTGAAAAACCACATTGCAATGCTTGTATGTTCACTCTTGGCTCAACCCACTTTCGCGCAGCCTGCGGATACCGGGAAATTGCCGTGCGGGACGACTGCCGAATGCAACCAGCAGGCCGCAAAGGTCGGGGCCACGGTCGCGCCCTCGGCAGCCAAGGACAACACCACCAGCGCAACCGATCAGGCCGAAGACCAGTTTTTCTGGGTGAACAAAATAAACAAGGCTTCTGCAGTAATGCTGACAGAAGAGAAGATCCTCACCCCTGAAATGGGCCAGAAAATCGCCAAGGGCGCCAGCCACGCTATCGCGCAGGCCAAACAGCCAGGCGGCAAACGGCCGGCTGACGTACTACAGATCGAAGCGATTATTTCCGAAGCCATCGGAGCAGATGCCTCACTAATCCACACCGGCCGCAGTCGGCAGGACATGTACGCCACGTTCAGGATGGCGAAGCTGCGCATCCAGCTACTTGACTACGCCGATGCCCTGAACTCGTTACGGGAAAGGATGCTTGCCACCGCGGCGCAAAACATCAATACTATCGTGCCGGCCTATACCAACGGCGTTCAAGCCATGCCGATCAGCTATGCCCATTATTTACTCGCATACGACGCCTCGTTCGAGCGCGACGCGCAACGTGTACGCGAGGTGTACAAGCGATTGAATCGCAGCGCCATGGGCACCGAGGTGTTGGCCAATTCGAGCTGGCCGCTCAACAGGAAGCGCATGGCCGAGCTGTTGGGATTTGACGACATCATCGAGAACTCCCTCGACGCCAGCCAGGTCAGCCCTTCTGATATTGCACTGGAAGCGATTGGCATCCCCGCGTCCACATCCATTCGGCTCGGCGCGATGTTGGGCGACATTCATACCCAGTACCACCAGGTCCGCCCCTGGCTGTTGCTCGACGAAGGCTCAACCTACACCAGCAGTGCCATGCCACAGAAGCGCAATCCGGGGTTGATCATGCGTGCGCGCGAAGCGGCCTCCAATGTAGTGGGCCTGGCACAAACCGTTATTTTCAGGGCGCACAACGTCACCACCGGCATGACGGATTACAAAACCCCGTCGTCAGAAATCGGGTTTTTCCCGCAAGCCGTCAAAATGATCGCCGGCATGAATGCGGTCATGGACGCCTTGACGATCAATCCCAAACGCTCCCTCGAAGAACTGGAGGACGATTGGACCGCATCCGTTGAACTTGCCGAAACGCTGCAACGACAGCACCGAGTGCCGTTCCGCGTTGGCCACGGTTTCGCGTCATCCATCGTGACCTTCGCCCGTGCCAATGGCATCAAGCCCAAGGATTTTCCCTATTCGAAAGCTGTGGAGCTGTACGCACAGACGATCACAAAATTCAAATTGCCCGAACCCAAATTGCCGCTAAGTGAAGCGGTATTCCGGCAAGCGCTTTCGCCAGAACACATGGTTAACACCAGGGTCGGCATCGGTGGGACGCAGCCAGCCGAGGTCACACGCATGTTGGCCAGCGCGCAAACCAAATTGTTAGCCGACAAAGGCTGGGTGCGGAAAACCCGCCAGAACTTGACAGACGCCGACGTGAAGTTGGATAAGGCGTTCAATCAACTGTTGGGCGAAGGTTCAAAATAAGGCGACTGAGGGAATTAGGGGGGTCAAGGGAATTAGGTGATCAGCCAGAGTGCGAAAATTTTCAATCTTGTCAAGCGCATATTGATAGCGATAAGCGGTCAACTGAGGATTCTAGGTTTAGCTATCGCACCTCCCACGTTAGGCTCTTTACATCACTGCCAGCTCCTTCAGACCCGCAACGGTGAGCTGGTTGATGATGCCGTGACGAGTTGCGCTTGAGCGACCGCTGTCGGCTGGCGCAGAAGCTGCAAAGCAAATATGCACAAGGCACCATCTGCTCAAGGCAACACGTGCCTGGCAAAAGTCTCCACATCCACATTCCCCCCGCAAACCACAAGCCCCACACTTTTCCCCTCAAGTCGCTCCCGCAACGGATACATCAACGCCGCCAGCGTCGCGGCACCTGCAGGCTCCACCACGAGCTTGGAGACCCGAAAATGCAACCGCATCGCGTCGCGAATCTGCTCGTCAGTGACGATCACCACTTCATCGACAAACATGCGGTTGATCGCGAATGAATAGGGTTCGCAGCGTGGCGCACCCAGCGAATCGGCGATAGTGCGCACCACCTCAATGGTTTGCGGCGAGCCTGCCTTGAAGCTGCGGCTCAAACTATCGGCGCCTTCGGGCTCCACCGCGTAGACCGCCGTTCTCGGACTCAATTGCTTGAATGCACAGGCGACACCGCCGCTCAGCCCGCCGCCGCCGGTTGCGATGATCACGGCGTCCAGTGACGCGCCGACGGCGCGCACCTGATCGATGAATTCAACTCCTACCGACGCCGTTCCCAACGTGGTCTTTGGGCCTTCATAGGGATGCACGAACGTACGCCCCTCTGTGGCCTCGATTTCCTTCACGCGGGCGAACGCGTCATGGACCGTATCGACCAGCTCGACGGTAGCGCCGAATTCGCGGCACACCTGGATGCGGAACGGATTGGCCGTTTTGGGTATCACCACTTTCGCGGTGGTGCCGAGTATGCGGGCGGAGTAGCCGAGTGAGATGGCGTGGTTGCCAGCGGATACGCCGGTCACGCCGCGCGACAGTGCAGCAGCATCCATATCCATCATCACCGAGAGCGCGCCGCGTGGCTTGAAGCTGCCGGTGCGCTGGAACAGTTCCTCTTTCAGCCATACCTGCGTGGCTGCACCGACGGCAGCGGCAAGTGCATCGTCGACGATGCGACGCACCGAGGTGGTGACGACGAGATCTCCCAACCTTGCGCGATTCGCACGGATGGCCTCGAGGGTGGGGACGGTGACTTCGGGTGTATTCACGAGAGGCGCTGTCTTAACTGGTCAGGACGGAGCACGCATTTTCGCAGCCTGTCCAGCTCGCGCCAACACTTTATCGCGGCCGGCGCGGCGTTTCCTGTCTAGCAGCCTGTCGGACTCGAAGGAAATCGGCTACAAAATGACCCGGTTGGTGCGTATTTCCCCGTTTTTCGTCGCCAATAGAACAACTATTGGCTAGAAAACCGTGAAAATCTGCCCTCGGCCAGCTCATTTCTCGCTGCGATTCTTCAAGTCCGACAGGCTGCTAGCGGGCGCGTACCAGTCGTAGATGCGTAATCTCCGATGGTGCACCGAAGCGTTTCGGCGGACCCCAGTAGCCGGTACCACGGCTCACGTATACCCACAGATTCTCCAGACGATGCAGGCCGGCCGTGAAGGGCTGCTGCAACGGAACAAAGAAATTCCATGGCCAGAATTGACCGCCGTGGGTGTGTCCTGAAAGCTGTAAGTGAAAGCCGGCGCTGGCGGCAGCCTGCGCACTGCGCGGCTGATGTGCGAGCAGCACGCGAATCTGCGCGTGGTCGGGGGCGTCGGCAATCGCGCCCTGCGGGCTGCTCAGATGCGTGGGATCGAAATGATGCGCGGTCACATCGGTGACGCCCGCCACCACTAGCGCGGCGGTGCCATGTTGCAATATGACATGCTCGTTCAGCAGTACGCGAACGCCGAGCCGTCGCAATTCGGCAATCCAGGCATGCGCTCCCGAGTAGTACTCGTGATTGCCGGTAACAAAAAAAGTACCGTGACGCGATGTCAATTTCTCCAGCGATGAAACGTGATGCGCGAGTTCCGGCACACTGCCATCAACAAGGTCGCCGGTCACGGCGACCATGTCTGCGCCCAATCGATTCACCGCAGCCACAATGTTCTCCAGATACGGCCCCTTGATGGTCGGGCCGACGTGTATATCGGTAATTTGCGCGATGGTGAAACCGTGCAACGCGCCGGGCAGATCGATGATCGGCACGTCGATCTTCACCACTGCTGCGGTGCGACGGGCGTTCCACATACCGACGCTGCTGATGAAAAGTGCCGCCAATGGAACTGCCATCGCAGAAAACGCTGCGATTTGTGCGAGGCTGGAAATTGGGGTAGCGAGCGAAACTATTGATAGCAATAACAGCAATGCATCACGCAACAACGTAAGTACGAATAATGACGAGAACAGGCCCATTGCGGTCATGCTCGCCCACGATATCTGATCGGCCAAGCGATGCGCTCGCCGGCGAAATCGCCATCCGAGGGTCAATAAAGAGAACGACAACAGCAATATCGCGACCAATGCTGCAATCGCCAACGGCCAGGTAGTCAGCGCGGGTGCGAGCCGCCAGCCCACGTAGAAATGCAGCAGAGCAGCCAGCGCGACGGGAGTGATTCGGTTCATGAGCCGTAGTAAATGGGTGTCATTGAGCCGAATTCAACGGCGTGGATAGCCGAAAGGGAGCCGGCAAAAAAGTGACCCCGCAGGGCCACTTTTAAACTGCAGACGAGCTTGATTTTTACTGGCGCGGAGTGCCGTCACGATTGACCAGAATGGTGTCGCCCGGAGGCGAACTCATCTGGATACGATGCTCGGTGCCACGGTGGATGTAGAAAACTTCCCAGTACGCTGGCCGGTCTCTACCAACATTCTTGCAGCGCTGCACATCCCGGTCGTAGGTGACCGAGTCACTGTTGCCGGAATTGCCGCCAATCAAGGCGCCTGCAACGGCACCGCCTGCGGTAGCGGCATCTTTACCGCGTCCGCCGCCAACCTGATGGCCAAGCACGCCGCCGATGATGGCGCCGAGAATTGCACCACCCGCATCATTCCTCCCGCCTTCAGTGACCTGCTGACGCTCTACCCAGCAGCGTTGCTCTGGTGGCCCAAACACAGCGCGCACGGCGGTAACAGGTGCCTCATAGGTGCGCTCATTGGGCCGTTGCCGGTACTCGTAAACCGGTGCCGGTGCCGGTACCGGTGGAGATGGCGGTGGCGAACTATCATTTCGATAGCTACCGCGATCACTCACCGGACGTACCGAGGAAATCTTGTCGTTCATCCCCAGAACGCTGAGCGACTCATAGCTGCCACGGCGCAGGACCACGCATTTGCCACCGAAGCGCTCATCTGAACACGCTTCCCAGCTACCGCGATCCACGATGACTGACGAGGCGCGATCGTTGAACCCGCGTTCGGCGAAATTCAGCACTTGCCGGTCTGTGGAAAAGGTACGCCCGCGAAAATCGTCGTGTTCATAAAACGTAATCTGCGCCGCCGCCTGGGCCGCGAAAAATACGCAGGTCGCGGCCATTATGGCTTTTACGGTCCGCTTCATAACACATCCTCCTGATGATTGGTCATCGCGCGCGACCGCGCGCTCTATGTGTGACAAGAGACCAACGCGGCAGGTTAAAAAAGCGTTGTCATTACTGATATTGGCAAAAACCAACATTCAGGCGCGCCCCAGCGATATGATGGCTGGCCAATCGCGTCAATGCTGGTGACGCATTTGTCCGGCGCGTTTGATCGGCAAACAAAAATAGATGTGATGAATTTCTGACGTTCGTCATTCCAGCGGATGACTGCCAGGAATCAAAAAATCGAGGAAACTACCGAGATGCGTTATCGAATTTTTCACTGGATACTTTTTGTCGTCGTTGCCTTGGCAACCGGATGTGCCACACAGGAATATGCGCGGGCTGTGTCGCCGGAAATTGTCAGCGCTACGCGATGGGGCGCCACGCCCGCGAACGAGGCGCTCGCCCGGCGACACGTGATTAGCCACATCACGCTGCATCATCAGGGGCTTGCGTTTCCACGGGGCAAGGACCCGCAACAATATTTGCGAGACCTCCAATCCTGGTCGCGCAAGAGCAAACAATGGATCGATGTTCCCTATCATTACGTGATCGATCTCGATGGATTGATTTATGAGGGCCGCGACATTCGATTCGCCGGCGACACCAATACGGCATACGACCCTGCAGGTCACGCATTGATCGAAGTGGTTGGCAATTTTGAAGAGGTCGAACCCAACCGCGCGCAACTTGCCGCAGTTGCTGACCTGATGGCGCTGCTGGTGCGGCGATACGCTGTGCCTGTTGAAAATATTCGCGGTCATCGCGATGTTGCGCCCGGCACAGAGTGCCCCGGCAAAAATTTATACCGCTATCTGGAGAACGGTTTTTTCCATGCGGAGGTTCGCGCGCGAATGCTGAGATAAGCACAAGCACGCGTCACGGACATAAACTCGCGCCAACCCATCGTTGCCGCAATCGATCAGGAGAGTGCAGATGACGACCGAAACCGCCAGCGCTGATCTGGCCAGCTTTACCAGCATCGAGGCCAGCACCGCTGAGGACTGGCAGAAAATAGTTGGGCATTTTGTGCCTTATGCCAAGACGCTGCCTGATCGCATCCTCACGCACTTGAAGCTGCTCGATGGCGACTTCGGTGGCTTTCCGGTTGACCGTCTCACGCATTGCCTGCAGGCGGCCACGCTTGCCCATCGCGACGGGCGCGACCAAGAATACGTGGTCTGTGCATTGCTGCATGATATCGGCGACACACTGGGCAGCTACAATCATGCCGATATTGGGGCCGCGATTCTGAAGCCGTTCGTATCAGAGGCCAACCATTGGATGCTCGCCCATCACGGCATCTTTCAGGGCCATTACTTTTTTCACCATCTCGGCATGGATCGCAATATGCGTGATGCGTTTCAAGCGGCACCGCACTACGCGCAAACGGCGGAGTTTTGCGCAAAGTACGACGGGCCAGCATTCGATCAAAACGCCGAAACGCTGCCGCTGGCATTCTTCGAGCCGATGCTGCGGCGGTTATTGGCGCAACCCAGGAACACAATGTACAAGGCATCGGCGGAATAACACGTTCTCTATCCGCGAATATGAACGCCCCCGCAGCCGTTATCGCGGCCGCGCCTGCTGCCGTCTGGACGACTTCACGTACTTGCCGTAAAACGCGACTTTCCACGCCCTGCCGCCATCGGCCGACGTACGCCAAACTTGATTGACCGAGCCGTCTGCGTGCGGGCTCGATTGGCCAGAAAACACAAGGTACGGTGCGGCTTTCGGGCCGAAAGTTGCCCGCAAGGCGCGCTCCTGCGCGGTTTAGCCGTCCAATGATGTGGGGCGCCTCGAACTTAAACCCGTCGATACACGCGCTGAAAGCGCGCGTTCCCGACCACTCCATAATCGCCAGGTGCATATTGAAGCACCCAGTGAAGCACCCAGTCGCCGGCGAGTCCAGCCAGCACGTCGCCACCGGCACAGCGCGCGATCGTGAATGGCGACTCCATTTGTCGCGCCCATACCGTGCCCGGTTTGGCGCGGTAAGTGCCTGGCGCTTCAGCGTTTGTGCCGACGGTTTCGTACCTGGCTTCGAAGCGGTCCCGGCTAAACGTCCAACGGTCGCCGGTGGGCCCGGTGATCAATGCATCGCCGCTGCGATAGTGGTTGGGCCCCTCACGGCTTTGCAGCGAGCCATCCTGATTAGCAAACACCACATCAACAATTTCATCCTTTATGTATTGCGCGGCCATGGCGTTGCTGGCCAGATCGGGTTGCAAATGCATTCCCATAAATTTATTCCGACTTCTTTCTTGTTTCTGCCTTGGTTGTAGGCGTACGCCAAACGGCGCTGCTCGCGACCGCGGCAGCGGAAAGTAAACAACTGTTTCTTGCGTGTATTCGGCATGTATTCAGTCTATTTTAAAGATTTCCTCAGAGAAGTCTTTCCGATATCATCAGTTGGCGTTCTGCTCTCATCCAAGGTTCAAATGAATTATCGATCCGCGTCCAAGATCTTTTTCGGCAGCGTCTTGCCTGCCGCGCTGCTACTGGTCTGGTCATCGGTATTCTGTGCGGAAGAGGCAAATAAAGTCTCGAGCGTGTCACGGCATCCGCTGGAGTTCCGAGCCCTGACAGATCCTGCAGGCGTGCTCAAAGAACTCCCGCCACTCATCGAAAAAGCGACCGCTGCCAAGGACTTCAGGGAATTGGCGCTATTGCATTTGGCGGAATCAAACGCCTGCCGGGTGATTGCCGACTGGCCCTGCCAAAGTAGCGCAGCGGCACGTGCAAGGCTTGCCGCCGATTCGGCGCGGTTGCCGGAACTGCAAGCCCGTGGCTACATACTCGAAAGCCGTGGCCGCATGGCCATGCAGGATTTCAGTCGGGCCGGGCAATTGCTAAGTGATGCCGAGAAAATTCTCAGCCAGAACCCATTTCCGGAACTGAGTGCCGATGTCTATCTCGCTTATTCTTCACTCAGCTACACCGTTGGCAAGCATGCGCTGGCGGCTGAATATGCCGAGCGCGGCCTGACCGCCCTGGCCGACCGCCCCTCGTTGCTGATTCGTGTCAGGCTGTTGCGAAATCAGGCGCGCGCCATGGCGCAGCTCAACAATACGTCCGGTGCGCAGGCGGTGTTGCAACGGGCGATCAAGCTGGTTGAACAGGTCAAAGACCCAAAACTGACGGCGGAACTGCATTTGGAGGACGCGCGCATTGCGCGCATGACCGGCGATGTGCCGACGCAACTCGCTAACGGGCGCCGCGTTCTGGCGCTGGCTGGCCAGTTGAGCAATAGCCAACTCACCGGACTTGGGCACGAGGTACTCGGCCTGGCTGCACTGAGCGCGGCTGACAATAAGACTGCGGAGAAGGAACTGCGTCAGGCCTACGCGTCGTTTCGGGAACTCAAGCTTGATCGCGACGAGCGTCGCGTCCTGCGTGCACTCATACGCAGCGTGCTGAGCCGTGGCTTGCCTAGAGCCGATCTCGAAACGCTGGTGGCGCGATCTCTGGCGCTGGAAGCCTCGCTGGAAGCCGACGACCGAAACATGGCAGCCGACGATTTCGAAGCTCGCCTCAAATATGCTCAGCAGGAACTGGAGGTGCAGCGTCTGGAAGCTTCGGCGGCGCTCGCCGCACAACGCGCGACAGCGCTCGCCGATCAGCAGCGCCTCACGTTGATTATGGCGGTACTGAGCATCATCCTGCTGCTGGTGTTCGGTATGCTCTTCATCTTGCAACGCCGCTTCAATAGCCGCTTGCGGCAGGTCGTTGCACAAGTTCAGGAAAGCGAAGCACGCTACCGCATGCTCGCCGAGAATTCGCGCGATATGGTTGTGCGAATGCGCCTGGACGGGCAGCGGCTCTATGTTTCACCCGCAGCCAAAGACCTGCTCGGCCTGGAGCCAGCCGAATTCGCCCAGCCACGCTGGGATCTGGTGCATCCAGATGACCGTCAGCGGCTGATCGCGGCATTCAAAGATCTGGGTGAGAAGGGAGGTTCGGCGACTGTCGCGTATCGCGCGATGCACGTCAATGGAAATTACATATGGCTGGAGGTGCTGGCTCGATTGGTAGCGACGCCCGAAGACGGCGGCCCGCCAGAGGTTGTCTATGCGGCGCGCGACATCAGTGCCCGTGTCCGTGCCGAACAGGCGTTGTCAATGAGCGAACACAGCATGCGCGCCATCACCGACAACATTCCGGCGATGATTGCGCGCCTCGACAATGATCAGCGGTACACGTTTGCCAACGCCTACATAGGCAAGGTTTTTGGCATCGAGCCGGCGGCGATGATAGGCCGTACCATCCTTGATGTGCGCGGTGCAGAACTTTATGAAGCCTTCGAGCCGCACGTGGAAGCGGCATTGCGCGGTGAGGCGCCGAGCTTTGAAGTTAGCAGCTACGTGGGTGAAAGACTTTTCTACTTTCAATCCAATTTCGTTCCCGACCGCGACGGCGATGGCAATGTCTGTGGCTTTTTCGAGCTTACCTTTGATATCACCGAGCTGAAACT
>Ga0163144_10016485_pt1 | contig 15135 bp, 14 predicted proteins | sample OliLak19BULKMAT1_FD_123175 | JGI IMG/M metagenome (GOLD analysis project Ga0163144, IMG submission 123175) | Freshwater microbial mat bacterial communities from Lake Vanda, McMurdo Dry Valleys, Antarctica - Oligotrophic Lake LV.19.BULKMAT1 | ecosystem: Environmental > Aquatic > Freshwater >... | reverse complement strand
CCGGTGAGCGGACGCCCCGGCGGTGCGTCCCTACTAAGTTGGACACTTTCGGGCTGGCCGAGTGGGGTGTAGGTGCGATGGATTTCGTAGTGGAGCGGCGGGGTGTCGGCCTGTCCTCCGAAGCCTTGGCGAAGGAGGGTGACGCTTTCTTTGGGAACTTGACCGCGCAGATCGTAGGCGAACTCGCGGGTTCCGGTGGCGTCGGTGACTTTGGTGAGACGACCCTCGGGATCGTAAGTGTAGGCAACGTCGGTGCCATCCGTAGAGCTGGAATGGGTGAGCTGAAGGCTCGTGGGATCGTAGGTGTAGGCGGTAGCTATGTTGCCTTTCGCTTTTTGGCTGTTTCGCTGCGCTGCATCCGATCCATCCGGCGTCGGCTCCTGGTCTGCACCTGAACCGCTACCCGCTAAACCGCTAAACCGCTAAACCGCTAACAGCTCCTTCCCTCGCCTAAGTGCGGGAAGCCAGTTGGCCGGACTCGGTAAAGGTGTAGCTGAGGGGCTGGGCGCTGTCGCCCCAAATGGCGAGCTGCTGGCCTCTTGGGTTGTAGGCGAAGCGTTGTTCTTTGCCTGCGGCATCGTCGTGGTTTCTCAGTTTGAATATGATAATCCGAAACATACCAAAAGTTCAACCCACACTTTTGGGAAGGAACCTTTATCTCTCAAGAGCGAAGGCCCCGCTTTCCCCAGCCATCGCCCGACGAAGGCGCTCCGCCAAACCGGTGTGACGGTGGCTGCTTTCCTCAGTGCGAATCGCTCGCTCAAGCGCCGACCTTTCTCCCACGATGATGACCAATTGTTTGCCCCGGGTCAGCGCGGTATAAAGCAGATTGCGCTGGAGGAGCATATGATGCTGCCCAGCCAGCGGCACCACGACTGCGGGAAACTCACTACCCTGCGCCTTGTGCACGGTGATGGCGTAAGCAAGCTGAAGTTCGTCAAGTTCGCCCGGCTCGTAGGTCACTTGAGAGTTGCCGCTGAACACGACATGAATCGAGACCGGTTCGGTGGTGATCTCAACGATGTGGCCGATGTCACCATTAAAGACATCGCGGTCATAATTGTTCCGCGTCTGAATGACCTTGTCGCCGCTGCGGAAAAGAACGCCGAAGCGCTCGATTTCGTAAAGGCCCTCCCGCGGCGGGTTGAGCGCGGCCTGGAGCATCGTGTTGAGTTCCTTGGTGCCGAGCGATTGTTTGTTCATCGGCGTGAGCACCTGAATCTCGTCGCGGGCGTGGAGTTTGAATCGATCAGGGATGCGCTCTGCGACGAGGTGCCGGAGGGTCTCGGCGATGGAGGTCGCGTCTGGTCTTTCGAAGAAGAAAAAATCGCCGCCCGGGGCGTTGTCGAGCACCGGGAGCAAACCGCGATTGATATCGTGCGCCGCCGCCACGATCGAGCTGGCCGCCGCCTGGCGATAGATATGCTCCAAGCGCGCCACCGGCACGACGCCACTGCCGATCATGTCGCGCAGCACCGCACCCGCCCCGACCGAAGGCAATTGATCAATGTCCCCGACGAAGAGCAAGCGCCCGCCCTCGGGTAGCGCAGCAACCAGACTGGCCATGAGCCGCAGATCGACCATCGAAGCCTCATCCACGACAAATAGATCTCCATCGAGCGGACGATTCCGGTTGCGGGAAAAACCGCCACCGGGCTGAAACTCCAGCGCCCGGTGCAAGGTGAAGGTCACTTGCCCCGTGCTTTCGGAGAGACGTTTGGCGGCGCGTCCCGTCGGGGCGCATAGAACCGTCGAAAGATGGGCCGCTTTGCAAAGGGCGATCACGGCGGTGATGATGGTTGTTTTTCCCACCCCCGGCCCGCCGGTGATCACGAACAAACGGGAGCGCAGCGCCCCCAGCACCGCCTCGCGCTGCTCCCGACCGAGCTTGAAGGGAAGTTGCGCCTCAAACCCGCTGATAGCCGCTTCCGCGTCGAAACCCGCGTCCGCCGGAGCACGCAGGAGCCGCGCCAGACCTGCGGCGATGGCCCGCTCCGCGCTCGCCAGATCCGTCGGGAAAACGAGGGCACTTTCCCCCACACCCTCCAACTCGGCCTGCCCTCGGCGCAGCTGCTCTTCCAAAACGGGTTCAAGCTCCGCCTCCGCATTTTGCAAAAGCTCCGCCGCCCCGGCGATCAAATCCTGGCGAGGCAAAGCACAATGTCCCTCGCGCTCGGCCTGCTCCAGGGCGTAGGCCAATCCTGCCGCGAGGCGGCGCGGGGAATCCATCGCCAGTCCCATGGTTCGGGCGATCTCATCGGCGGTCCGGAAGCCGACTCCCGGGAGGTCGCGGGCCAGCCGATAGGGATCGGCCCGCAGGATCCCGACCGCTTCGGCTCCGTAGGTTTTATAAAGCCGCAGCGCCCGCGCCGTCGAGAGTCCGTAAGCGTGCAGAAAGATCATGATGTCGCGCACCGCCCGCTGGCGATTCCACGATTCTTTGATCTGCCTGCGCCGCTGCGCTCCGATACCGGGAACTTCCTCAAGTCGCTGCGAAGCTTCTTCGATGATCCGGAAGGTATCCAACCCGAAGCGCTTCACGATCCGTTTCGCATACGTTCCGCCAATGCCTTCGATCAGGCCGCTGGCCAAAAAACGCTCGATTCCTTCGGTCGTCGTGGGCGCGACCGCCTCGATTCGATCCGCTTGAAATTGTCGGCCAAAACGCCGGTCATCCTGCCAGTGCCCGGTCGCCCGGATTTCCTCTCCCACCGCCACTGCCGGAAGCTTTCCCCGCACCGTCACCGGGCCGTGAGACTCGCTCGCCACCTGCATGATGGTGTAACTGTTCTCCTCATTATAAAAGACCACCGCCTCGACCACTCCGGCGAGCGGGACGGAAGTTGAAGAGTCGGCGGGCATGGTCAGGTGGCTTGAGACGGGGTAATCCCGCTCTTTACAAGCCTCACTCTCTGTCGCATATTCGCCGCCCCATGGCAATTCTCTCCATTCTGCTGACCGTCATCATTGTAGCCGTCAGCATCCTCATCGTTCTGATCGTGCTTATCCAGCGTCCGAAACAGGAAGGGCTTGGCGCAGCTTTCGGCGGCGGCACGCTTGACTCGGCGCTGGGGGCTCACACCACCGACGTATTGCAAAAAGCCACCACTTTGCTGGGAATCATCTTTTTTGTCTCGGCGATCTCTCTGGCCATGGTCAAAACCCGCCAGTTTCGCGCCTCTGCGGCAAGCGATGTGATGGAGCAATTGGAGAAGAAAGAGGCCACCCTGCCGAACCTGCCTCCAGGTATGAGTGCAATTCCGGGTCTCGAAGGTCTCGATCTGACGTCGCCGCCTCCCGGAACAGCCCTCGGGGATACCCCGACCATCAACGACGCTCCGGTGGTCCCGGCGGAACCAACCGCTCCTGCAGCACCGAAGGCTGAGGGAGATATCCTCATTCCCGACGCGGCCCCGGCTCCCGGTCAGTAAGCATCTCCGCTGCGGGCCGAGTTCCCGCGCCTTCACCCGGAGATGATGCCGAAAGCGTTCCCCCCACGTTCTTTCCCCTCCGAGGATCCGATCCATTGGCTGATCCGTTCGCCCAATCCGCTGGGTGACGCCTGCATGGCCTTGCCCGCTGTCCGGGCTCTCCGCGCAGCCTATCCGAAAGGCCGGATCACCGTTTGCACCCGGGAGAACCTGTCCCCGCTCTGGGAAGCCCAGCCCGAGGTCGATCACGTCATCGGTTTCGGCAAGGGACTCTCACCCTGGCAGGTGGGAAAAACCCTGCGCAGCACAGGGTTGACCTTTGATCGGGGTTTGCTCCTGCCGAATTCCTTCCGTTCCGCTCTGGAGTTGCGTTTCGGAGGAGTCTCCCGACTCGTCGGTTATAATAGATCAGGGCGCGGGTTTCTCCTCTCCCAGGGAATCGCCGCTCCCACCGAAACTCCCGAGCGCCGCCACCAAGCCTTCCGTTACCTCCACCTCGCCACATCCGCCGGAGCGGACGATTCCCGCGCTTCTGAGTGGATGGCACGCCCGGCGGCACCTCGACCGATCGAGCACGATCAGAGCGAACTGCACCTCGGCATCTGCCCAGGAGCGGAATATGGCAATGCCAAGCGTTACCCCATCGAGCGATATGCTGAGGCGGTCGCGCGGTGTCGTGCCCGTTTCCCCGAGCGCACCATCCGCGTCTCCGTTTATGGCAGCCCGGCCGAACGTGACATCGGGGAAAGCCTGATTTCTCTCATCGCCGGGCCGCGTGCAAACCTGGCCGGGTCCACGAGCATCGCCGGTCTCGTCGATGAACTGCGGACCTGCCACCTGCTCGCCACCAACGACACCGGCACCATGCACCTCGCCGCCTCCCTCGGCGTGCCGACCGTGGCGATTTTCGGCTCGACCGATCCAACGCTGACGGCACCGCTGGGGGAAGGTCACGAAGTGGTGCAGCACAAGGTGGACTGCAATCCCTGCTTCCTGCGCGAGTGTCCGATCGACTACCGTTGTATGTTGCGCATCGAAGCCAGCCAGGTTGCCGACGCTATGGCCGCCGTCGTCTCCCGTCCACGTTCATGAAATCGATTTTGACCCATCCCGGAAGCGCGCACAAAGATGACTTCCTCGCCTGTTGCCTGCTCGTCGCCCGCCATGCCGTGCCGATCGAGCGGCGCGAACCGACCCCGGCGGACTTGGCTGATCCCCGGATCGCAGTCGTCGATGTGGGCGGTTCGGCGGATGCGAGTCTCGCCAATTTCGATCACCACCAGTTCCCCGCCGATCACCCGCCCATTTGCGCGTTGTCTCTCGTCCTGCAGGATCTCGGCATTTACGAAGACGCCCGTTCCTTTTGCGAGTGGCTGGAGCCGACCGAGTGGTTCGACACCCGTGGACCGTTTGCCACGGCCGATTGGCTCGGAGTGGAGCGGGGAGTCATGGCTCGACTGGTCTCGCCGGTGGACATCACCTTGCTGCGTCGCTTCGCCCAACGGCGCGAACTCGGGCCCGGCGATGCCATTTGGGAAGTCATGCGCATGATCGGCGACGATCTCATGATGTTCCTCCGCACCCTGCGCGAGCGGGTCGACTTCATCGGACGGTATGCTCAGTTCATCACCCTCGGCGAAGGCGACGCCGCCCTACGCATCCTCTTCATGCCGCGCACCGATCCCATGCCCGACGATCCGTCCTCGGGACTGCCGCGCTACATCGACGCCGTTGGAGAACGAGTCGATGGCCTCATCTATCCCGACCGCCGCGGAGCCGGATTCGGCCTCTCCCGCCACGAGGACAGCCCCAGGCTCGACTTTACCCGCATCGCCGGGGAACCCGATGTCCACTTTGCCCACGCCCGCGGATTCGTCGCCAAAACATCCGCAACGGAATTGCCTAGGCTGCATGAGCTCATGATGCAAGCCCGGGTCTAGCAGTTTGCAGGACTCGAAGCGCTTCAGAGTTAGACGAGGGGTTCGGACCGAGGGTGCGGACCCCCGGTGATTCGATTGTCCGGACACAGTTCAACCACGGGGCGAAGTGAGCAGCCCTCGGGCCTTCTCCGCAGTCGCCCGGGCACCCTTTTGTTCGGCGATCCGCGATTTCAAGCTCGCAGTGCTCTCCCTGAGAGCCGCGCAACCTCCGCCGGCACCCTTGCTTGTTGATCGGGCAACCCGATCCATCAGGGAGGGATCCTTTCGGAAACACGCCTGGTGGGTTTCACCCCATAGCGGAGCCCGGGAGAGACCTATAGGTTCGTTCTCATGGAAAGCCCGTTTCGCAAACCTATCGGAGCCACCCTCATTGCCGGTATCCAATTTACCGCTCTACCCATCCGCGCCCAAAATGTGGGGGCCAAGAATGCGCGGACCATCCAAATCACAAACACGACAGCCCGGCGGCCCGTGAACCGATTCAGCACTCGCACCATTGAGATCCAAACGGGAACCGGCTCTACAGCTCTCCGACGCTTTGCAATCAGTATGGTGGCGGAACGAACTCTGTCCCCTCCGCTGCCCTAATCGAAGGGAAAAAATCCACCTCGACCGCGACCGATCATCAGACGCCTCAAGTTATTCACCACCATCCACCAATCCCATGCTCATCAAACTTCTCATCTACTCCCTCATCGTCGGAGGAATCATTGCGATTCTCACCGGATGCAACACCACCGATCATCGAGGTCAAAGCTCCTCGCACCGCACGAATACCACGAAGGAAACCAGCAAGAGTCGCCCCGTTTACACTCCCGGCATGGAGCTACCTATCACGAGGACGCCTGGAAGCAATTACGCCAAATCCACGACATTCACCGTCAGGTGACTGACCTGTCTTCGAACGACCGTGGTAGAATCCAGTCTCCTCCTCAATTTGGGTGCCCGAAAATGAACGCATAAACCAAGCGAAAAGCGACCTCCGACGCCCTCGCAGAGAACGCGCTTGTTCTGAAAATCGCCAAGCTCCGCAGATGCGCCGGTCGAGGATGCTTGTCAAAGTCCTCCGAATTTTCGTAATGTCGGTAGATGGACACACCCCCGAACCGCCGCCACTTTCTCCATACCACCCTCGCTGCCGGAGCCGCGACCGCATGGAGTGGACCGAATCTCCTGCTCGGTCAGGTCAAGGGCGCCAATGAGCGCTGCCGGGTCGGCATCATGGGACTCGGCCGCGGCAAGGCCCACATCAGTGCCTATCTCGATGTGCCGAATACCGAGATCGCCTATCTCTGTGAAGTCGATCAGGCCCGGCTCGCTTCGGGGGCGAATACGATGACCGGAAAACAGGAAAAAGAACCCGAGAAGGTGGGCGATTTCCGACGCATCCTTGACGACCCGAACATTGACGCCATCTCCATCGCCGCACCGAATTTCTGGCACACTCCGGCCGCCATCCTTGCCTGCCAGGCGGGAAAACACGTCTATGTCGAAAAGCCGGGAAGCTACAATGCCCACGAGGCAATGCGACTCGTTGCGGTTGCCGAGGAGACGCATCGGCAGGTTCAGATGGGCACCCAGCGACGTTCTTATCCGGCCATGATCGAAGCTGTGCAGCGTCTCCGGGAGGGCGTCATCGGCAAGCTCCTTTACGCCCGTTGCTGGTATGCGGGCACCAGGCCAAGCATTGGAAAAGGCACCCTGACCGATCCACCGGCCGGACTCGATTGGTTGATGTGGCAGGGTCCGGTGCCGGATCAGCCCTACAAGGACAATCTCGTCCCTTACAATTGGCATTGGCATTGGACCTACGGTGGGGGGGAACTCGCCAACAACGGGGTCCACTCTCTCGACGTGGCGCGCTGGGCCATGGATGTCGTTTATCCCGAGCGGATCACCTGCGCCGGGGGGCGTTACCATTTCGACGACGATCAGGAGACGCCTGACACGGCGACGGCGGTCTATGATTATGGGAATGTGGGGATCAGTTGGGAGACCAGCTCCTGCCATCGGAGAAAACCGGAGGAAGACAAATTTGTAACGATCTATGGCGAAGGCGGGAAGCTTGATTTTAGCGGAGCCAACTACACCATCTATGATCTCGACGGCAAGGAAATCGCCAAGAATACCGACCCGCCCAGCGACGTGCCCCATTTCACGAACTTCATCGAGTCGATCCGTTCCGGGGCCACCCTCAACCAACCCATCCTGGAAGGCCAACGCAGCGCCATGCTTTGTCACCTCGGGAACATCGCCTACCGGACGACCGGTGCCGTGAAGGTTGATCCCGCAACTGGCAAGCTGGTGGACAACCCGGCAGGTGAGAAACTCTGGTCAAGGGAGTCCTATAGGCCAGGGTGGGAGGTGTGATTTGTGATTTGTGATTTGTGATTTGTGATGACTCAATTCCTGCGCCTGGACCTCGCGCCGTCAATTCGACAAGCGACTCATTCAGATTGATTGTTGAGATGATATAGCCCGCCAATGCTCAGCTTCACCCGGCAGTCCCCACGTTTCCAGTCCTCTGAAAATCTCGGATTCACTTGGCTCACGGATCCCTTCGCGCCGTAGCTGCCCGGAATCGCCAGTCTCCTCGCTCCAACAAATACCGGCGATCAACCAGCAGGCCCACGCTCTCCAGCTGCGGATTGCTTGGCGGGGCTCGACCATGCGGGTGGCGAGGTGCTGGAAATGGCGACGAGGATTACCGAGGAAATAGTCAGGATGATGACACTCCAGGATCCAGCGCAAAGCTGCGTAGGGGAGCGGGTAGGCGGCGAGAATCGCTTCGTTCCCGTCGAGGTCGGCGGAAAAGGCGCGATTGAGCATGAGGATCGCTTGCGCGGGCAGGCCCGCGAGCCAGCGGGATTGGGCGCACTCGAGAGCCCGCGCATAAAAGATCGGTCCCCGGTCGTCCCCAAGTCCCCGCAGACTGATCGCTTTCCGCTCCTCGATGATCGGCGGCAGGAAAGGACACGGCGCTAGCGAACTCATCGCCCCAGCTCAAAGCGCCCGAAGGATGCCGGCACATGAAAATCGGGCTTCTCGGTGCGCGGGTGAACCCAGCTGATCCAATCTTGCTCGACCCCCTCGGGACCGTGGCGGAACTCAGCCCGATAGACGCCGACATGCAGGCCTGTCTCGTGCCAGCACCCCATCTCGCGGAGGGCCTCGACCGGAATGAAGCCCTCGACGGCATATCCACCGGGGAAAAACTCGCCGTTCACGTGGAGATTCGGCAAACTCCAGCCGGGATCAAATTTCCGATAGTAATGGGCCTCGTAGGCATAGACCCACCCACGCGGGTCGATCTCCAAGCCGAAGTATGGTTCGATTAGTCCGGCGTCACGGGCGAAAAAGAGCTCGACCCGATCCGACCCGAGGACCGCCTGATCGCGATCACGCGATGAGTCGAGGACCATATCGTCGTCTTCCACCTCGAAACGGAAACGCACAATCTCCTCATTCCAAACCGCCCGGAACTCCGTTCGCGGCGTCGCCCGATCGTTCCAGGGGAAGCAGAATTGATCCAACAAATCCGCCCCCTCGAGGTCGAGATTGTTCATGTGTTTGAGCGCGTAGGTCGGTTTCATGTCGGAAGGCAAAGGCGGCGCGCCAGCTCCGGCCATTCGGAGATGACGAGACTGGGGATGGATAGGGCGAGCAAATGGTGATCTCGCTGGAAGCGAATGGTTCGATTGTCCCGGTGAAACCAAACAGTTTGCAGGCCGAGCTGGCGGGCTGGTTGGATGTCCTTCACCTGATCATTGCCAACCATGATGGCCTCCTGCGGAGGAATGCCGCGAGCGGCCAGTCGGGCAATGACCTGCTGGTAGAGCTCAGGAGCGGGCTTGCCGTAGCCGTGCTGGTAGGAGTAGACGATCAGTTCAGGGTCGAAACCAAGCTGCTCCAGCGACTCTCCCAGCAGGGCTTCGAGCATTTTCGGGGTATACCACTGGGCGTTCGAAACGATCCCCAAAATGAATCCGGCGGCCTTTAACTCTTTGATCAAGTCGAGGGAACCGGGCATTTCCCAGACGGGATGGATGGCGCACTCGTGAATGAGGGAGACGTGGTGGAGAAGATCGTCGTCGGACGGATTTTCAAGAAAATACCCGGGCGGCTCGCCGAGATGGGTCGCGAGAAATTCTTTCCAAACGGCGAGGATGTCGATCTCCGGGTAGGCGACTCCCTCGGCCCGACGGCGATCCTGGAGGGTCGCGATGAGTCGGTCGTAGTCCTCGGCCCAGCGCTCCGCCTTGGCTGCGTGTGCCGTCGGAGCAGTCCCGGGAAGAACCTCCCCGAGAGCAACGATGACGGCCCGCATCGCCTCGTTCCGCCGGGGGGCCGGACCAGAGGGAGCGGCCCCGAAATCTTGGGGGATTCCATGCATGGCAGAGATCAGCAAGGTTCCATAGACATCGAAGAGAACTACTTTGATGCCTCCGGGGAGGAAGCCCTCGGCGGGGAGCGGATCGCCCAGCGGTTCGAGCGGAGTCATCACGCTCCGGATGTAGTCGATCGCTGCTTCGCCTGTCATGCCGCTGTCACGGTGGATTACCAGTCTTTGGTTACGCGGCAGGACTCAGTTGCGCAAGAGATTGAGGCGCTGAGGATTCAAAAACTGGGCCAGCACCTTCTGGGGGGCGAGATGTTTGACTTTGCTGATCGCACTGTTCTCGACCTTGGCATAGACCTCCTCGAGCCGGGCCCCGTAGCGTTCCAAACTGTAGGCGTCGCGGATGATGGCCCGTCGGTCGGCGATCTCACGGGTCGGGCTGAGGGTCAAAGGGGGAGCACCAACTTTTTGGAGCAGGCTGGGATCCTCCCGGAGTTTCCGGAGGACAGCGAGTTGCATGGACTCATTGAGCACACCGAAATCGATCCGACCGCGGCGCACCCAGGCTTGCCAGGTCAGATCATTCGCTCCGCCGGGCAAGCGGCAATTGTAGGCGAGGTAGCTGCGCTGCAGCATGGAATCGATCTCGCCGCGAAGGACGGACTCCTCCAGCCAGGTTACGGGGATGTCGATGCGCCGATAGAGCGGCCCGAGTTCCAGGCCGTGCTCGGTAAAATCGCGGGTGATCTCCGGCAAGTCGCGGCCAATGACGCATTTTCCGACGATCCACGGTTCGAGAAAGGCGAGACCGAAACCCTCGGCGATGCTGGTGGTAACCACAAAATCGGCCCAGCCGAGCAGGTCGAGGAAACGATACTCCCCGCTGTCGGCGATGCCGAGGGTGACCGCCAGATCGAGCTCGGCGACAGCGGAGACCCATTGCTCGTAGAACTCGCTCCACTCCGGATTCTCGGGACTCAAAGTAGTGGCGAAATGCACGCGGTCCCCATAGATGAGAGCGAGCATGAGAATCTCGCCGATATTTTTGCGACGGATCGCCCGGGTCGGGTAGAGGGCGAAAAGCTTGTCGGGGAAAATGGGGCGATCATCGGGAGTGGTGGTGACTTCCAGGTCAGGGATGGCATTCGCGATGACATGCAGGTTCCCTCCGGCGATCCCCGCCGCTTTGAGAAAGTCGTGATCGCGGGCGTTGATCGTCGCGTAGTGGATCTGTTTCGCGGTCGGGTAGAGGGTCTTCTCGAAGTTGGCTTCGTTATCAAAAAAGGACCGCTGCGAGGTGTAGTTGCCAGGGCGTCCATCTTCGGAGAAGTCGTGCAGTTGCAGCACGATGCGCTCGCCCGCTTCGGCCAGCTCGCGGATGACGGTCGGAACCATGACATTTTTTGCCAGGGTCGGATTGTGGAAATGCCAGAGGTCGGGAGCGCTGCCAAAAAAATCGAAGGCGGTTTTTTGCATGACCTCGGTCAGGCTTTCGGCGATGTCGGCGTTGCCGGTGCGGCGATAGTTGAGGGCCTCGATCACCCGGACGCGCTCGCCCGAGGCATCGGCGAGGGCGGGCTCGCCGGAGAGGATCAGCACTTCGTGGCCGCGGGCGGTGAGGGCGGCCACCGCAGCCTCGATCACCCGGGTGACCCCACCCCGGCGGAGGTGGTAGTGGACCATCACGATTTTTTTACGAGGCTTCGCGTCCATCATCGTCCATGGCGTTTCCGATATTCCGGGAGGCTGATCATGGGGGGGCGCTCTTCCTCGATCATCTCCCGCACGGTCAGTTCGTAACTGCGATGGTCGGTTTGGAATTGTCGGAAGAGTCCGCTTAGCTCGGGCATGTCCTTGACGATGCCATAGGCCCGCAGCCTCTTCAAGAAGGTCTGCAAAATACCGAAGGCCATGCGCCCGAGATCAGTGGTGGATTGGTTGCGATGAACACGCTTGTCGAGGTCAGTCTGGGCGAAAGCATCGAGTCCCCAGGTCTGAAAGACATCGATCAAATGCGAGGTCTCCACCCCGTAGCCGACCGGAAAGCACAGTTCCTCCAGCACTTTGCGCCGCACCGCATACTCGCCGGAGATGGGTTGGATCAAGGCGGTCAGTTCAGGGAAAAAGAGCGAGAAAAGCGGCCGCACGAGAATCTCGGTGACGCGGCCTCCACCGGTTGGCTTGAGGCTGTCGAGGCTCGAAAGCGGACGGTCGTAAAAGGCCTTCACATACTGAATTTCGGGGCGATAAATCAGCGGGGCGACCAAGCCGGTGACGAACTTCGGATGGATATTTTTGATGTCGGCATCGACGTAGCAAATGATATCGCCCTTGAGCTGGTAGATCGCTTTCCAGAGATTTTCTCCTTTGCCCGGACGAAAGCCATGTTTCGGCAAAATCTCGGCAGAGCGATAGGTGTCGGCCCCGTAACTGGCGGCGATCTCTAGGGTGCGGTCAGTTGAACCGGAATCGATCACCGCGATTTCGTCAATGAAGGGATAACGATCCATCAGCTCGCTTTTGAAGACGATGACTTCTTTGCCAATGGTCTGCTCCTCATTCAGCGTGGGGATGCAAAGACTGATGGTCAGCCCGGCGGCCTCTTTGGCCCGAACCAGTTCCTGCATGTCCCAGAACTCGCTGTGGTGAAAGGTGTTCTTCTCCAACCAGCGGCCTATTTTGTCGTCGATTTCGGCCATGCAAAGGGAGGAAATCAGGCCGCCTGGATGCCTCCGTCCATGAACTGGAGGAGTGACACGACTTGAGCGAGGCCATCGAAAATGGGTTCCAACCGGATCGACTCGACCGGGGTGTGGCGGTCGCGCCCGCGGGTGATGCCGAGGGTCAACGCAGGAATGCCCTGGTCGAGGAGAGCGGCCAGTTCGGAGATGCTCGGCTCCTCGTGCGGGGTGACGCCGAGAATCTGGAGGACGCGACGCGCTTCTAAGGTGAGGGGGTGATTTTCCCCCAGGTTGCCGGGCTCGCGCTGGGCAATGATCTCGACCCGGGCGCGGGCCGCGAGGTGATCCCCACGAGGGGACTCAGCCTCGGCCAGTTTCACGATCTCCGCTTCAACGGCGGCGACACGGGCGGCGTCCTCACTGCGGATTTCAAAGCGGAGCACTCCGAAACGCGGCGGCACGTTGAATCCCGAGACCGCCTCGACGGTGCCTACAAGAATGCGGGTGTTGGGCGACTCGCGGCGATTGATTTCGATGATGCCGGAGACGAGGCGCTGGAGCACCGCCAGCACGCCGACGGTGTTTTCCTCGACGGTCTGGCCTAGACCGGACAGCTCGACAAAAATTTCCCCGCGAGCCATGCCGAGGCTGGAGAAACTGAGCCGCCCCAGCTCGATCCCCTCAAGACAAAGTGCCGAGGAAATCTCGCGGTCCGTGTGCTCGAGGAAATAGCGCATCCCCCGCAAATTGCCGCGACCGAAGCTGCGCGAGGTGCCCAGAAGAATGACATTCGAATCGAACTCGATGCCGAGTCGCTCGAGGATAAAAGGCATCGTCGCCAGCACCGCAACGCCGAGCGAGTTGTCAGCGAGGCCGCGGCCGCTCATCTGATCGGCGCCCACGGAGACGGTGTGGTCCTCGGCCTCGGCCCAAATTTTGTCCAGGTGGGCGGCCACCACGATGTCGCGCGCACCGACTTTCCCCGGAAGCAGGGCGGCAACATTTCCCGCTTCGTCCTCGAAAATGTGCTCCAGACCGGACTCGATGAAACGGTCCCCGAGGAAGCGGGTGAGGCGACCTTCGTAGCCGGTCGGCGCGGGGATTTCGCCCGCCATGACCACGTTGGCGAGGAGAATCTCACGCAGCTTACGAAGCTCATCGCGATACGACAAGATCGTCTGTGGCGAAAGCAGCGGCTCAGAAAGTAGGGACATACGGAACGCGGACACGGTAGGAGACGCTTGAGGAACTCCAAAATGAAAAATGTCGGGTTTTTTGTCGCAAAAACCCGGCCAAGACTTCTTGACTTGCCGTCGAAAAACGCCCGATCCGACCCGGATGGCCGGAAAATCGACCGATCCTTTACCCGAACAGGGCCGCGATCGGCGTGCCTCCGTCGGTGATCGGGACGGGGCGATCCCCATCGTGAAGTTCACGCCGGGGATCGATGCCCATGGCGGCATGGATGGTAGCATGAAAGTCAGGGATCGAGACGGGAGCCTCGACGACCTCTTTGCAGAGCTCATCGGTTACTCCATAGGCGCCCTGATGCTTGAGGCCGCCGCCGGCGAGAACGAGGCTGAACGCGGTGCCTTGGTGGCCACGACCGCCCTTGCCATCGAAGGCGGAAGGGCGTCCGAATTCGGTGCCGATGGCAATGAGGGTCTTGTCGAGCAATCCCTTTTCTTCAAGATCGTTGATCAGTGCGGCGAGAGCGAGATCGAGCTCCTGGATGAGGACGTGCTGATTGAGTTGGCCTTCATTGTGGGTGTCCCATCCGGTGCCGTTGATGAAATTCAAATTGTGGGAGACTTCGATGAATCGGACCCCCGCCTGGACGAGACGGCGGGCGAGCAGACAGCGTTGGCCGAACTCTCCCCCATAGCTCTGCCGCAAGGTGCCGGGTTCATCTTCGATGCGGAAATGGCGCATGAAATCCGGACCGGCCAGACGAAGCGCCTCCTGCTGGGCCGTGCGGTATTGCGCGGCGAGCGAGTCTCCGGAGAGGTCGCCTACGAGAGGATCGAGGAGGGACGCCCGGCGGGCTGCCCGAGCCGGATCGACGTGATCGGGACGAGAGAATCCAGCCGGTCCGCTGGCGGTATCGGTCAGATAGACGTAGCCTGCCTCCGCTCCGAGGAAGCCAGGTCCTCGACTCACATTCGGATATCCCATCAGGAGATAGGACGGCACATCAGGACTCGCCGCTCCGCGCTCGTGCGCGATGATGGATCCGATCGAAGGGTAGATCACACTGCCCGTCGTGGTGCGCCCCGTGTGGACCAGATTCGTGGCGAAGGCGTGCTCGTCGATGATCTTGTGATTCACCGTGCGTACGGCGGTGAGACGGTCGGCGAGTTTCGCAGTGTGGGCGAGGTGCTCGCAGAACTGCACTCCCGGAACGGCGGTGTCGATGGCAGCGTAGGCGGCCCCGGCCACCTTGGGAGAGGCTTTGGAATCACCGAGTCGCTTGGGATCGAAGGTATCGACTTGCGCCATGCCACCACCGAGCCAGATGAAGATGCAATGTTCCGCTTTGCCCATCGGGAAGGAGGGGGCCGCGCGTAGTGCTGAAGGGAATGCCGCGGCAGCGGGTAGGAAGGCGGCCTGTTGGAGGAAGGTTCGTCGGGTGGTCATGGGGGGGAGGGAGAAGCTTTTTTGCGGGTAGCGGTGTAGCGGTTTGGCGGTTTGGCGGTTTGGCGGTTTGGCGGTTTGGCGGTTTGGCGGTTTGGCGGTTTGGCGGT
>Ga0163144_10016484_pt1 | contig 15136 bp, 6 predicted proteins | sample OliLak19BULKMAT1_FD_123175 | JGI IMG/M metagenome (GOLD analysis project Ga0163144, IMG submission 123175) | Freshwater microbial mat bacterial communities from Lake Vanda, McMurdo Dry Valleys, Antarctica - Oligotrophic Lake LV.19.BULKMAT1 | ecosystem: Environmental > Aquatic > Freshwater > Lake... | reverse complement strand
GATCCGCACCTGCTCCTCCGCAAGGCTCAGTTGCAACCGCGCGTTCTCCACCGCCCGGAGCGCCGCCCGCACGCTGATCGCGATCTCGTCCCGCGTCTGCTCATACAACCGGGTCGCCCGCTGGAGCCGCACGATCGCGGCCCGCCGGTTGAGCCGCTCTACCTCCCGGTCGAGCGGCAGCCCCAGCGTTGCCGATGCCGAATACTCCGTCTCGTCCGGGTCGATCGAAAGCCCCCCCGTTAAATCCGCCGGATCCGTCGGAATCCCCACGCTCGCCCCGACGTTCAGGTCGGGCAGCAAGTCGTTCTCCGCGTTCGCCACCGCCCGCCGCGTGTCCTCCACCCGGTCCCGAACGTTCTGAAGGTCAAGCCGATATTCCAGCGCCAACCGCGTTGCCTCTTCCAGTGTCGTCTCCGGCTCCGGCGGGTCAATCAGATCGTTCGACAGGTCAAACGCCAACCCCGTCGCCAACCCCAATCGAATCTTGAACCGATCGAGCGCAAGGATGTACGACTCGCGCAACTGCGCAAGGTCCGACTGCGCCTGCCGCACCCGGTTCTCCGCATTGTCCCGCTCAAACGCCTCCCGACGACCCGCCTCCACCTGTGCCAACGTCTGCCGCTGCAACGCCACCAGGCTCGCCAACTGCCTCTGCTGGTTCCCGATCCGCGCCTTGATCTGCAACAAATCGAAGTACACGCTCGCGATATCCACAAAGTACGACCGCCGGAACCGCTCAAAGTCCCGGGCCGCATACACCATGTCTCGTTCCGCCTGAATCAGGTCTTCCCGCGCCACCGACCCCGCCCCGCGCAGCAGCGGAATATCCGCCCGCAACGCCAACCGCGACGACTGCACATACGACCCCGTGACTTCCTCCCGCAACTGATCCGTCGCCGACACCAACGCCTCCGCCTCCACCGTCCCGCCATACGGCAGCCGCTGCGACACCCGCAGCCGGTTGATCACGTCCAGCGCGTGCGAAAAATCCCCGCGCTCGCCCGACCCCCGAATCGTGGCCGTCGTTTCGTTGAAAAACCGCGGCCCCCACAGGTGCCGCTCCTGCAACAACCGGATCGCCACGAACAAATACTCTTCCTCCGCTGACAGATATTCCCGCCCCGTGATCTGCGACGCCTGGAACGATTCCTTCAGTGTCAGCGTCGGCAACCCCGAGTCTCCCTCAACCACAATGGCGCCGGCCTGCGCCGCGTACCCCTCCAGCCGCGATTCCACATCCCGCTGCTCGTCCGCCGCAACAAAAGTGAGTTCCTCCGCAGCAGGGTTCAGCGTCGCAGGCCGCGTGGACCGCGAAGCCGCCGTCACTCCCGCTAAACGCTCCTTACTTAAAGTCGGCAGAACCGGCCGACCTCCCAACGAATCGCTCCGATTGGTTATCAGACGTTCCAAACGGTCGTCAATCGCAAATGGATCGCGTTGGCACCCGGCAGAAACTGCCAGTCCAGCCCCCAGCACCGCACAAACGAAGTAACATCCTGTTTGCAAGAGACTTACATCCTCTCTGATCAAGCCGGTTCCCCACACCCATCGCTCTACCGTACCCCGAGTATAACACGAACTGCTGCCACAAACCGAGGTCCAGCAAGCTCTTTGTATAGCCCTTTCCCCGCAACGTCCATACGCTTGCTCCCTTCGCCGGTCCAGAGCGGACAGGCAGTCGGTTCTTTGGGCCTCTCACGCCCTTTTTCCCGACCTTCCTTCACTTTTTCTTGCCAGGGGAGCCACCGCTTCTCATGCCCTCAGTCACCCATGACGGTCGCAGTTTCATGCTCGATAACCGCCGCATCTGGCTGGTGTCGGGCCAGATTCCGTACGCCCGCCTGCCCCGAGAGTTGTGGGCCGAACGCATCCACGCCGCCAAACTCGCCGGTTTCAACACCATTGAGACCCCCGTCTTCTGGAACCGTCACGAAGCCCGGCCCGGAAAGTTCGACTTCTCTGGCGACAACGATCTCAAACACTTTGTAACGCTGATCGGCCGGGCGGGGATGCACTGCATCCTCGGAATCGGCCCCTACGTCGGCGGCGAGTGGGACATGGGCGGCCTCCCCGCCTGGCTCGTCGAGATCCCCAACATCACCCTCCGCGCCAACAACCAGCCCTTCCTGGAAGCCTCGTCCCGCTTCATCACCGCCGTCGCCGAACAGGTCAAGGGCCTCCAAGTCACCAGCCCCAACGTCGGCGGTCCCATCGTCCTTGTTGAGTGCGAAAGCGACTGGAACTGCGGCCACGACGGCATGGCCGCCGGCTACATCGGCGAACTCATTCGATATATCCGCGAGTCCGGCCTCAATGTTCCCGTCATCAACTCCAACAACCTCTGGCAAGGCGTCGAAGGTCAGATCGACGGTTGGTCCGGCACCCGCGAACTGCTCTCCACCATGCGCCAACTGGCCTCCGTCCGTCCCAATCAGCCGCGCGTCGTCGTCGACTTCTCCCTCGGCAACCCCGCTTTCTGGGACCACCCGGCCTCCGCACCACCCAGCCCTTCGCTCACCCAGCGCCGGCTCGCCGAGGTCTTGGCCGGCGGCGGTCAATACAACGTCCGTCCTCTCACCGGCGGCTGGAATCCCGCCTTCTGGGGCGGGCGCTCCGGCCGTTCCGAGTTCGCCTTCGCCGCGGCGGAGTTCGGAACCGACGCACTCATCTCGGCCTCCGGCACACCCAACGCCGCCCACGGCTTGGTGCGCCGCCTCAACTGTTTTGCCGTCCGCTTCGCCCGCGTCTTCGCGAACCTCGACCCCGCCTATCACCCCATCAACGTCGATCCTTCCCCCATCGAACGCGCCGAAGGCCGACCTGAGGGCAAACCTGGAACGTCCGGCCGCCGTCAGCAGCAGGAACTCGCGGTCGTGCAGGCCAAGGGCTCGCAAGGTTCAGTGCTCTTTGTCTTCGCCGACCAACGCGAAGAGCGTTCCGGCCACCGCGAAACCCGCCTGCTCCTCCCCGATGGCACGTCGATGCCCGTGACCGTCGGCGAGCAGTCGGTGGTCTGGTGCCTGATCGACGCCCACCTCTCCCCCCGCGTCCACCTCGATTATTGCAATCTCTGCGCCTTCGGTTCCGTCGGCCAAGTCTTTGTGTGCTTCGGCCCCGTCGGTGCCCGCGGCATGCTCAGCGTCAACGGCTCTCCCCTCGAAGTCACCGTGCCGGGCGGCAAAAACCCCCTCACGATCGAGCACGAGGGCCTCACCATCGTCGTCGCCAGCGAAGAACAGATCGATTCTGTCTACGTCACCGACGACGCCGCCTTGCTCGGCGTCGCCGGAATCTCGGCCGAAGGCCTCCCCATCCTTCCCACCGGCTCCAAAACCTACACCCGCGCCGGCACCGACGGCTCCGTCCGCCAGATTTCCGTCGAATCCGGCCGCACCACCTCGCATCACGGGACGGCCCTCCCGCTCAGCAATTGGTCCTGCGCTCCTTCCGACGAACATCGCCTGGGCAGCAGCCCGCGCTACGCCTCCATCGCCGGACCCGCCGAGTTAGGCGCCTTGGGCTGCCCGTTCGGCTACGGCTGGTACCGATTCACGGTGAAGGCCGACGCCGCCCGCAAAGTCCGTGTCGGCTTCCCGTCCTCGGGCGACCGGCTCGCGATCTACGTGAACGGAACGTACACGGGCACCGTCGGTTTCGGCCCCGCCGCCGCCGACACGCTCACGATCCCCCTCGTCAAGGGCGTCAATCAGGTCGTCGTCCTCGCCGACAATCTCGGCCGCTACGCCGAGGGCATGCACCTCGCGGATCGGAAGGGCGTCTGGGGCGAAGTCTTCGAGGTTGCTCCGCTCAAACTCCCCCCCGCCAAGATCGTGACCGCCGATCCCGAAGAAATCCTGCGGCCCAAGATGCCTATCTGGGAGGTAAGCGAAGGCGACACGTCCAGCCCCGAACGCCTCACGTGGACCATCAACCACAAGCGCCGCACCCCCATCATCATGCGGCTCCTCGACCCCATCCCGGCGGGGATGCTCATGCTCAACGGCAAACTGATCCACATCCTCGATTCCACCGGCCCGCTCTTCGTCGTCCTTCAGCCCGATGCGCTCGACAAAGGCCAGAATCTCCTCCAACTCACCTTGCATTCCTCCACCCACGCGCCCGAAATTCTCACCAACTTCAGCAAGTCCGTGGAGTTCATGGAAGGCGTCGCATCGTTTTCCGCAAAGGCCGAGTCCGCCTTCGCCAAGTGGGAGCCGCCCGCGCCCGGCGCGTTCCAGCCCGCCAAAACGCCTGTCAAAGCCAGAGGCCCGGCCTGGTGGAAGGCCACCTTCACCCCGCCCGAAGTCGAAACCCCGATCACCTTCGACGCCGCCGGCCTCAGCAAGGGCCAACTCTACATCAACGGCCGCAACGTCAGCCGCTACTTCGTCTCCGCCGACGGCAAGCCCGTGCCGCCGCAGTCGTCATACCTCATCCCGCGCCCTCTTCTCCGCGCCAAACAACCCAACGAACTCCTCTTCTTCGATGAGCACGGTGCCGCCCCGTCCAAGTGTCGGATGCTCTACCTCTAGCCCGCAGAATTCTTGAGAGAGCCGCGCGCGATACCTCAGCAGCCTCTTCTCCGGCCAGCGCGTGCGGAATCTCAGATTCGTCGTAACTCTTCAGCCGCTGCCACTGCGCGGGCTCGGATGCGCGGACATACCGGCTGCCCCGGCTGGGGGGCAACCGCCCTGTGATTTCGGTGTCGTCTCTGCGATCTCTGTGGTAAACCGCCTTCACCGCCGGAGCGTCGGCTCCCCAAAGTGCAGATCCAGATACCGGGCCACATAATCAATGATCGAACTCACTTCCGGGATATCGGGATTCCCGGTCGATCCCATCGGCTCAAACCGCATCCCCTTGAATCGCACCACCGCCTCGTTCACGCTCAACCCATATTGCAGCGCCAGGCTGAATGCGCGGCAGAACGCTTGGCACATCCCCGAAATCGTCGAGCCTTCCTTCGCCATCTTGATGAAAATCTCCCCCGGTCGCCCGTCCGCGTACAGCCCGATGGTGAGGTACCCCTCATGCCGCTCGATCGAAAACTTGTGCGTGATCGATTCACGCGTGTCGGGCAAAACGTTCCGGGGCGCGGCAATCATCGTGGTGTCTTCCTTGACCGACTGAGGATCAACTTCAAGGGGCGTTCCTCCGCCCCCGCTTCTTGTATCGGGCGTTTCCCCGCCGACAGCACCAAAGTCTCGCCCCGACCACGGAGCGGGTTCTCCCGAACCCTCCCTCGGGCGCTCACGCGGCTGATCGGGAACTTCCATGTCCGCGCAATGTAGCGAAACAAACCATCCCCGTCGAGCTCTCGCGGTTGATTCCAAGTGAGTGTTTATCCGCGATTTTCACTCCGATGTGGCGACGCATTGCGGGCACACTCCTTCTTCGCCGCGCGAGTTGTGAGAGTCATGTCAATCACCGGTCTCCCAACTTCGAATAACACCCGATTCCTCTCAATCGCCCGCCGGCGCGCTCCTTTTTCGGTCGATCGCCTCAAATTCCCCCAACTCCCCCCAACTCCCGCTTGACGCCCCTTCCACATTTGCTATCTTCTGTTCATGACCACACAAACACCAAACAACGCGTTCGACTCGCTTCTCCACTCCGCCCATTTCCTCGCCCTCCACGCCCTCACCGAAATCCTCCAAACCGCCACCGACGTCAAAATCCGCCTCCTCGCGGCCTCTCGAATCCTCGCCTTCAAACTCCCCAAGTCCTCTCTCACCGGCCCCTTCACCGGCTGCCCACCGCTCCCGGCCGTAGCCACCTCCAAATCTCTCCCGACACTGGTTGCCGCCGCCATCGCCTCCGTTCCACCCCAATCCGGCCCACCCAACCCGACGCCGCTTCCGACAGGTTCTCCACCGCCCCTTCTCACCTCCAAACCCTCTCCCGCCGCCGCCCTCCGGGCCGCCGCCAGCGGCCCTCTAATCCCCGCGACCCCGACCCCCACCGCCACGACCTCCGCCGCCACCACGCGCCCCACCGCGCACACCCTCCACCCATCTGCCGCCCGGCAAACCCCTTTCCCCACTTTCGACTCGCGCCCGAACTCTGCGCCCCCGCACGCCGATACAATTGCTACGCCCCATGCCTCCGCGCCCCGCCACTCCCGCTAAACCTAACACCGCGCCCCTCGCGCCCCGCGGCGTCTCGTGGCTCACCGGCCTCTCACTCCTCTTTGTCGTTGCGTTCTCGGTTCAGGTTCTCGATCCCACACCAATCCAAGCAGCCGGCACCGGCCGCAACTCCGAACGGGCCGTCGAGATCGGCGCGTCCAAGCAATCCGCGGTCCCCGCGCGTCGGCAACGCCAGCGACCTCAACACGTTGCCTCCCGCGTTCTTCGTGACCGTTCTGCCGCGCCACACACACCCGCACTCGCCGCGACCCTTGACCGCGCCCCCTTTTCCGGGCCGATCCTCATCACTTTCCTCGCGCTGCCGCCGCCACATGTGACGATCTGAATCCCCGCCGCGACGTTTCGCGGCTGTCACCCCACAGGCGTTTCCCCCTCAATTTAGTTTCGACCCCGCGCGGTGCAGCGCGAAGGCCAAGGCGTAGGTACGCGGTGTCTTCGTGCGCCATCCGGCGTTCGGGTGTTTCCTATGAAGCCGCAAGGCCCTCCGCGATTTTCCTGGAGGCAGGCTTCGGCACCACAAAGGCAGTTCTCCAATGGGCGAAAAAGGCATCCCTCTCATCGGTCCGATCCTCAACCGCATCATCGGCACTCGGAACGATCGGTTCGTCAAGAAGTACACGCAGCGCGTCGATCAGATCAACGCCCGCGAATCCAAGGTCAAGGCAATGACCGACACCGAGATCCGGGCCCAGTTCAAGGACCTCCGCACCCGCATCGATGGCGGGGCCAAGCCCGACGACCTCATGAGCGAGGCCTTCGCCGTCGCCCGCGAGGCCATGGACCGGTCCGTCGGCATCCGCAACGTCTTCAATCTCAAGCACGGTTTCGACCCGGCCCCTCTCCCGCCCGACGCCCGCGCCATGTTCGACCGCATCCGCGCCGAGATTGAGACGATGCCCGCGGTCGTCCCCCAAACCGCCGGCTGGAAGCCCGGGATGCAGCTGCCCGCCGGAATGGTCGGCGACGACGCCAACGAGTTTCTCGGGTGCGTGGAACCCCAGCTCCCCTACCTCCGAGTTGAAATCCCTCCCGCGTTCTATGACGCCATCCGCACCCTCATCCCCGAGAGCCGCCCCCCCTTCCGGGCCCGCCCCTTCGACGTCCAGTTGATCGGCGGCATGGTCCTTACCCAGGGCAAGATCGCCGAGATGCGCACCGGCGAAGGCAAAACCATTGTCGGCCCGCTCGCCACCTACCTCGCCTGCATCGACCGCCGCAAGGTCCACGTGGTCACCGTCAACGATTACCTCGTCCAGCGCGACCGCGACTGGACCTACCCCTTCTTCCACGCTCTTGGCCTCACCGTCGGCGCCATCCACCCGCAGCACATGCAGGATGAAGACCTCAAGCGGCTCATGTACCGCTGCGATGTGGTCTATGGCACAACGTCCGAGTTCGGCTTCGATTACCTCCGCGACAATATGAAGAGCAGCGCGGAAACCCAGGTCCAGAAGCGCCGCGACTTCGCCATCGTCGACGAAGTCGACAGCACCCTGGTCGATGAAGCCCGCACCCCGCTCATCATCAGCGGCCAGGCCCACGACGATCAGCCCCGCTACGAACTCGCCGACCGGCTCGCCCGCCACCTCGTCGACAAGCAGCGTCCGTGGACCACCGCCGAGGAGGTCGTCGAAAAGTCTCGCCTCCGCGCCAAAGGCCTGGAAGGCGACATCCGGCAGGCCCGCGACCGCGCCAAAGTCCCGGAGCTCCAGAAGCAACTCGCTGACACCAAGGCCGAACTGCCCAAACTCGAGGCCGACCGCGACCGCTTCACCCAGTACTTCGAGGTGAAGATGGAACGCAAGCAGAGCCATATCACCCACGAGGGCATCAGCGAGGCCCAGCGCGTCGCCGGTCTGGGCTCCCTCTACGTGGACGAGAACATCGACCTCCCCCACTTGCTCGAGCAGTCCGTCCGCGCCCACACCGTCTATGAACGCGACCGCGACTACGTCATCATGGACGTCCAGGACAATCAGTCCGGCCGCAAGCAGCCCACCATCGTCATCGTCGACGTCAACACCGGCCGCCCCATGATCGGTCGCCAGTGGTCCGACGGCCTCCACCAGGCCATCGAGTGCAAAGAGAAAGTGCCGATCAAGCAGGAAACCCAGACCGTCGCCACCATCACCATCCAGAACTTCTTCAAGATGTACAAGCGTCTCGCGGGCATGACCGGCACCGCCGACACCGAGGCCCAGGAGTTCCACGACATCTACGGCCTCGACGTCGTCTCCATCCCCACCAACAAGCCCGTCGTCCGCAAGGACTTTGACGACCTCGTCTTCCTCTCCGCCAAAGACAAGTGGGAGAAAATCTCCGACGAGATCAAGGCCTTCCACGACGTCGGCCGCCCCGTCCTCGTCGGCACCACCAGCGTCGAAAAGAGCGAGACGCTCTCCAAAATGCTGATGCAGCGCCACGGCATCCAGCACGAAGTCCTCAACGCCAAGCAGCACGAGCGCGAGGGCAACATCATCGAATCCGCCGGCCAGTTGGGCGCCGTGATGATCGCCACCAACATGGCCGGTCGCGGCACCGACATCAAACTCGGCAAGATCACCCGCGAAACGCTCCTCGACCATTGGCTCAAGCGCGGGCTCGCGCCCCGAACCCTCACCGTCACCTCCACCCCCGACGAAGTGAAGGAACAGATCTACCGCAAGATCGCCCCGCAGGAACTCGACGTCCAACGCCGCGAGATCGAGACACTCCCCTTCGCCGAACTCGAACTCCGCCTCCTCCGCCACTGGGCCCTGCTCAACACCTGGGAGGCGCCCAAGTCCATCGAGAAGATGAACGCCAAAGACCTGCGCGAGGCCCTCGACCTGGGCGGCCGGTTCTCCCTCCACCGCATCGGCTGGTTCGACACCCTCGAGCAGATCGGCGGCCTGCACGTCATCGGCACCGAACGCCACGACGCCCGCCGCATCGACAATCAGTTGCGGGGCCGCTCCGGCCGCCAGGGTGACCGCGGCTCGTCCCGCTTCTTCGTGAGCCTCGAAGACGACCTCATGAAACTCTTCGCCGGCGAAACCACCCAGAAGTTCCTCGCCCGCATGGGCATGAAGGAAGGGGACGCCATCGAGCACCCGATGCTCAGTAAGAGCGTCGAACGGGCTCAGCGTAAGGTCGAAGAGCGCAACTTCCAGATGCGCAAGCAGGTCCTCGAATACGACGAAGTTATGGAGCACCAGCGCCAAGCCTTCTATGGCATGAGGCAGCGCGTCCTCGACGGACGCGACGTCCGCGGCCTCATCTTCGACTTCATCCACTCCACCGTCAACGACGCCGTCGAGGAATACCTCGACCCGGAGTACCCCTACGCCTGCGCGGCAACCTTCGCCGGCGCCAAACTGGATTGCTCCATCCCGGTCGAACGTGTCCGCGGCAAGACCCTCGCCGACATGGAACTCGCTATCGTCCAGGACGCCGTGCACGAAGCCCGGCAGACCATCGACGTCACCCTGGGCGAGTACATGCCGATGGAGGATTCGGATGTCGCCGTCGATTTCGACACCGCGGGCCTGATCCGCTGGGCCAAGAGCCGCTTCAACGTCGAACTCCACCCCGACGATCTCAAAACCGGCTCCGCTTCCGAACGCAAACGCGTCCAGAACATGCTGACCGAAGCCGCAATGCGGGGTATCGAGGCCACCGATCTCTCGGAACTCTCCAAGTTCCTCATCCCCAATTACGGGGCGATCGAACTCAGCACGTGGGCCATGGACAAGCTCAACCTCGAAGTCACCGCCGACGAAATCGTCGCCTCGCAGAAAGACAACGACGAGAAAACCACCCCCACCACCGTCCTCATGGGCAAGGTCGAGGAGGCCTACGACCGCCGCGAGATCGAGTACCCGGTCGACTTCATGATGCAGATGGCCAAGATGATGAGCCAGCAGAACATGCAGGCGGCCGCCGAGAACCTTCTGGGGTGGGCCAACACCCGCTTCCAGATGGGCTGGACCAACGACCTCTTCAAGACCGCCACGCCGCAGAAGGTCAAGGAGCAACTCCTCGCCGCAGCGACCACGTTCCACACCGAGAACCGGCTCAAAGCCGAGATCGATGCGGCCCTTAAGTTCACCACCGACGAAACGCTGGACGCGCACTTCCAGTCCCGCTTCTCCCGCCCACTCCCCGACACCATGAAGTTCCTGCGCGGCAAGGAACGCGAAGACGCCATCCGGGCCCGCGTCGAAAGCATCCTCCGCGCCGAACTCCTCCAGTTCGAGCGCCGAATCATGCTCGACGTCTCCGACAACTCGTGGAAAGACCACCTCTACGCGATGGATCAACTCCGCGACTCCATCAGTTTCCGATCGTTCAGCCAGCAGGACCCGCGCATCGAGTACAAGCGCGAAGGCTCCCACATGTTCAGCGGCGTCCTCCAGAACATCCGCGAACGCGTCACCGAGTACACCTTCAAGGCCAAACTCACGCCCCAACTCCCGCAATCGGTGGGCGGGCCCAGCGTGCGGCCCGCCGCCCCGAGGCCCCCCATGCCCCGCGGCCCGGGGGGCATGATGATGTCCGGAATCGCCGGGCCGGGCTTGGCCGGCGCAAACATCAAACCCATGCTCGGCGGCCCCGACGCCAAGGGCCCCACCCAAACAGCATGAACGACCCATCTTCCGAATCCGCGGTGCCGCTCCCGCCGTCAGCCATGACGGCGGGAGTGGTGCGCCCGGTGGTCGTCGTCCCGCACCCGGTGCCGGGCGCCGTCAAGGTCGAAAAGGCCGAGGTCCGGCAGGGCGAGCACGGCAAACTTTCCAGGCCCGACCTGCTCGAGTTTTGCCGTGGCGCGAGCGTCGTTGTGAGCATGTACTACAACCGCATCGACGCCGAGTTCCTGAACGCGGTCGGTCCGCAACTCAAAGGCGTGTGCAACTACGCCGTCGGTTTCGACAACATCGATCTCAAACTCTGCCGCGAACGCGGGGTCATCATCACCAACACGCCCGGTGCGGTCACCGAAGGTACGGCCGACCTGGCTTGGGCTTTGCTCCTCGCCTGCGCACGCCGCCTCGTGGTCGCCGATCGGTTCGCCCGGTCGCCCGAATATGCGCAGCGCGGCCCGCTCGGCATCACCGAGTTCCTGGGGACAGACCTCACCGGCCGAACCATGCTCATCGTGGGGGCGGGCCGAATCGGCTACGCCACCGCTCTCCGCGGCATCGGCTGGGGCATGCGGACCCTGTACGTCGCCCGAAAAACCCACCTCGATTTCGAATTGGCCCCGCTCGCCGCACGGCGCGTCACCCTCGACGAAGGCCTGCGCGAGGCCGACGTCGTCAGCGTCCACACGCCCCTGACCCCCGAAACCCGCCACCTCATCGACGCCCGCGCCCTGTCGCTGATGAAGCCCACGGCCATCCTCATCAACACCGCCCGCGGCCCCGTCGTCGATGAAACCGCGCTCGTGAACGCCCTGCGCGCCGGAACCATCTGGGGCGCCGGCCTCGACGTTTTCGAGCACGAACCCCGCCTTGCCGATGGCCTGGCCGAACTCGACAACGTCGTTCTGAGCCCCCACATCGGCAGCGCGGAAACCAAGTACCGCCTGATGATGACCGACATGGTGAGCGCCAACGCCGCCGCCATCCTCGCGGGAACCCCGCCCCCCAACCGCCTGATCCCGGCGGATTAGCCCCCGGAAGAGGCGGTCCCCGTATCCCACCCATGGGTTCGGAAATAATGTCGTGACTCATCGGCGCAGCCGCACACCACGGGCATCGCCGGTTGGGAGAGCCGGAACGGAAGGATTCGGAATGGGCCCGGTTGGCGGGAGGATGCAACCCTGAGCCTCGCCGGGCCTCAGGTCAGGCGTCCAGTCGCAACACGAGCCCGCGGACGTATCGCTGCTTCTTGCTCGGTGGTATCATGCGGCCGGCCTCCCCGAACCCCGCGTGCAAACATGCTGACTCGGACCACGACACGCCTTCTTGACGACCTCCGGGATCCTTCGAATTCGGGGGCGTGGGAACTGTTCGACGCCCGCTATCGGCCCATTCTTCTGGCGTTCGGTGGGCGGCTGGGCTTCGGTTCCGAAGAAGCCGAGGAAATGGCCCAGCGATCGCTCGCGGAGTTTGTCAAGAGTTACGGCGACGGACGCTACAACCGGGCGGAAGGACGACTCAGCGCGTGGCTCATTGGGATCGCGCGGCACGTGGCCTGTGCGATGCGTCGCCGCCGCTCACCCGCTCTGGATCCGGCGTTCGATCTGCCCGACGAGAACGAGTTAACCCGTGTGTGGGATCGCGAGCGGGAGTTGAACATTCTCTCGCAGGCCCTTGACCGCCTCCGGACGACCACCGGCACCGACGACCACACGCTTCGGGCGTTTGATCTGTTTGCGCTCCGCGGCGTTCCGGCGGCCGAGGTTGCGCGGCAGTGCGGTATTTCCGTTGATGCGGTGTACACCATCAAGAACCGTCTCACGACCCGGCTGCGTGCGCTGGTCGGTGAGTTGACTGCCGCTTTCGACGAAGGGCCTTAGGATCGATGCCGGACCAATGCCCCGGGGCCCAGATTCTTGAGATCCTTGCGCTTGAAGGCGACCAGACCGCTGAGGCGCGGTCCCATGCCTCGCATGTGACGATGTGCGAAATCTGCCGACGGGCGATTGAAGAGATTCGGGAGAACGAGCGGTTCCTTCATCGACACGCGGACGTTCTGGGCGGATCGGAGCCGGCGTTTGTGCCGATCGTGGATCGGAATTCATCGAGGCCGATCGTTCGCGGATTTGAACTGGGCGAAGAGATCGGTCGTGGCGGACAGGGCGTGGTGTATCGGGCCGTTCAGACCTCGACGAAGCGGCCAGCTGCCGTCAAACTGCTGATCGACGGGGTATTTGCGAGCAAACGTCAGGTTCAGCGGTTCGCCCGAGAGATTGAGTTGGCTTCCCGCCTGCGGCATCCGGGCATTGTGTCGGTTTACGACTCGGGCGAAACACCGGAGGGCTCCCGGTATGTGGCGATGGAGTTCGTCCAGGGCGAGCGGATCGATCACTTTGTCCGGGAGCGGTTTGGCGAGCCGGCCTCGCACTCCCGGGCTCGGCTTGACGGCATCCTGCAACTCGCGCTGCGCGTGTGTGCTGCGATCGGGCATGCCCATGATCTGGGAATTGTGCACCGGGATCTGAAGCCTTCGAACATCCTTGTCGATTCGGCGGGCAACCCGCGCGTGCTCGACTTTGGGCTGGCCCGTGGCATCGACGACAGCGTGATGGTGTCGATGACGCGCGAGTTCGTCGGCACTCCGGCGTATGCCGCGCCCGAGCGTTTGACGGGGGACGGGAGGGACGTGGGCACCCGTGCCGACGTGTACGCGCTGGGGGTCATCCTTTACGGGTTGATCGCGGATCGGCACCCGTACCCCATCGACGGCTCGATGGCCGACCTCGTTCGGAACGCGACGGCGACGGCACCCACGCCATTAGGTGCGGTTGTTCCCCGCATTTCTGTGGACATTGAAACCGTCGTGCTCAAGTGTCTTTCCAAGGAGCCGGCGCGGCGGTATGCCACGGCGGGGGCGCTCGCGGCTGATATCGAGGATTACTTGGGTGGGCGTCCGATTTCGGCCCGGCGGGACAGCACCGCGTACGTGATGCGGAAATTGGCGCAGCGGAACCGCTTTCCGGTGATCGCGGGGGGGATCGTGGTGGTCACGATCCTTGGTGCGTTGATCATTCTGAGTGTATTCGCTGTCAAACTCGAGGGTTCGCTCGCCGAGAGCACGGTGCAGCGGGCCCGGCTGGTGGCGAGGGAGGGCGACGCCGAGGCGGCGGAGGTTCTGCTTTGGAACGAGGCAAAGCGGGCAAACTTGGCGGCCAAAGAGGGCATGCTGATGCGGGGATCGGCGCGTCAGCGTCAGTCGGCTTGGGCGTTAGCCGAGTTGTACTCGCGCCTCCCCCGGGTGTTTCGGGCCCGGAACGGCAGCGACGGTTGTTACGTTGCGCTCGGGGATGATCCGGTGACGGTCTTCGGGATCTCCGATACCGGCGTCGAACGGGAGTGGCTGCTCGACGGTTCGCTGCTACGGGAGGCCGGGGTGCCCATCGCATCGCGGAAGTTCATCGGAAGCGCGGGCGGCCTCAAGGTGTTCATGGAGGACGACCGGATCAGCACGACCCCGGGTGTCATGGCCGGCCCGAGTCTGTATTCCGTGTCTCCCGGTCGGCCCATCTCCGACGACGGTTCCGTGATCGCGATGGGGTCCGAGTTCGCTGACCGGCGCGTTCGCCTCGTGAGCACCCGAACCCTTGAGACAGTCACGGAATTCGACGAGGTGCAGTCTGTGGCGATGGCGTGTCGATGGCGCGCAGAGCCGGCATTTCTTGTCGCGCCAAATCCCGGTGGCGCGCTCTTTCTTACGATTCGATCGGGCGCAGGTTGGCCGGTGGTGAAACGGTGGGACTTGAGGCCGATGTTTCCTACCGATCCTCGCCGCCAGGTGCGGGCCTGGATGGCACCGGGCGAAGAGTACCTGCTTGTCGTATGTGGTCAAAATATTGGGTTGATGGACGTGGGTTCGGGGAAGATGTTGTGTTTCGCCGAGAGTTCCGCGGAAGTAAGCAGCGCGGCATTCAATGGGTCGGCTACAAAGGTGGTCACCGCATCGCAAGACGGGAGCGTGGTGACGTGGACGGTGCCTGGACTGGCAAGCGTCGGAACGATCGTCAATGGGGTGAATACGGGTAGTTTGCACTTTAGCGAGGATGCAGGACTGATCGCGTGCGGTGATGTCGCAGGGCGAGTGTCTGTCTATGAGTCCGGTGATCGGCCTTGGCTCGGACGGATCGCTCGTTCGCGCGAGACAGCCGCGGCGGTTGCTTGTAGCACGCTCGGGGCGGTCGCGTGGGGCGATGACAAGGGAACGCTGTCCATCCTGATCGCGGCCGGTGATCCCGTGATAGAGGTTCCCCACGCGCATCTGGAGCGGATTCAGAGCGTCGAATTTTCGGCCGACGGCAGCCGGATTTT
>Ga0163144_10016482_pt1 | contig 15137 bp, 6 predicted proteins | sample OliLak19BULKMAT1_FD_123175 | JGI IMG/M metagenome (GOLD analysis project Ga0163144, IMG submission 123175) | Freshwater microbial mat bacterial communities from Lake Vanda, McMurdo Dry Valleys, Antarctica - Oligotrophic Lake LV.19.BULKMAT1 | ecosystem: Environmental > Aquatic > Freshwater > Lake... | reverse complement strand
GACGACGAGGCGAACGACATGACCGCGTACGCTACCCGGCGGCACCGTCAAGGGCCCAGGGCGAGCCCTCCGGAGACCCGTCGCGCCGGCCGCCGTGAGGCCGCCGCCGTGAGGCACGCCGCGAGGCCCGCCGCGGGGCCCGCCGCGGACTGGAGCCCGCCACGCGGGCAGGCCCGCACGCCGCGCGGGCGGGCGGGAGCGGGGCGGGAAGCGAACGGCGCCGCGCGCACAACGAGCCGCCGGACGCCTCGGCAGCGGGCGTCGCGATCGCGGGCCCGCGCCGGCGCGGGGCTCGCGGCATACCTCGCGGTGCGCCTTGCGGCATACCTCGCGGTGCGCCTTGCGGCATACCTCGCGGTGCGCCTTGCGGCAAAACGCGCCGGGCCTCGCGTCCCCTACGTGGGATCGATGTTCGTCCCGGCCGCCGTCAGATCGAGCAACGTCCCAAGGTCGACGAGGGTCGGGGACTCGTAGGGCGTGGGGGCGGCGACGGGTTGAACAGCGTGGGCCATAGCCGGGGAATCAAACACCAAAGAGGTCCGGGGGTCAACGGCGAACCTAGGGCCGAGTCGGGTCGGCCCCCCCGCCCGGCCCCCGCCCCGTCCGCGGGGACGGGCGGCGGGAGGAGTCGGCGGCTACTTCTTCTTGGCCGAGGGCGCGTTTCCGGCCGGTTTCGGGTCGGGGCGGGTGTCGCCGGTCTTCGGCGGGGCCGGGCAGGTCGGCACCGGGGACGCGCAGGCGACGGGGCCGCGGGTCCCCCGGTTGAAGTCCTTGAGGGTCCGGTGGAGGAGGACGGCCCGCTCCTCGGCGAGGCCGCAGAAGCCGGCGCAGCCCTGCGCGAGCAGGGACGCCGCTTCGTCGAGGGCGCACGCGACGCGGGGCGGCGCGGCGGCGCCCGCGGCGACGTTGAGTTGAGCGACGATCCACGACTGGGCGAGGGCGACCCAGGGGTCGTCCTTCGCGGACGCCTTGAGGATCGCGAGCCAGGTCTTCCCGCAGCGTCGGCGGTTCTCGCCGCCGACGACGGGCCACGGGACGCGGGTGGCGTCGCAGGCGCCCTTCGCGTTCACCGTCCGCCACCAGCCGACGTCGTGCACGCACGTCGTGGGCGGCGGCGGGGTCTCCCAGCACGCGTAGGAGAGGACGGACCGGATGGCGAAGTCCGGCACGTCGTCGCACCAGAGGGGCGTCCCGTCGTGCGGGAAGGTCGCGCCGGGGACGAGCGTCGCGCGGGTGAACGCGTCGCTCGCGGCCTCGCCGACGCCGTTGACGACGACCTCGAGGCGGAACGTGCCGTCGAACCACCCGTCGCCGACGAGGCGCGGGTCGGCGACGACGCAGACGCGGACCTTGGCGTAGCCGTCGACCACCGTGAGGCCCTCGACGCGGAGGACGCGATTGGCGCCCACCTGCGTGCCGGGGAAGGCGCCGGCGTAGTCGAAGCACACGAGGTCGAGGAGGTCGCCCGCGCGCGCGCCCCGATCGATCCGCGCGTAGACGTCGAACGCGCGCGTGCTCGGGTCCGCGAGCCAGACGCTCGCTTCGAAGCAGACCTCGTGGACGCGCGGGTCGGCGCCTGCGTCGCAGGTCGGGGGCGCTGCGCGGTACCCGAAGTCCTTCGTGAGGTCGGTGGACGCGTTCCCCACCGTCGCCGGTACGACCGGCGTGGCGGGGAAGGTCCGCTCGAGGCCCGACGGGAGCGTGCGCTCGAGGATACGGACGGCGTAGTTGCCGTCGGCGAGGCCGGGGAAGGTGTAGGACCCCGTGGGGCCCGTGAGGACGGAGGCGAGGACGCGTCCGCCGGTGTCGAGCAACTCGACGGTCACGCCCGGCAGCCCCGGCTCGCCGGTCGGGTCCTGCAGTCCGTCGCCGTCGGCGTCGATCCAGACCCGGCCGCCGAGGACGCCGCGAGGCGTGCCGTAGCCGAAGTCCTTCGAGAGGTCGGTCGAGGCGCTGGTGATCGTGGCGGATTGCTGCGTGCCGCCGAACGTGTTCGTGAGGCCCGTCGGCAGCGAGGCCGGCACGACGCGCACCGTGTAGGTGCCGTCGGCGAGGCCGTCGAAGAGGTAGCCGCCGTCACGGGCTGTCGCCGTCGCGCGCACCACCGCGCCGTTCGCGTCGAGCAGTTCCAGCGTCACGCCGCCGACGCCCGGTTCGCCGACGTCCTGCAGTCCGTCGCCGTCGGTGTCGAACCAAACGCGGTCACCGATCGCGCCGACGAAGCGGTATCCGACGTCGAGCGTCAGGTCCTGGCCGCCGGCCGCCACCGCCCCGACGGGCGACGCGGTCGCGGACGTCCGCGTCAACGTCTTGGGCAGCGTCGTCGCGTCGACGACGAGGCGGTACGTGCCCGCCGGGAGCCCGTCGACGAGGTAGAGGCCGTCGGGGCCGGTCGTCCGCCGACCGAACGGCGCGGACGTCAGGTCGTCGACGACCTCGACGACGACGCCGTCGATCCCTGGTTCGCCGGCGTCCTGCTGCGTGTCGCCGTCGAGGTCCAGCCAGATCCGGTCGCCGACCGCCGCGGTGCCGCGGTAGCCGAAGTCGACGTCGGTCGTCGCGACGGCCTCGATCACGGTGATCGGGCGCGGCGCGGGCGGCGTCGTCAGCGTCAGCCCCGCGGGCAGGCTCTCCGTCACGACGCGGACGCTCCAGGGGCCGACGAGCACGTCCTCGAAGAGGTAGGCCCCCGTCGCCGACGTCGTGCGGAACGCCCGGACGACCCCGTTCGGGTCCATCAACTCGACAGACACGTTGCGCAGGCCCAGTTCGTCGGCGTCCTGCACCCCGTCCCCGTCGCGGTCGAGCCACACCCGGCCCGACACGTCCTGCGACGGCCGGTAACCGAAGTCGACGGGCGGCGTCGGCGTGTCGGCGGCCACCGTCACGGCGACCGGCTGGCCCGGCGTCGTCCGCGTGAGCCCGTCGAGCCGCGGGTTGCCCTCGACGACGTTGACGAGGTAGTCGCCGACCGGAACCGAGGCGAACGTGTACGTCCCGTCGGGCGACGTCGTGGTCGTCGCGACGACGACGCCCGCCGGCGTGAGCAGCCGGATCTCGATGCCACCGATGGGCGGCTCGCCGGCGTCGCGCACCCCGTCGCCGTCACCGTCGCGGAAGACCGTGCCCGTCACCGTGCCCGTCGGCCGGTAGCCGAAGTCGAGCGTCACGTCGGAGCCTCCCGCCGGGATCGTCGCGGCGCGGGTGTCGGTCGGCGTCGTGCGCTGCGAGCCCGCCGGGGCCGTCGCGTCGAGGACCCGGACGAAGTAGGTGCCGGCGTCGAGGCCCGGCAAGAGATAGCGGCCGTCGGGGCCGGTCGCCTGCGAGGCCAGCAGCGCGTCCGCCTCGGAGCGCAGTTCCACCGTCACTCCCGGGAGCCCAGGCTCGCCCTCGTCCTGAACGTCGTCGCCGTCGTCGTCGCGCCACACGCGGTCGCCGACGCTGCCGACGGGCCGGTCGCCGAAGTCGGCGGTGCCGATGGAGCCGCCCTCGGGGAGCGTGAGGTCGATCGACGCGGGCGTCGTCGGGCCGTAGCCGGCCGGCACCGTCGTGGGATCCGTCCTCACCGTGAACCCGCCGGCCGGGAGGTTGTCGAATCGGTAGGCCCCGTCGGCGTCGGTGGTGGTCGTGCGCAGGGACGCGCCGGACGCGTCGAGCAACTCGACGGTCACGTTCGGCAGGCCCGGCTCGTCCACCGTCTGCTGCCCGTCGCCGTCCCGGTCGAACCAGACGCGGTCGCCGATGGTGCCCACGGGGCAGAAGCCCAGGTCGAGGCCGAACAGGTTCTGACGCGACCCGAGCGTGCGGACGATCGGGAGCGTCGTCGAGGTCGTGCGGCCGGCGAGCGCCGGCTGGCCCGGCACGACGGTCACCGACCACGTGCCGACCGGCAGCGGATCGAAGCGCCACTCGCCGAGCGCGTCGGTCACCGCGAATCGCGGGGCCGCGCCGGGCACGTCCGTCGGGATCGCTTGCACGCGGATGCCCGCGAGCGGCGGGTCGACGCGCACGTCGTCGGTGCCGTCGCAGTCGAGGTCCTCGAAGACGCGCCCGGTGAGGCTCTGGCCGTCCACGGACCGCACGGCCAGGTTCGTCCGCAGGAACCACGAGTTGCGGGCGTCGAGGTTGTGCATCACGACGACCCAGTCGCCCGGGACGCCGTCGAGCGGGACGGGGATCGCCTCGAAGCCGCTCTCGGTCCCCGTCTCCTGGGAGACGTTGCCGGACAGGTCGAACTGCACCACGCGCAGCACGCCGTTGGGGTCGAAGAGCTCGAGCCACGGGCTGCCGTCGAGGCCCGGCTCGGTGGACGTCGGCAGGCGGTAGCCGGAGTTGTCCCGGGCGACGCCGTTCAGCGTGTACGGACGTCCGTCGTCGGGCGGCACGCCCGGGGCCGAGGGGCTCGCCGAGCCGTCGCTCGCGACCCCGCCGACGTCATCGACGTCGTCCGCGTCGCCCTCCTCGAGCACCATCCGCGTCAGGAACTGCGCCCACGACTCGCCCCGCTGCGGCACCATCCGCAAGCGCACGGAGAACGAGCCGTCGAAACGGTTCACGAACGGGTCGCCGGCGGGGAACCGCACGGCCGGGGCGACGTCGCCCTCGAGTGCCAAGGCGTCGTTCCAGCTCGGCGGGGGCTCGAGGACGTCCGGGTAGTGGTCACGGGAGACGGAGGATGAGAACTCGCTGCCGTCCGCGCGCCGGAAGATCAGGTTGCGCGCGTCGACGACGCCGCCGATGAAGCCGGCGAGCTGCGTCTGGTTGGTGCCGGGGTCCAACGCGAGCACGCCGTTCGCGGCGATCTTGTAGCCGTTGATCGGCGCCCGCCCGCCGCCGGTCGGGATCGGCAGCCGGTACCCCACGAGCAGTTGATACACGTACGTCTCGGTCGCGGCGACCCTCGCGGCGGGGTGGTGCGGAGCGTCGACCAGGAACTCCCAGCGACCGTCAATGCCGTTCGAGAACACCTTCGTTACGTCGGCGCTCTGGGCATCCAGGGCCTCCGATTCGCCGACCGCCACGAGCTCCGGTGCGGCGTCGGGCGAGATCGTCGTGACGGCGTAGCGGACGACGGAGCCATCGGGCAGGGGCGTCCCGTCGGGGCCGTTGAGCAGGAGGTTCTGGTCCCAAAGCCCGGCGGCGTTGCCGTCGAAGATCGCGAGGCGCAGACGATCGCTGTCGAGGGCGCAGGTGATCGAGAACCGGGCCGGCTGCGAGAGGGACGAGCTGCCCCCGGCGATCAGGTCGTGGAAAACGCCGCTGTGGCTGTCGCGGTCCGGCAACCCCTGGAACTCGGCCCCGGCGACGAGTTCGTCGTTGTCGAACGGTTCCGCAGCCTGCGTGCCGAGGGGCAGCACCCATAGGAGCGCCGGCCCGGACACGGCGAGCAAGCGACGCAGTTTCGACGAGCGCATGGGAATCCTCGCGACGACGGGAGGCCGAAGGGGAACGGCGGGGGGAACGGCTCGCGCAAGTCTGGTCCCGCGCCCTCACGCCGTCTTCATCTTGCGGGGCGAACCGGCGGTCGGGCCTATGTCTCTTGTGGATCGTGGGTTGCGGCGACGGACGGACACGACAGATTCGTCGTACGAATCCGACCGCGGACGGCCGTCTCCCGAGATCGCGAGAACTCCGCGTGCGCCGGTCGGACGCGTCCACGGATCTGAACGTCCGATCCCCGGCGATCCGACCGGGGAAGCGACGCGAGGCCCCGCCGCATGCCGGGCCGTCGACGCGGACGGCAGACGTGCGGCCTCCCGGGCTACTTCTTGCCGCCGCGATTCCCGGGCTTGCCGGGGGCGGTCCCGGCGCCGTCGTTGATCGGCGGGTTGCCCGGAGGTTGCGGATCGAGACCGTTTCCGACGCCGTTGTTGCCCTTCGGCTTCGGATCGCAGGGGGGCGGCGGCGGGCAGCAAGGCACCTTCCCAGGGCACGCGCCGGGCCCGGCCTCGCCGTCGTTGTAGGCCTTCAGTCGTCCGTAGACGATCCGCGCGCGCTCCTCGGCGAGCCCGCAGAGCCCGCCGCAGCGCCGCGCGAGCAAGGCCGTCGCTTCCGCGAGGGCGGCTTCGAGCGACGGCGGCGGGCACGCGCCCGCCGCCCGGTTGAGCTGGGCGACGATCCACTGTCGGGCGAGGGCCACCCAGGGGTCGTACTTGGCGCTCGCGTTCAGGATCCGCAGCCAGGTCTTTCCGCAGAGCCGCTGGTCCTCGCCGCCGGCCACCGGCCACGGGACCTTCGTTGCGCCGCATGCCCCGTACGCGTTCACCGTCCTCCACTACGCGAGGCCTTTCACGCAGCCGTCCGTGCACGGCGGGTCCGGCCAGCACGCCCACGGCAGCAGCGAGACGACGAGGAAGTCGGGGACGTCGCCGCACCACAGCGGTCGCCCGTGGGCCGGGAACGTCCCGCCGACCTCGAGGGTCCGGCAGTCGATCGGGGCGCACGCCGCCTCGCCGACGCCGTTGACGACGACGGTCAGCTTCACCGGGCCGTGGAAGGACCCGCCCGGGAACCACTTCGGGTCGGCGGTGACGCAGACCCGCACCGTGGCCCAGCCGTTGACGACCTGCACGTCGGTGACCTTCAGGACGCCGTTGCGGCCGGTTTGCTCGCCGGGGAACGGCCCGTCGTACGCGAACGATGCGAGGTCGACCATCGGTGCGTCGGATCCGCCGCCGCGGTCGAGGCGGACGTACACGTCCGGGTCGCCGCCGGGCGGCCCGCCCGTCCAGACGCGGGCCTCGAAGCAGATCGCGTGGACGCGCCCGGTGTCGTCGCAGGCGCACGGGACCTCGCAGTAGCCGAGGTCGACGTCGCGGAGGCCCACGCCCGCGAGCACGGTGCGCTCGAGGGGCTGGACGACCGCGGACGTCATGCCCGGCACGTCCCCGATCACGGAGACGGCGTAGGTGCCGGGAAGGACCGGCTCCCCCGACCACGCACCGTCCGCGTCCGTCACGCGGACGATCGGCGCGCCGGGCCCCGAGGTGCGCTGGACGCGCACGGGGATCCCCGCCAGGCCCGGTTCGGCGTCGAACTCGTCGTCGCCGTCGCAGTCGAGGTCGCGGTAGACTCGACCCGCGAGGCTTTGCGTGACGGGGGGAATCTCCGCGTTCGTGCGCACGAACCAGGAATTGCGGGCATCGAGGCCGTGCACGCGGATCGTCCAGTCGCCGGCGATGCCGTCGACCGGGACCGGGATGCGCTCGAACGCGGCGCCGCAGGCGTCCTCCTCGGACACGTTGCCCGACAGGTCGAGCAGGGTCACCCGCACGACCCCGTTCGGGTCCACGAGCTCGAGCGACGGGCTGCCCGTGTCGCTCGGCGCCGCGGCGGCCGGGAGCCGGTAGCCCGAGTTGTCGTGTTCGTGGCCGTGCGTGTCGAGGTACGCGCGACCGTCGTCGGGCGGGATGCCGGGCACCACCGGGCTCGGCAGTCCCAGGGGGCAGGTGCCCGAGCGGTCGTCGGCGTCGTCGGCGTCGCCTTCCTCGAGGACGAGGTTCGCGACGTAGGCGGGCCACGCCTGCCCCGCCGGCGGCACGAGTCGGACGCGGATCTCGAGGTCGCCGGTGTACCGGTTCACGTACGGGTCGGGCGACGGATAGCGGACGGCCGGGACGAAGGCCGGATCGTCCGCAAGCCACGTGTTCAGCACCGCCGACGGCTCGAGCACGTCGGGGTAGGGGTCGCGGGAGACGGAGTACTCGGCGCCGCCCGCGGGCGCGCCCGGGAAGGCGAACCGCAGGTTGCGGGAGTCGACGACGCCGCCGACGAACCCGCCGAGGAGCACCGAGCCCGGCCCCTCCGCGGCCTGCCCGAGGTCGCCGCACGCGGCGAGCTTGAAGCCGTTGACGGCCGCGACGTCGGACCCCGCCGGGAACGGCCGGCGGAACCGGACGACGAGCAGGTAGCGGTGCTCGCCGCCGGGCAGCCACGCCGCCGGGTGATGGGGACCGTCCGCGAGCAGTTGCCAGCGGGCATCCGTTGCGTTCGAGAAGATCGTGGCCCCGGGACGAGGTGCGGCGGTCTCCGAATCGGCGAGCGCGACGACCTGGCGCATCGGCACGCCGCCCGGCCCGTCGGTGAGGAGCGTGTACTCGACGACGGCGTCGAAGGGGACCGGAGCCCCGTCCGCGTCGTTCGCCGCGCGATTCTGGTCCCAGCGACCTGCGCCGTTCCCGTCGAAGACGGCGACGCGCAGGGCGTCCTTGCCGGCGGGGACGACGATCCGGTAGTAGCCGTCCTGGACGATCGACGACGAACCGCTGGCGAGGAGGTCGAGGAAGACGCCCGAGTGGCTGTCCTTGTCCGGGAGGCCGGAGAAGTCCGGCGATGCGATGAGTTCGTCGTTGTCGACCGGTTCGGCGGGCGCGGCCGTGGGGACCAGGACGAAGAGCGAGAGCAGGATCGTGGCGAAGGAACGTGCCGCGGCGGTGGTTCGACGGGTCATGGGGTCCTCCTCCAGCACGGGGGCCGTGCGCGGGCGTCGCCGCAAGCCGGAGACCGTGTCGGACCGGGACGCGCAACCGTGTCGTCGCGAGCCGCCGAACCTCCGGTGGGGCCGGTGCTTGCGGCGCCGGGCGCCGCGCGTCCGCACCGCGGCCCCCGGGGCTCCGACGCGCCGCCGTTGCGCGTTTTCGACAACCGACGCGCGGACGTCCCCACGTTGCGACGTCCGCTGCGGCCGGTCTCGACGCAACCGTTGCGTGCGGGGCCGGTCGGCCCCGACGACGCGGGCGCGCCGGTGGCTTCGTCCCCGACCCACGAAAAACGGCCGGCCCTCGCGGGCCGGCCGTCCAGGAGGCGCAGCGCGCGAGCGCGCCGCCACCGATGGGTTCTGACTACTTCTTGCCGCCCTTGTTGCCGGGCTTGCCCGGCGCCGTCCCGGGGCCGTCGTTGACCGGCGGGTTGCCCGGAGGCTGAGGGTCGAGACCGTTGCCGACGCCGTTGTTGCCCTTCGGCTTGTCGTCGCGGCGGTCCTTCGGCGGGTCGTCACACGTCGGCGACTCGTCGCCGCTGGGCTTCCCGCCCTTGTCGCCCTTGTCGCCCTTGCTGCCCTTGTCGCTTTGGTTGTCCTTCGCACCCTTGCCGCCCTTGTTGCCGGGGTTGCCCGGCGACGTCCCGGGGCCGTCGTTGACCGGCGGGTTGCCCGGGGGCTGAGGATCGAGGCCGTTGCCGACGCCGTTGTTGCCCTTCGGCTTCGGCTCGCACGTCGGCGGGGGCGGGGGCGGGCACTTCGGCGGGGGCGGCGGGCAGCACGGCACCTTCACGGTGCACGCGCCGGGACCGGCCTTGCCGTCGTTGTAGCCCTTCAGCACCAGGTAGACGATCCGGGCGCGCTCCTCGGCGAGCCCGCAGAGGCCGGCGCAGTTCTGCCCGAGCAGGGCCGCGGCCTCCTCGAGGGCGGCCTCGACCGCCTTCGGGGTGCACGCGCCGCCCGCGGCGTTGAGCTTCGCGACGACCCACTGCTGGGCGAGGGCCGTCCAGCTGTCGCACTTCGCGCTCGCCCGGAGGATCTTCAGCCAGGTCTTGCCGCAGAGCAGCTTGTCCTCGCCGCCGTCGATCGGCCACGCGATCTTCGTCGCGTCGCACGTCCCGTACTTGTGGACCGCCTTCCACCAGGCCAAGCCCTTGACGCAGCCGTCCGTGCAAGGCTTGTCCGGCCAGCACTCCCAGGCGAGGTACGACTTCAGGAAGAAGTCGGGCGCGTCGTCACACCACAACGGGCGCCAGTCGGCCGGGAAGGTCCCGCCGATCTTCAGGGACTTGCAGGAGAACTCGCCGCAGGCGGCCTCGCCGACGCAGTTGACGACCACCGTCAACTTCATCGTGCCGTCGAAATAGCCCATGGGGAACCAGGCCGGATCGGCCGTGGCGCACACCAGGACCTTCGCGTAGCCGTCGACGACCTTGAGGTCCTTGATCTTCAGGACGCCGTTGCGGCCGGACTGCTCGCCGGGGAACGGACCGTCGTAGGCCAGGCACGCCAGGTCGACCATCGGCGGGTCGCACTCGCAGCCCTTGTCGAGCCGGACATAGACGTCGAACGACGTCGTCGTCGGGTCGGCGAGCCACACGCTGGCCTCGAAGCACACCTCGTGGAGGCGGCCCGTCTCGCCGCAGTCGCAGGTCTTCTCGCAGTAGCCGATGTCGGCGTCCTTGAGGTTGGCCGACGGCGCCACCGTCTTCGACAGCGGCTGGACGATCGCCGACGTCAGGTTCGGGACGTCCGAGTCGACCGAGATCGCGTACGTGCCAGCATCGATCGGGTTGACCGACCAGAAGCCGTTCGCGTCCGTCACGCGGAAGATCGGGGCCGCCGCGACGTCCGTGCGCTGGATCCGGACCGTCAGGTTCGAGAGCGCCGGCTCGGTGTCGAGTTCGTCGTCGCCGTCGCAGTTGAGGTCACGGTAGACGCGGCCCTCGAGCGACTGCGACAGCGGGTTGAACTCGGCGTTCGCGCGGAGGAACCACGAGTTGCGGGCGTCGAGGTTGTTGATCCGCACCTTCCAGAGGCCTGGGATGCCGTCGAGCGGCACCGGGATCTTCTCGAACCCGTTGCTGGTGTCGTTGTCCGGGGACACGTTGCCCGAGAGGTCGAGCAGCGTCACGCGGACCACGCCGTTCGGGTCCACGAGCTCGAGCCACGGGCTGCCCGCGTCGCTCGGCTGCGCCGCGAACGGGAGGCGGTAGCCGGAGTTGTCGTGCGCAACGCCGATCGAGTCGACGTAGGCGCGGCCGTCGTCCGGCGGGATGCCGGCGTTGCTCGGGCTGGGCATGCCGTCCGAGCCGATGCCCGAGAGGTCGTCCACGTCGTCGGCGTCCCCCTCCTCGAGGATCAGATTCGAGAGGAAGGTGACCCACGACTGGCCCGGGCTCGGGACCAGGTTGATGCCGAGTTCGAACGTGCCGGCGTACGTGTTCACGAACGGGTCGGGGCTCGGGAACCGCACGGCGGGTAGCGCCGCGACGGGCCCGTTCAGGATCGAGTTCAGGGTCGCGCTGGGCTCGAGGAGGTCCGGATAGTGGTCACGCGAGACCGAGTACTCGGCTCCGACCGCGGGCGATCCCGGGAAGTTGAAGAGCATGTTGCGCGAGTCCACCACGCCGCCGATGAAGCCGCCGGTCAGCAACTGGCCGACCTGCAGCGGGATCAGGCCGAAGGGCGCGTTGACCGCGACCTTGTAGCCGTTGATCGGGGCGAGTTTGCCGCCCGAGGGCGTCGGCTGGCGGTACTTCACGTGGAGGCTGTAGACGTGGCGTCCATCGGGGAGCAGCGCGTTCGGGTGGTGCGGGCCGTCGTAGAGGAACTGCCAGCGGCCGTCCACCGCATAGGTGAAGATCGTGGCGCCCGCACGCGGCGTCGCGCTCTCCGAGTCGGCGATCGCGACCACCGTCTCCGGCGCCGTCGGCGAGGCCGTCACGAGGTCGTATTCGACCACCGAGCCGTCCGGGATCGGGTTGCCGCCGGCGTCGTTCTCGATCCTGTTCTGGTCCCAGAGCCCGCCCGCGTTGCCGTCGAAGATGGCGACGCGCAGCGAGGGGCGGTCGGCCGGCACCGCGATCCCGTAGCCGTTCGGGCTGGTCACCGAACTCGACCCGAGTGCGATCAGGTCGAGGAACACGCCGCTGTGGGTGTTCTTGTCGGGGAGGGCGAGGAACTCCGAACCGGCGACCAGTTCGTCGTTGTTGAAGGGCTCGGCGGCGAAGGCCGGCGCCGTCAGGGAGCACGCCGCGGCCGTGATGGCCAGCGCAGCTCGCGAAATCCACGTCGTACGACCCATGTTGCTTGCGATCCCTTCTTGGGAGGCGGACCGGCGTCGGCCGGTCGGACGCGGGACAGTAGCAGAATCCGAGCCGAACGACGGGATCGGGTCGATTGAGTCGTAAGTCGTTGCCCTGAAACAACTTGTGGATTGCGGACGGAAACGGAGAGGGGCGGTAGCCGTCCAACGGCCTCGACGCACGTCGATTTCGCACGACATCGCGGCCTCGCCCGGGATTCCTCCCACCCGTGCCCCGGACGCCCGCAGAATCCCCCCGTCCCCGCCCGGGACCCCGCCATGTCCACCGCCACCGACCTCCGCACCCGTCTCGAGGCCCTCCGGACCCGCCTTTCGCAGGTCAAGAGGAGTCTTTGAGCTCGACCGCCAACGCGAGGAGGCGGCGACGCTCGAGGCCACGATGGCCGAGCCGGGCTTCTGGGACGTGCCCGAGGCCGCCCGGAAGACCGTCGATCGGCTGAAGGTCCTGCGCGCCACGCTCGAGCCCTGGGCGCCCTACGAGGCCCGGGTGGACGACGCCGGCGTGCTCCTCGACCTCGGCGTCGCCGAGAACGACGACGCGACCCTCGCCGAGGTCGAGGGCGTCCTCGGGGCCCTCAAGGTGGACGCCGAGCGTCTCGAGCTCCAGGCGCTCCTCTCCGGGCCCCGTGACGCGATGTCGGCCTTCCTGACCGTGCAGTCGGGTGCGGGCGGCGTCGAGTCGCAGGACTGGGCCGGGATGCTCCTCCGCATGTACGTGCGCTGGGCCGAGATGGCCGGTTACACGGTCGCCGAGGTGGACCGTCAGGACGGCGCCGAGATCGGCGTGCGCTCCGCGACGCTCGAGGTGAAGGGCCCGTACGCCTTCGGCTGGCTCAAACACGAGGCCGGCGTCCATCGCCTCGTCCGCATCTCGCCGTTCGACGCGCAGAAGCGCCGCCAGACCACGTTCGCCGGCGTCGAGGCGCTGCCCCTCGTCGAGGACGAGGCCGACATCGAGATCAAGGAGTCGGACTGCGAGATCACGACGTTCCGCGCGAGCGGCGCCGGCGGCCAGCACGTGAACAAGACCGAGAGCGCGGTGCGGATCGTCCACAAGCCCACGGGCCTCGTGGTCGCCTGCCAGAACGAGCGCAGCCAGCACCGCAACAAGAAGGTCGCGATGCAGATGCTGCAGGCCCGGGTCCTCCGCCTCGAGGAAGACAAGCGCAAGGCCGACGCCGAACGGACCTACGACGCGAAGGGCGACATCGCGTGGGGCAACCAGATCCGGTCGTACGTGCTGCAGCCCTACCAGATGGTGAAGGACCACCGGACGGGCCACGAGACCGGCGACACGGCGGGCGTCCTCGACGGGAAGCTCACGGGCTTCCTCGAGGCGTCGCTCCGGGGCCAGAAGGCGCCCGCGTAGCCAGGGCGGCGGCGGCGGGGGGCGACGCGAGGCCCGGCACGCGACCTCCGGCACGCGAGGCCCGGCGGCGCCCCCGACGTCGCCGGGCCTCGCGTGCCGGGCCTCGCGTGCCGGGCCCCCCTCCACCCGGTCGGCCGTCCCGCCGCGCTTCCCCGCGCCCGGCCCGCGGCGCTACCCTCTGCGTCCCATGCCGCTCACCCCCGTTCGCCGCGCGCTGCTCTCCGTCCACGACAAGACCGGCCTCGTCGACTTCGCGACGGCCCTCGTCGCGCGGGGCGTCGAATTGCTCTCGACCGGTGGGACGGCGAAGGCGCTGCGCGCCGCGGGGCTCGCCGTGAAGGACGTGGCCGAGGAGACCGGCTTCCCCGAGATGCTCGACGGGCGCGTGAAGACGCTCCACCCGCGGGTCCACGGCGCGCTGCTCGGGCTCCGCGACGCCGAGGAGCACCGCGCGCAGATGGCCGCCCACGGCATCCGCGCCATCGACCTGCTCGTCGTCAACCTCTACCCGTTCGAGGCCACGGTGACGAAGCCGCGGGTGACGCTCGAGGAGGCGATCGAGCAGATCGACATCGGCGGCCCCGCCATGCTGCGCAGCGCGGCGAAGAACCACCGCAGCGTGGGGGTGGTGACGGACCCTGCGCAGTACGCGACGGTCCTCGACGACCTCAAGGCGAACGGCGGGTCGCTCTCCGACGAGCTGAAGGCGCAGCTGGCCCGGGTCGTGTTCGCGCGCACGAGCGCGTACGACGCGGCGATCCACCAGTTCCTCGCGGGGCGCGGCCTCGACCCCATGCCGCTCACCCTCGGCAGCGCTTGGCGCGTCGCGACGCTCCGCTACGGCGAGAACCCGCACCAGGCGGCGGCACTCTATGTAGACCCGCGCGCGCCGCGCGGCGCGCTCGCGAAGGCCCTCTTCCGCAACGGCAAGGAGCTGTCCTTCAACAACTACCTCGACGCCGACGCGGCGTGGGGGCTGGCGCGCGGCCTCGAGGCGCCGGGCGCCGTGATCGTGAAACACAACAATCCGTGCGGCGTCGCGACGGCCACGGACGCAGGCGCGGCCTTCGAGGCGGCGCTGGCGTGCGACCCGCGCAGCGCGTTCGGCGGCGTCGTGGCGTTCAACCGGCCGCTCACCGAGGCGCTGGCCCGGCGGCTCGCGGCCGGCGAGACCTTCCTCGAGGTGGTCGTCGCGCCCGGCGTCGAGGAGACGGCGGTGCGCGCGCTCGTGAACGGCCCCAAGTGGGGGAGGAACCTGCGGATCCTCGACGTCGAGACCGCCACGCCGACGCCGTTCGGCTTCGACGTCCGCGCGATCGACGGGGGCCTGCTCGTCCAACAGCGCGACACCGACCTCGTGGACCCGAAGGGCGTCGAGGTGGCGACGAAGCGCCGGCCGACCGAGGCCGAGGAGGCTGCGCTCCTCTTCGCCTACCGCGTGGTGCAGCACGTCCGCAGCAACGCGATCGTGGTCGGGATGGGGACACAGGCCGTCGGCGTCGGCGCGGGCCAGATGAGCCGCGTCGAGGCGACGGAGCTGGCGATCCACCGCGCGAAGCGGTGGGCGGCGGAGGCCGGGCGCACGCTCGAGGGCGCGGTGCTCGCGTCGGACGCGTTCTTCCCGTTCAACGACGCGCTCGAGACGGCGATCGACGCCGGCGTCCGCGCGGTGATCCAGCCCGGCGGCAGCAAGAACGACGAGGCCGCGGTGGCGCTCTGCGACGCGCGCGGCGTCGCGATGATCCTGGCGGGCTACCGGCACTTCCGCCACTGAGCGAGGCCGGGACGGAATCGAAGCTTCCGTCACGTCGATTCCTTCGCGCCGATGCCTTCGCGCCGATTCCTTCCTATCCGCGAAGCGCGGGCCCGCAGGGGCCACGCGCCGAGCGGGGTTCCGGGGGGCTGGGGCCGCCGGCCAACGAGCGAAGGCGACGGCTTCCCCCGGTCGGCCGGGCGAGGTCCGG
>Ga0163144_10016481_pt1 | contig 15137 bp, 8 predicted proteins | sample OliLak19BULKMAT1_FD_123175 | JGI IMG/M metagenome (GOLD analysis project Ga0163144, IMG submission 123175) | Freshwater microbial mat bacterial communities from Lake Vanda, McMurdo Dry Valleys, Antarctica - Oligotrophic Lake LV.19.BULKMAT1 | ecosystem: Environmental > Aquatic > Freshwater > Lake... | reverse complement strand
TTTGGCGATAAGGCCGGTGATGTGAAAGATGCCTCTATGAAGGCGCCACCATCGCTGCGCGGTGTGGTAATCCGTACAGATTTATTCTCTCGCCCTAAAAAGGAGAAAGACAACCGTGCCCGTGCTAAAAAAGAGGTAGAAGTACTTAAAACTAAGTACTCTAGAGACCTTAAAGCCTTGCGAGACCGCATGGTAGATAAAATGACCGGCTTGCTAGAAGGTATGAGCTGCCAAGGCATTAAGCACAACCGCGGTACAGAAGTACTTACAAAAGGCAGCAAGTTTTCTAAGAAAAACATCTCTGAGAACCTGTTCCCACCCAATAACCCGTTCCGAGATGAAAGCAACCTTTCTGTACCAGAAGAGGCCAACCTAATATCGGATTTGATGCTAGACAACTGGACCAACGACATCCGCATAAACGGCCTTGTTATACAGCTTGTTAAAAACTACCTTATTGCCCGTAACCGCATTGCCGGTGAGTTCAAGCGCGATCGCTTTGCCCTAGAGGTGGGCGATGAGCTACCAGCCGGTATTGTTAAACTAGCCAAAGTATACATAGCCAAAAAGCGCAAGCTTAAGGTGGGTGATAAGATGGCCGGCCGCCACGGTAACAAAGGCGTTGTAGCCCGTATTGTTCGCCGGGAGGATATGCCCTTCCTAGAAGATGGCACGCCGGTAGATATCGTACTTAACCCACTCGGTGTACCTAGCCGTATGAACCTAGGCCAGATATACGAAACCGTATTGGGCTGGGCTGGTAAAAAACTTGGCCGTAAGTATGCAACACCAATTTTTGACGGTGCCAGCGAGGAGCAGGTAGCCGCCGAAGTTGAAGCTGCTGGCTTGCCAGAGTTTGGCCAAGCAGAAGTATTTGATGGCCTATCGGGCACCCCTTTTGACCAAAAGGTAACTGTGGGCGTTATTTATATGCTGAAACTAGGCCACCTAGTAGATGATAAGATGCACGCCCGTAGCATCGGGCCATACAGCCTTATTACACAGCAGCCGCTGGGTGGTAAAGCACAGTTTGGTGGGCAGCGTTTTGGAGAGATGGAAGTGTGGGCACTTGAGGCGTTTGGCGCCAGCCACGTACTGCAAGAAATCTTAACGGTTAAGTCTGATGACGTGGTGGGTCGTGCTAAAACCTACGAAGCCATCGTAAAAGGCGACAACCTACCCAAGCCAAATATCCCTGAGTCATTTAACGTACTCATACATGAGCTACGCGGCCTGGCCCTAGAGATAACCCTTACCTAGGCTACTTAACCTAACAAAACCAAAAGCCCCACCAGTGATGGTGGGGCTTTTTTGTATACAAAAGATAGATGGTTTGGGGAAGAAAACCTGCCGCAACACTTTAGCATTCTGGCAAGATTACGGTGCGTAGTAGCATGTACTTGATGGCTACGCAAAGCGGCAGGCTTACTGCCATCCTTATCAAAATAAGTTACTTATTATCCTGTTAGTTAGAGGCTTGTGAGAAGTAAAGTTTGCTTGCGCAACATTTTTGCGCGCATCGCTCGGCTTTCATATTTTTTATTTACGTATTCGTTTTGGTCACCTTACTTTACACTTGTAATCAATAAATCATGCCCTCTTCTCGCAACCCAAAGCTGCCACCTGATCAGTATGGGCGCAAGTACTTAGCCAACGCTAAAGAATTATTGGCAAAAAAAGCTCAAAAGCTAGATGGGCTTTATCAAGATGAAAAGTACGTGAAAATGGTTGGGCATACAGCCTTTGCAGGGGTGCAAAATGCAGAGCTAGTGGTAACAAGTCTTAAGCCAGCAACCATTATTATAAATTGGGCACAGGCACGGGCTGCGGCTTAGGGTAGCTAAAGCTCACCCCTGCCACTTACATGTCTTGCTACTTGCTACCCCTGCCAGTTTTTAGACCTGCCAGTTTTTAGACCTGCTACTTGTAAGGCCTGCGGCTTACACACTGGCCACTTTTACACAAGCTAATTGCTATACCTGCCATTTTTCGGGGTATTTGGGCGATATGGTGCGGTAAAAGGCCTTTATGAGATCTAGGTCGGTATCAAAATCTCCTGTAAGGTGGAACGGCACGGCTATACCTGCTTCTTTCTTTTTATAATCTAGGTAGCCAGGCAATATGGGTACCCCTGCTAACCGAGCAACATGGTAAAAGCCTGTCTTCCATTCAGTTACGGCAGAGCGTGTACCCTCTGGGGGTATAAGCACTATAAGCTCGTCAGCGTCTTTTAGCACTTGGGCCATGGCCTCTACCATGCTGTTAGCCTTAGACCTATCTACGGGCACGCCCCCTAAGGCATAAAATAACCAGCCAAATGCCCCATCAAAAAGCGATTTTTTGGCCAGAAACTTATATTTTACCCCCATTACCTGTAAGGCCGCCATGCAGATGGGAAAGTCCCAATTGCTGGTATGTGGGGCTGCAATTAAAACAGCCTTCTTAACATCTGCTGGCACGCTATAAACCGTGTGCCAGCCTAGAGTTTTAAGTATAGCCCAGCCAACAGCTTTCCAGAACATGGTGTAGAATAGGGGGTTAGGTGTTTGGGTTGTTACCCAACTTCTACCATAATATTGGCAGACCGGGGGTGGCCCACGCAAAGTAGTACATACCCATCCTTTATGTCGCTTTCTACAAGGCCTTCGGTTTCATCCATGTCTATTTTGCCAGAGTGGCACTTAGCGCGGCAGGCCGTGCACAAGCCCGCTTGGCAGCTGTAAGGCATGGCAATATCTAGATCTAGAGCGGCTTGCAAAATGGTTTCACCCACGGGTACTTCTACCTCGTAGGTCTTGCCATCTACTTTAATTTGCACTGTAAAGGGCCCTGTTTCTTCTTCAAAAACGGCACCTGGGGTTGTCAGCTTTTCGGCCTCTAGGAGGTTATCAGAGAAAAAGCTCTCACGGAAAATCTTCTTTTTATGCACCCCTGTGGCCAGTAAATCATGCTCTACACTGTCTGCCATGGCTTGCGGGCCGCAGAGGTAAAAACGGGTTTCTTCTACATCTTCTAGCGGTTGCAAATGGGGCAGAAGCTCTTCTACCAAGGTGCCCGTAATGCGGCCAGATGGCCCGGCCCAGCCAGCAGGTGCCTGCGTGAGGGTATGCACCACCCTAAAATGAGCGCTGTATTTAGCCTGCCAGTCGGCTAGTTCTGCCCTAAAAATAATACTGTCTTCGGTACGGTTGCCATATATAAGGCTTACGTAGCTTTTTGGCTCTTGGCTTAAAATAGCCTTGGCAATAGACCAAAGTGGGGTAATACCGCTACCTGCCCCAATAAGAACAATGTGGCGCTTTGCAGCGGGCGCTGGTGCACACACAAAGTTGCCAATGGCCGTAAACAGGTTCATGGTAGAACCAGCTTTTACATGGTCTAATATAAAATTAGAAACCAGCCCACCTTCCACCCGTTTTACACATACAGCTGCCTGGGCATCTACGCCAGGGGCAGCACAAAGCGAGTATGAACGCCGGTGTTTGGTACCTTCAATGTCAATATTTAGGGTAAGAAACTGGCCAGGCAGATACTGGGCAAGCCTGGCCTCAGGGTCTGTAAAGGTGAGTACAGCCGCATCTGCCGTTACAAGGGTGTGGGCAGTTACAGTTGCGTCTAGGTTTTGGAAGGTGGTCATTAAACGTTGATAGTTGGTGGTTGGTGGTTGGCAGAGGTAAAAGTGATTTATAGTCTATTGTTTTTAGCTTGTAATGGCTTATCCAATCTCTAACAATCAGCAATCAGCATCCAACAATTACTAAAGCCGAGCCACAGATGCCTCATACACGCGGCGCATGCCCTCTTCTAGGCTAACCTTGGGTTTCCAGTTAAGTTTTTCGCAGACAAAGGTGATATCACAATAACGAGAATGCACCCCTACAGGTTTATCTAACAAGGGTTTAATCTCGGGCTCATAACCAGCAAACTGGCTCATGAGCGTAATAATTTCTCTAAAGCTGGTGAGCTTGCCTGAGCCAATGTTTACAGCCGAGCCATCAGATATCTCTTCTGTGGCTTGGATGATAACATCAATACAGTCATCTATATGCACAAAATCCCGGCCTTGGTGGCCAGAGCCCCACACCTCAAACGGGTTTTCTTTTTTAGCTGCACGGGCGGCTAAAGAAGGAATAGGGTAGGTGAGGTCTTGATCTTCTCCATACCCAGAGAAGGGCCGCACACAGGCTACGGATATGCCGTAGTATTTGGCAGCTATTTGGGCCAGATACTCGCCGGTGAGCTTGCTCCAGCCGTAGGTCATATCTGGGGCACCAACATCAGAAAAGTTGATGTCGGTTTCTTGCAGGGCTATGGCGCCGTTTTCTCTTTGCAGCTTTACAGGATACGCGGCTGATGAGCTTGGGAACATAGACTTCTTGGCTTTTTCTCTGGTGAGCCAGTAAAAAAACTCGGCATCTATGGCCAGATCTAGGGCCACCATCATGGGGTCCCCGTCAATTTTTGCGCGGCCCCCAACAATAGCTGCAAAGTGGTAGGCATAATCAAAGGTCTCATAAGGGCCAAAAGCGGCCTCTATCTGCGCTTTGTAAGTACTGCGGTATTCTCTAAAAAACAAGCGGCAATCTATGGGCAAATACAGCAAGCGGTTTTTGCAGATTTCTGTGCCCAAATCTGCCAAAAACTCTGAGGGGAGCCACGTGGCAGGGTCTGTACCCACGCTCAGGTCATCTACAATAATGAGAGCGTCTTGGGTGGTGGCCAGTAGGCGTTTTACAAGATTGCGGCCTACAAAACCGCAGGCACCGGTTACAAGCGTATAGCGCATGAAAAAGCTTAGGGCTGGTATAAAAGAGATAATAAAATAAGGGGGCAAAGGTACAATACAGTGCGGGTAGTGCAGAGATGCTTGCAAGGGATACCTAGCTGTATGGGCCTTATCTTTGTGGCCCTTCCAGATACTATGACCCTGATCACTTCCATCTCGGGGATTAGGGGCACGCTAGGCGGCAAGCCTGGCGATAGCCTCACTCCTCCAGATATTATTAAATACGCCTGCGCTTATGGCGCTTGGATTCTAGAAAACCAGGCTGCCCCCAAGGTTGTTATCGGGCGCGATGCCCGCCCCAGTGGGCCTATGATATCTGGCCTGGTGCGTGAAACCTTACGGATGATGGGCATTTCTGTTGTAGATCTAGGCCTGTCAACCACGCCAACAGTAGAAATGGCTGTAGTGGCTGAGCAAGCCGGAGGCGGTATTATACTTACTGCAAGCCACAACCCCGGCAACTGGAACGCGCTAAAACTCCTTAATGCCGCCGGGGAGTTTATTTCTGCCCAAGATGGAGAGCGTATCCTTGCATTGGCCGCAAACGGAGATTTTCCGTTTGTAGAGTCTAAAAAAATGGGTACGCTAAGTGAAGACACCACTGCCCTAGACAGACATATTGATGCAATACTTGCGCTGCCAGAGGTAGATGTAGAGGCCATCCGTGCCCGCAAATTTAAAGTAGTGGTGGATGCTGTAAACAGCTCTGGCGGTATTGCTGTGCCTGCTTTGCTAGAGCGGCTGGGCGTAGAAGACATTGCTAAACTGTATTGCGAGCCTAACGGGCAGTTTCCGCATAACCCAGAGCCTCTGCCAGAGCACCTTTCTGTAATAGCTGCAGAAGTAAAAAAAGGCAATCATGACCTTGGCATTGTAGTAGACCCAGATGTAGACCGCCTTGTTTTTGTGTGTGAAGACGGCTCTATGTTTGGCGAGGAGTATACGCTTGTGGCTGTAGCAGACTATATCCTGAGTTTTAACCCCGGTAACACGGTTTCTAACTTAAGCAGCACCCGTGCCTTGCAAGATGTTACAGAAAAAGTAAACGGCACCTACTACGCCTCTGCCGTGGGCGAGGTAAATGTTGTGGCCAAAATGAAAGAGAAAGGGGCCGTTATAGGCGGCGAGGGCAACGGCGGTGTAATTTATCCAAAACTGCATTATGGGCGGGATGCCTTGGTTGGCATTGCACTTTTCCTTACGCATTTGGCAAAAAAAGGCGTATCTGCCCGCAGGCTACGGTCTAGCTACCCTAATTACCACATCTCTAAAAACAAAATAGAGCTTACGGGCGGTATAGATGTGGATGCTGTTTTGCAAAAGGTACAAAAGCTGTATGTTAAGCAGCCCATAAACACCGTAGATGGGGTGCGCATAGAGTTTGACAACCAGTGGGTGCACCTGCGCAAAAGCAACACAGAGCCTATAATTCGCATTTATGCTGAAGCAGATAGCCATAACAAGGCGGCCGCACTGGCAGCCAAACTAATTGCCGATATTAAGGAAATTATATAGGGGTAGCTAATCGTTGGCCGGTATTGGCCAGCTTGGCACCCATAATTGCTTTTTTGCATGAAGCCCCGCCTACAAGATTACTTAGTGCTGCATTTTTTAGTAATGCTGTGGGGCTTTACCAGCTTGCTGGGCGCGTTGTTAAAGCCCTTAACGGCTGTAGAAGTTGTTTTTTGGCGTACACTCCTGGCCAGTGCCTTAATGTGGCTGTTGTTTGGAGCCAGATACAGGCGCTATCCCCTAGGGGTTAAAGGCTGGTGGGCCGTATTGGGCACAGGCGTAATAATAGGTATACACTGGTACTTGTTTTTTCTGGCAGCACGGGTGGGCAATGTAAGCTCTTGCCTGGCAGGCCTTGCCACTGGCTCTGTATGGACAGCCTTCATAGAGCCCCTTTTTGATAAAAGAAGGGTGCGCCTGCCAGAGCTTACTGCAGCTGTTTTAGTACTGGCGGGGCTTTTGCTCATTTTTGCGGGCCAAGCAGACAAAGCAGGCGGTGTGGCTATTGGTGTAGCCTCAGCATTTTTTACAGCATTGTTTGGCATTTTTAACCGCCGCTTTGTGCAACAGGGCTTGGATGTGCGGTCTGTAGCTACAGTAGGTATTTTTGGCTCTTTTGTATTTTCTGTGCTAATGCTGCCTCTGGGAGTGTGGACTGGCATGCAACCCACCTATTTACCGCAGCTGCCGCAGGGCATAGGCTGGGTATGGCTGGCGCTGCTCTCTGGGGTCTGCACCGTATTTGCGCTTACAGTGTCTGTGAGTTTGGGCAAGCGGTTCTCTGCCTTTGCCTCTTCATTAGCCATTAACCTAGAGCCAGTATATGGCATTATTCTGGCTTGGTTTATACTGGGCCAGGCCGAGTATATGACAGGGTATTTTTACGCAGGTACTGCCCTTATACTTCTTGCGGTACTTGGCTACACCTGGCTGGCAGCTAGACAAAACAAGGCTACTGCCCTAGACGCTAACGCCCCAGAGGATACTACCCTAAAGGTTACTCCTGAGCTTTTTGGGGCGTAAAAATGCCCGAGGCTTGGCCATGCTCTAGCACAACACGTATCTCACCCTTTATATCTGTAGGCATGCGTAGTAAGGTGGTATCCTTATAAACGAGTGCATACCCCCGCTTAAGCGGCAGCCTAGGGTCTAGCAACCGTATTTTTTCTGCGGAAGCATTTAGCTCCAAGGCTTGTATGGTTAGGCTGCGCTGTGCTAGGCCTGCCACACGCTCTGCTAAGGTGGCTAGGCGGCTATGCTGGGCTGGCATAAGGGCTCTGGCAGTGCCTAAAAGGCTATTCTCTGCACTTGCAAGCCTGTTTTGCTGGGTTAGCAGCACGTTTTGTGCTTCTGCTGTCAGATTGCCCCACGCCTCATCTATTTCTTGCTCAAAGGTGGCCGCCCGCTCAATGAGATACTCTGCCACGGCGGTGGGGGTTTTTAGGCGGCGGTATGCCACCCTGTCTGGCACGGTATTATCGCGCTCATGGCCTATGCCCGTAAGCACCGGTAGGGGAAACTGCGCCAGTGCCTTGCCTAAGGCATAGGTATTGAACCCCATCAGGTCTTGGTCTGCCCCGCCGCCTCGTATAAGCACCACGGCATCGTATGCCTGCGCCTGCCGGGCTATGACCTCTAGGGCACGTAGTATACTGGTTTCTGTTTCTGCCCCCTGCATTATGGCCGTGTACAGGGTGTGGGTAAAGGCATATCGGTAAGTATTGGCCTCTAGCTGGTGCACAAAATCTTGGTACCCAGCCGCAGAAGGGCTAGAGATTATAGCCAGGTTTTGCAGTACAGGCGGTGGCGTTAAATTTTGCTGAAGCGCTAGCAAACCCTGTGTTGTTAGCTGCGCCAATATTTTTTCTAAGGCTAGCTGTTGGCGGCCAAGTGTAAAGCCGGCATCTATTTCGGTAATATTAAGAGAGAGGCCATAAGTGGGGTGGTAAGCCAGTTCTGCCTGAAAAAGTATTTGCAACCCCTTGCTAAGCCGCTGCCCTGTTTCTGATAAAAAGTAATGTGCCAGCACTCTGTAGCGGGTTGCCCATATGGTGGCACGCATGCGGCACTCTTGGCCGGTGGCTGGGTCTTTATCTAATAGCTCTAGATAACAATGGCCACGGGCATTAGTATCGCTTAGAGAGGCTATCTCAGCTACAAGAAGGTGCGTGCCCGCAAACTGCTCATCTACAACGTTTTGCAGGGCTGCAGCCAGTTGGTATAGGGTAAGGGCACCTGGGGGGTTTTGTTGGTGGGCAGACATGGGCCCGCAAGTTATCCCTGGTTATCTGATAGGTTGCAACGCAGCAGCAGCCGTTGCTTATCTAGCCGTGTGGCTATGTACGTATAGGCTGCCGAGTAAGCATGCCGTGCGGTAATGCGCTGGTAGCCATCCATATCTTGAAACTGGCGCGCCATAACCTCCATATTGCAGTACAAAGAGGTTAAATCTAATAAATGTAATGAGTATATGAGCTTGTGTTTAATACGCCTAAAGGCGGGCTCATCTTTTTGCTCTAAAGCGGTATCTACACCTGTGAAATGCACCTCATATTCTTGCGCATAGAGGTCTATCATTTCCAGATATTGATCTGGGGCCTGAGCGTAAAGGGTATCAAAATGGCTAAAAGATAAGGATTCTCTTAGCTGCGCCTGGGTAGGGTGGGGGCGCGTGCCGTGGGGTATTACCGTAGCAGACCCTAAGATGGTGTGAGAAAGAATCACGGATAATAGGTGCTCTAAACGGGGCTATAGGCTGGCCCTGGCTAGAGGTGGGTTTAGAATGTTACTGCGAAAGGTATTTAAGCAAGGAGTATTTAAAGAATACCTCTTGCTCAAACCAAAAGTATCTATAAAATATATTTTTCATGCTATTACACCGTTTTTTTTCGTAAAAAATGTAAAATTTTGTACATGATACTCACATGGGGGGGGTGTAACACCTTTCTAATAGGAATATGATAGGTCTGAGCAGTGTTCTGCACTACTTGGGCAAAGGGGTTTCTAAGTGTGGCACGGGTGTAAAGTACTACAATGTTAGGTTTTGGGTGTTTTCAAGATAAAAAGGAAGATTTTAGTACTTTATAGCTATTTAGGCTTGGTTCTTAAGTGCGTAAGATTGCTGCCAAGGCGCAGTGTTTTATGGTGTAGCTCTGGGGCAAAATTTGTGTATATCGGATAAAGCACCCTTGGGTTGCGCTAGGCTTTACGATAGCATTTCTGCCTCTGGCACGTGCAGGCAAAAACTAAACCACTCTTATACTCTGACTTCTGGCCTATGGCACATTTTTTACGCAGTTGGTTTTTGGGGCTATTGGTACTAAGCAGTTTTGCAGTGGGGCAACACGCCAGTGCCCAATGCGTGCGCGTGTTAGACCCCATGGCTGGCAATGCGCCCACCTTTAGGCCCCTGCGGCAGTTTAGGTGCATACCTAGCGGCCAGCCGGTAAATGCATCCTTTACCATTACGTTTCAGAGCCCGGTAAGTAACATAATGGTTGATGCTGGCAGAGGGGCCGGCCCACAGCTGGTAGTGGGGCCTGTTACAACCATTACAGGTGTGTATGGGCAGGGCACCTTTAATTACCGCATCTGGTTTTCTGGCTGCACTACAGATACTGTGAGGGGCATAATTGTAAACGATTTTAATACCACAGTGCCTGGCATTGGCTTTATAACCCCACCAGCTGGTTTTACAAACAAGCGGTGTGTGCCAGAGGCCCTTTCCATAATTAACAACTCACCAGGTATGAACGGCTTTACCCAGTTTCTGGTAAACTGGGGAGACAATCAGAGCAATGTTATAGACGATACTTTTGGCCAGACCGTTAGCCACACATACCAGCCCGGCACCACAGGGTGCAACATCAGAATAACCGTTAATTATCAAAACCTCTGTGGCATAATACCCGGCGGGCTAGCCCCCAGTGCAATCTATGGTGTTTACTTTTTTTTGGATAGAGATACAGCGCGCGTAACGCCAACTGACATAATACTCTGTAGCCCTACCGATGTAACAATAAACGATGTTTCTGGCCTAAACTGCCTAGACAGCACCAACCGCCAGATAAAGTGGGAGCGTGTGCAAGGCTTTGCAAGCCCACTGCCTTTCCCGGGCAATGGGGTATTTAGAGGCTATAACACTGCTGGGGCGCGCACATTAAATATCCCTGCATCTGCTCTGTTGCCCATCCCGTCAGACTCGCTTTACCGCCTAAAGATGGTTATAAGAAACCAGTGCGGGCCAGATAGCACGTTTGCACGTATCCGTATTGTATCACCCAGAAGGCCAGTGTTTGCCGTTGTAAACAACAACACCTGCCCCGGTGCAACCATGAATTTTACCAATACCACCCCTAACCCTTTTGGCGCCCAGACCTACAGGTGGGTATGGGGCGATGGTAGTACAGAAGATAATAACGGGGCCAGCGTAGGCCACGCTTTTCTGCTGGGCGGCACCTATAAAGTAAAACTGTTTGTAGTAGTGAACGGCTACAATGGCCAGGTGTGCCAGCGCGTAGACTCTATACTTGTTAATGTGCAAAAAACAGTAACGCCCATAGTAGGAGTATCGCCAAAAATAGGCTGTGATACCCTTACCGTGCGGGTGCAGAACAAAAGTGTAAACCTGTCATCTGTAGTATGGGGTGGCTGGGAGCTAGGCCAAAGCCCTGTAGTAACGGCAGGTACCAGCTTTATACCCACCATACCCGGTAACAATATTGGCCAGGCAGAGGTGTTAAGCAACAACCCAGCAGATAGCTCTGCACTAATTAAGTTTAAAGTGTATGGCCGCTACATAATACGGCTTAGGGCAAGCTCAGTAGGCTGCCCCCAGCTGCAGGCAGCAGATACGGTTTATGTGTATACAACGCCAAGAATCCGTATTCGTATACCCGATGTGCGCGTTTGCCTAGGCCAGCCCATTACCGTGCGTGATAGCAGCCGTGTGATAGGCACTAATTTTAGAAATCTACAAACAGGCTGGAACACCATAAACTGGAGGCTAGAGTTTGGAGATGGCCGCGTAGTTACTTCTAGCGCGCCTTTAACAAACAATTTTGATAACCCAGCCGCAAGCGGGCGCATAACTTCTAATACCTACGCACTGCCCGGCACCTACAAGGTTAAGTTAACAGTGTTTACCAATTTTGGGTGCCCAGTAACAGACTCAGCCACGGTAACTGTAATGCCCACTGTTGCCCCCAGCTTCAGTTTTGTGCAAGACGCTTGTGATCCCACCAAGATTACCGTGCGTAATACAAGCAGCCTGCCCACGGCTAAATACGAGTTCAATTTTAGACGTGCAGGCTTGCTTTACACCCGCGTTACAAGGGCTGTGCGCGATACGTTTACTATAACCCTGCCTTGGGTGGGCCCTGGAGACACTACTTTTTATAGTACCGTGTTGCGGGCGGTAACGGGTGTACCCGGCGATACCTGCCAGCTAAGTACTGCGGCCATTAACATTAAAACGCGCCCTGCACCTGTGCCGCTATTCTCTACAAGCGTATCTGATGGCTGCACTCCCCTAAACGGCGTACAGCTCTTTAACTTAAGCTATAACTTGCCTGCTGCCGGCGGGCTTACGTATCAATGGAGTTTTGGCAATGGCAATACGTTTACAGGGGCTAACCCACCCTTACAGAACTACATAAATACGGGGCTAGTAACTAAGAGAGATACCATACGCCTACGTGTTGTATCTGCCAATGGCTGTAGTGCAAGTACTTTCCGTACGCTGCTTACATACCCCAGTGCAAACCCTGTAATAGTGGCCAGAGATAGTGCCTGCCACAACAGTGCAGTAACGTTTGCTGCTACAGGTAATGGCTTGGCAGCCTATACGTGGCGTTTTGTAGATTTTGACGGCAGCACCTTTAGCAGCCCAAGCGTAACTAAAGTATTCACAAATTTGGGCTCGCTGCCTGTTACCTACACTGCCACTTTAGATGTTACCACATCTGGCGGCTGCTTAGCCAGCACCAGCAAGCAAATTACCATTTTGCCCCTGCCAGCAGCTGGTTTTACAGCCACACCAGAAGAGCAATGCGGCAATAATACCCCAGTAGTAGCTTTTAATGCAACCTCTAGCACCGGGGCAAAATGGTACTATTACAGCTTTGGCGATGGTACCACAGGAGCAGATACGGCTCTGGCCACGGCCACTCACGGGTACCCGTCTAATTTAGGTGCCACGGCAAAAACCTACATTGCCAGTTTGCGGGTAAAGACAGCATTTGGATGCGCTTCGCCACTATTTACGCGCACAATTACCTTGCAGCCTGGTGTGAAAGTAGGTCTTGTGCCAGATACCAATGCGGTGTGCGCTCCGGGTGTAATTAATTTTACTAACGCAGGCTTTAGAAATGGGGTAACCTATACTTGGTTTGTACGCACCCAAGGCGCTAGTGGGCTAGGGGCCTCATTTTCACCCAATTTAGCGGCGGGTGGCTTTAGGTATACGTATACAAACCCGGCAAATCTGCCCAGTTTGCGCTATGTAGTAACCTTACTAGGCCGTGCAAGCAGCGGTTTTGTACAATGTGCAGATACAGCTGCAGATACCATTACCGTATATGGTGTGCCTGCCGCTAAGATTACCCTGCTTAGCCAGACACCCACCACGGGTTGCGCGCCCTCTGTAGTAACTCTGCGGCCTGATGCTACCGTGGCCGGTGCCACCTATACCTGGAGCTTTGGCAATGGCCGCCCAGATACCACCCTAGCTGGGCCAGTACCTGTTACTGGCACGTATGTTACCACGGGCAATACAGAACAAGGCTTTAGCATTACGCTGCGTACCCAAACCCCAGCAGGTTGCTCTGCCACGGCCAGCACCATAATACGGGTAAAACCCGTGCCCAAGGCTGCTTTTAGGCTATCAGACTCGGTAGGCTGCAGCCCAGTAAAAGTAGTGGCTACCAATACAAGCTCTGCAGCGGCAGATAATTTTGTCTGGCTGGTAAACGGCGCTGCTTACAACTTTACCCAGAATCCCGATCCGTTTACGTTTACCGGCAGTTCTGCTACAGATACCACCCGCTACAGCATACGGTTATTGGCCCGTGGGGTGGGTAACGCCTGTACAGATACCAGCGCACCCAGAATTGTTAACGTGCTTGCCAAGCCTTTACTTATCCTTACACCATCGGCCACGGTGGGCTGCTCACCCTTTATTGTTACGCTGTCTACAACAGGCACAGTGGGTGTGCAGCGCCTTATTTATCAAAAAAGACAAAACGGCACCCTTACCTGGATACCTTTTGACACTACAACAAGCGGCGGCAGTACCATTACCCTCACAAACACAGGCAATGGCGCCCAAGTGTGGCAAGTGCGAGCGCTAGCCTTAGGGCTGGCTGGGTGTATAGACTCTGCAGTTGTAAACTTGGCAGTATCGCCGTCTATACTAGCCTCTATTAAGGTTTTGCCAGACACCGCAGGTTGCGCACCTTTTACGGCTACGCTACAAAACACTACAGCTTCTCCCGCTGCCAATGGCTTTGTTTGGACCATAAACGGCAGCCAGGCATCGGCTTCGGCCAGTTCTTTTCAGTTCCAGTTTGTAAACCTATCAGCTACTTCAGATTCTGTGTACACGGTGGCACTTGTGGCCACCAATCAATCTACAGGCTGCCCAGATACTGTGCGGCAGCGCATATACGTTAAACCTGCTCCTGTAGTAAGTTTTGACCCTGTTTACACGCCGCCATCGGCTTGCTCTCCGGTGCAAATTCGCTACAATTACGTGGGGGCGCGGGGTGCCACATTGTACACCTGGCTTTTTGCAATGGGAGATACCGTGCGTACCACTCAAGACACGGCCCAGGTGCGTAATTACAGCAACATTGGATCTGTGCCAGCTACACGGCTTATTACCCTTACAGCCTCTAATGCAGCAGGATGTAAAACCACGGCACAGAAAAATATCACTATTAACCCACTTGTAAAAGCAGCCTTTAGGCAAACGGCTGCCAGTGGGTGCGCGCCTGTTACGGTAATCTTTACCTCAGAGGCCTCCGCCGGCGCAGATGTGCTGGAGTGGATTGTAGACGGTATTACCCGGGCTAATACTCAAACATTTAGCTACACTTTTACTAATACGGGTGTAACACCTGTTACCTATAAAGTGCAATTAGCTGCACGTAACGCCCTAGCCGGTATCTGTGCAGATACTGCCAGCACCAGTATTACTGTAAACCCAAGCCCAGTATTATCAGCCTTAGACGTGCAGCCGCTTACCGGTTGCTCACCCTTAAAAGCTACTTTAGCGGCTACGGCCACAGGTGTAAGTGTTTATAGGTGGAATATGAACGACGGCACTCTCTTTGATACCAGTGCCAGCACCGTGGCACATACGTTTGTAAACCTGGCCACCGTTAATAACCGTGTTTACACTGCCACGGTAATTGTGCTAAACACCTTTGGCTGTAGCGATACCCTGGCCAAAACTGTAAACGTGCGCCCAGGCTCTAAGGCCGTGTTGCGCACCTCAGATTCTGTGGGCTGTGCTCCGCTGCAGGTGCAGCTTATAGGCTCTGGCTCTTTAAATGCTAATGTGTTTACATGGGATTTTAACGATGGAAGTCCGCAGGCCTTTTCTGCTAACCCGCGCCATGTATTTACCAACACAGACGATACCGTAAAAACCTACCGTATACGCCTGATAGTATTACGGTCTGGTGGATTTTGCCCCGATACGGCCTATACCACCGTACGCGTAAACCCCGTACCCAAGGTGCGCTTTACCCCTGGCGACACCAGCGGCTGCCAGCCCCTGCAGGTGCGCTACCGGGCCATTACTACCGGTGCAGATACGCTTCGCTGGAGCTTTACC